>Ga0302314_10004413_pt1 | contig 25903 bp, 25 predicted proteins | sample III_Palsa_N2_3_FD_200533 | JGI IMG/M metagenome (GOLD analysis project Ga0302314, IMG submission 200533) | Peat permafrost microbial communities from Stordalen Mire near Abisko, Sweden - III_Palsa_N2_3 | ecosystem: Environmental > Terrestrial > Soil > Palsa > Peat permafrost | place: Sweden...
GCTACCGCGGCGCTGACCCGGGGGTCGCCGTACTGCCCGGGGACGCCGAGCTCGGCGGTGAAGTCGTTCGCACCGAACGCGAGCATGTCGACCCCGTCAACGGCCGCGATCTCCTCGGCGCTAGCGACGCCGGCCGGCGTCTCGATGAGGATCTGGACGACGGTCGCGTCGTCGAGGGCGGGGTTCAGCTCCGGCGCCGGGGTCGGCCGCATGCCGAACTGCGGCACCGTCGCGAGCTGTGACCGCTGTCCGCGCGGGGCGAACCGGCAGGCGCGGGCGACGGTCGCGGCCTCGGCGGCCGTCTCCACCCGCGGCGCGATGATGCCCTGGGCGCCGCCGTCGAGCAGCCGGCCCAGCGCGCCGTACTCGCGCTCGGCCACCCGCACGAAGGGGAACAGGCCAAGGTCGCCCGCTGTCGCGCACAGGCCCGCGGCGACGTCCAGGGACATCGTCGAATGCTCGAGGTCGATCATGACGGCGTGGTGCCCGGTCGATTGGGCGATCCGCAGCACGTCGGCGGTCCGGCTGCTGCGGACGGCGAGCATCAGCGCCGGCTGGCCGGCTCGCAGCCGGTCAAGGAACGCGTTCACCGGGTACCTGCCCGCGGGTACGGCTCGCCGTCAAGGCCGGGGACCGTAACGGCGGACGGGTCGTTGGCGTGCGCGACGAGCTCGGCGCTGGCGTAATCGGTGACGGCACCGGACAGCAGCTGGGTGGGATCCTCCATCACGACGCGAAGACGGGTGACGAGGCCGAGCCAGTCGCCGGGGCCGCTCAGCGCGGGCTTGGCGCCGACGCTGGCCGTGCCCGGGCCGATGGTGACCTGCCCGGCGGCGGGCGGCGCGAAGCGCGGGTAGCCCGCGAACATCCCGGCCGCGAGCTCGGACGTGGCGTGCAGCCCGGCCCACAGCCGCCGGTAGCCGGCCTCCAGCTCCCCGGCCGGTGAGGTGTCCTTCCCGGCCGGGTTGTAAGGCGGGAAGACGGGCGCGTGCGGCGCGATGAAGACCCGCTCGGGGGGCAGCTGGCCACGGGAGACGGCGCGGACGACGCCGGCGATGCTGTGGGATTCCTGGGTGACACCGGCCGTCGGCCGGCCGACCCGGCCGGCGAACAGCACCATCGCCCGCTGCCAGTCGATGCCGGCTCCGTCGAACCAGCTGATGAGCCGGTGCGCGATGTCCATCCCGGACAGGTAGAACGTCGCGATCATGACCTTGTTGAACGGGACCGGGAGGTTGCCGTCGCCGGACGGCCCTTCCAGGTAGTCGCGGCGGACCGCACCCATGCTGAGATAGGCCGGCTCGTCCAGTGCCCGCTGCAGGAACCGCTCGGTCAGCGCGCAGGAGTAGTCGACCATCGCGGCGAGGGCGTCCTCACGGCCCGTGAACGCGCGCACCGCTATCTGGTCACGCCAGAAGGACGCCGAACTGGCGGCGCGGGCCGCTGCGGTGGCGCTGAGCAGCCGGGCGGTGTCGGCGCGCCAGCCGCCGGGCGCATCGTGCCCGCCGGCCGGGCCGTCCTGGTGCCCGCCGGCGTCGGCGAACTCGCGCAGCCGGGCCAGCGTGGCGACCGCGGGGCCGAGGTGCGATATCGCGGCGAGTTCCTTGAACCCGCGGGTGCCGAGCCGGTAGGGCTCGATCACCGGTGCCGCCCCGCTGCCCGGGTAGAGGACGACGTCGGTGCCGGTGACAACCAGCAGCGGATCGTGCTCGGCCGCCCGGACGGCCGCCTCCGCCAGGTGCACGCCGATGCTGTCCGGGCCGGCGGTGTAGGCGGTGAACAGGTCGAGGAGTTCCGGGCTCTGCTGGACGGGGCGTCCGGAGGCGGGGGCCGTCGGCGGGCGCTGCGCGCGCAGCGAGTAGCGCACCGTCTCGGCCGCGAAGCGCAGCCCCGGCGTCAGCGAGTTCGTCACGACCAGCTCGACCGGCCCGCCCTCAGCGCCGCCGCCCAGCACCGCGACGTCGGTGCCGCCGCAGGTGGGGAACGTGGCCACCTCGCGCAGCTGGCCGCCGTCCCACTCGTAGATCTGGGAATCGAGGGACGGACGCGGGTCGGCGGGAGTGCCGAGGATGAAGTTGACCCGGATGAGCAGCGTCCGCCCGTCGCACCGGGTCACCGCCAGTTCCCGCGCGCCGAGGCCGTCGAGGACCTGGGTCTCGGTGAACTGGCCGCCGGCCAGCCGCAGCACCCGGGTCGGGGCGGCGATGCAGGCGACGACGAGGTAGGTCTCACCGCCGTCGTCGAAGCTGGCGAACGCGCGGCCGGACTCGGCCGCCAGAGTCTGCTGCGGCTGGAGCCGCGTGCCGTCCCAGCGGTACAGGACACTGGGACCGGCATGCTCGGCGTGGGCGACGAAAAACTCGCCGCCGGCCGGGAAGGCGTGCCAGTTGTAAGCCCACCGCGACGGGATGCGCTGGAATTCGGTGAACGAACAGCCATCCCACTCGTAGACGACCGAGTCCCGGTCGGCGGGGGCGTCCGGCCCGCCGTGCCCCGGCGGGAAGACGACTCCCTGAGCCAGCCCGAGGAAGTGCCGGCTCCCGATCTGCCAGTGCTTCCACTGCTTGGCCGCGAACGTCGGCACTTCCTGGAAGGGCGCGAACCCCGCGCCCTGCCACTCGAAGATCGTCGACGTGGCCGCGAACTCGTACGGCCCGGCGCCGGTCCTGATGCTCGCGACCGCGAGGAACGCCCGGTCGCCGATGGTGAAGAACTCCGCGTCCTCGCCGCCTGGCGCGGGGAGCGTCCCCCAGCGTTCGAAGCGGTCACCGGACCGGCTCAGCAGCAGCAGTTCGGTGCCGCTGTCGCCGCCGTTCATCCCGGGCGGCGCGCCGGGGATGTCCCGGGCGAGCTGGGGGATGGCGAGGAGGTGGCGGCCTGCCACCCGGACCGGCTCGACGGCGCGGGCACCGGAGGTGGGAATCCGCTGAAGCTCGGTCATTGTCACTGGCATAACACCACTACAGCAACGCCCGGCCACCCCGGCAAGTAAGCTGAAGTTACTATCACCGACGTGCACCGTTAATGGTGGTGACGTTCTACGTGCTGGACGTGCGCAAGCTGATCATGCTCGAGGCGGTGACGGCCGAGGGCTCCATCGCCGCGGCCGCCCGTCGCCTGCAGTACACCCGGTCGGCCGTGTCCCAGCAGCTGTCCGCACTCGAGGCCGAGGCGGGCACCGCGCTGATCGACCGGACCGGGAACCGCATCACCCTCACCCCGGCCGGCCGCGCGCTGGTGGAGCACACCGAGCGCATCCTGGTGGAGCTGCGGTCGGCCGAGGCGAGCCTGGCGGGTGCCGGCACCCGGCTCACCGGCCTGCTGCGGGTGGGGATCCCGTTCCGCGAGGGCCCGCACATCATGAGCCGCGCGCTGACGGAGGTGCGCCGCCGGTTCCCCGACATGGAGCTGCGGCTCGAGGCGACCAGCGATGAGGACGGCCCCGAGGGGGTCCGCCGCGACCAGCTCGACCTGGCCATCGTCTCGCGCTACGGCAACGCGCGGGAGACCCCCCGGGCGGGGCTGCGCGAGTGGACGCTGGGGCACGATCCCCTCCGCCTCTGCCTCCCGGCCGACCACCCGCTGGCCGGCGCGGCGGGCTGCGAGATGATCCGGCTGGCCGACGAGCCGTGGATCATGTGCCCGGACACGTCGCTCGGCCGCCTGGTGCGGAGCATGTGCATCACGGCGGGCTTCCAGCCCCGGGTAGCCGCGACGGTGCACGATGTCGGCACCGCCCTCAGCCTGGTCGGCATCGGGTGGGGCATCACCATCGCGCCCGAGCTCACCCCGGCCGGGACGCAGGCGCCCGTCGTCCGGCTGCCGGTCGCGGGCATCGACACCATCAGGTACACCGTCCTGATCGCGCGCGACGGCGAGCACCGCTCTCCCCGGCTGGCCGCGGCGATCTCCGCCGTCCGCTCGGTCAGCGCAGATGGGCACCGCCACCCTGTACCGGCACTTCCCGCTGCGTTCTGACCTGATCGAAGCGGTGTTCCGCCGGGACGTGGACGCCTGCGCGGCCGAAGCGCCGCGGCTCGCCGCGGCGCACGCGCGGACCGGATGATCGCCCTGCTCATCGACGGCTTGCGGCGCGGTCAGTGGCGCGAGACCACGCTCTCGGCCGCGCGGTGACTGATGCCAGCTCGCAGCGAGCGCCGCGTTCCCCGGGGAGGGCATGAACGGAGCCAGAGCGCACACTCGATGCTGCGTTCGAGGGATACGCCCGCGCGCTGAGCCGCTGCCCGTTATGGTGATCTGGTGACAGCGTGGCCCCGCCGCAGGCCGGCCCTGACCGCATTGCTGGGCCTGGCCGTGGTGACCGTGGCACTCGGTGGCGGGCACGCCGCCGCTGCCGCCCGTGCGCCGCAGTCTGCTGTCGTCTCCAGTTCCTGGACGGTGTATCACGGCGATGCAGCCGGCCGCGGGATAGCCGGGCCGACAGCGACGGTCGACACCAAGACCCGCGCGTGGACGTCACCCGTGCTCGACGGCCAGATCTACGGTGAGCCGCTCGTCTCGTCCGGCCGGGTCTATGTGGCCACCGAGAACGACATCGTGTACGAGCTTTCCGCCGCCACCGGCGCGGTGCTCTGGTCCACTCATCTTGGCCGCCCCGTGCCGTCGAGCGACCTTCCCTGCGGAGACATCACCCCGAATGTGGGCATCACCGGCACCCCGGTCATCGATCAGTCCCGCGGCGAGGTCTTCGTGGTGGCCGACGAACTGGTTAACGGCGGCCCGGCCCACATGCTCACTGGTCTCACCACCGCCTCGGGCAAGGTCGAGGTGTCCACCGACGTGGATCCCGCCGGGGCGGATGCCGCCGCGCTGCTGCAGCGCACCGGGTTGAACCTCGATGACGGCCAGGTCGTGTTTGGCATGGGCGGGAACGACGGTGACTGCGCCGCCTACCGGGGCAGGCTTATCGCAGTCCCGGAAACGGGCGGGACGCCGAAGATCTTCACGGTGGACGCCGCGGCCGACGAGTCGCAGGGGGCGATCTGGATGGGTGGCGCGGCTCCCGTGGTCGACTCAAGCGGCGACATCTGGGTCACCACCGGAAACGGCTCGGTCTACTCCGATAACCATGCCTACGACAACAGCGATTCCATACTCGAACTGTCGCCGTCCCTCAAGCTCCTGCAGTTCTTCGCGCCGAACAACTGGGCCACGAACAATTCGCAGGACCTTGACATGTCGGCAGCACCTGCGCTGCTATCCGACGGACAGGTGCTCCTCACCGGGAAGTCCCGCATCGTCTATCTCCTCAATGGCGCTCACCTGGGCGGCATCGGCGGGCAGCAGGCGGCCCTGAACTCGGCGTGCAGCCAGGACATCGACGGCGGCGTCGCGGTCCAGGGCACGACGGCTTACCTGCCCTGCGGTAGCGGCATCATCGCCGTCCAGGCGGTCAACTCCCCGGCCTCGCTTCGCCTGCTGTGGAGTTCAGGGACGGGCGGCGGCCCAGCCATCGTGGCCGCGGGCCTGGTCTGGACCATCGGGCAGAACGGCGTGCTCTACGGACTCAGCCCGGCCACAGGCGCGGTGCGGCAGCAGGCATCCATCGGCGTGCCCGCCAACCACTTTCCCACTCCGACAGTGGCCGACGGCCTGCTCCTTGCCCCCGTGTCGGACCAGGTAGTCGCCTTGACCGCGCCGGCCGGCGCTTCGTCAGCGGGCTCTCCGTCGGCCAGCCAGCCCGCGCCCACGCAGAGCCGGGCGCCTGCGGGTAACGCCAGCAGCCCAACGGCGGCGGTCGGACCCGGCAGCGGTGGTCTTCCTGCTGGCGCCATCGCCGGCCTCGTCGCCGCCGGCCTCCTGGTGATCGGCGCACTTGGCTGGTTCGCGTGGCGCCGGCGAACGACCAGCTCCCGGTAGCCGGACCAGTAGCAGCCCAGCGAGTGACGGGCCGGACTGCCGGTCCCGCACCCATCAGCCGGGCCCGCGCCGGTAGGCTCGTGCTGTGCGCAGGATCTCCATCGTGGGCGTGCCGAGCAGCGCCGGCAGCTATGCGGCGGGGCAAGATCTGGCACCGGCGGCGTTGCGTGCGGCTGGCCTGGTCGACGAGCTTGGCTGGTCCGGACTGAACGTGCATGACGACGGGGACCTGCCACATCAGGTGTGGACTCCCGACCGGGAGCACCCGCTCGCCCAGAATGCCGGCCAGGCCACCGCCTCACTGGTAGAGCTGACCGACCGGCTCGGGCCGCTACTGGCGCGCGGGGACTTCACGCTGGTACTCGGCGGCAACTGCACCATCGTGCTCGGCGTCATGGCGGCGCTGCGGCGACTTGACGCGGGCGTTCCCGGCTTGCTGTACCTCGACCGCGGCTATGACATCAATATCCCGGCGAGCACCACGGACGGGGCACTGGACTGGATGGGGCTCGCCCACGCGCTCGCCCTGCCGGGCTGCGTGGACGCCCTCGCCGACGCGTTCGGCCCCCGGCCGCTGCTCACGGCCAGCCAGGTGGCGTGGCTCGGAGTGGACCCGCGGATGGCGACCGAGTGGGAACGTGAGCAGGCTGACCAGCTTGGCCTGCGGGTGACCACCAGCGAGGCATTCACCGCCGACCCGGCCGGCGCCGCCGCCGCGGCCCTGCACTATCTGCCGGCTGGCCCGCTTGCCGTCCACTTCGACGTCGACGTCCTCGACTTCACCGATGCCCCGCTGGCGGAGAACACAGACGGCCGCAACACCGGTCCTACCCTCGACCAGGCGCTCACTGCGCTCACGGTCGCCGCCCGCGATCCACGGGTTCGCGTCCTGTCGATCGGAGAACTCAACCCGACCCGCAGCGCCGGCACCCCTGATGCCCTGCCGCGCTTTGCCCGCGGCATCGCCCGGGTCGTGGCGGCTGCGGGCCGCTAGGCGCGCTCGTCCTTATCTGGAGCCACTCACCGGCGGCTCCGTCCGCCGCCGGGCCGGAACAGCGTTAACTACCCGGCTCGTCCCGGCGGGCGACCAGGGGGATGAAGATGTCGTCCACGATCTGCCGCAGCACGTGGTCGGGAACCGGCTTGAGTGTCAGCATCACCTCGTTCCGCCAGAGATCGAACGGGAGGCTGGCGATGCGGGGGGTCAGCCGGGCCGGGTCGATCTCGCCCCGGGCGACGGCCCGCTCGATGGCGCGGTCGGTCGCCGAGGGGCGTCCGTCGAAGAACTGGTCACGCAGATCGGCGGGAGACCGGCCCGTCTGGCTGTAGTAGCTGCCGAGCATGCTGGACAGCAGCGCCGCCATATCGCTGCGCAGGGTGTTAGCCCGGCGCAGCAGGGCGAGAAAGTCGCCGCGGAGGGTCCCGGTGTCCGGGTCGGGGACCTCGGCGACGGCGCCCCGGTGCCGGATGGCGGCGAGCAGCAGTTCCTCACTGGTCTTCCAGCGCCGGTACAGCACGGGCTTGCTGGTGCGAGCGCGGGCGGCGACCGTGTCGATCGTGAACCGGCCGTATCCCTCGGCGGTCAGCTGCTCCCAGGCGGCATCAAGGATGGCGCTCTCCAGCTCGGCCCCCCGGCGGCGCTCCTGCTTGCCTCCTTCGGTGGGGGCAGGTTCCGTGCTCACGTCAGCCATTGTCCGCCGTCCCGGCGACCCGCAGCGACTCGGCCGGGCTGGACGCGGCAGGCGTTTCCGGTGGCCGGGCGGCCGGAAGCGCGAGAGCGGGAACGCAAGCGACCGCGGTGATGCCGAACGCCCACCAGAAGGCGGTGTGGAACGCGCTGGCCGCGCCCTGCGCGAGCAGCGACTGCAGCACGACGGCGACGATGGCGACCCCGAAAGAGGCGCCGACCTGCTGGGCGATGCGGGTGTTCATGGTCGCGTGCGGGATGTCGGCCCGTTCGATGTCGTAATAGGCGACCGACAGGGGCGGGATAAGGACGGCGCCGATACCGAAGCCGCGTACCAGCAGAACCGCACTCAGCCACCACAGGCTGGTGCCGGGCCCGGCGACCGCGAAGGGCACGGTGGCGGCCGCGGCCAGCAGGAAGGCGGCGATAGTGACGGCACTCGCGCCGAAGCGCGCGACGAGCTTGCCCACGACAAACCGGGAGGCCAGCGAACCCACGCCCTGTGGGATCAGCAGCAAGGCGGCAGCCAGCACCGTCTCACCGCGCAGCTGCTGGTAGTAGAGCGGCAGCAGGAACATGCCCGCGTACATGGCCGCGCCGGCGCTAAACAGCACCGCCGAGGCGCTGCCGAGGGAACGCACGGACAGCAGCCGGATGTTGACGACCGGCTTGTGCTCCCCGCGCCGCAGCGCCCACCAGGCGAATACGGCCAGTGCCACCAGGCCCGCCAGCAGGGGGCCGAGCACGCTGGCGTGATCGATCCCGCCGTCCTGCGAGAGGTTGGACAGGCCCAGCAGGATGCCCACCAGGGCCGCGGCCAGCAGGACCAGCCCGGTCACGTCCAGCCGTGCCCGCGGCGCGCCGCGGGCGGGGCGGTCCGCGGGGAGGAACCGGTAGGCGAGCACCAGGCCGACGGTGATCACCGGCACGTTGACGAGGAACAGCCAGCGCCAGCTCAGCCAGTTGAGGATGAGGCCGCCGAGGACGGGGCCGAGGATCGGGCCGAGGGCCAGCGGCAGGCTGATCGTCGCGATCAGGTTGCTGCTGGCGCGTCCGCCCGCGGCCCGCACCGCGAGCGTCTGCATCAGCGGGAAGATCAGGCCGGCGCCAAAACCCTGGAGCACCCGGAAGGCGATCAGGCTGGTGTCGTTCCAGGACACGGCGCACAGGACCGACCCGGTGACGAAGATCAGCAGCGCCGCGAGCCACGCCCGCTTGCCGCCCCAGCGTGCCTCCGCCCAGCCGGTCACCGGGATCGCCACCGCCAGCGCCAGCAGGTAAGCGGTGCTGACCCACTGGATCGTGCCAACCGTGGAGTGCAGCTTGATCACCAAGGTGTGCAGCGCGATGGTCACGATCGTGGTGTCCAGGATCGCGGCGATCCCGCCGATGATCAGCGCCAGTACTGCGCGCCGCACCTCCGGAGTCAGCTTCCCGGCGTCCCCGGCGGGCTGAGCCATCGTTGTCGACATGATCTGCCTCTCATATAGATACTAAGTAGTATCTTAAATCAGACTCAGTCGACAATGCAAGATACCAATCAGGATCTTATGTAGCTGAGTACGGTCACGTACCCTGATCGTCGGCACCCGTTCGGCCGGTGCGAGAACTGGTGCCCCGAAGCCGGCGCGTGAGCGCGCTAGCGCTCGTCGCCGGGGACTCCGTACCCGGGTGCGGCCTGCGGGCGCAGCGCGCGGGTGATGTAGTCCGCGCGCTGCGGGAGCCAGACGGCCAGCAGGGCTTCCAGGTCGGCCAGCGGGTCATCAGACCAGTCGACGCGCAGGTCGGTGACCCGCCAGCCGTAACCCGCGATCACCGACAGCCCGGCTGAATGGACCGGCCCGGCCTCGCCGCCGGCCGCCATGGCGGCCCGGAACGCGGCGAGCAGGCGCGCTTCGGACGGCTGGCCGGCGCTCCGGTGCCAGGCCTCGACCATCTGGCCGGGAACGGCCGCACTGGCCAGCAGGTTGCCGGCCGCGGCGGCGCCGCCTGCCTGGTGCTCCCCCACCGTGCCGAGGGCACGACGGCCGGAATGGATCGCGGTCCGCCCGCCCGCGTCCACCGCCAGCAGCTGCCGGTAGTCCGCCGTCTGCCCGGTCTGGGCGACCACCCAGTCGACCGCCTGGGCGGCCGGCCTGCCCGCCGCCATCAGCTCGAGGATGCGCGGGCCGAGGCGCGGGTCGGTGACGTTCTGGGTGTGCACCGCGCCCGCGCCGTCCGCCAGGTGCGCGCAGCGCGCGGCCACTGCGGGGGAAGAAGAGCAGATGACCGATCCGAACGAGTGCGTGGCTTCGTCATAGGCCACCAGCGAGAACGTCATGCGGGCGCGGCCGCCGCGGCGGCTGGCCCGGCCGTCAGCACCGCGGTGGCGTCGATCTCGACCAGCCATTCGGGGCGGGCCAGGGCCGAGACGACGATGCCGGTGGAGACCGGGTAGACGCCGTTGAGCCAGTGGCCCATCACCCGGTAGACCGGCTCGCGGTACCGGATGTCGGTCAGGTACACGACCACCTTCACGATGTCCGCCAGCGTGCCGCCGGCCTCGCCGAGGAGCTGGCTGATGTTGGCCATCGCCTGCTCGGCCTGCACTTCGACATCGCCGGCGCCAACCGATTCAGCGGTGTCCAGGTTCTGGCCAACCTGACCGCGCAGGTAGACCACGCCGTTGGCGACCACCGCCTGGCACAGGTCGTTGTCGAGGTTCTGCTCGGGATAGGTGTCCCGCGTGTTGAAGGGCCGGATGCGGGTGTGGTGGGTCACCGGGTCCGCCTCCCTACTTCGCGCCGTCGATCGTGTCGGACAGGCTGGCTGCCGCCTTGACCAGTCCCAGTGGACCGTCCCAGTCGAAGTTGCGGTAGACGGCGGCCAGCTGGGCGAATGGCGGCGACTGGGCGAACAGCTGGAAGGTCAGCCGGTGGCCGGCGTAGTCGCTGTTGAGCAGGTCGCGGCCGAAGGCAAGAAGCTTGCGGCGGTCGTCGGCCACCCAGTCGTCGTTGACCGTGTAGAACTTCTCCAGCCAGGGCGCGACGTCGGGGTTGGCGAAGGTGGCCGCGTCGGGGGTGATGCAGATCTGGCCGCCGCACAATTCGCGGGCGATGTGCATCATCGCGGGCAGCTGGGACAGCGCGGTGACGCGGCCCGCGTACAGCAGCGACTGGTTTGGCATGAGCAGTCCGCCCGGGCTGGGTTCGGCCAGGGTGACCGCCGCGGTGAGGTGGGCGTTGATGTTCTCCCGGTAGACGGCGAGGGTGGCCAGCTTCTCCTGGACGGCCTGCTGGCGTTCCAGTCCGGTCTGCTTCACGTTCCACAGTGCGGTGCCGATCATCAGGTCGGCCAGGTGCAGGGTGCGCTGCACGAACGGGAACGCCGAGTAGCGGTGCAGGGTCGCGCGGATGAAGGTGGCGGCGGCGGTATGCCGGTAGAACAGCACGTTCTCCCAGGGGACCGCCACGTCGTCAAAGACGACCAGGGACTCCACCTCGTCGGCCCGGTTCGCCAGCGGGTAGTCGGCGCTGTCCGCCCGCCCGGCGAAGCCGGTGCGGCTGATGAACTTCAGGCCGGGTGCGCCCATGCCGGTGATGAAGCCGACCGCGTAGTCGCTGAGCTGGTCGTTGCCCCAGTTGGCGATCGTCGGCTTGACGAACGCCTGGTTGGCGTAGGCGGCCGCGGTCTCGAACTTGGCGCCGCGGACGACGATGCCGTTGTCCGTCTCCTTCACCACGTGCAGCAGCATGTCCGGATCCTGCTGCTGCGGCGGCTTGGACCGGTCGCCCTTGGGGTCGGTGTTCGCCGAGACGTGAAACGGGTCCTCGCGGACCGCTTGCTCGATGTGCCGCCTGATGTTGGCGCTGAACCGCGGGTCGACCTGGTTGAGCACGTCCTGGCCGTCAAACAGCGACCACATCTCACCGACGGTTTCGTCACCGACCCGGGTCAGCACCGCCCGCGCGTCCCGTTGCACGAGGTCGACCGCCGCGCGCTTGTCCAGCCAGTCCTGCTGAGCGCGCGGCAGCCGGTTGGCGACCGGGTTGCGCTGCCCGGTCTCCTCGTCTAGGTAGGACATCACTTCCTGGCTGCCCGGTTCGTAAGCGAGGTCGTAGATGCGGGCCCGGGCATCGACGACCGGCTTGAACATGGGGTGATCGGCGACCCGGGTCACCTTCTCGCCGTTGATCCAGACCTCGCGGCCGTCGTCAATGGAGGCCTTGTACTCGGAACCTGTCCTGATCATGGCTGGCTGTCCGTGCTTTCTCGAAGTCTTCGCGGTGCTTTCCTGTTGGCCGCGCCGCCCACCCCTATTGTGATGATGCACAAACGGCCACCGTTCACCGCTGCCCGGGGGCGCCCCGATGATGAGGGACACCGCATGAGTGAGAGCTGGGACGTCGTCGACCTGCTGGCGGAGATCGCCGGCGTCGGCCGGGACGCGGTCCGCGGCGGCTACTCGCGGCACGTGTTCGACCCGGCCGAACTGGAACTGCGGGCCTGGTTCACCCGGCGTGCGCAGGCACTCGGGCTCAGCGTCGAAGCCGACCGCAACGGCAACCTCTGGGCGCACTGGGGTGCGCCCGGTCCGGGCACCGTGGCCACCGGGAGCCACCTCGACTCGGTGCCGGGCGGCGGCGCGCTCGACGGCCCTCTCGGTGTCGCGTCGGCCCTGACCGCCGTCGCCCGGCTCAAGGAGCGCGGCTTCTCCCCCGCCCGGCCGGTCGCGGTGGTCGCGTTCGCTGAGGAGGAAGGATCCCGGTTCGGCCTCGCCTGCCTGGGGTCGAAGCTGATGACGGGCGCGGTTGACCCGGCCGCGATCGCGGCGCGCACCGACGCGGCCGGGGTGACGTTCGCCCGCGCCGCGGCGGCGGCCGGACTGGACCCGGCCGGAACCGGACGTGACGACGCGCGACTCGCCTCGCTTGGCGCCCTGGTGGAACTGCACGTCGAGCAAGGCCGGGCGCTGGCCGACCTCGGCGCGCCGGTCGCGGTCGCGTCGGCGATCCTGGCGCACGGCCGCTGGCGGCTCACGTTCACCGGGGAAGGCAACCACGCGGGCGCCACCCCGATGGCGGGCCGCCGCGATCCGGTGGTGGCGGCGTCCGCCGCGGTGCTCGCCGCGCGGGACATCGCCGCTGAGCGCGACGACCCGGCGGGCGGCGTCAACGCGCGGGCGACGGTCGGCCGGCTCGTCCCGGTTCCCGGCGGCACCAATGTCATCGCCTCGCGGGTGGACGCCTGGCTCGACGTACGCGGCGACACCGACGGGGCGTGCCGGGCACTGGTGACCGATATCGGCGCCGCGATCCAGCTGGCGTCGGCGGAGCACGGCTGCCGGGTTGACATCACCCAGGAGTCCTACCTGCCCGAGGTCACCTTCGACCCAGGACTGCGCGACCGGCTGCGCGCGGTGCTCGCCCTGGTGCCGGGGACGGGGGAAGTCCCGGTGCTCGCCACCGGGGCCGGCCACGACGCGGGCGTGCTGGCCGGCGAGCTGCCGACCACCATGCTGTTCGTCCGCAACCCGACCGGGGTGTCACACGCTCCGGCCGAAACGGCGTCTGACGACGACTGCCGCGCCGGGGCTGACGCCCTCGCGGCCGTACTTGGCGCGCTGGCGGGACCGTAGCGCCGCCGATAGCACCCGGCGCCAGGAAATCCGCGTTGCCCGCTACCAGGGCAGGCTGGCGCTGGTCCAGTGGGTCAGCGTGTCCAGGTCTTCCATGTTGTTCACGTGCCGGGGCGGGGTCGCGAACGTCGCGTAGGGCCGCACCCTGAGCACGACTCGCTGCTCCTCCCGCGCGAGCTCGGCTATCTGCTGCCGCCGCTCGTCCGGAACCGCCTCGCCGGCCATCAGCTCGACGACCCGGCGCAGCAGGTCGGCCGCCTGCGCCGGGTCCCGGTCCACTTCCGCCGTGCCGTACACCTGCAGGTAGGTCGGCGGCCACTGTTCGTCAAGCACGCACAGGCTCACCTGCGGATTGCGCCGCACCGCCTTCGCCTTGCTGCGCGCTTCCATGGTGGAGATGAGGATGTCGTCGCCGTCCATGACGTAGTAGACGATGGTCATGGCCGGCCCGTGCTCGCGCCGGGAGTAGCCGAACACGCACGTCCGGTGATCCCGCACGAACTGGCGGCGCTTGTCAGCATCCATTTGCGGCCTTCCGTCTCGCGGCTGCGCCCGGTGGTCCAGCCTGCCTGAGCGCGTTGCATGTGTTGTGTGCTGCGGGTTAAGGCTAAACGCCGGTGTCGGGACCGGCCGCGCGGGTAGTGGGTTGTCCTGTCCGGCCGAAGGAGTGCGGTGCTGACCTATGCCCTGGCGGTGCTGGCCGCCTGCGCCAACGCCCTTTCCTCGGTACTGCAGCGCAAGGCGAACAAACGGGTCCCGCAACGCGAGAACATGAGCGCGAAGCAGATCTGGACCCTGCTGCACCAGCCGGTGTGGTTCGGCGGCATCCTCGCCATCACCGCCGGGTTCCTGCTGCAAGCGAGCGCGCTGGGGACCGGGCAGCTTTCCGTCGTCGAGCCGGTCCTGGTGCTGGAGCTGCCGTTCACGCTGATCCTGGCGTCCCGGATCTTCCACCAGCGGCTCGGGCCGCGCGAGTGGTGGCCCGCCGCCGCGATGACGGCCGGGCTGGCCGGGCTGCTGTACACGCTCGCGCCGAGCGCGGGCGGGCCGCCTCAGCTGCACTGGTACGGATGGCTGGCCGGCGTCGGGGGGAACCTCGCCCTCGTCGCAGTGCTAGTCCTGGTCGCACGCCGCGGCTCCGTCCGGCCGAACCGCAAAAAGGACTCCGGCCAGCGGCAGAAGTCGGCCGGTCAGAAGGAGGAGGGCCAGCAAGTCAGCTCGTTCGGCGCGGCTCTGCTCGCGGTCGCCGCGGGTTCGACGTTCGGGCTGACCGCGGCCCTGATGAAGGAAGTGACCAGAACCTTCGAGCGGGGACTGGGCGAGCTGTTCACCGACTGGCCGCTCTACGCCATGGTCGCCACGGGAGTGCTGGGGTTCTACCTGACCCAGTCGGCGCTGAACGCCGGGCAGCTGATCGCCGCCCAGCCGGGCCTGAGCCTGTCCGACCCGCTCATTTCCGTGCTGTGGGGGGTGCTTGCCTTCCACGAGACGATCAGGCACGGGTGGTTCATCATCGGTGAGGTGTTCTGCGCGGGAGTGATCGTCGCGGGCGTGATCATGCTGGCCCGTTCGCCGCTGCTGGCGGACGACGATTCCGCCGGGGACGATCAGTCAGCCGACGGGTCCCGCGAAGAGCAGGTGCCGAGTGAATCAGGCACCACTTAACAAGCTCTGGTTACGCGCTGGCGCGGGCGATTTCGGCGCCCTCGATGCCGAAGGCGGCCTCGATGCCAAAGGCGGCCCCGGGGCTCTCGACCGGGCTGGCCACTGGGAAGTCAATGGCGGCCGACTGAACCGGCCGGTTCAGCGCGCAGCGGTCTTCCGCGTACTCAACGATGATCATCGTGCCACCCGGTCCGGGGAAGACGGACCACTTGATGCCTGGCGTGTCGGCGTGTGCGCGGGTCCACCGGGACATGTCTTGCTTGGTGGTGATGTGCGCGATCTCGGTGATCCCGGTGATCACGTCTCTCCTTTCGGCGGGGTGCTTGCCAGCACTCCGTGGCCATGGGGACTTGTGGTCCCTGGATCGCCTCTGGGCACGCAGCAGCAGGCCCCTCGGTGAGGAGGCGACCATGAGCTGGGTTGGCGCCGTATCGCAGCAGACCACCCGTGACCAGGGGGTTCGAATGGTCTAGACCGCTCTTCGCGCCACCTACTAATATCAGATGCCCGGGAGGGGTGCGAACTCCCCTGTGGCGTACGTGACCCAGCCGAGACGCTGCCGCCGACGGCGCTCGCACCGCCTGAACCGGCGGGCAGGCACCCAGCCGGCTCCGCCCGGTCAGCTGCCCGGACCGGGCCACCGTGGCCGAGTTGCCCCGGTTGCCAGCGTTTTAGCACCTGCTGACCCGGTTCCAGGGTCCGGCCGCGATGGTTACCACCCCGGCGATTACCCGCCCGGCCACGCACCGCGTTTCCCCGGCGGCGCCCCCGGGGCTGCCCGCGCTGTGAAGAACATCACGTACTTCGATCAGGGTGATGCGCGCGACCGGGATTTGCCCAGGCCCGATAAGTGACCACGGGCCACTAACCGTGCTCCGATCATGCCGGTTGGCTCAGTAGAGTCCAAGCTATGGCCGATGCCGCGACAACCGGTGCCCGCCCGGGACGCCCCGCTCAGCTCAGCCGCGAGCAGATCGTCGACGCCGCCATCTCGGCCGGGAACCTGGACACGCTCACCATGCGGGAACTCGCGGCCCGGCTCGGGGTCACCCACGGCGCCCTGTACCGCTGGGTCAAGAACCGCGACGAGCTGTTCGACCTGGTCAACGAGGTCATGGTCGAGCGGGTGCTTGGTCCCGCCGGCCCGGACGGGGCGGACTGGCGACCCTGGCTCGCCCACGTCGCCTGGGCCATGCACGACCAGTTCCTGGCGGTGCCCGGCTACGCCAGCCGCATTTCCCGGCCGCACCAGCACTCCCGGTCCTTCGGGCGGCTCGCGGCGGCGGTCACCGCCGCTTTCACCAGCGCCGGAGTCGACCCCGGCCTGGCCGAGCAAAGCTGGTACATCTTCATCACCGCGGTGGTCAGCTGGCTCGCCAGCCAGGAAGCGCCGCTCGACCTCGGCCACGCCGCCCCGCGCTTTGAGCTGTTCCTCGACGCCCTGCTGCGCGGGCTGCCCGCCCGGGAGCCGGGCATGACCCGGTCCTGAAGCCGACCGGGATGGGCGTGACCGGTGCTGGCCAGTCCGGCATCCCGGGACGACGTCGTGCTCCGCAAGCCGGCCGCCGGCGTGGGCGGCACCGACAGCTGACCTGGCGCAGAGTGCGCCCCGCGGCCCTGGTACGGATAAAGGTATGGCTACTGACCCGCAATCCCTGACGTGGTTCGTCACCGGCGCATCCCGCGGCTTCGGCCGGGAGCTGACCGAGCAGCTGCTGGCGCGCGGGCACCGGGTCGCCGCCACACTGCGCCGCCCGGAGCAGCTGGACGAACTGGCGGCCCGGCACCCCGGCCAGCTGTGGGTCCGCGCGCTGGATGTCACCGACACCGCGCAGCTGCGCCAGGTGGTGGCGGCGGCGTTCGACGAGCTGGGCCGGGTTGACGTGGTGGTGTCCAACGCCGGCTTCGGTGTTTTCGGCGCGGCCGAGGACGTCACCGACGAACAGGTCGAGGCGATGATCGCCACCAACCTGACCGCCTCCATCCAGCTGGCCCGGGCGGTGGTGCCCTACCTGCGCGCGCAGGGCGGCGGCCGGCTGCTGCAGCTGTCCAGCATGGGCGGGCAGATCGCCTTCCCGGCCTTCTCGCTCTATCACGCCACCAAGTGGGGCATCGAAGGTTTCTACGAGTCGCTGGCCACCGAGGTGGAGCCGTTCGGGATCCGCACCACGCTGGTCGAACCGGGGATGATCCGCAGCACCTTCTACGAAGCGGCGACCCGGGTGCCGGTCAGCCCGCCGTACCGGGGCACCCCGGCCGACCGCTCGCCGCTGCCGCTCGAGCAGATGCCCGGCGATCAGGCGAAGGTGGTCGCCGCCATGATCGACGCCGCCCTCGTTCCGGATCCGCCGCGGCGGCTGCTGCTCGGCTCGGACGCCTACCGGCTGACCCGCGACGCGCTGGCGGCGCGGCTGGCCGCCGCCGAAGCGCAAAAGGACCAGGCCGCCGCCACCGACGTCGACGGCTGGTCGTGAGAACCCCTCAGCTCGGCAGGCCGCCGATCGTGGTGTGCCGCGTCGACCGGAGCAGGCCGCCCGCGGCGTTGTAGAGACTTAGTCCCTGGAAGGTGGCGCCACTGGGAATGGCGCCGGTCCAGACGGCCGCCACCATGTCACCATCGGCGACCAGTGCGTCGATCGTGTAGCTGATAGCGCCGCCGGCCTGCTTGATCGCGTGCTCGTAGTCATCGCGGGCGCCGCCGGGCCCCCGGCCGGGCGGGGTGTGGCCATAGTCCAGGTAGTCGGGGCCGACGCACTGGTCGAAGTCCTCCGGACGCCCGTTGGTGTAGCAGTCGAAGAACGTGCGGACGGCCTCTTCCGGGGTCTGCGGTTTGCTCACTGGCTTCCTCCCTGACTTCCGCGAACGAAGGACGGTGTCCATTGTCCAGGGACGCGGTCGCCGGGGTCAGCGAGGTCGCCGGCGGGACCGGCAAGCGCCGTCAGTCACCGGGCTGGGCTCAGCCGACGCGCACGTCGCCGACCGTGACGTCGCCGGTGGAGCGGCGGACGGTGACCGGCTCGATCAGCCCGGGCTGGACAGTGGCGCTGGCCGGGAACTCGTCGTGGACCCGCTCCTTGATGGTTTCGGTCGAGACGTTATTGAAGAGCCGGGACAGGCCGCTGCCGTCGAAATTGGCATACAGCTCGTCGTGATGCGCGGGCACCAGCACCCGCGGCTGGTAGAGCCGGACCAGGGGCAGGAACACGTCTTCCAGCTGCTGGGCGACATGCGGGAGCCCGTTGAGCGACAGGATGGCGACGTCGACACCGGGGTTGGCCGCGAAGTAGGCGTTTTCCTCGTCGCTGATCTTCCCGCCGCTGTCGCGGTAGGCGATCCGGAAGCCGTCGATGTCGATGATGTAGCTGAGCGTGGCTTCGGTGTTGACCTCGGGGGTATGCACCCCGCGCTGGGCGATCTGCCGGGCGGCTTCACCGTCGGCCGCGGTGGGCGGCGGGGTGAACTCGGCGTCGAAGGCGGCCTGGGCGGCCCGGACCGCCTGCCACTTCTGCGCCTGGCCGGCCGTCAGCCCGAAGTCGAGGTGGTAGGCGTGCAGCGCCGTCACGGTGAAGCCCGGCCCGCTCACCACGTCACCCTTGCCGAGGCCGGGGACCGATATTATCTGGCTGGCGGGCAGGCCCTGGCCAAGCAGGTAGTCGGCGCCGATCGGGGCGATGGCGACCGCTGCGCCGGTCTGCCGGGCGACCCGGGCGGTGTCGGCCACGTGGTCGAAGTGCGGGTGCCCGACGAGGATGTGATCGGCCCGGGTGACGTCGGCCGCGCTGAAGCCGAGTGACCGGTTGCGCGCGGGCCGGTCATAGAAGTTGTCCAGCAGGATGACCTGGTCCCCGAACGACAGCTCGAAGGTGGCCGTGCCGAACCAGCGGACTGACACCGCATCGCCGTCGGGATGCGCGGGACCGCCGAGGGACACCGGACGCCGGTAGTTGCGGACAAGCTCATCAGGCACTGGGGGCTCCCGTCGGTCATCAAGCCTTAGCCGGAATGCCCAGTAAACCTATAGGCAAGGACGGAAATTCCCGGCTGCGCTGCGGCGGTCAGCGCGCCATCACCGGGTTCCCCGGGCTGGCCGGTGTCCCGTTACCAGTCTGCTGAGCCCTCAGAACCGCTCGCCAGCAGGCCGGACGGGGTGAGGTCATACCGCGTCATCTCCGACAGCGGCGGGGAGTAGGCATGCACGCTGACCGCCACCGAAGTGGCCGAGGAGTTGCGGACATCGTGCACGTGCCGCGGCCCGAAGGACCGTACCCCGCCCGACCCGATCCGGTTCACCAGCACCGCGCCATCGCCCCGCGGCACCGCGCACTCATCCAGGTCGCCCCAGGCGACGCCGAACGCGCCGTTCGAGCCGCCGTGGTCGTGGAAGCCGGTCGCCTGGCCGGGCATCCAGCTGATCAGCCAGACCTCATAGCCCTCGCCGGTATGGATCCGCTCGTACCAGCGTCCCTCAGTATCCAGGCGGACCCGCGCCACCCATTGCGCCGGCGTTCCGATCAACCGCCACACCTGCGCGGCCAGCTGCTTGGGGGTGAGGACGGTCGGCCGGGTGACCGCTGGCTGCTGCATGCGGTGATCATGACATACCGCCGCCAGCTCCGGCGGGTTCAGATGTTAATCCTGAGTTTCACCGTTGGCCGCCCGGCATCCGGTCACCGGCTGACTGCTCGTTGCCGCCCGGCTGACCGGCGTGCGGTTTACGATGGGCCAGACCGCCGCGTGGTGACGGGGTCACCGTGCGCTTGCCGATGCCTGGACGCGGGGATAGCTGGTGAGCCGATGACAAAACCTTTCCGCCGTCTTCCGCTCGTCTTGACCGCGGCCGCGACGGTGGCAGTGGCCGCCGCCTGCACCACGCCGGCGAGTCAGGGACCGGGCCCGGCACCGGCGTCTTCGGCTGCGCAGCCTTCCTCCGCAGCACCCTCGGCAGCGTCCTCCGCCACGGCTCCGTCCGCCACGTCGGCCCCGTCCGCCGGGTCGGCGGCGGCCGATTTGACGACGACCCTCGTGGTCCCCGCGGGCGAGGGCGGCGGAGCGCTGTCCACGCCGCGGCGGCTGACGGTGCCGTCGGGCTGGACGGCCCGGGTGTGGGCACGCGTACCGGATGCCCGGATGGAAGCGTGGACACCGCAGGGGGATCTCCTGGTCAGCACCCCGGACGACGACGGCATCGTCGAGCTGCGGCCGGACTCGCCGGCACCGCGACCGTGACGCCACTGCTATCCGGGCTTACCTATCCGCAGGGCATGGCGTTCGCCCGGTTCGACGGCGGGTGGGTGCTGTACGTGGCCGAGTCGGACCAGGTCGACCGCTATCCGTGGGGACCGGACGGGATCAGCGGAGCCCGCACGGTGATCGCGCAGGGACTGCCGGACCTTGACCCGGCCGGCGACGACGTGCACCGGGCCAAGGACATGACCGTGGCCGCCGACGGGACCGTCTACTTCAACGTGGGCAGCTCCTCCAATGCCAATCCCGACGACCGGACGATGTCGCCGCAGCGCGCGGTGATCATGGCCGTCCGCCCCGACGGGACGGACCTGCGCGTGGTCGAGCGAGGGGTCCGCAACGGCGAGGGCCTGGCGGTGGCACCGGACGGCACGGTCTGGACGGCGGTAAACGAGCGGGACAACATCCCCTACCCGGCGCACCAGCCCTACGCGACCGACCGCGACGCGTTCGGGCAGGTCATCCAGGCTTATGTCAACGAGCATCCGCCGGATGAGGTGGTGCCGGTCACGGCGAGCCGGGACCTGGGCTGGCCCTACTGCGACCCCGATCAAGACGCCAGCAGGCCGGCTGGGTCGCTGGCCGGCATCCCGCTGATCGCCAACTCGGTGACCAACCCGGGCGGAACCCAGCTGAACTGCGCGGCGCTGGCACCGGTCGCGGTCGGGCTGCCCGCGCACAGCGCTCCGCTGGGCATGACGTTCCTGGCAGGCAGCAAGGTCCCGGCACCATGGTCAGACGGCGCCGTGATCGCTGTCCACGGGTCGTGGGACCGGCAACCGCCGCGCGCGCCGTCGCTGGCCTGGCTGGCCTGGAACGCGGCCAAGCACACGCTGACGCCCGCAGTCACCCTGGTCGGCGGGTTCGAGGAATCCAGCGGCGCGTACTGGGGACGCCCGGTGGACGCGGTGCCCGGCCCGGACGGGGCGCTGTACGTGAGCGACGACGCCGCCGGCGCGATCTACCGGCTGGCGCCCGCCGGCTAGCAGTCGGCCCGGCCGCAACCCGGCCGGGCACGTGCGGTGCTGCGCCGGGTGAGTGCCGGGTCCCGATCGTGATCCCGGCCGGGCTCGCTTAGCGACCCCGCTGACCTGATCCTCGCTAGACTTCAGGCGCTTAAGGATGAATCGCCGCCAGCGGCCGCGTCTAGTGCGACCCCTCTCCCCGATGGCCTGGAACGGGGCTCCGACATGCTAGGACCTGACTCGCAGCTGCTCGTCGCGCTGTTGATCGCGGCGAGCATCGGCTTGTTGGTGGCCGCCGTCCGGCTGCGCCGGATCACGCTGAAAACGGCCTGCGGCGGGCTTTCCATCCTGGTGGCGATGACCGGTGGAATCGCGGCTTCATCTGTGCCGGGCGCCTTTCGGCCGGGCCCTACTCGGAGTCGTAGCGGAAGCCGCCGCGGAAGCGGCGGAACAGCCCGCCCTCGTGCATCAGCGGGCGGCCGGGCGGCGGCGCCACCGGGAGTTCCCTGCCTTCGGGCTGCTCGTAGTCGGCCCGCGCGATGGCGTCTACGATCTGCGCCTCGTCGAATTCGCCCGACCCGGGGATCTCCGGGATGAAGCCGACGAGGTCTCCGTCGGCCAGCACCTCGGCTTCCAGGGAGGTGGTGCCCTCGTTACCCCAGATCGCCTCGCGTCCGCCGCTGAGCACGACACGTACCCCGTAGATGTCGATACCCGCGTTTTCCAGGTGCGCGTCGATGCCGCGATCCCGCAACGCGTCTGCGACCCGCCGAGCCCGGTTCTCGTCCATTCGCTTAACTTACCGGTCCCGGTAGCCTGTTGCGCGTCGCTGACAGCGCCGGATACCGGTTGCGGCCCAGCGTCCCTGGCGCACCCGCGGGCCCTCGTCCACCAGCCCGCTAAATGGTGTGCGCGGCAGCGGGACACAGTGATGAGATAACGGGATGCGTCCCCGACTGGTCGTCCCGCCTAAGGTCCAACCCGGTCAGCGGGTGGCGGTGCTGTCGCCTTCCTTCGCCGCGCCCGGCGCCTACCCCGCGGTGCATGAGCTTGCCATGCGGCGGCTGGTGGAAGAGCTCGGCGTCGAGCCGGTGGAGTATCCGACCACCCGGCGGCTAGGGGCACCGCCCGAGGCCAGGGCCGCCGACCTGATGGACGCCTTCGCCGATCCCGCGATTGGCGCGGTGCTCGCGTCGATCGGCGGAGATGACCAGATCACCGTTCTCCCTTACCTTGACCCCGAACTGCTGGCCGCGCACCCGAAGGCGTTCTGCGGGTTCAGCGACAACGCGAACCTGCTCAATTACCTGTGGAATCTCGGGGTCGCGGGATACCACGGCGGATCCACCATGATGCACCTCGGCGGAAGGGCGGGCGGCCCGCATCCCGTCTCGCTCACCTCGCTGCGAGCGGCCCTGTTCTCCGATGATGACCTCGAGCTGTTCCCGGCGCAGCGCTTCTGGGAGGACGAAGCCGACTGGGACCGGCCGGAGACACTCGTTCAGCAGACGCCGGGCAGTCCCGGGGCGGGCTGGACGTGGTACCAGCCCGACCGCGTGGTCGCCGGACCGACCTGGGGCGGCGATCTGGAGATCCTGCAGTGGAACCTGGCCGCCGGACGGTGGATCCGCCCGGCGGAGGACTACGCCGGGTGCGTCCTGCTGATCGAGACCGATGAGGAAATGCCGGGCCCCACGCAGGTTTTCCGGATGCTGCGCAACATGGGTGAACGAGGGCTGCTGGCACAGTTCCCGGCCGTGCTGTTCGCCCGGGCCAAGGCAGCGTCCTTCGGCGTGCCGGCTGACGCCGCCGAGCGCGACCGGTACCGGGCTGAGCAGCAGGCGGCGGTGATCCGGGCCTTCCAGGACTACCACCCGGAGGTCATGCTGGTCTTCGACGTCGACTTCGGCCACACCGACCCGCAGTGGGTTCTCCCCTACGGCGGCACCGTCACCGTCGACGGGCCTGCCCGCACCATTACCGCGCACTACCGGTCCGGGCCGGCCGGCTGAGTTAACCGGCCGCGACCCTGGCGGACCGGCCCGGACTGCTGCCGCAGACCCGCCAGTACCGGGGAGAGGGAGCGTCTTCGCTGCGGCAGCCGGCTGACGCACCGGAGGAGGTAGTCAGGCAGCGGAGCGCTCACTAAGCGGCCGGCGGCGCAAAACCGAGTGCTGCAGGGCTGGCGGCAGGTAGACCTGATCGAGCGTGCCGACATCGGTGCCGGGCGGGACGATCTCGTCGATCTGGTCGAGGATGTCGTCGGTGAGCGTGACGTCGGCCGCGGCGAGCAGGTCATCGAGCTGCTCAGTCGTGTGCGGCCCGATGATCGCACTGGTCACGCCGGGATGGGCGACCGTGAATGCGAGCGCGAGGTGAGCCAGCGGCAGGCCTGCCTTTTCAGCCAGCGGGATGAGCTGCTCGACGACGTCGATCCGGCGCTCGTCGTTGAGGTGCCTGGAAAGGTGTGCCCGGCGCAGGTCGGTCGGCTGGCCCTTGCGGACCCGGCCGGTGAGCATGCCCTGCCCGAGCGGCCCCCACACGAGGATGCCCATCCCGTAGCGTTGCGCGACCGGCAGCACCTCGCGTTCGATGCCGCGGCTGAGGAGCGAGTAGGGCGGCTGATCGGTGCGGAACCGTTCCAGGCCGCGCCGCTCGGCGACCCACTGGGCCTCGACCATGTCGGATGCGGGCAGCGCCGACGTGCCGACCGCACGGACTTTCCCGCGGTGGATCAGGTCGGAGAGGGCCGACAGGGTTTCCTCGATGTCGGTGCTCGGGTCGGGCCGGTGGACCTGGTAGAGGTCGATGTAATCGGTCTGCAGACGGCGCAGTGAGTTCTCGACCGCGGTCGTAATCCAGCGCCGCGAGGCGCCCTGGTGGTTGGGATCGTCGCTGGTCGGGCGGCTGAACTTGGTCGCAAGGACGACGTTGTCGCGGCGCCCTTTGAGCGCTTTGCCCACGACCACTTCGGATTCGCCGTACGTGTCGGAGGTGTCGATGAAGTTGATCCCCGCGTCCAGCGCCTGGTGGATGATGCGCACTGAGTCGTCGGTGTCGGGGTTGCCGATGTATGTGCCGAGCGCCAGCGCGCCGAGTGCGTAGGGACTGACCTTGATGCCGGTACGGCCGAGGGTGCGGTACTGCATGTGGTTTCTCCTGGGGTGGCGGGCGAGCTGCGGCGGGCACCCTCCGGTGCCTTATCGTAGACTTAAACGGAATGCTCTTCCGGAAACTATACGGAAAGACATTCCGTTTATGCAAGTGAAGGAGTGTCATGCGGGCCGACGCGCAGCGCAACGTTGGCGCCCTGCTCGAGGCGGCCAAGACCGTCTTCGCCACCGCGGGCGTGGACGCGCCCGCCAAGCAGATCGCCGACCTGGCCGGGGTCGGGGTGGGCACGCTCTACCGGCATTTCCCGCAGCGCTCAGACCTGGTCAAGGCCGTGGTCGAGCGCGAGATTGACGCCTGCGCCGACGCTGCTCCCGCACTCGCCGCGGCGTACGAGCCAGCCGCGGCACTCGCGAAATGGCTGCAGCTGTACACCAGGTTCCTCGGGGCGAAGCGGGGACTCGCCGCCGCCCTGCACTCGGGCGACCCCGCCTTCGACGCGCTGCCCGGTTACTTTTACCAGCAAGTCGGACCTGCCCTCGGCGCACTGCTTGAAGCGGCGGCGGCGGCCGGCGAGGTCCGCGCCGACATCAGCGCCAGCGACATCCTGCGCGCGGTGGCGCTGCTGTGCCGGCCGGTAACCACCGACGATCCGGCCTACAGCCAGCGCATGGTCGCCGTGCTTATCGACGGGCTCCGCTACGGCGCCGCGCCGGCCACCCCAGCACGCTGACCGGCGAGAACGCAACGCCTCCAGTCGACCAGGTTTCCGCGGCGCCGATCAGCCGCGCACGGCGGAAGGCACGTCAGGCTCCCGGGGGCGGGTCGTTCGGCCGACGGGCCGGCCCCGGGCCGGGAGCGGCAGCGGCTCCAGGTCGAGAAGCCGGGCGCGCAGGTGGCCCAGCGCATGGGTGCGCAGCCGGGAGACGTGCATCTGGGAGATGCGGAGCCGCTGACCGATCTGCCTCTGGGTCATGTCACCACCGAAATCCATGATCAGGATCTGCTGCTCGCGCCGGGGCAGCTCGCTCCAGTGCGCCGAAACGGCGTTCATGGCGAGCATGTGCTCCAGCCGTGCATCGTCTTGCCCGAGGATGTCGGCCAGTACCGTCGCGACCGGCTGGCCGGCCAGCGGCGCGTCCAGCGAGAACGGCTGGAACGCGACTTCCGCTTGCCGGGCCTGATGCAGCTCGGCGGCGCTGACCTGCAAGTGCCGGGCCAGGTCAGCCTCGGACGGGGTGCGACCAAGCTGCTGGGCCAGCGGCCCGGTCACGTCGCGGACCCGCAGCACCAGCTCCTGCACCGGGCGGGTGACGCGCAGCGGCCAGCGCTTGTCACGGAAGTACCGCTTGAGCTCACCAGTGATACACGGCCGCGCGTAAGCGGCGAGGCTGTCGCCGACGGCCAGATCGAAGTTGCCGATCGCTTTCAGCAGGGCGACATACGCCACCTGTGTCAGGTCTTCGGCCGGCACCGGGCCGCGCCCGTAAGGCCGCACGCAGGACCGGACCAGGCCCTGGTAACGGGTCACCAGCAGGTCAACCGCCGCCGCCCGCTGCCGGCTGCCCCGCGGCAGCGACTGAACCAGGCCCACCAGCGCCAAGTCACCCAGTCCGGCCAGGTCTTCCGCCTCTGTCGGGTCCGGCGCCCCGGACAGGACCGGGACTCGGTCCACGGCCGGTGCTATCGCTGTTGAACGTGATGCCATGTTGACCTCGGCTCGCCATCGGCAGA
>Ga0302314_10004415_pt1 | contig 25896 bp, 17 predicted proteins | sample III_Palsa_N2_3_FD_200533 | JGI IMG/M metagenome (GOLD analysis project Ga0302314, IMG submission 200533) | Peat permafrost microbial communities from Stordalen Mire near Abisko, Sweden - III_Palsa_N2_3 | ecosystem: Environmental > Terrestrial > Soil > Palsa > Peat permafrost | place: Sweden...
GTGGGGGGGGGTGGGTCGGCGGGGTCTCTGCTCCGCCGACCCACCCAGTCAAGACCGCGTGCGCGCGTGGGTTCCGCGCTCCTGACGCGATCCGAACGCGCCGCCGCCCGCCCTTGACGAAATCTTGGCGTCAGCCGCTCTTCGTCGGGTCCGTCGGGCCCGCAGGAGCCTGTGCCTGCGGGACCTCCAGGCCGAGCTTCTCGGCGATGGCGGCGAGCAGAGCGTCCTGCGCGGCGAGGTGCCCCTGCACCTGCTCCATCTCGTGGAGCGTCGCGCTGGCGTCGTCGAATGTCGCCTCCGAACGCTTGTCCGCGGCGGCGGCCTGCACATTCTGTCCGACCATGATCACTGACAGCAGCACCAGTTGCAGGAACGTCTGCGCCACCCAGGAGACGATGGCCGCCGTGCCGCTCCTGATCGCGTCCGGCAGGCTGATCAGGTCGAACAGTGCGAACGCATAGGCGCACCACATGCTGCCGACCGCCTGGGTGACGGCAAGGGCCACCCTGGTGTTGAACCGGGAGACCGCCGAGCCCTTGGGCAACTGGTCGATGACCTTCACCGGGCCCTTGGCGCGCCGGGTGAGGGTGTGCGGGTGGGCGACGTGCTCATAGATCGGCATGGGCTGACTCTCTGTCAACTGGAGAGCCGGGCCCGGGCAGTGTGACCCCTCCCGCGCTGCTCCGCGTATCGGGCTGGCGTCATCCTGTCATGTCACCCGGGGTAGCATTGTTTTATTGTTGCGCAATATGGCAAATATCCCTCGATGTCGCTCCCGAGGCGCGCCACCACCAGCGGAACTGTCGCAATCCACTGATCAATTGCTATGTTGCGCAACCATGCAGTTACCTAACGTGGTCGAAGCATGGTCCCAAGCCAGGAGCCCGTGTGCTGCGACGCGCAGACGGCATGGTGCGGTTCGACGGAGGAAGCGACACATGACAAGTACCGCGGTGCCGGTCCTGTCACTGCTGGGTCTGCCGCTGCTCGGGGCGGTGGCCACCGGCGGCGGCCTGGGCCCGGTCTACGCGCTGAGCTCGGTGCTCGCGGCGGTGGCGGCGGCCGTGGCCTGCAGCCGGGGCGGGCTGTGGTGGGTCACCACCGGGACACCGGTGGTGGTGCTGCTGATCGCCCTGGCCGCGAGAGCGGCCACCGACTCCGGCACCGGGAGCTCCGCGGCCCTGGCCGCCCACGCGCTCTCATGGACTTCGCACGCCTTCCCGGTGATGGCCGCGGCCACCGCCGCGGCGCTGGTGACCACCGCGACCCGGGCGGCGCGAGGCGTCGGCGGGAAGGGGCGCAGCTGATGGCCGACCGCCGCGCGCCTGCCCGCACGCCCGCCCCCGAGCGCACGCCGGGCCGCCCCCGGGCGTCCGTGCCGGGGGCCAGGACCCGCCCCCGAAGTGCCGCCCGCAGCCCGCGCACCGGCGCACTGCTGAAGGCCTGCCGGGCCACCGCGGTGGCCTGCTCGCTGACGGTCCTGCTGGCGGCCGGCGTCTCCTCGTGCACCTACCACGACCTGACGAACGGGGTGAAGACCTCCGACGCGCTGTCGGTGACGCAGCGCAACGCCCCGCCCGCGCTCGGGAACGCGGTCAACCTGCTGCTGATCGGCCTGGACAGCCGCAAGGACATGAACGGCAACGACCTGCCGGACTGGGTGGTCCAGGACGAGCTCCACGCCGGGGGCTCCAGCGACATCGGCGGCTACAACACCAACAGCCTGATCGTGCTGCACATCCCCGTCGGCGGCGGCCGGGTGACGGCCTTCTCGGTACCCCGCGACGACTATGTGGAGACCTTCAACGGGGACGGCACCTCGCAGGGCATGCACAAGATCAAGGAGGCCTACGGCCTGGCCAAGGCGGCGTCGATGGCCGGCTTCGAGGCGAAGGGCCTCAGCGGCGCGGCCCTGGAGCAGGCCAGCCGGGAGGTCGGCCGCGAGGCGACCATCACCACCCTGCAGAAGTTCCTGGGCCTGCGCATCGACCACTTCGCCGAGGTCAACCTGATCGGCTTCTACGACATCGCCCAGGTGGTCCAGCCGATCACGGTCTGCCTCAAGCACGCGACCTCCGATCCGGCGATGGAGGGCCAGGGCTCGGGTGCGAAGTTCCACGCCGGTTACAACCAGCTCAACGCCGCCCAGGCCCTCTCCTTCGTCCGCCAGCGGCACAACCTCACCAACGGCGACCTCGACCGCACCCACCGCCAGCAGGCATTCATCGCCTCGGTCGAGTACAAGCTGAAGCAGGACGGCGCGCTCGGCGACGTGGGCAGGCTCCAGGGGCTGCTGGACGCGGTGAAGAAGGACGTGGTCATCGACGACCAGTGGAACATCCTCGACTTCGCCCAGCAGGCGCCCAACCTCACCGGCGGGAACATCACCTTCAACACCCTGCCGATCCAGGGCTTCGCCACCAGGGGCGGCGAGTCGGTCAACCTGGTCGACCCCGACCAGATCCGCAGCATCGTCCAGCGCCTGACCAGCCAGACCCCCGCGCCCTCCGCCGACTCCGCGTCCGCCCCGGCTCCCGCGGCGCCGAGTGCGGCGGCGTCGGGGCCGATCGTGCCCGCGGTCGTGGACGTGTTCAACGGCTCGGGGACGCCCGGCCTGGCCGGCTCCGAGTCCAGGGCGCTGGCCGCGGCGGGCTGGACACCCGGCGCCGTCGGCAACAGCACGGCGAGCCGCGGCACCGTCGTCCGCTACGGCGCGGGGGCGGCCGCCGCCGCGGCGCAGATCGCCGCCAGGCTCGGGGCCGGAGCCCCGACCGGGGACTCCGCCGTCCCGGCCGGGCATGTCGAGGTGATCCTCGGCGCGGGCTCCACCCCGGCCGCAGTCGACGCCCCGGCGTCCGCGGTCCCCGCGGCACCCGCGGCGGCCCCGACCTCCGACATCCCCTTCCAGGGACCGGCGGTCCAGGCGGGCGGAATCCCCTGTGTCGACTGACGGGACGTCAACCGGCCAGGGGGGAAACCGATGTGTTCCCGGAGGGCGGGGAGGGCCGGAAATCTGCCGCCGGACCCGATCCGCCAGCCGGTGGGGCGCTGTGCGGGTGGGTATCGGGTACCTGGCACAATCGCCGCCCATGACCACCGACCAGCAGGTTTCCGTCTCCAAGATCAGTCTCAGCAGGATCCACGGCTGGCACCGCCACCCGGGTGTCCGCAGCCACCAGGAGCTGACGCTCGGCGAGCGCGCGGCCGACAGGATGCGCAACGGCATGGGCTCGTGGGCGTTCGTCTTCGCCGCGCTGGTCTTCCTCGGCGCATGGATGGTGTTCAACGGGAAGCACGGGTTCGACCCCTACCCCTTCATCCTGCTCAACCTCATCCTCTCCTGCCTCGCCGCCATGCAGGGGGCGATCCTGCTCATCGCCGCCAAGCGCAGCGACCAGATCTCCAGTGAGCTCGCCAGCCACGACTTCGAGACCAATGTGCACTCCAAGGAGCTGCTCGAGCGGCTGACCCTCAACTTCGAGGCGCTCAGCGCCCAGCACGAGGCACTGCACCAGGAGCTCATACAGGTCAACGCCAAGCTCGCCGGCCTGGAACCCCAGAACGCCTGACGCCCCTCCGGGGAGCTGCTGGTTGGCGTGGACACACGGTTGGACGGCCTCCTGGGGGTGTATCCAGGTACACCCCCTTTTCGGGGTTCAGGGCCCCCGCCGACCCGGTGGAGCGGCGGGCAGACTGAGAGCCGCCACCGACCGAGGAGAACACTCGTGAGCGACATACCCCAGGAACCGCAGCACCCGCTCTTCCCCGCGCTGTGCCGGCTGGGCTCAGGGATCGTGGGCGTGGCCCGGTGGTCCGTGTTCGGCGCGCTCGCGATGGTCGGGGGCGGCTCCATGTTCGCGGCCCCGGCCCTGCTGGTGGAGGCCACCACGCCCCACGGCTGGGGTGACGGGGCATCGGGTGACAGCGACCACCTGTGGCTGGCCCTGCTGGTCTCGCTGGTGCCCTGCCTGGTGCTGAGCGCACGCTGGGCGGCCGGGCGGACCACGTGGGCGGTCGGGCCCGCGCCGCTGCTGCCCCCGGCGCTGCTGCTGGCGGCGGTCCTGAAGTACGGCGGGGTGCTGCCCGGGGGCAACCACGGCGTGGTGTGGCTGGTGGTCCCGATGGCGGCCTGCACCGTCCTGTCCACGCGCTGGCTGGCCGCGGTGACCAGGCGGCTGTCCGCGGAGTGGTGCGGGGTGCCGATCACCGTCCCCTACCGGCCGCTGCCCGGCAGCGACACCCTCCCCGGCAGCGGCAGCGGCAGCGGCAGCGGCAGGGCGACCGGCCGCGCACCGGGCGGGCAGTACCTGCGGCTGCTGTGGCAGCGCACCGGATGGCTTCTGTTCGACCCGGCCACCTGGCGCGACCTGCTGTGGATCGCGGCGAATGTGAGCGCGCCCTGGATCCTGTGCCTCGCCCTCGTCAAGATCCTGCCCCCCATCGACCCCGCCCTCACCTGGCCGTTGCTGCTGCTGTCCGTGCTGTGGTCCGCGCCGCGGCTGCTCCCGGCCTACGGCCTGATCGCCCGTTCGCTGCTGGGGCCGACCCGGCAGGCCGAGCTGGCGCTGCGGGTCAATCACCTCAACCGGACCAGGACCGACACCATCGACACCAGCGCGGCCGAGCTGCGCCGGATCGAGCGCGACCTGCACGACGGCGCGCAGGCGCGGCTTGTGGCGCTGGGCATGGCCCTGGACGCGGCCGATCAGCTGATCGACACCAGCCCGGCGGTCGCGCGGGCGATCCTGGCCGAGGCCAAGGGCACCTCGGTCAAGGCGCTGGCCGAGCTGCGCGACCTGGTCCGCGGCATCCACCCGCCGGTGCTGGCCGACCGGGGCCTGGCCGACGCGGTCCACGCGCTGGCCCTGGACCTGCCGCAGCGGTTGCACTTCGACGGCGAGCTGACCGGACGGCCGCCGGCGCCGGTGGAGTCGGCGGCCTACTTCGCCGTCAGCGAGCTGCTGGCCAACGTGACCAAGCACGCGGAGGCCGGGCAGGTGTGGATCGACATCGCCCACATCGACGGCCAGGACGGCGGTACGCTGCGGATCGGCGTCACCGACGACGGCCGCGGCGGCGCCGACGCGGCCCGCGGTACCGGGCTGAGCGGTATCGAACGGCGGCTCGCCGCCTTCGACGGCGTCATCGCCGTCAGCAGCCCGCCGGGCGGCCCCACCATTGTCAATATGGAGATCCCTTGCGTGTTGTCATCGCCGAAGACCTCTTCCTCCTGAGGGACGGCCTGACCCGGATGCTCGAGGCGCACGGACTGCAGGTCACCTCCGCCGTGGAGAACGGCCCCGACCTGCTGGCGGCGCTCGCGGCGGACAAGCCGGACGTGGCCATCGTGGACGTCCGGCTGCCGCCGACGTTCACCGACGAGGGACTGCGGGCGGTGCTGCAGGCGCGGCGCGAGGTGCCGGGGCTGCCGGTGCTGGTGCTGTCGCAGTACGTCGAGCAGCTCTACGCCCGGGAGCTGCTGGCCGGGGGCAGCGGCGGCATCGGTTACCTGCTCAAGGACCGGGTCCTCAACAGCACCCAGTTCGTGGACGCGGTGCGCCGGGTCGCCGACGGCGGCACCGCGATGGACCCGGAGGTCATCGCCCGGCTGCTGGCCCACAACTCGGGCAACAGCGCGGTCGCTGCACTCAGCCCGCGCGAGCGCGAGGTGCTGGCGCTGATGGCGGAGGGCCGCTCGAACGCGGCCATAGCCCAGCAGCTGGTCATCACCGAGCGGGCCGTCGCCAAGCACACCGCGTCCATCTTCCTGCGGCTGGACCTGCAGCCCTCGGACGACGACAACCGCCGGGTCCTGGCGGTGCTGGCGCACCTCAACCGCTGAGGTCGTTCGTGCACTGTTACTTCGCTGTGACGAACCGTGGATCTGCCGCGGACATGAGCCTGCGAGTCTTCTCTTGTCGCTGGTCACGGCAGCATTCGGAGCCCCGGGCCAGGGACTGATTCCACTCTCCGCCCGTACTCCCTGGGGGTCCCGCCATGTCCGTCCTCACCACCCTGCGCGTCCGCACCCTCGGTGCCGCTGCCGTCGTCGCCGCCCTCGCCGGTGTCGCCGTCCTGCCGGCCACCGCGAACGCCGCCACCCCCCTGACCGTCACCGCCGCGTCGGCGAAGGCGACCGCCCCCACCGCCAGCGCCCACGCCAGCCGCTCCACGGTGTCCGCCTGGCAGCAGTTCCAGGTCTACGGCCTGACCACGCACGTGAAGGCCGGCACCAGGCTGACGCTGCAGCAGGAGCAGCACGGCCGCTGGGTGTCGCTGCCCGCGGTGACCACGGTGACCCGCAACGGTTCGTACGAGCTGCGCGCGGTGCTGGGCCTCAAGGGCACCAACCACCTGCGCGTCATCGGCGGCGGCGCCGTGTCCAACACGGTCGTCATCAGCGTCCGCTGAATTCGGCTCATGTCCGGGGCGGCCTTCTGGCCGCCCCGGACATTTTGCGATTCCTTTACAACCGGGTCCGCCGCTGCGTCGTCTCTCCGCCCGATCAGAAACACAGCCCGCTGCCCACCGCCCCCGGTGGTGGGCCGGGCCGACGAGAGAGAAGCCGTTCATGCGCAATCACCTCCTCGCAGCCGCCGCCCTGGCCTGCACCGCGGTCCTCGCCGGGGCCGGTCCCGCCCTCGCGGCCGACGCGGCGGCCTCCTCCAGCGCCAGCCCGTCCGCGGCACCCAGCAGCAGCGCGTCCGCGGCACCCACCACCGGCCCGACCTCCAGCGCCAGCGCGGCTCCCTCGACGGGCAGCGGCACCGGCGCCGGCGGTGCCAGCACGGGTCCCACGACGGGCAGCGGCCAGGTCGTCGTGCCCAGTGGTGCCCCGGACACCGGCGTGCCGCCGATGGCGGGTCAGGGCAGCAGTGACACCGCGGTCACCGGGGCGTCCGTCGGCGGTGCGCTGCTGGTCGGTGGCGCCGGTGTGATAGTGCTGCGCCGCCGGAACAAGGCCCAGGGCTGATCGTTGTCGGCGAAACATGCGGGTGTCCTGCTGGCGGCACTGGCGGCGGTGACGATGCTGTCCGGATGCGGATCGACGACCACCGCAGCAGTGCAGTCGGCACCGCAGGTGCCCGTGCCGATCAGCACGCCGGCGGGGTCGGCGTCCGCGCCGGCACCGACCCCGGTGGCGCAGGCACTCGCGCGGTCGGTGCCGGTGACGCTGGACATCCCGAGCATCGGGGTGGACACACCCCTGATGCGGCTGGGGCTGAACGCCGACGGCACGGTGCAGGTGCCGCCGATCGAGGCGAACGCCCCGGCCGGCTGGTACCAGGGCTCCCCGACGCCCGGTCAGGACGGGCCCTCCGTGATTCTGGCCCATGTGACGGTCGGCCAGTTCGGCAACGGGGTCTTCCTGCACCTGTCCAGGCTCAAGCCCGGCGACCGGGTCGACGTGCGGCTCCAGGACGGTGTGTCGGCGGACTTCACCGTCTACCGGGTGGAGACCGTCAGTAAAGCGGATTTTCCAACGAGCACCGTCTATGGGAACGTTGACCGCCCCGAGTTGCGTCTCATCACTTGCGGCGGTTCCCGTAACAGCAACGGATCCGGATACCTCGACAATGTGCTGGTCTTCGCATCACTGGACCCCGGCCAGTAGGACCCGACCGCGGCAGTAGTCCGCCTGCCGGTGGCGCGCAGGTCGCGCGCCACCGGCACGAACGTCCCACCAGAGACCATGGAGTGCGTTGAGCCGGTACCAGGACACAGCGGCGTCCGAGCTGTTCGCTGCCGTCTATCCCCACCTCGCCGGTTGGTGCCGCCGTCTGACCGACGACGACGGGACCGCGCACGAGATCGCCTCCGAGGCGTTCACCCGGCTCTGGGCGCGCTGGACCAAGGTGGAGGAGCCGCGCGGATTCCTCTATGTCACCGCGGCCAACCTGGTCCGCGACCACTGGCGCAAACTCGAACGCGAGCGGAGGGCGATGCGCCGGGTGACCACCGAGGCCGCCGTGCGCGGACTGGGAGAGACCCAGGACGCGGACCCCTCGGTGCGGCTGGTGGTGCAGTCGCTCCCCGAGCGCCTGCGCACCCCGGTCCTGCTGTACTACTACGCTGATCTGCCGGTCCGGGAGGTATCGGCGCTGACCGGGCGGAAGGAAGGAACAGTCAAGGCCGATCTCCACGCGGCCAGGGAACTACTGCGCTCCAAACTCGGAGGACATCTTGATCACACGCATTGAGGAGCCGGGCGAGGAGCGCGACGACCCCCTGGTGGCGCTGCTGCTGCAGCCCGGCCCGGTGGTCCTGATGCCGCCCCCCGGCTCGTTCGAGAGCATTCGCCGCAGCGCGGTGCGGCGTCGGCTGGTGCACGGCGCCGCAGGCGGTGGGCTGGTGCTCGCCGTGGCCGCCGCCGTCGCGACGCCGCTGCTCCTGGGCGGCACCACCGTGCGTCCGGCCCCCGTCCTCCCGGCCGCGCCCCCGGCGTCCAGCAGCTCCGGCCCCTCGCGCGGCCCGTCGCCGTCGCCGTCGGCATCGGCGTCCCCGTCCTCGTCCGCTTCGTCGTCCCAGGCCTCCGGCGCCACTCCCACGTCCGGCCCGCTGACGTCGGGCGTGTCGCCGAGCACCCCGTCGACCGGCCAGGTCGTCGGCACCGGCACCGACGCCGGCACCGGCGCGGCTCCGACGCACGTGGTACCGCCCACCGAGGCCGGCGGGGGCTCGTCGAGCCCCTCGGCCACCGCCACCCCCGCCACTCCGGCCACGAGCATCCCGAGCCGGGCACCCACCTCCCGTGCGCACGGCGCACACAGCGGGAGCGGCGCCGGGTAGACGGGGTCTGCTGCGGGACCCCTGCCCCGGCCGCGTTCCGCGTGCTGCGCCGCCGCACCCGACAGGACAGTTCGGCTGCGGCCGAACTGTTGACGGCGCAAGCTGGGGGTATGCCTCGCTCCGATCACGCCGGTCCGCGACTTGCCTCCCTGGCCTCCCTGCTCGCCGATGAGACCCGGGCGTTCTTCTGCCTGGCCCTGCTGGACGGCCGCGCCTGGACCGCGGGGGAGCTCGCCCGCCACGCCGGGGTGGCCGCCTCGACCGCCAGCGAGCACCTCAGCAAGCTGATCGCGGGCGGGCTGCTCGCCGAGGAGCGCCAGGGTCGGCACCGTTACGTTCGGCTGGCAGACCCCAGGACCGCCCAACTGATCGAGGACCTCGCGGCCCACGCCGCGCCCGCTCCGGAGTCCGACCGCCCACACACGCTGCGCGCCGCGAGCACGGGCAGCGCGATGGCGCGCGGACGCACCTGCTACGACCACTTCGCGGGCCGCCTCGGCATCGCCATCACCGAGGCGATGACGGTGCGCAACCTGCTGCGGCAGGACAACGGGTTCTCGCTCACCGACGAAGGGATCCGCTGGTTCGACGCGTTGGGGATCACCCTGGAGCACAGGCGGTCACGGCCGCTGGCCCGCGGTTGCCTGGACTGGACCGAGCGCAGACTCCACCTCGCCGGTGTCGCCGGAGCCGCGCTGTGCCACCACGCGTTCACCGCCGACTGGTGCGTGCGGATCGGATCCGAACGGGCGGTCAAGGTGACCCGGCACGGCGAGGAGGCCCTGGGGGAGTGGCTCGGCATCGATCCGGAAATACTTCGTTGAGGGCCGCAGCGTCGACGGCATAGCGTCGGGTCATGCTGACTATGCGCCCCGCGCGCCCGAAGGACCGAGCTGCCCTGGCTGCGGTAGGACTGAGCGTCGTGCTGTGGGCCTCGGCCTTCGTCGCGATCCGCAGTGCCGGTACGGCCTACTCGCCGGGAGCGCTGGCGCTGGGACGGCTGCTGGTCGGCACGACGGTGCTGGGCGCGATCAGCCTGGTCCGCCGGGAGGGGTGGCCGGCCCGGGGGGCGTGGCCAGGCATCGTCTGCTCCGGCCTGCTGTGGTTCGGGGCCTACATGGTGGTGCTCAACTGGGGCGAGCAGAAGGTCGACGCGGGCACGGCGGCGATGATCGTCAACGTCGGTCCGCTGCTGATCGCCATACTCAGCAGCAGGGTGCTGGGGGAGGGGCTGCCGCGCAGGCTGGTGGTGGGCATGGGCGTCTCGTTCGGCGGGGCCGTGGTGGTGGGGATATCGGAGTTCCACAGCGGTGGGGCGCCGCTGTTCGGGGTGCTGCTGTGCCTGCTGGCTGCCGGGGCCTATGCGGTCGGCGTGGTCTCCCAGAAGCCCGCCCTGCGGCACGCCGGCGCCCTGCAGGTGACCACGTTCGGCTGCCTCGTCGGAACGGTGGCCTGCCTGCCGTTCTCCGGTGCGCTGGTCTCGCAGGCCGCGCACGCCCCGCTGTCCGCCACCCTGGACCTGGTCTACCTGGGCGTCTTTCCCACCGCCCTGGCCTTCACCACCTGGGCCTTCGCCCTGGCCCGCACCAGCGCGGGCCGGATGGGGGCCACCACCTATGTGGTCCCGGCCCTGGTCGTGCTGATGTCCTGGCTGCTGCTCGGCCAGGTCCCGGCGCTGCTCACCCTGGCCGGCGGCGCCCTCTGCCTCGGCGGCGTCGCCGTCTCCCGCGCCGGGACCCGCACACCCGCGAACAGCCCCGTGACCGCCCCCGCGGTCGCCGTTGCGGCCGACCGCGGGGGATCCTGACTGCGACCCGGCCCCGGCTCAGCCGGGGTCGGTGGCGGTCCACAGGAAGTCGAGGACCAGTGCCCATCTGAAGGCGGACTGCTCGTTGTTGGACGCGCCGCCGTGGCCGCCCTCGATGTTCTCGTAGTAGTCGACGGCGCTGTGGCCGAGCTCCCGCATCCGGGCGACCATCTTGCGTGCGTGGGCGGGGTGGACCCGGTCGTCGCGGGTCGAGGTCGTGAACAGCACGGGCGGGTAGGGGCGTTCGCCATCGGGGGCGCGCAGGTTCTGGTAGGGCGAGTACTCGCTGATGTAGGCCCACTCGTCCGGGACGTCCGGGTCGCCGTACTCGGCCATCCAGGAGGCCCCGGCGAGAAGCCGGTGGTAGCGCCTCATGTCCAGCAGCGGGACCTGGCAGGCGATCGCCGCGAACAGTTCGGGGTAGCGGGTGAGCATGACACCCATCAGCAGCCCGCCGTTGCTGCCGCCCTGGATCGCCAGACCGCGCGGTGAACTGATGCCCCGTCGGACGAGGTCGGCGGCGACCGAGGCGAAGTCCTCGTAGACCTTGTGGCGTTGCGACTTGATGGCCTGGGTGTGCCATTCCGGTCCGTACTCGCCGCCACCGCGGATGTTGGCCAGGACGTAGGTCCCGCCCCGCTCCAGCCAGCCGTGGCCCATGATCGCGCTGTAGTCCGGCGTCCGGGACAGCTCGAAGCCGCCGTAGCCGGTCAGCAGGGTGCGCTCGCCACGGGCCTCGCGCGGGCGGACGACGAAGTAGGGGATCCGGGTGCCGTCGTCGGAGGTGGCGAAGTACTGGTCGACGGTCATCCCGTCGCTGTCGAAGAAGGCCGGTGCCTGCTTCAGCACCTCGCTGCCGCCGCCGACAACGCCTCGGCTGAGCGTCGGCGGGGTGGTGAAGCTGCTGGTGAGGGCCAGGAACTCGTCGTCGTCCTCGGGGTTGGTGTCCAGGATCGACGCCGTGCCCATCGCCTGCGCCCCGGGGAGCTCCGAGCAGGCCCAGGACTCCCCGGCCCGGGCCGGTGCCTGAGCCGGGGTCAGCACCAGCAGCTCGCTCGTCACATCGCGCAGGACGGTCAGCAGCAGGTGGTGGCGCGTCCACTGGAAGTCCTCCAGTGATGTGCGGCTGTCCGGTTCGAAGAGGGTGGCGAACTCCCGTTCTCCGGCCAGGAATTCCTCGAAGCCGGTGGCCAGCAGCACGCCCGCGGGGTAGTCGTGACCGCCGGTTCGCCACGGTGAGCGGGTCCGCACCAGCAGCCACTCGTGGTGGACCGAGGTCTCCGCGTCCTCGGGGACCTCGATGCGCACCAACTCGCCCTGCGGCGGGCGCAGGTAGAGGTGGGAGCGGTAGAAGTCGATCATGCGGATCACGAAGTCCCGCTCGAATCCCGGGGCCGGGTCGTGGTAGGCGCTCGCCGAGACGTCGCCGGTGCTGCCCTCGAAGACCGTCACCGCCTGGTCCAGCGGTGTTCCCCGGCGCCACTCCTTCGCCAGTCGCGGATAGCCCGAGCTGGTCATCGAGCCCTCGCCGAAGTCGGTCCCGACGTAGACGCGGTCCGCGTCGATCCAGCCCATCCGGCTCTTGGCCTCGGGCAGGGTGAAGCCGTCCTTGACGAACCGGTGCTCGTCGATGTCGAACTCCCGTACCACGGTGGCGTCCGCGCCACCCCGGGAGAGACTGACCAGGGCGAGCCGGTAGTCGGGGCGCAGCGCGGCGGCACCCTGCCACACCCAGTTCTCGCCCTCCGCCCGGGCGAGCGCGTCCACATCGAGGAGCACCTCCCAGGCGGGGGAGTCCTTGCGGTACTCCTCGAGGGTGGTGCGCCGCCACAGGCCGCGGGGGTTGGCGGCGTCCTGCCAGAAGTTGTACAGGTACCCGCCCCGGCGGACCACCTGGGGGATCTTCCCCTCCGCGTCGAGGACGGCGCGCAGGCCGTCGCGCAGACGGTCGAACTGCGGGCCGGTGGCGAGTCTGCCGGTGGTCTCCTGATTGCGGGCGCGCACCCAGTCCAGGGCCTGCTCGCCGGTCACGTCTTCCAGCCACAGGTACGGGTCCTCTTCGTTCATGTCCCGAGTCTTCTCCCCCGTCGCTCCTCTCCGGAGGCCGGTGCTATTTCTTCATCCTTTTGTGACTCGGCGGCTGGCCTGAACTGGACTTTCGGTCCCTGGGCCGGGTGCGGTCCGGCCACCCGGCCACGCACGCCGGGGGTTCGTCCGGATGGTTCACTGCTACCTTCGCTATCGAATGCATGTTCGATCTCTGGCGTATGCTGGAAGGGTCGAAAGGGACATGTCGGATATCCGGTCGAACGGAGGGAGGGAGGCGGTGGTGGTGTGTTTACGCATCTGCAGGTCGCGTCGGGCTACTCCGTGCGCTTCGGCGCCTCCCACCCCGACGCCCTGGTGCACCGGGCGGCCGAACACGGCATGGAAGCGCTGGCCCTGACCGACCGCGACACCGTCTCGGGGGTGGTGCGGTTCGCGAAGGCATGCTCGAAGGAGGGCGTGCGCCCGCTCTTCGGCGCGGACCTGGCCGTCGCCGCGTTCGAACCGGCTCGGGGTGCGAGTGCGGGCACCGGCGCGGGCCCCCTGCGCCGTTCGCCGGCGCGCGGCGGGGCGTTCGTGGACGAGTCCGCCCCCCGGATCACCCTGCTGGCCCGGAACCGGGCCGGATGGGCGGCGCTGTGCCGGCTGCTGACCGCTGCCCATTCCGCCCACTCCGCCCTCTCCAGCCAGGTGTCACGGCGGCCGCTGCTGCCATGGTCGGCACTGGAGCAGTGGGCCGGCACCGGGACCGACAGCGGCCTGACCGTGCTGCTCGGCCCCGACTCCGAGCCGTTGCGGGCACTGGCCGCCGGACGCCAGGACCGGGCCACCGCTCTGCTCGCACCCTGGCGGGAGCTGTTCGGGGACCGGCTGCGCCTGGCCGCGGTCGCCCACCACCAGGGCGACGCCGGGCCCGGATCGCTGCGCCTGGCCGCACGGACCGTCGGCCTGGCGGCGGACCTCGGCATCGAGGCCGTGCTGAGCAACGCGGTGCGCTACGCAGACCGGGGGCAGGCCCCGGTCGCCGACGTCCTGGACGCGGCCCGCCGCCTGGTCCCGATCGACGAGCGCCACGCCGACCGGGGGCAGCGCTGGCTCAAACCCGAGGCCGTCATGGCGCAGATCGCGGAGCGCCTCGCCGCGGCCGCCGGCCAGGAGCACGGGGGCGCAGCCCGGCTGCTCGCGGCGACCGAGCGCACCGCGAGCGAGTGCCGGGTGGATCCGCACGCGGACCTGGGCCTCGGGGCGGTGCACCTCCCCGAGCCGTCCACAGTGGGCGCGGCGCACCGCCCGGCGCACCGGGTGCTGCGGTCGCGGATGGTCGCGGCGATGCTGCAGCGCGGCTACCACCAGGACCGCAGCACCTGGGGGCGGCTGGAGGAAGAGCTGCGGATCATCCGCGAGCGGGGCTTCGAGACGTACTTCCTGACCGTGGCGGCCGTCGTCGACGACGCCCGCCGCCTCGGCGTCCGCACCGCTGCCCGGGGGTCGAGCGCCGGGTCGCTGGTGGTGCACCTGCTCGGGATCGCCACCGCGAACCCGGTCGAGCACGGCCTGCTGATGGAACGGTTCCTGTCCACCCGTCGCCGCGCGCTGCCGGACATCGACATCGACGTGGAGTCCGCCCGCCGCATCGAGGTCTACCGGGCCGCGTTCGAACGGTTCGGCGAGGAAAGGGTCGCGGTGGTGGCCATGCCGGAGACCTACCGGGTCCGCCACGCCATCCGCGACGCCGGCGCCGCCCTCGGCATCGACCCGGAGGAGACCGGGCGCCTCGCGAAGGCGTTCCCGCACATCCGTGCCCGCGACGTGCGCGCGGCCATGGCCGAACTCCCGGAGCTGCGCGCGGTGGCCGCCGACGCCGACCGCTACGGGCGCCTGTGGGACCTGGTCGAGGGCCTGGACGCGCTGCCGCGCGGCATCGCCATGCACCCGTGCGGGGTGATCCTCTCCGACTCCACCCTGCTGGACCGCACCCCGGTGATGCCCACCCCCGGCGAGAACCTGCCGATGAGCTTCTTCGACAAGGAGGACGTGGAAGACCTCGGCCTGCTCAAACTCGACATCCTGGGTGTGCGGATGCAGTCCGCGATGGCCCACGCCGTCACCGAGATCGCCCGCACCACCGGTCGGCGCATCGACCTGGACGACCCCGCCCAGGTCCCGCCCGACGACCCGGCCACCTATGAACTGATCCGCAGCTCCATGACGATCGGCTGCTTCCAGGTCGAGTCACCGGGCCAGCGGGAGCTGATCGGGCGCCTCCAGCCGGAGACGTTCCACGACCTGGTCGTCGACATCAGCCTGTTCCGCCCCGGGCCGGTCGCGGCGGACATGATCAGCCCGTTCATCGCCGCCAGGCACGGCCTGCGCCGCCCCCGCTACCCGCACCCCGATCTGGAGCCCGCCCTGAAGGAGACCCTGGGGGTGGTCGTGTTCAACGAGCAGGTCATGCAGATGGTGTCCACCATGACCGGCTGCGACCTGGGCTGGGGCGACCTCACCCGCCGCGCCATGGGCGACCGTGAGCGCCTGCCCAAGGTGGAGGCCTGGTTCCGCTCCTACGCCCGGGGCCGGGGCTACTCGCCCGAGGTGGTCGACGAGGTCTGGGAGATCCTGCGCGCCATGGCCTCCTACGGCTTCGCCAAGGCCCACGCGGTGGCGTTCGCCGTGCCCACCTATCAGTCCGCGTGGCTCAAGGCCCACCACCCGGCCGCCTTCTACGCCGGACTGCTGACCCACGACCCGGGCATGTACCCGGCACGGCTGATCCTGGCCGACGCGCGGCGGCGCGGCGTCCCGATCCTGCCCCTGGACGTGCAGTACTCCGCCGCCGACTACCGCATCGAACCCGTCGACACCCCGGCGGGCCCCCGGTGGGGCGTGCGGCTGTCCCTCTCCGAGGTGCAGGGCATCTCGGCCGAGCAGACCTCCCGGATCGTGGCCGGTCAGCCCTACGGGTCGGTGTCGGACTGGTTCATCCGCGCGCGCCCCGCGCTGCCGGTGGCCGAGCGCCTGGTCCGCGTCGGCGCCCTCGCCTCCCTCGGCCAGGGCCTGCCCCGCCGTGACCTGCTGCTCCAGGTCACCGAACTGCACCGGCAGCAGCGCGGGACCGCCATCCCCACCCAGCTCACCCTGGACGCTGACGCTGACGCCGACGCCGGTACCGGTGCGGCCGCCACCGGTCTGCCGGTGATGAGCGCGAAGGAGGAACTCGGGGCAGAGCTCTCCGTCCTGGGCCTGGACGCCTCCCGCCACCTGATGACCGATCACCACCGGCTGCTCGCCGAACTCGGAGTCATCCCCGCCCACCGCCTCGCCGGCCTGCCCACCGGTGCGCAGGTCCTGGTCGCCGGGGCCAAGGTCGCCAACCAGACCCCGCCGAACCGGACCGGCAAGCGGATCCTGTTCGCGACCCTGGACGACGGCACCGGCCTGGTCGACCTCGCCTTCTTCGACGACGCCCAGCACTGCGCCCACACCGTCTTCCACAGCTTCCTGCTGCTGGTGCGGGGCACCATCGCCCGGCGCGGCCCGCGCAGCCTCAGCGTGGTCGGAGCCCAGGCCTGGAACCTCGCCGAACTCGCCGCCGCGCGCGAGACCGGCGGCCTGGACGCCGTCCACCGCCTGCTCACCGCCCACATGACCGCTGAAGAACCTGCTGCCGAGGACCCGGTCCCGGACCGGGTGCTGACCCTGCCCACCGGCTACACCCTGGCGCCGTGGGCGGACCTGCAGCCGGCCGGCGACGGCGCCGCAGCCACCCGCAAACTCTGGACCTCCAGCCCCGGGAGCGCCGGATGACCCCCGAGGCTGGGAGAACCAGGACCGTCGCCTATGTGCACCTGCACCGGCCCTCCGAGGAGACCTACCGGCAGCTGTTCGAAGTCCTGGCTGACATCACACCCACCGTCCAAGCCCTCCCGCCCGACGCCGCGCTGCTGGACCTCACCGGCGCGCTGCGCTACTTCGACAGCACCCCCGCCGATCTCGCCCTCCTGCTCCGGGTCAAGATCGCGGCCCGCTTCGGGATCCGGACCACCATCGGCATCGGACCCAACCGAATGCTCGCGACCCTCGCCGCGCAGACCACCGGCCCCGCCACCACGCACGTCCTACCCGACGACCCACAGCAGATCGCCGCGTTCCTCGGCCCGTTCCCGCTCCAACTCCTGCCCGACGTCGGCCCGAAGACCAGCCGTGCCCTGGCGAAGTACGGGCTGACCACCGTCGCGGACCTGCGCACCGTCCCCGTGGCCACCCTGCAGCGCATCACCACCGCGAGCACCGGACGCCTCCTGGCCGAGCGTGCGCACGGCCGCGACCCGCGCACCGTCCGCCCGGGCGGGCCGCCCGCCACCCTCTCCGCCCGCCGCGCCTTCAAGCGCGACACCGTCGACCCCGACGCCACCCGCCGTGCGCTGCTCTCCACCGCACTGGAACTCGGGGCCCGGCTGCGCAGCAGCGGCCAGGTCGCCGGCCGCCTCGAACTGGAGGTCCGCTACGCCGACCGCTCCAGCACCACCCGTGCCCGCACCCTGCGCGAGCCGACCAACCACACCGCCGCCCTGCAGCAGCAGATCTACGACCTCCATGACAGCCTCGGTCTGCAGCGCGCCCGCCAACGCTCCCTCACCGTAAGGGCCCAGGCTGTGAGCCCGGTCGAATTCGCAGCCGTCCAACTCACCTTCGACCGCCGCACCGAACTCAGGCGACGACTGGACCCGATCATGGACCGCGCCACCACCCGCTTCGGCCCCCATGCCCTGACCCGAGCCACCATCATCACCCACAAGAAGGCCCCGGCAACGAGCGCGTCACAGGCAAGGGTCCCCAAGGCTTCTCCCATGGGCCATGCCGAATCGACCAGGTGAGCGGCGGTGGGTCCGTGTTCGGGCCCGAGGTCGTGCAGGACGATGAGGGTCTGTCCCGCAACCGGTACAGTCCGGCCCCCATCCGCGATTCGATTGCGACGGTCATCCCGCACGCCAACCGCGCGGGCACCGGGGGTCCTACGCCTTCCGAGACGCAGACAAGGGAACGCCCCGCGGGGGAGTGTCACCGATCGGGATCTGCGTGTAGTGGTGCGCCGCGGGCGCGATCAGGATGCCTTCTCATGTGGCGTGCAGCTGATGGGCCAGGGCTGCCGTGATGGCCGAGGGCGAGTCGACTCGGGTGATGTTCACCGTTGTTGCCGCGCCCTGGTCGTCGTCGATGAGGAAGTGCTGCTGGGGGGCGCTGTGGGCGAGCACTGTGGCGGCCGCGCCGAGTCGGGGGCCGATGGTGATGATCAGCGTGCAGTGGCGGGCGATGAGGGCCGCGAGATACGGCTGTGGTGTGGCCTTCCCCGAAGGAACTTGCAGTTGCTGGATGTTGAGGGCGGCTCCTTTGACGGAGCGTTGCATCGCTGTCCAGATGTCTGTGTCGGGTGCGGCAGCCTCGGCGGTTGGTGGCGTGTCGTAGGCGAGGCAGTCGAGGGGGCGTCCTGCGATGTCGTTGATGACGGGGTGGGCCTTGCCGGACTGCCGCAGGAGGCCGTCGGTTACTGCGAGCACGCAGAGCAGGAGCAGCACAGTCGTGATGATCGCAATTTTGCGCCGTGGGCGCAGGCTGCGAAGGAAGCGCATGGCTGATGTCCTCATGGGGGTTGGAAGTGGGGTTCGACCGCGTGCTGATGGCTGTGGTGGTGGGGGTACTGGGTCCCGTCGTTGATGGCGAGGTGCTGTTCGGTGCTGTGGGTCACACGTCTGTGTACGGACCCGGAATTGGATCGGACGCGCATCGTAGTACCTGACCTGCGACAGTGCGACGGCGGCCCTCAAGTCCCTCGAGTTTCCTGTGGAATTTGTAAGGGAATCCAAAGACTTTGGTGAGCCCAAAAAGGGCAACTGATCGCGAATGCTGTGTAAGCCACTGAAAGTGACCGGCCATATTGCTTGCGTGTTCGCTGTGTCCCCCTGTAGATCTTCGTTGGCTGATCCTGTGATCTTGCTATTCGTCTGTCTATCTGGAGGTCTCCCGTGGGCCGCTCGCCCCTCCGTCGTGTGCTGGCTCGACGACAGAGCGCTGCGCTGTGGCGGCTTTTGACGGGTGGTGAGCGTCCTCGCTTGTTGCGGCGTGGCAGCACAGTGAGCCGGTGGCTGTCGATGCTGTCCGTTCTGACGGTGCTGCTGACGTTGGCGACGCAGTCGGCGGCCTCGTTTGTGAGCGCCCAAGCACGTGCCCAGGCGGCGGTGCAGGTTCCACAGCAGGGGTCGGGGTCGGCGGCGGGACGAAGCCACCGGGTGAGTGCGGCCAGTACACAGGCCAAGTCGTCTCCTGGGAAAAGTCAGCACCGTTTGGGGAAGGGTGAGTTGGCGGCGCTGGCGTCAGCACGCGGTATCGGCGCGGCGCGTGGTTCGGACGCGGCACAGGTGACTCGAGCAACCGAGGTGGTCGGTACGCCACTCGACGCGCGGCGCACTGCCCAGGCCGCTGCCGAGTCGGGCCGCGATGCGACGGCTGCGGTGGGCGTGCCGGGGCCGGCGGTCGCGGGTACGGAGATCGTGTCCCAGCGCACGGCGACCACATCGGTGTTCCAGAACGCGAACGGCACGCGCACGATGCGTGTCTACAGTCGGCCGGTGCACTTCAAGCAGGCGAACGGCTCCTGGGCGGACATCAACACCTCGCTGGTGTCGCAGGGGGCGGACGGGCGCTGGTCGGAGAAGGCGAACACGCAGGCTCCCTCGTTCGCCGGTCTGGCGGATGCCCCGCAGCTGGTGTCGATCGCGCTGGACGGGTCGCACAGCATGGCCTACGGGCTGCAGGGCGCCGGTCCGGTCGCAGCGAAGATCAGCGGCAGCCAGGTGACCTACCCGGGGGCGCTGCCCTTCGCGGACGTGGTCTACAACGCCGAGGCCGCGAGTGTGAAGGAGTCGCTGGTCCTGCACAGCGCGGACGCGCCGACCCGCTGGGTGTTCCCGCTGCAGTTGCGGGGCCTTGCCGCGTCGCTGGACAAGCAGGGCGACGTGGTGTTCACCGACGCCTCGGGGCAGGTGCGGCTGACGATCCCGCGCGGGTCGATGCAGGACTCGGCCGTCAATCCCCACTCGGGCGAGGGCGCCTTCTCACCCGGGGTGAGCTACTCGCTGAGCACGGTGGACGGTGGCCCGGCACTGGTGATGACACTCGACGCGACCTGGCTGCGCGCCCCGGGCCGGGTGTTCCCGGTCACCGTCGACCCCACCGACTACAGCCAGAACACCGACACCTCCACATTCGTCGAGGACACCAACGGCGTCATCGACGGCGGAGGCAACAGCTCGTATGTTGGCGCGAACCCTGCGGCGCAGCAGCTGCTGAAGGTCGGCTCGTACGAGTCGGGCCAGGAGGCGAACAGCTACCTGCTGTTCAATACGATCGGCTCCTCAGCACTGAAGAACGCCTACATCGAAGGCGTCGGCGTGGCGCTGGACGAGACCTGGGCGGCCCAGTGCACCCAGCACGAGGTCGATGTCGAGGAGGTCACCGGCTCCTGGAACTCCGACAGCCTCTCTTCGTTCCCCGGAGTGTCGATCGGCGCGAAGATCGGCCAAGGTACCTTCGACGCCGGGACCAACTGCGCATACGGTCCGGAGTGGGAGCCCATCGACCTGGGCGACAAGACGGAGGCAGCCGGCACGCAGCTGGTGCAGAGCTGGGTGCATGGCGGGGCTAACTACGGACTGGCGCTGACCGCCGATGACGGCGATCCCACGGCCTGGAAGCAGTTCGCCAGCGTCTCCACTCCCAACCCGCCGTACCTGTACGTCACCTACAGCCCGTACGGTGCCACGTACACCCCGGGCAGCACCTACACCGCGCCGACGTACAGTGTGAACGGGTCCGAGCAGGTCAAGCTGGTCAACGCGGGTGCGACGACCTGGCCTGCGGGCACGGTCCTCAAGGCGGATGTCTACAACTCCGCCGGACACCCGATCAGTATCGCGAACGAGCCGAGTGTGGCGGTGCCGGCGACGGCGGCGAACGGCACGGCGACGGTGACCGGTGTGCTTCCGGCCCAGCCCGCCAGCGCCGGTGCGGAGACCGCATGCTGGGACCTGTACGTGAACGGTGTCTCGCTGAACAACACCGACAAGGTAACGCCGACCTGCGTGGCGTACTCGGTGCAGGACACCGCGCCATCGATCACGATGGCTTCGCCGCCGTCGAACACCACGGTGGGTGTGCTCTCCCCGCAGTTCTACGCCGAGGGCGTGGATCCGGACAACTATCCGGGCAAGGGCCTGTTGTACGAGTTCCAGGTCTACACCAACCCGGTCAGTGGTTCGCCCGCGCTGGTGGCGGACTCCGGGTGGCTGTCGACGGGGTCGTGGCAGGTGCCGGTGGGCGATCTGCTGTGGAACACGGACTACCTGTGGCAGGTACGGGTCAGCGATACGCTGGTCCCGGGCCTGTGGTCGGACCCGGCGCTGTTCGCCACAACCGTGCAGCAGCCGGTGATGACCGGTCAGCTGGGAGCGTCCAGCGGTGCCAAGGCGGGGCGTACGTTTGACCCGCTGTCGGGCGACTACAGTACGCAGGCCACGGATGCCAAGGTCAATGTGGCTGGCCCGGCGCTGCAGGTGCAGCGTTCCTACAACTCCCTGGACCCGCGCACCAGCGGTCTGTTCGGGGCTGGCTGGTCGAGTGAGTGGGACATGCAGGTCCAGCCTGATGCCGACACCTCGGGCGGGGTGGTGGTCACCCAGGCGGACGGGCAGGCCGAGCGCTTCGGGCGCGACGACTTCGCGCTGACGAACATCGCCGACGCGGGGAATCAGACCGGCGGCGTCGACGACGTGCTGGCGATCGACAAGAGCGTGGGTGGGCTCTACCTGTACCAGGGCCCGACGTACTCGGCCGCGACCCGCCAGAGCCTGAGCCTGGGAGGCTGGGCCTCGGGCCCCAGCAGCTGGAACACGCTCACGGACCTCGCCGGAGGCGTCATCGACACCAGCGGTGACACCGGCCTGTTTGCGGTGGACTCCAGCACCGGCGACCTGTGGGAGTGGAACGACCTCACCGGGCCGTGCGCCTCCACGATCCACCCGATGACCTCCGCAGGCGCGCCGTTCAGCTGCCAGCCGGTCCTGGCGGACACGCGGGTGGACTGGAACACGATGACCGACCTGACGGTCACCCCGCCCCTGTCGGGAACCGGCCCGGCCGACCTGGTCGCCCTGGACACCACCACCGACACCCTCTACGCCTACCCGCTCAACGCGGACGGCACCCTGGGCAGCACGACGATCACCACCGAGTCGGCCCTGCGCACGGAGATCGGTGCCGACTGCGGGAGCCTGACCCAGCTGGTCGGCGGGACCTTCGGGGGCAAGCCCGGTGTGGTCGCCATCGACACGAGCACCGGCGACCTGGTGCTGTTCCCGATCACGGGAGGCACCCTGGGCACGTCGACCTTCGGCACGCGGGAAGTGCTGGGTACGGGGTGGAACCAGGCCCGTGAACTGACCGGTGTCAACAAGATCACCGGCGACAGCGGTACCGACCTGATCGCGGTCGACAATGCCACCGGGATCCAGTGGCTGTACCACCCCGGCTCCGCCGCGGCCCAGTCCCTGCCCTACGCCACCGGGACGCGCACCGCGACCGGCATGAGCCTGTACACGCCGCCCGCCGGCGACCCGGAACAGCTGGCGCACCAGGCCGACGGCACGTGGACCCTGCGTGAGAGCAACGGCACCACCTACACCTTCGGCGAGCAGGCCACCCCCACCGCGCCGTGGAAGCTGACCCGGATCAGCGACAAGGACGGCCACACCCAGACTCTCTCCTACACCAACGGCGACCTGGCCACGGTCACCGACAACACCAGCGGCCGCTCCCTGTCCCTGACATGGAACGCCGCCGGGACACACGTCGCCTCGGTCTCCACCGGAGCGGTCTCAAGCACCAACACCAGCCCCCTGACCTGGAACTACACCTACAACACCAGCGGCACTGCACCGGACGAGCTGGACCAGGTCTGTGCGCCGCCGACCGGTGGGAACACCGCGCCCTCGTGCACCCAGTACACCTACACCTCCGGGGCGTCCTCGGGATCGCACTACCGCACCACCGTCATGGACGCCGCTCCCTCGTCCTACTGGCGCCTGGGCGAGGCCCCGGGCACGGACACCGCCGCCAGCCAGGTCACAGCCAACGAGGGCAATGACGACGCCACCTACAGCAACGTCACCCTCGGCGCCTCCGGGCCGCTGACGAACTTCGGCTCACCGGCCACCTCCGCCACCTTCAACGGCACCTCCTCCAGCATCACCCTGCCCCCGGCCGCGCTGAAGGACACTTACCTCACGGTCGGGCTGTGGTTCAAGACCAGCAGCCCGGGCATCTTGATGCAGCAGCAGAGCCAACCACTGGCACCCGCCGCCGGTCCGGGACTGCCCATCGCCAACCCGAGCCAGCCGCAGCCCGGACCACCTCCCGCGGAGTCGGCACCAGTGCTGTACGTCGGCACTGACGGGATGCTGCGCGGCGAGTTCTACGGTGCGGCCATCGGCACCACGCCCATCACCGACACCGCCAAGGCCGTCGACGACGGCAACTGGCACTACGCGGTGCTGACGGCCGCGGGCAACACCCAGACCCTGTACCTGGACGGCGTCGCGGTCGGCGCGCCGTCGAGCGCCCCGGCCGGCTCACCGGCCGGCACCCCGCTGACCGGGGTGATCGAGAACACGGGCATGGACTCGACCATCGTGGGCGCCGGGTACACCGGCTACATGGCCATGGACTGGCCCAGCCTGCCTGCCTCGGTCGTCGGCAACAACAACTTCTTCACCGGCCAGATGGCTGAGGTCGCGGTCTACCAGCATCCGGTGGGGGCCCCTGCCATCGCCGAGCAGTACGCGTCCGCGACGCATGCCGCGACCGAAGTCACCAAGATCACCCTGCCGTCGGGCAAGCAGGCGGCCGCGGTGGCCTACGACCCGGTCAACGACCGTGCCACGCAGGTGACCGACAACGACGGAGGTGTGTGGAAGCTCAACACCCCGACGGTGTCCGGCTCCACCCAGCACTACCGCGGCACGGTCGTGGCCGCCCGCCCCTCGGGCTACTGGCGCCTGGCCGACCAGGGCGGCACCGAGGCCACCAACGAGATGTACGCCGCCCGGCCCGTACCCAACAACGGCACCTACTCCAACGTGGCGCTGGGCGCAGCGGGCCCGTTCGCGAACGCCTCGGGGACAGCGGCGACGTTCGACGGGTCCACGTCCTCGCTGCAGCTCCCGTCGGCGAACGTGCCCCAGCAGGGCCCGGGCACGATCAGCCTGTGGTTCAAGACCACCAGCGCCGGAGTGCTGTTCGACTACCAGTCCCTGCCAGTGGGCACCACACCGACCGGCAACGCGCAGTACGACCCGGCCCTGTACGTGGGCACCGACGGCTTCCTGCACGGCAAGCTGTGGACCAGCGGCACCCCGTTGACCTCCACCGTGCAGGTCAACGACGGCAAGTGGCACTTCGCGGTGCTGGACGCCACCTCCACCTCCTCACAGACCATGTACCTGGACGGCAACGTGGCCGTCACCGCCCCGCTGGCCGGGACGATGTCCCCCTCCAGTAGCGCCTACGTGTACGTCGGAGCCGGCACCACCAACGGCTGGCCTGCCGCCCCCTCCGATCCTGACGGACACTTCACCGGCGCGATCGCCGATGTCGCGGTGTTCCCGCAGGGCCTGACCGCGACCCAGGTCACCGACCTGGAGTCCACCGCCACCACCGCGACCACTGGCGGCTGCACAGGGGCGGGCACATGCACGACCTCCCCCCAGACTCCGCTCCAGGACCAGACCCTGTACAACGCGGCCGTCACCGATGCCCACCCGATGGGCTTTTGGTCGCTGGGCGACGCCAGTGGCAACCAGGCCGCGGAGATGGTCTCCTCCGTCGCCGCGCAGCAGAACCAGGGCAGCTACGCCAACACCACCAACGGCGTCACCGGGCCCTGGGCCTCGGGAGCCAGCACGGCCACCAGCCTCAACGGCACCAGCTCCTACGTGCAGCTGCCCGGCATCGCCGAGCCGACGGGTGGCCCGGCGACCGTGTCGATCTGGTTCAAGGCCAACGGCCCCGGGGTGCTGTACTCCTACCAGTCGATGCCGCTGGGCACGGCGCCCAACGGCACCACCGACCGCTGGAACACCGCCCTGTATGTCGGCACCGACGACAAGCTCCACGGCGAGTTCATGACCGGGACCGCCAGCCCGGCGGTGTCCGCCACGACGATCACCTACGGCCAGTGGTACCAGGCCACCCTGGTGGCCAACGGCACCACCCAGCAGCTGTACCTCGACGGCCAGCCCAGTGGCACAGCGATCAACGGCGCCGTCGAGTACAACGGGCAGGGCGACGTCTACCTCGGCGCGGGCTACGACGGCAGCTGGCCCCAGGCCCCCACCAACACCAGCGGCTACCTCAACGGGGACCTGGCCGACTTCGCCTCCTACCCGTTCGCACTCGACGCGGGCAGCATCGCTGCGCAGTACGCCACCGCCACCAGCACCACCCCCAGCGCCACGGGCATGGACGATGCCACCGCCTACCGGGCCCAGGTCGTCGAGTCCGGGCCCAGCGACTACTGGCGCCTGAACGACCCGGTCGGATCCGCTGTCGCCCAGGACGAGCTGGGCACCGATCTGCCCGACCCCTACGCCGCCACCTACAGCAACACCACCTCGAACGTCGCAGGCGGCCCCGCAGGCTCACTGGATGCCGCCACCACCTTCAACGGCACCTCCTCCTCGGTGCAGCTGCCCGCCACGGCCGCGCCCACCAGCGGTGCCGCCAGCATCGACCTGTGGTTCAAGACCACCACCGCAGGCATCCTGTACTCCTACCAGTCCAGCCCCATCGAAAGCGCGTCGTCCTACTGGAACCCGGCGCTGTACGTGGGCACCGACGGCAAACTCCACGGCCTGTTCGCCGACGGCAACGGCACCGCAGACCAGCTCACCTCCACCGCCACGGTCAGCGACGGCAAATGGCACCAGGCCGTCCTCACCGCCGCACCCAGCAGCAGCACCACTACCCAGACCCTCTACCTCGACGGCACCCAGCAGAGCACCGAGTCCAAGGGCACCCTGCAGTTCAACGGCAGCGGCTACGTCTACCTCGGCGCAGGCACCAGCAGCCCCAGCCTGTGGCCCGGCGCCCCCGCAGGAGACTCCACCAGCACCAACTACTACAACGGCTCCCTGGCCGAGGTCTCA
>Ga0302314_10004416_pt1 | contig 25893 bp, 21 predicted proteins | sample III_Palsa_N2_3_FD_200533 | JGI IMG/M metagenome (GOLD analysis project Ga0302314, IMG submission 200533) | Peat permafrost microbial communities from Stordalen Mire near Abisko, Sweden - III_Palsa_N2_3 | ecosystem: Environmental > Terrestrial > Soil > Palsa > Peat permafrost | place: Sweden...
ATGGCTCACAATCAGCCAGAGCTGCAACGCCAGGAGAAGGCCGAGGCCGTATTCAGCGCGCAGACCCCTTGCCCTGCGCATCACCGCGGTGAGGATCGCCTTCCCGTCCATCCTGCCCCCTTCACAGTCAGCGCGGCCGAGGCTCGCGTCCGCGCCGATGTGCGGACTTGGGGCGGCAAAGACAAGCGAAACGGCGATTCCGGCCCCGATCCGAAAAATCTGCGAACGCCGTAACGTGAGATCAATGCTTCTGACGGAAAATGCGGCCGGGCTTGAGGACCACACCTTGAAGTTGAACTTCGAAGACGGCCTGGACGAGTTGGCGGCGACGTCGCACGCGGGATTCCTGCCGCGCCTGGGGGCGACCCTGGCCGTGGCTGTCATTCTTTGCATGCTCCTACCGCTGAACGTGTGCATCGGGTGGGGCGCGGTCGCCACCGCATCTGAAATCAGCGCCTGGTTCGGAACCCGCGAGCAATTCCTGGGTCGGACGATCGGCTGGAAGACGCGGCTGTGGCACGTCGTCGGCCTGACCGTCTCCAGCGTCGCCTGGGTCTACATCGGCGCCGAACTCTGGCTGGCGGGGTCGCCGGAGGCGGCCCTGTGCGGCGTGGTGCTCTGGCTAGCGGTCATCTTCTTTTCCCAGACCAACGCCTATCAATCTCCGGTTGGCTTTGCGATCAGCGGCGCCCTGCCCGGCGTGGCGATGATGGCGTTCGTGGTGTTCACGCCCAATCCACTACATCAGCCGATCCTGCCGCTGGCGCTGATCCTGGTGCTGGCCCTCTGCTTCGCGGCCGAAGGCGTGCTGCGAATGATCCGCGCGCGCCAGCATCTGACCGCCGCGCAAACCGAAATCCGCAAGAGCGCCACCCTCTGGCGTATGCTGTTCGACCAGAGTCCCCTGCCCCAGATGTTCTTCGACGCCTCGACGCTGTACGAACTCATTTATGGCGGCAAGCCGGGCGGAAGGCTAGGCGATGCCTTGCAGACCCGCGCGCTCTCCCTTGATGAGGTGCTTGGCCGCATCTGCCTTAATGGCGCCAACGCGGCGGCCGAACAGCTGTTCGGCGTCAGCAACTTTGAAGGCGGCCTGGGCGGCGGACACTTCGACGCGGACTTCCTGCGGGGCCTCGCCGCCAGCCTGAACGCCTCCGGACCCGATGGCATGCTCAAGCCGTTCGAGACCACGATCCGCACGGCGGATGCCTCGCTCATCGATGTTTGCGTCCACATCCGCACGGTGCCCGACCGCAATCGGCCCTGGAGCAACGGCATCGCCACCTTTGTCGACGTGACCGAAGCGCGTCTGGCCGCGACGGCCCAGGCGTCGGCGCTGGAGACGGCCGAGGCGGCCAACCGCGCCAAAAGCGACTTTCTGGCCACCATGAGCCACGAGATCCGCACGCCGCTGAATGGCGTACTCGGCATGGCCCAGGCCATGGCCGCCGACACCCTGCCCGAGACCCAGCGCGAGCGGCTGGCGGTCGTGCGTCGCTCCGGCGAGACCCTGCTGACCATCCTCAATGACATCCTCGACCTATCGAAGATCGAGGCCGGCAAGCTTGAGCTTGAGGAAGTCGACTTCGACATCGCCGAGGTTGCGGGCGCGACCCTCGCCGGCTTTGGCGCCGTCGCGGCCGCCAAGGGTGTAAGCCTGGATCTGCGCATCGGCGAGACCGCCGGCGGCGTCTATCGCAGCGACCCGACGCGGGTGCGGCAAATCCTCAGCAATCTGATCTCCAACGCCCTGAAGTTCACCGAACAGGGTCAGGTTCGGGTGGCGATCGAGCGCATGGGCGCCGCGCTGGAGATGCGCGTCTCCGACACCGGAGTCGGCATCCCCGCAGATCGGCTGGATACGCTGTTCCAGAAATTCACGCAGGCGGACGCCTCGACGACCCGCAAATATGGCGGCACCGGCCTGGGGCTGGCGATCTGCCGGGAGCTGGCCGAGATCATCGGCGGCGATATCCGCGCCGAGAGCAGGATCGGCGTGGGCACGACCTTCATCGTCCGGCTGTTGGTTCCTCGTGTCGGCGATGCGTTGGCCGTCGAAGCCGAAGAGGTCGTCGAGCGCGATTGGGGCGCCTCCAACCTGCGCGTCCTCGCGGCGGAAGACAATTCGGTGAACCAGCTGGTGCTGAAAACCCTGCTCGGCCAGGTCGGGATCGACCCGATGGTGGTGGGCGATGGGGCCGAGGCCCTGGCCGCCTGGCGTGAGCATGACTGGGACCTGATCCTGATGGACGTGCAGATGCCGATCATGGACGGGCCCACCGCGACGCGGGCGATCCGCGAGGCCGAACGGGCCAAGGGCCGTATCCGCACGCCGATCGTCGCCCTGACCGCCAACGCCATGGCCCATCAGATCGCCGAATACCGCGCCGCCGGCATGGACGGCTTCGTCGCCAAGCCCATCGATGTCGAGAAGCTGTTCGCCGCGATGGAGGCGGCGATGGACGACGCCGGAGACACCGAGGCGGTGGCCTAGCGGACGAGTTCCGGCGCCATCGCGCCTGGGCGTCGCGACCGGTCTCGTCGCGCGTCATGGAACGGTCAGCTCAGCCTGAAGTTATGGCTCCATGGGACCTTTTCGAACATTTCGCGCGGCTGTGCTTATTTCCGCTGGGCTAGCGGCCCTTTCGCTCGCGGCCTGCAATAAGGGCGGCTCTTCGCAGAACGGCGCCTATGTTGACACCTCGACGGACTCATCGTCGCCCGCTAGCAACCAGCCCTTGCCGCCGAGTAACGAATATCAAGCGGTGGCCGACAGTCCGCCCCCGCCGTTGCCGGTCTATGACCAGCCGCCGATTCCTGGCCCCGGCTATGTCTGGACGCCTGGCTACTGGGACTGGAGCGACGACAGCGACGACTACTATTGGGTGCCCGGCACCTGGGTCGAGCCGCCCTCTTCTGGCTATTTGTGGACGCCTGGCTACTGGCGTTTTTATAACGGGCGCTACCTGTTCAGTGACGGCTATTGGGGACCGCAGGTGGGCTTCTACGGCGGCGTCGATTACGGCTATGGCTACGGCGGGAGCGGCTACAATGGCGGTCGCTGGCAGGGAAACCAGTTTTATTACAACAGCCAGGCCAACAACCTGGGCGGCCGCCAGATCGGCGCCACCTACAGCGAAGGTCTGTCCTCAAACGGCAATCGGGTGAGCTTCAATGGCGGGCCTAGCGGTCTGCGCGCCGCGCCCGCTCCGGCCGATGTCGCCGCGGCCCACGCACGCGCCGCGCCGCCGACGCCCAGCCAGCGTGAGCAGGTCAGGGCGGCCAGCGCCCAGCCTCAGTTCCGCGCGAGCGTTAATCGCGGCAGTCCACCCGTTGCGGCCACCTCGCGCCCTGGCGTGTTCCGGAGCGAGGCGGGGGTGACCTCGGCGCGTTCCGCGGCGACCTACACGCCGCCGGCCAACCACGGCCCAGCGCCGGAAGGCGCGCCGACGCCGGCGTCCCAGCCGCTCGGCCGTCCGGATGTACCCGCGAGCCGACCCGCATCTCCGGGACGCCCGGACGATATGGCTGGCCGAACGGCTCCGCCGGAACGCGCACCGCCGTTATCGCGCGAGGCGGCCTCGCCGACGCGCGCCGCCGCCCCGGAGCGGGCTCCGCAGGTTCGTGAGGCGCCCGCGCCACGCGCCGCGCCACAGGGTCATGCGCCGCCCGCGCCCCGCGCCGCGCCGCCTGTCCGTGCGCCGCAGGTCCGCGCGCCGCCTGCGCATGCGGCCCCGGCCAGGGCGGAATCTCGCCCGGACCAGCCGCGCTGACCTAAGACGCTGTCAGCGAACAAGGGCCCTACTTCGGCGGCTTAAAGTCCGAGTCCGGCTCGTTGTAGTGCTTGTAGAGCGAATTAGCCGGGCGCGGGATGTACTTGGCGTGGCACTCGAAGCAGGCATTGTAGAGGGCGCTGCCGGCGTCGTCGGTGGCCTTGGGATCTCGGGCTTCGGCGGCCTTCATGGCCATGGCCCCGGCGGTGTTGAGATCGCCGGCGAACTTCAGCCACTTGTCGTTGTCGCGGGCGCGGCCAGGCATCGCCAGCAGATTGCCGGCCTCCTGGAGCTGGGCGGCGGCGCTGACGGCGGCGTTCCAGCGGGCGTCGTCCTCAGGCGTCGGCGCGCGCTTGGTCTCGCCCTCGGCGGTGTCCACCTCGCCGCCGGCCTTCCAGTAGAGTTCGGCGGCAGGATTGACGATGTGCTTCATCACCAGCTTGACCGGCAGCATGCCGGGCGGCGGCGCTGGAGCCGGCGTCTGGGACAGGCTGACGCCGGCGATGAGGACCAGTCCAGCGGCGAGAGCGGCCGTGCGCAGCATGGGATACCTCGGACAAGAATGGCCCAAGCGTAGCGGTCACACGGCCGGCGTCTAGGGGAGACATCATCGAACAGATCGGGGCTCCGCAGAATCGCCGGTCCTGCTAAAGGAGGCCATGACCTATCCCGCCGTTGCGCGCGCCGAAGTCAGGGCGCTGAAAATGTCTGAAATCCGGGAGGTGGCGAACGCCGGCTTCGGCCGCGCCGACATCCTGCCGTTCTGGTTCGGCGAGTCGGACCTGCCGACGCCGGTCTTCATCCGCGACGCAGCCATCGCCGCGCTGACCGAGGGCAAAACCTACTACACCCACAACCTCGGCCGGCTGGATCTGCGCGAAGCCCTGTCGCGCTACCTGACCCGCCTGCACAGCCTGCCCATCGGGGTCGAGCGGTTGGCGATCACCAACTCCGGGGTCAATGCGCTGATGCTGGCGGCGCAGGCGGTGGTGAGCCCCGGCGACAAGGTGGTGGTGGTCGCGCCGGTCTGGCCCAATGTGATGGAGATTCCCCGCATTCTCTCCGGCCGGGTGGAGACGGTGAACCTGGAGGCGGAGAACGGCCGCTGGCGGCTTAATCTCGACCGGCTGTTCGCGGCGCTGACACCCGACACCCGCGCCCTGTTCCTCAACTCGCCCAACAACCCCACCGGCTGGAGCCTGCCGGCGGAGGATCGCGCGCCGATCCTGGAGCACTGCCGCAGGCACGGGATCTGGCTGATCGCCGATGACGTCTATGAGCGCATCCACTACGGCCCGGCGGCCAGCGCGCCGTCTTTCCTGCAGATCGCCACGCCGGAAGATCGGGTGATCTCTTCCAACAGCTTTTCCAAGGCCTGGCGGATGACCGGTTGGCGAATGGGCTGGATGGTGCTGCCACCGACGCTGGTCGAGGCCGTGGGCGTCCTCTTGGAATACAACACCTCCTGCCCGCCGGACTTCATCCAGTCGGGGGCGATCGCGGCGCTGGATCATGGCGAGGAGACTATCGCCGACATCCGCGCCGACCTGGCCGCCGCGCGCGACCAGGTGCTGGCGGGCCTGCGCGCCCTGCCCGGCGTCATCGCGCCCGAACCGGATGGCGGCATGTACGCCTTCTTCCGCATCGAGGGCTGCGAGCACTCGGTGGCCGTGGCCAAGGACATCATCGACAAGGTGGGCCTGGGTCTCGCGCCCGGGTCGGCGTTCGCCGGCGGCGGCGAGGGCTGGCTGCGCTGGTGTTTTGCCGCCAGGCCCGAAAAGAACGCCGCCGGACTTGCCCGATTGGCGGCCTATCTGGAGCAGCGCAGACTTACCTAAGCATCGGTAATCCCTAAATTAACTTTCCCCCGCCAACATGCCGCAAACTCCCGGGGGGAATATGCCGCGCCTGCCAGACACGTCCAAAGCCGAGGACACGCCGTTTGGCATGGACATATCGATCCCGGTGATCGATCGTTCCGCCTTCCTGGCCAAGCATTTGCTTGAGGCCAGGGACGCCGGCGTCATCCTTGTGAATGAAGGCCGGGTCTGGCGAAGCACAAGCCGCGCAGCGGCGTCGCTGGACGACGCACCCGGCGCCCGATTGGTGCTCGCCGCCGGTGAACCGCTCTGGATTCCGGACTGCCGGCTCGATCCTCAGTTCGCTGACAACGTCAATGTGATCGGCCCCCCGTTCGCGCGCTTCTACTCCGCCGCGCCCATTCGCCTGCCGGACGGATCCATCGCTGGAGTGATCTGCGCGACGGGGCCGACCCCAAAAGACTTCGACGCCGATAAGCTTGCCTGCCTCATGCACCTGGCCGACGGCCTGGCGGACGAGTGGTCGCGCGCCCAGGCGTCACGGGCGTCGCTCGAAGCGGCTGCGGAGCGCGACAACGCCCGCTCGACCCTGGCCGAGCTGATCCGCGCCCTGCCGTTGTCGGTGGTGATGACCGACGACAAGCTGTGCGTCGCGGCCTGCAGTCAGGTCTGGGCCGAGGCGCTGCACCTCGACTACAAGGCGGTTCATGGCCACAGCATCTTCGAGATCGCGGACGGCTTCTACAACAGGTGGGCCGAGCCGTTCGCACAGGCTGTGAAGGGCGAGAGCTTCAAAGGCCAGCGGGTCAAGATTCCGCAACCTGACGGAAGCACCCAGTTCCTGCAGTGCGAGGTGACGCCCTGGACCAACGCCCATGGGGGCATAGGCGGGATCATCGTCGCGGCCGACGACGTCACGCTTCTGGTCGAGGCGATGAAGGCGCTGGAACGCAACGAGGCGCGGCTGAACATGGCGCTCAGCCTGACCGACGTGCACGTGTTCGAGCTGGACTATCGCCGCCGCGAGCTGTTCAAGGCCGGCGCCGAAGACAGCTTCTTCATGCGGCCGCAGACGTATGAAGACCTCTATCGGGACGCCAAGGTCACCGTCGATGACCGGGACCGCCAAATGGTCGAGGAGCTTTGGCGGCGGCACGTCGAAAACGGCGAGCCCTATCGCGGCCAATATCGGATCAAGCGCACCGACGGCAAGGAAGTCTGGGTCGAGGGCACGGCCGACTACAAGACCGACGCCCAGGGGCGCTCCGTCAGCCTCTTGGGCGCGATCCGCAACATCACCGACCAGAAGCTGGCCGAACAGGCCTTCATCCGCGCCAAGGAGGAAGCCGAGGCCGCCAACGTGGCCAAGAGCACCTTCCTGGCGACCATGAGCCATGAGATCCGCACGCCGCTGAACGGCGTGCTGGGCATGGCCCAGGTGCTGGCCGGCGAGGCCCTGTCCCCGGCGCAGCAGGAACGCGTGCGCATCATCCAGCAATCGGGCCACTCGCTCCTGGCGATCCTGAACGACCTGCTTGACCTGGCCAAGATCGAGGCCGGCAAGCTGACGCTGGAGGAAGCCGAGTTCAGCCTTGACGAGCTGGCGCGCGGCGCCCACGGAGCCTTCAGCGCCATCGCCGAGCAGAAGGACCTGCGATTCCGCATGGAGATCGCCCCCGAAGCGCAGGGCGTCTATCTCGGCGACTCCACCCGGGTGCGGCAGATCCTCTACAACCTGATCTCCAACGCCCTGAAGTTCACCGAGACCGGCGGCATCGACGTGGCCGTCGCCGCGGCCGACCCCGGCCTGGTGCTGACCGTCCGTGACACCGGCATCGGCATTCCCCCAGACCGGCTGGAACAGCTGTTCGAGAAATTCGAGCAGGCCGACACCTCGACCACCCGCAAGTTCGGCGGCACGGGCCTGGGCCTGGCGATCTGTCGCGATTTGGCCACCCTTATGGGCGGAGCCATCATTGTGGAGAGCAAGCCAGGAGAAGGGACCGTCTTTACGGTCAACCTGCCCCTGCCCCGCGTGACGAACCCGACGAAGGCGGACGCGCGTGATGCGGCTGGGACGACGGACTTCGGCGAACGGACCGACCAGACCACGCTGCGGGTCCTGGCGGCGGAAGACAATGCGGTGAACCAGCTGGTGCTGAAGACCATGCTGGAACAGGCGGGAATTTCGGCCACCATCGTCGGCGACGGCAAGGCGGCGGTTGAGGCTTGGGCCAGCCAGGGCTGGGACCTGGTGCTGATGGACGTGCAGATGCCGGTGATGGACGGCATCGCCGCCACCCGCGCCATTCGGGCCAAGGAGGCCGCGCTTCGCCGGCCGCGCACGCCGATCCTGGCGCTCACCGCCAACGCCATGACCCACCATGTGGCTGAGTACCTGGCCGCCGACATGGACGGCTTCGTCGCCAAGCCGATCGAGCTGCGGCAATTGTTTGCGGCGATGGAGCAGGCGCTGGGGGTGGATGGGGACGAAATCAGCGAAGCCGCTGCCGGCTAGCGCACACTCGCTTCACCCCCTAGGCTGAATCCGACGGCGGCCCGCAAGACCGCCCACGGGAGCCTGCGTATGGACTTTACCGACATCCTCTATGAGGTGGACGGCCCGATCGGGGTGATCACCCTCAATCGGCCGAAATACCGCAACGCCCAGAGCTATCGCATGCTTGACGAGGTCGACGCGGCCTTCGCGCTGGCCAAGGACGATCGCAACGTGCGGGTGGTGCTGGTGCGCGGCGCGGACGGGGTGTTCTCCACCGGCCATGATCTCGGCACGCCGGACGCGCTCGAATATCGCCGCCAGCTGGGCGCCGCGCCGGGGATCGAGGAGTACGACCAGTTCAAGAAATATAATCTCGATCTGCTGGTGGCCTGGCGAAACTTCCCCAAGCCGACCATCGCCATGGTCGAGGGCTACTGCATCTATGCCGGCTGGATGCTGGCGGCGGCCATGGACGTGGTGTTCGCGGCCGACAGCGCCGAGTTCCTGGCCGGGTTCGTGGAATACATGTCCATCCCCTGGGACATCGGCATCCGCCGGGCCAAGGAGCTGTGCTTCGAGAGCCGGTTCATTTCGGCGGCCGAGGCGGCGGACTATGGCCTGGTCAACCGCGTGCTACCGGCCGCAGACCTGGAGCGGGAAACCTTCGCCTGGGCGCGGCGGGTGGCCGAGAACAGCCCAGACGCCCTGCGCTTCGCCAAAATCCAGATGAACAAGGCGCAGGACGCGCAGGGCTTCACGGGCTTTCTTGAGGACAGCCTCGGCGACTATCAGGCCATGCGGCACATGATGGGCCAGGAGATGCGGGTGCAGGGCGAACGCCGGCTTGCGACCGTCGACCTGGCGGTCCAAGGCAGGCGCGGCGAGCGCTATGGCTTGCAGCCCAAGACGCCAGAAAAGGTTCGCTGACATGGCTGACAGCTTCCGCGCCATCCGGCTGTTCAAGACCGAGACCGGCCAGGAGACCCGCTTCGTCGACCTGACCGACGCCGACCTTATGGAGGGCGATGTGGACGTGGCGGTCGACTATTCCACCGTCAACTTCAAGGACGGCCTGGCGCTGACCGGCCGCTCGCCGGTGGTGCGGGTGTGGCCGCTGACGCCGGGGATCGATTTCGCCGGAACGGTGACGCGCTCGGACCACGCCGGCTTTGCGCCGGGCGACGCGGTGATCCTCAACGGCTGGGGCGTCGGCGAGACCCACCATGGCGGCTATGCCCAGAAGGCCCGGATCAAGGGCGACTGGCTGGTCAAGCTGCCGGCGGGACTGTCTTCAGCCCAGGCGATGGCCATCGGCACAGCGGGCTACACCGCGATGCTGTGCGTGATGGCGCTGGAACGCGAGGGCGTGACGCCCGCCTCCGGCGACGTTCTGGTCACCGGCGCGGCGGGCGGCGTGGGCAGCGTCGCCATCGCCCTGCTCGCCAAACTCGGCTATCGCGTGATCGCCTCGTCCGGTCGCAAGGAAACCGAGGGCGATTATCTGCGCGGCCTGGGCGCGGCCGAGATCATCGATCGGACCGAACTGTCGGCGCCGGGCCGGCCGCTCGGCAAGGAACGTTGGGCTGGGGCGGTGGATTCCGTCGGCAGCCAGACCCTGGTCAATGTGCTGGCGCAGACCCGCTACGGCGGCGCGGTAGCGGCCTGCGGCCTGGCCCAGGGCCTCGACCTGCCCGGCACGGTGATGCCCTTCATCCTGCGCGGCGTGACGCTGGCGGGGGTGGATTCGGTGATGTGCCCGTTGGCCAAGCGCGAAGCCGCCTGGGCGCGGCTGGCCAAGGACCTGGACCTGGGTTTGCTAGAGACCATGACCCGCCGCGCGACGCTGAAGGATTTGCCGGCTCTGGCGGAGGATATCCTGGCCGGGAAGGTGCGCGGGCGGGTTGTGGTGGATGTGAACGGGTAGGATGACGCGCTCGTGTTCGAAAATCCCGCTCATCCCCGCGAAGGCGGGGACCCAGGAGACTGGGCGCGGGCGCCGCAGCTGCTTCCGAATGCGCGGTGGCTGATGTCAGCGCGAGACCCCTGGGTCCCCGCCTTCGCGGGGATGAGCGGGTTCTATTGATTTCGCCATCACTTTCCCGATCCAAGCGCTTTGTCGATCGCCGCCTTGGCCAGCGGCTCCATCGCTGCGTAGCCATCGGCGTTGGGGTGCACGCCATCCTTGCTCCAGGCCGCCTTGAAGGCGTGCTGATCGTCCACCAGCACCGCGTAGTAGTCGACGTAGATCAGGCCATCCTGCTTGGCCAAGGCGCGCAGCCAGGCGTTGAGGGACAGGATCGGCGCGATCGGCGCGATGGAGGGCTGCCATGTAAACTTCGCCGCCGGCGGGATCGAGGCCAGCACCACAGCGATGTGATGGGCTCTGGCCAACTCGACCATGTCGCGGATGTTGTTCTCGATGGCGTCTATCGAGATCGGACCGGTGTTGCCGGCGACATCGTTGGTCCCGGCCATGATCTGGACCACGCGCGGATGCAGGTCGATGACGTCGGCGCGGAAGCGGATCAGCATCTGGGAGGTGGTCTGGCCGCTCACGCCCCGGTCCAGCACGTCGTCCGTGAACAGGGCTGGGTCCCTGAGCTTCCACAGCTCGGTGATGGAGTCGCCGAACAGGATCACGCGCCGCGCGGTCGCCGGCGGCAGGCGGGCGTTCTCGGAATCGTAGCGGCAGAGGCCGCCGAAGTCCGCCGCCTGGCGCGCCGGCCCGGTCAGGGTGGCCACGATGGCGCAGGGCTGATCCACCACGCCGATCGACTGCGCGTGCGCCGCGCCGGCCTGCAGCAGGCCCGCCAGCAGCGCCGGCGCCAAGATTGTGAGCTTCATCCGTTCGTCCCCCCGCCGGTCCGGCTCAATCCGGTTTGACTGGCCCAGACCATCATCCTAGCGTCGCCGCGACAAGTCACCGGGAATGCGTACACGTTCAATGATCGATCGGCGGACCTTGATCACCAGCGCCGCCGCAGCGGCGACGGCCTCGGCGCTCGTCTCGCCGGCGGCCGCGAAACCTCCGCCCGGCTTCCTCTGGGGCACCGCGGGGGCGGCCTATCAGATCGAGGGCGGCAACGTCGCCAGCGACGTGTGGGCGATGGAGCACGTCAAGCCGACCCTGTTCCCCACCCCCTCCGGCGACGCCGACGACGTCTACAACCGGTTCGAACAGGACATCGCCATGGCGGCGTCGTTCGGGTTCAACGCCCACCGACTGTCGATCGAGTGGTCCAGGATCGAGCCCGAGCGCGGGCAGATCTCCCTGGCGGGTCTGGATTATTATCGGCGCGTGCTGGAGACCTGCCGCAAGCACCGGCTGGCGCCGGTGGTCACCTACCTCCACTCAACCACGCCGCGCTGGTTCGCGGCGGGCGGCGGCTTCACCACCGCCGATGGAATCGCGCCGTTCGTGGCCTACTGCGAGCTGGTTACGCGGCACATGGGCGACCTGATGGAGGCCGCCGCCACCTTCAACGAGCCGAACATCAACGCGCTTTTGAGCTGGGCGCCGGACATGCGCCGGTACGCCAGCGGATTGCCCGCGTTCCGCCAGGCTGTCGCCGCGGCCCTGGGCGCCCCCAACTGGGCAAGCCCGATTCTCGCGGACTTCCATGTCCAGCAACCGATCATGATCGAGGCCCATTCGCGCGCCTATGACGCGATCAAGGCCGCCTCCGGCGGCAAGTATCCCGTCGGCGTCACCCTGGCGCTGAACGACGACCAGCCGTTCAATGGCGACATGACCGGGGTGCTGCTCAAGCGCAGCCAAGTGCTGACGCCCTGGCTGAACGCGCCGGGCGACCTGGTGGGGATCCAGAACTACACCCGCTCGATCGTCGGCCCTGACGTGAACATGCCGGACCCGCCGGGGACCGAGGTGACCCAGATGGGCTATGCCTATGCGCCGGAGGCGCTGGAGGCGGTGATCCGGATGGTGGCGACCCAGGTCAAGCGGCCGATCTATGTCACCGAGAACGGCATCGGCACGGAAGACGACGCGCGCCGCGTGGCCTTCATCAAGCGCGCCGTGCAGGGCGTGCAGAGCTGCCTTGCGGATGGCATCGACCTGCGCAGCTACATCCACTGGTCGCTGCTGGACAATTGGGAGTGGACACAAGGCTTCGGCCCCAAGTTCGGCCTAGTGGCGGTAGACCGCGAGACGTTTGTGCGGACGCCGAAGACGAGCGCGAGCTATCTGGGGCAGATCGCGAAGACCGGGCGGGTAGTCTAACCGACCGCCGCCATCACCCAATCCCTGAACGCGGCGATTTTGCGGACGCGGCGGCGGTCGGCGGGGTAGGCCAGCCAGAAGCCGGCGGACTGGTCGACGGAGACGTCGAAGGGGCGGACCAGGCGGCCTTGGGCGAGCTCCGCGGCGAACAGGACCGGCGAGCCCAGCGCCACGCCGCGGCCGGCCAGGGCCGAGGCCACCTCCAGCACCTGAAGATCGGCGATCAGCCGTCCGATGGCCGAGGCCGGGCGTTCGCTGACGCCGGCCGCCGCGAACCAGTCGTTCCAGGCGGCGTCGAGGCCGATCAGCGGCGCATTGGCCAGATCCTCGGGCCGCGCCAGGCCGCCAAGCTGATCACGTACCTCGGCCGTGCACAGCGGCGTCACACTGGACGGGAACAGATAGAGACATTCCAATCCGGGCCAGTCTCCCGTCCCCGAACGGATCGCCACGTCGAATCCTTCGCGGCCGAGATCGTACATGCGCGGCCCGGTGTCCAGCCTCACCGCCAGCTTCGGGTGCGCTAGTTGGAAAGACCCAAGGCGCGGCGCGAGCCACTGGGAGGCCAGGGACTCCGCGGTGGTGATCGACAGCACCCCGTCGGCGTCTTCCGACAGGTCGGCGATGGCGCCGCGCAGCAGGCGCATGGCCTCAGCTGTCGCTCGCGCCAGCCGCTCGCCGGCCAGAGTCAGCTCGACCTCGCGCGGCATCCGGCGAAACAGCGGCTGACCCAGACGCTGCTCAAGGGCCTTCACCTGCCAGCTGACCGCGGCCTGGGTGACGCCCAACTCGCTCGCCGCCGCCGTGAAACTCTTCAGCCGCGCCGCGGCGTCGAAGGTTCGCAGAGCGCTGAGCGGAATGGTGGCGAGGATGTCAGGCATAAGGCTGGTTTATGGATACAGCAGGAGGTCTCGTTTGTCACGGCGGCGCTTCGTGACCATTTTCAGCCTGCAAGTTAGCCATTGACCGGAGGCTGCCATGTCGACACTCACCCTGACCCATAAGCCTGACTCTCTGTGGACGGGGATCAAAGCCGCTTTCGCCCAGGCCAACGCCGCCCGCCGGGAACGCGCCATCGCCTTGTGGTGCGGCGACGATGCACCGACCGGCAACCGGCGCGCCGACGCCGCCTATCGACTGATGCGCAACGCCTATGGGCCCCGTCCAAGTCGCTAAATCTTACGGAGGACGCCGTCTTCCGCGCCAGAACGTGTCAGCAGCGTTGCTTGTTCTCAAAATGTTCTTGCTGTCATCGAGACTCCGCGTACTACATTAGGCGGTCGGGCCGGCGGTCGTCGCCGGCCCATTGCCAGTGAGCTTGGCCGAGCGAGCCTGATGATCGATCCTAACCGCTTCATCCGCGTGCGCGGCGCGCGTGAGCACAATCTGAAGAACGTCAGCGTCGACATCCCGCGCGGCGAACTGGTGGTGCTGACCGGCCTGTCGGGATCGGGCAAGTCCAGCCTGGCCTTCGACACCATCTACGCCGAGGGCCAGCGCCGCTATGTGGAGAGCCTGTCGGCCTATGCGCGCCAGTTCCTGGAGCTGATGGGCAAGCCGGACGTGGACCTGATCGAGGGCCTGTCGCCAGCGATCTCCATCGAGCAGAAGACCACATCGCGCAATCCTCGCTCCACCGTGGGCACGGTAACCGAAATCCACGACTACATGCGCCTGCTCTGGGCGCGGGTGGGCGTTCCCTATTCGCCGACGACAGGCCTGCCGATCGAGAGCCAGACCGTCTCGATGATGGTCGACAAGATCACCGCCCTGCCAGAAGGGACGCGGCTGTTCCTGCTGGCGCCGGTGGTGCGTGGGCGCAAGGGCGAGTACCGCAAGGAGATCGCCGACTGGCAGCGCTCCGGCTTCCAGCGGCTGAAGATCGACGGCGAATTCTATCCCATCGAGGACGCGCCCGTGCTGGACAAGAAGTTCAAGCACGACATTGACGTGGTCGTGGACCGGATCGTCACCCGTCCGGACATGGAGCAACGGCTGGCGGACTCGCTGGAGCAGGCCCTGCGCCTGGCCGACGGGATCGCGGTGGCCGAATGGGCCGATGTCGCCGAGGGCGAGAGCGAACCACGCCGGCTGCTGTTCTCCGAGAAGTTCGCGTGCCCGGTCTCGGGCTTCACCATCAGCGAGATCGAGCCGCGGCTGTTCTCGTTCAACAACCCTTTCGGCGCCTGCCCGGCCTGCGACGGCCTGGGCGCCAAATTGAAGTTCGACCCGGAACGGGTGATCCCGGACAAGGACAAGGCGCTGCACAAGGGCGCGGTGGCCCCCTGGTCCAAGGGCCCCTCTCCCCTCTACACCCAGACCCTGCAGGCGCTGGCGCGGCACTACGGCTTTTCGATGGACGAGCCCTGGTACAAGCTGCCGGAAGAGGCGCGGCAGGTGGTGCTGTACGGCTCGGGCGGGCAGAAGATCCAGTTCATCTATGACGACAACGCCCGCAAGTATGAGGTCAACAAGACCTTCGAGGGGGTGATCCCGAACCTGGAGCGGCGCTGGCGCGAGACGGATAGCTCCTGGGTGCGCGAGGAGATGGCGCGCTACCAGTCGGAAAGCCCCTGCGAGGTCTGCAACGGCTACCGCCTCAAACCCGAGGCGCTGGCGGTGAAGATCGCCGGCAAGCACATCGCCGAGGTGTCGCTGCTGGCGATCCGGCAGGCGCGGGACTGGTTCGAGGGCCTGGAGCACACCCTCTCCGACAAGCAGATGGAGATCGCCCGGCGGATCCTGAAGGAGATCAACGACCGCCTGCGGTTCCTGGTCGACGTCGGCCTGGACTACCTCAACATGTCGCGCAATTCCGGCACCCTGTCGGGGGGCGAGAGCCAGCGCATCCGGCTGGCGTCGCAGATCGGCTCAGGGCTGACTGGCGTGCTCTATGTGCTGGACGAGCCGTCCATCGGCCTGCACCAGCGCGACAACCAGCGCCTGCTGCACTCCTTGAAGGGCCTGCGCGACCTGGGCAATTCGGTGCTGGTGGTGGAGCACGACGAGGAGGCGATCCTCACCGCCGACTATGTCATCGATATGGGTCCGGCCGCGGGCATCCACGGCGGCCATGTGGTGGCGGAGGGAAAACCGGCCGATATCATGGCCGAGCCCAAGAGCCTGACCGGCCAGTACCTGACCGGCGCGCGGGAGATTCCCGTTCCCGAGGACCGTCGGCCCATCGGCAAGAAGCGGGTCAAGGTGATCGGCGCGCAGGGCAACAACCTGAAGAACGTCACCGGCGAGATTCCGGTGGGGGTGTTCACCTGCATTACCGGGGTGTCCGGCGGCGGCAAGTCGACCTTCACCATCGAGACACTGTACAAGGCCGCGGCCCGGCGGCTGAACAACGCCTCCGACGCGCCGGCCATGCATGAGCGGATCGAGGGGCTGGAGAATTTCGACAAGGTCATCGACATCGACCAGTCGCCGATCGGGCGCACACCGCGCTCGAACCCGGCGACCTATACCGGCGCCTTCGGGCCGATCCGCGACTGGTTCGCCGGCCTGCCGGAGGCGAAGGCGCGCGGCTATGGGCCGGGTCGGTTCTCGTTCAACGTCAAGGGCGGCCGCTGCGAGGCCTGCCAGGGCGACGGGCTGATCAAGATCGAGATGCACTTCCTGCCCGACGTCTACGTCACCTGCGACGTCTGCAAGGGCAAGCGCTACAACCGCGAGACCCTGGAGATTCTGTTCAAGGGCAAGTCGATCTCCCAAGTGCTGGACATGACCGTCGAGGAAGCCGCCGACTTCTTCAAGGCGGTGCCGCCGGTGCGGGACAAGATGGAGACTCTGAAGCGGGTGGGCCTGGGCTATGTCCAGGTCGGTCAGTCGGCGACGACGCTGTCCGGCGGCGAGGCGCAGCGCGTGAAGCTTTCGAAGGAGCTGTCCAAGCGGGCCACGGGGCGGACGCTCTACATCCTCGACGAGCCGACCACGGGGCTGCACTTCGAGGACACCCGCAAGCTGCTGGAGGTGCTGCACGAGCTGGTGGAGCAGGGCAATACGGTGGTGGTGATCGAGCACAATCTGGATGTGATCAAGACCGCCGACTGGCTGCTGGACTTCGGTCCCGAGGGCGGCGACGGTGGCGGCGAAATCGTCGCCCACGGCACGCCGGAGCAAGTCGCCGCCGATCCGGACAGCTGGACCGGCAAGTACCTCAAGGAGGTGCTGGAGCGCCACGAGGCGCGGCGGCGGGAGCGGGTTAAGGTGCTGCAGCGGGCGTGACGGTAGGGTCAGTCTTGCAGGCGCGATCCATGCCAGCAGCGAAACACAACCACAGTGTCGCCGTCGATCCGATACCGAATGAGATATGGACGAACAATCGCCAGCTGCCGATGTCCCTCGCCGACCGGGCGGCCTCGTTCAGCGTGTTCCTTTAGCGCTTCGGCCGCCGCTATCAGCCGCGCGGCCATTCTCTGCGCAGCGAGCGGATTGAATTGGGTAATATAGGAAACGATATTTTCGAGGTCGTTGGCGGCCTCGTCGGTCCAGACTATTCGCCGCACTTTGGCCGAGGAAGCTGGCCGGGCGTGCCCCATGACGCAAACCACCGGAGCATGGCTTCGTTGGTTATGACGCGTCCAGCGCGGTAGTCGGCTTCCGCCCGCTCCAACGCGCGAGCTTCGGCGTCGTCGTCCGGATCATCGAAGATTGACGGTTCAGCTTTCGCCATGACGACAAGCTAGCATGTTCTGGGCTTCGCCGCGAGTACGGAGGTCTTAGCCAGACTCGCGCGTCTCGCAGGTCTCCGTTAGAAAACGTGCCAAAGCCGCGTTCCGACGGCGGAGGAGACACCCATGATCCTTTATGGCGCGCCGATGCCTGCGCCCAATCCGCGGCGGGTGCGGATGTTCCTCGTGGAGAAGGGGATCGACCTGCCGGAGACCCTGGTGAACATGCGCAAGCGTGAGCACAAGGCGCCGGAGTTCAAGGCCAAGAACTCCCTCGGGCAGCTTCCCACCTTGGAATTGGATGACGGCACAACGATCTCCGAGACCGTCGCCATCTGTCGCTATTTCGAGGAGACGCAGCCGGAACCGCCGCTGTTCGGCAAGACCGCGTTCGAGAAGGCCACGGTGGACATGTGGGTGCGGCGGGTGGAGTTCATGATCATGACCCCGGTGGGCATGTTCTGGCGCCATGCCCATCCCTATACGGCCGCGCTGCTGACTCAGCACAAGGAGTTCGGCGAATCCAACCGCGAGACGGTGGCCGGCGGGATGCGCTGGATGGATCGCGAGCTGGCGGGCAAGGCGTTCGTGGCCGGCGACGCCTATTCCATGGCCGACATCTGCCTGCTCAGCACGGTCGATTTCGCGGGCTGGATCGGCCTTGAGATTCCCGAGGACTGCGCCAACCTGAAAGCGTGGCGCGAGCGCGTCACCGCCAGGCCGAGCGCCAACGCCTGATCAGGCCTGCTCGCTGGCGACCAGACTCTTATAGGCCTCGGCCGCCGGCGCCAGCAGGATGACAAAACTGGTTGTGGAGATCAGGGAGCTGACCGCCTGCCAGGCGACCGCGACAAGGAATATTGGCGGGTTGGAGGCCGCTTCTTCCAGCCCCTCAATCGACCAGCCGGTTGCCCAGGCGAGCAGACCAAACAGCAGGCTGGAGGTGAGGGTCATCAGGAACAGCATCACCAGCCACAGCGCCGCGGCCATGATATAGGCGCCGAGCAGCGGCCAGAACTGACCATGGGTGCGCCGCCAGGAGCGGAACACGACAAGCCGCCCCTCGGAAAAGGTCGCCGGACCGGCCAGCGAAAGGCGAACAAAGAAATAGGCTGTCGCGCACACGGCGGCGAGGCCGACCAGAATGTCGAGCAGGGCGCTCGCTCCTGCCGCCGCGATGCCGATGGCCAGGTCCGACAGGAAGAGGGCCACCGTGACGATCAGGGCGGCGATCAGGATCAGCATCGCCAGGCGCCACTCCGCCGGACCAAAGCGTAGGACGCCGGCGTGGGGCTCCTCGGCGGACAGGACGGCGCGGAAGACGCCGCCAATGAGCATGGCCAGAAAAACCAGACCCAGCGGCATGCTCAGCACGAAGAAGGGCAGAGTCTGCCGGATCAGCCGTTCGGCCTCCACCGGGTCCGACGAGCTGGTTTTCACCTCCGCCAGCATCTCTTGCGCGTGTGGGCCGAGCGTCAGATAGCCGATCAGCAGCAAAAGGATGGTGAAGACGAAATAGTAGGCCGACCAAAGCAGAATAGCCCTCGGCCGCTCACGCGTGAGACGAATGCCCTCAAGGGCCGCGTCGGTGGGCGAAAAACTCGACATGAACCATCCATAGCCGAGTCGGCCCCCGGCTAAGGGTCAAAGCTGGTGAGCGATGGGCGATTTGTAAAGCCAATGCGCGGCGTGCGTGTCCGGCCTCGCCTCGGAAGCGCGCTGCAACGGCAGCGTGCGTGCTTCGAGACGCCCTGCGGGCTCCTCAGCATGACGAAGGTATTAGGGCCGCAAAGTACTTCGTCATGGTGAGGAGCGACGTCTTCGTCGCGTCTCGAACCACGCACCGGGTTCGCAACCGTCTCTTCGGGAACGCAAACATCGACCGACGTTTTGCCGCGGGCGTGGGCGCCGTGGCGGATCAGGCGGCCGGCAAAATCTGTCTGCAGATCACCGCCGCCGGCGCCGCGACCAGGACGCGGGCCACGCCAAGATAGAGGGCGAGGATCGCGACCAGTTCGACCCGCCGCCAGGTCGTCGGACCCGAAACCCATTCGGTCGCGGCGCTGACCAGGGTCAGGTGACCGAAGGCGAACAGCAGATACGTCCAGCCCCACAGCATCACGCCCGTGATGACGGCGACGCCGAAGATCGGCCCGAGCCGATCGCGGGTCATGCGCCAGGACGAGGCCAGTCCAAACTCCGCCCGGTCGAAGGTGATGGGCCCGGCCAGGAACAGCCGCAGGCCGAGGATGGCCAGGGCGTATCCGAGTCCAATCGCGGCGATGAGGGCGACCAGAACCGCCAACCCCCGGCCCATGGTGTTGGCGATCAAGCCGATGGTCCAGACCACGGGAAGCGCGGAGATCATGATCAACGCCGCCCACAGGACGATCTGAGCCAGAAAATGCCCCACCAGATCCAGTTCACGGCGGCGGAGCTTCAGATAGAACAGACCCCGGTTGTCCGGCTCCAACACGGCGCGATAGACGGCCGTGTCCACGACCGCCAGCACGACGACCGCGAGCAGGCCCGCCAGGACGCCAGCCGCCGCCAGGTGCGTCAGCAGCAGAGTCGGTGCGGTGACCTGGCCCGCCATCGCCGCCGACCGCGCCGCGGCGACGGCGCTGGGGATGTTCGCCAGGGCGATGACGCTGAGGGGCGCAAATCCGGCCAGGGTCGTGAACAGGCCCCACGCCAGCACCGAAAACGGCCGGCGCACGACCAGCAGCAGCGCGCCGCCCACGGCGCCGCCCACCCGCACCTGACCTTTAGACTGAGCCTTATCCGACATCGCCGTTAAGGATAGACGGCTTTGCGCGCACGGCCCAGCCAATGCGTCCTGACACGCGATCCGCCAGCGCGGGCTTTTTCCGGACCGCGTCCGCCGGTATGACTGGGGGATGAAACCCATTCACGTCATCGGCGGCGGCCTTGCCGGCTCGGAAGCCGCTTGGCAGATCGCCCAGGCCGGCGTACCCGTGGTGCTGCACGAGATGCGGCCGGTGCGCGGCACCGACGCCCACCAGACCGACGGCCTGGCCGAACTGGTCTGCTCCAACTCCTTCCGCTCCGACGATTGGGAGCACAACGCCGTCGGCCTGCTGCACGCGGAGATGCGCCGACTGGATTCGCTGATCATGGCCGCGGGGGACGCGCACCAGGTTCCTGCGGGATCCGCCTTGGCGGTCGATCGTGAAGGGTTCTCCCAAGCCGTCACCGCGCGCCTTGAAGGCCACCTGCTGGTGACCATCGCCCGCGAGGAGATCGCCGGCCTGCCGCCTGCGGCGTGGGACAGCGTGATCATCGCCACCGGGCCCCTCACCTCGCCGGCGCTGGCCGAGGCGATCCTGGCGCGGACGGGGGAGAACGCCCTGTCCTTCTTCGACGCCATCGCACCGATCGTGCATCTTGAGTCGGTGAACATGGATGTGGCTTGGCGCCAGTCCCGGTACGACAAGGCCGGACCTGGGGGCGATACGGCGGCCTATATCAACTGCCCGATGGACCAGGCCCAGTACGAGGCCTTCATCGACGCCCTGATCGCCGGGCCGAAGGCCGAGTTCAAGGACTGGGAGCATGTCCCCTACTTCGACGGCTGCCTGCCGATCGAGGTGATGGCCGAGCGTGGGCGCGAGACGCTGCGGCACGGGCCCATGAAGCCGGTGGGCCTGACCAACCCGCACCGGCCGGATGACAAGCCTCACGCCGTGGTCCAGCTGCGCCAGGACAACGCCCTGGGCACTCTGTGGAACCTGGTCGGCTTCCAGACCAAGCTGAAGCACGGCGCCCAGACCGACATCTTCCGCATGATCCCGGGACTGGAAAAGGCGGTGTTCGCGCGCCTGGGCGGCCTGCATCGCAACACCTTCCTGAACAGCCCGGCGCTGCTCGATGGCGAGTTGCGGCTGAAGGCCGAACCGCGCCTGCGCTTCGCCGGCCAGGTGACGGGAGTCGAGGGCTATGTGGAAAGCGCCGCCATGGGCCTGCTGACCGGCCGGCTCGCCGCGGCCGAGGCGCTAGGCCAGGCGATCGCGCCGCCGCCGCCGACCACGGCCCTGGGCGCGCTGGTGGCGCATATCACCGGCGGCCACCTGGGGCTGACGGGCGGAAGCTTCCAGCCGATGAACGTCAACTACGGCCTGTTTCCGCCGATGGAGGCGCCGCGTCGCTCGGCGGATGGCAAACGGCTCACGCCGCCGGAGCGGGGACGGGCCAAAAAGCGGCTGATGTCCATCCGCGCCTTGGCCGATCTGGACGCCTGGCTGGCTAGGCCCGTCAGCGCTGCGGCGGAATAGGATGGCGCAGAGTCTGGATGCGGATCTGGCCGGCCGGTTCGCGGGCCTAGCGCTGGGCCATGTGGAGCGCGAGTTCCCCAACAAGATGGACCACGTCCTGACCGCGCCTGAGGACGCGCGAACGCCGAAGGACCTGCACCCGATCTTCTACGGCAGCTTCGACTGGCACTCCTGCGTCCATGGCTACTGGACCCTGGCGCGGCTCTATCGGCTCTATCCCGACCACGCCAACGCGGCGGCGACGCGGGCGCTGTTCGAGCGGCAGGTCACGGCCGCGAAGGTGGCGGCGGAGCTGGCCTATGTGCGGCGACCGTTCAGCCGGGGGTTCGAGCGGCCTTACGGCTGGGGCTGGCTCCTGGCCTTGCAGGCGGAGCTGGCGCGGCATGAGACGCCCGACGGCCGCGCCTGGGCCGCCGAGATGGCGCCCTTGGCCGCTGCGTTCGCTGATCGGTTCAAGAGCTTCCTGCCGATCGCCGACTATCCGGTGCGGGCGGGCGTGCATTCCAACACCGCCTTCGCCATGGCGCTGGCGATCGATTATGCGCGGACCTGCGGCGACGCCGAGCTGGAGGAGTTGATCAAGGCGACCGCGCAGCGCTGGTATGGCGGTGACCGCGATTGCCAGGCCTGGGAGCCTTCGGGCGACGACTTCCTGTCGCCGGCGTTGATGGAGGCGGAGTGTATGAGGCGCTGCCTGGACGGCGCGGCGTTCGCGGCGTGGTTCGAGGCCTTCCTGCCACGCCTGGCGGAGCGGTCCCCGCCCAGCCTGTTCGCGCCGGCCCAGGTCAGCGATCGCAGCGACGGCAAGATCGCCCACCTGGACGGATTGAACCTGTCGCGCGGCTGGTGCTGGCGCGCATTGGCGGGGACCGTAGCGCCGGATGATCCTCGCCGCGCGGTGTGCGATGACGCCGCCGAGCTGCACCTGTCCGCCGGCCTGCCGCACGTGGCCGGCGACTACATGGGCGAACACTGGCTTGCCAGTTTCGCGCTGCTGGCGCTGACGGAGGGGTGAGGCGCCGGGGGCTAAATCGCTCCCCCGCTGGCGAGCCAGTCGGCGCAGCCGACTGAGGGGGCGAGTCGTCGGCAACACCCGCGTAGCGGCAAGGCCCCTTCCGTCACGTCGCTCCGCTTCGCTGCGCGACGCGCCACCTCCCCCGACGGGGCCCCGACGGGGGAGGAATTGGGGCTCAGATTCTGCCCCTCAGAACGGCCCAGGTAATTCGCGCGCGTTTTTCCAGTTCCGAGGGTTCCCGCCCGGCTAGATAGCCGCCAGCCAACGCCAGGTGCGCCACCGCCGGGAAGGCCTCCACCGGCAGGGCGGCGATCGGCGCACGGGCGGCCACGAGCGCTTGACGAACTCGGGTAATGGGTTCGTCGGCGCCCCAAGCTTCCGGAAAACGATCGACGCCGGCGGCCCGCCGGCGGATGAGGCCGACGAGGCCCCAGGCGTGGGCGGCGGGGCGCAAGGCCGCTGCATCGACGCCGCCGGTGATGGCGGCGGCCAGGGCCATCACCGCGCCGCTGGTTGCATCGAGATAGCGCTCAAGGGCCGCCGCGTCGGCGAACCGTCCTGGCTCAAGGTCATCGAAGCTTGAGTCTGAGAGCGCTTCCAAGGGCGCGGCGGTGAGCTTGTTGCGCCGGATCGCCTCGGCCAGCGCCTGCATGACCGGATGGCCGCGCGGCGGCTTGCCGGACAGGAGGTCGTCCAGGCCCTCGCGCCACCAGGTCAGGCGGATCTCGGCCACCATCGGCTCGCGGGCGCCGAGGGCCACGCGGGCCAGCTCCTGATTGAAGGCGTAGACGGCGATGACGTCCGCCCGCCTGGCCGGATCGGCGATGAACCGGCTGGACAGCCAGCGATCCGGATCGACGCGGCGGACGGTGGAATCGAGATTTTCATCCACGGATCAAAGAAGCCCGATCTGAGCGCTTCTCCAGGCGAGACAGGCGAAGAGGAGGGCGTAGGCTGCAGCGAACACCCGCGAGGACCAGACCAGTCCGGTTATCCATGGATCGTGGAAGGGAATGTAGGCGCGGCCTATGAAGAACCTGATCGTGTTCACGCCGAGCCAGCCAAACATAGCCGGTCCGTTTGGCGCGCGATGTTTCGACCGCAACCACTCCACCCTGACCGCCAGCGCAAGCGCGCTGGCGATATAACCAACCCCTATGACAGGACCTGTGTCGACGATTGTTTCGGGCAAGACCACGATGAACGAGGTCCCTCCCACTTGGGGAGGGACCCATGGCCCTACCCGAACATCGTCTGGTTCATGGTCATGCAGGCCAGCATCGGGATCGACAGCAGGGTGTTGGTCCGCGAGAACAGCATGGCCAGGCGGGCGGCCTTGGCCTTGGCGTCGGCGTCGGCCTCGACCATGCCGAGCGCGATCTTCTGGTTCGGCCAGATGAAGACCCAGACGTTCAGGAACATGATCGTCGCCAGCCACATGCCGATGCCGATGAAAGAGTGCTGAGGGCTGGGCGGGCTTTCGGCGAAGCCCAGGGTGATCGCCTGCAGCAGGTAGCCGCGGTCGATCGCCAGGATCACGCCCATGACCCAGGTGGCCAGGGCCGCCCAGCGGAACCAGAACAGGGCTTCCGGCGCGATGTACTTGGACACGCCCGGCTTCAGCTCGGCGGGGATGTCGGGCATGACCCGGATCTGCACGAAGTTGAAATAGTAGAGCAGGCCGATCCAAAGGATGCCGAAGAAGGTGTGCATCCAGCGGAACACCGCCTCGTAGAAGGCCGCGTCCGAGCCCCGGTGCACGTAGTAGCCCGCCAGAATGAACAGCGACAGGACGACGCTGACGATAATGGTGTTGCGGAAGTTAGATAGCAGCCCGGCCATGATCTCACCTATCTTGAAGCGATTCCGGCCTTGCGCCGGATTTGGCGGTAAGGTGCAACCTTGACCGCCCGGCGGCAAGTGGTCGCGGTTGAAATCAGCCTGAAGACGTAAATGGTCAGGGACGGGCGTTGATCGGCTTGGCCGCCTCGGCTTCGTTGCGGTTGACGCCCCACAGCAGGATCACCGGCAGCGCCACATAGATGGACGAATAGGTGCCGACGAGGATTCCGAACACCATGGCGATGATGGTCGGGAAGATGGTCGGGCCGCCCAGGAACAGCATGCCGGACAGGGCGAGCAGCGCGGTGGCGCCGGTGATCATGGTCCGCGACAACCGCTCGTTCTCAGACAGGTTGATGACCTCGGCGAGCGGCATCCGCTTGTACTTGCGCAGGTTTTCCCGAAGCCGGTCGAAGGAGATGACCTTCTCGTTCATCGAATAGCCGATCACGGTCAGCAGCGCGGCGATCGAGGGCAGCGAGAATTCGATGTGAAACACCGACAGCATGCCCATGGTCAGGATGATGTCGTGGGCCAGCGCGATCACCGCGCCCATGCCGAACTGCAGCTGGAAGCGGAACCAGATGTAGAGCAGCATCAGCAGTATGGCGATGCCGAGGGCCAAGAGACCGCCGCGCAGCAACTCGCCGGATATGGTCGCGCCGACGGCGTCCTCGCTGACGAACTGAATGCCGGCGAACTCAGAGGTCAGCTTCGCCTTGATCGCGGTCAGGGCCTGGGCCGGCTCGACGCCCGCGACCGATTCGAACTTCACCATCGCCGATCTGGGATCGCCGAACTGCTGAATCTGGGCGTCCTTGACGCCCATCTTGGCCATCTCGACGCGGAGCGCCGGAAGGTTCGCCGGTCCCGGCGTGTGAATCTCGAGCGTGGTCCCGCCCTTGAAGTCGACGCCAAGATTGAGACCGACCGTCGCCAGCGACACGAGAGAGGCGAGCACGGCGATCGCCGACAGCACCGCGGCGAAGGGCGCCAGGCTGACGAACTTGAAATGGGTTTCCCGGGGCAGGGTCCGGATCAGGGGCCAGAAATGCATAAGAGGCTTCCTAGATCGGCAGTTGCTTGGCGCGGGCGACCGAGAACCACCAGGTCACCAGCATGCGGGTGATGAACAGCGCAGAGAACACCGACGCGCACACGCCGATCATCAGGGTGACCGCAAAGCCCTTCACCGGTCCGCCGCCGCCCGCGAGCATGAACAGGATGAAGGCGGAGATGAAGGTGGTGATGTTGGCGTCCAGGATCGATTCCATGGCGCGGTTGAATCCGGTGTCGATGGCCATGGCCGGCTTGCGGCCGGCGCGCTCCTCGTCGCGGATCCGCTCGAAGATCAGCACGTTGGCGTCCACCGCCATGGCGATGGTCAGGATCAAACCCGCTATCCCCGGCAAAGTCAGGGACGCCCCGCTCATGGTCATGGCGGCGATGACCATGGTCATGTTGACGATCAGGCAGAGCACGGCGATGCCGCCGAAGGTGAAGCCATAGGCGAGGATCATGAAGACGGCGATCAGGCCGATGGCTATGACGCCGGCCAACTCGCCCGACCGCACCGAGTCCGCGCCAAGTTCGGCGCCGACCGTGCGCTGTTCGATGGGGTCCAGCTTGGCCGGCAGGGCGCCGGACCGCAGCATCAGGGCCAGGTTGTTGGCGCTCTCGACGGTGAAACTGCCGGTGATCTCGCCGGAGCCGCCGAGGATCGGACCTT
>Ga0302314_10004417_pt1 | contig 25890 bp, 25 predicted proteins | sample III_Palsa_N2_3_FD_200533 | JGI IMG/M metagenome (GOLD analysis project Ga0302314, IMG submission 200533) | Peat permafrost microbial communities from Stordalen Mire near Abisko, Sweden - III_Palsa_N2_3 | ecosystem: Environmental > Terrestrial > Soil > Palsa > Peat permafrost | place: Sweden...
TGCCGATGGCGAGTCTGGGGGCAGCGCCATCCACGTGAGCCTGACGTTCACGGCGATCGCACCTCCGAATTATTTGGGCGAGACGCATCTCGATCAACCCGGTCGCTATGTCGGAACGATCGTTCTGGCGGGGGAGGAGATAGCCGTCGACGCCTTCGGCTTTCGGGATCGCTCGTGGGGACCCCGGTCGCAATTCGGTCGCGGCCTGCACGCGAGCTCGGCGATGTGCGGCGGTTACAGCTACGCCACATCCTCTGACCAGGACGCGTTCCACGCCATCACCATGGATTTCGGCACCGGGAGCATCGCCATCCACGGATACATCATGCGCGACGGCGAGCGGTCGAAGGTGGCGTCGGGAACACGCAAGGTGCTCGAAAGAGAGCCCCGAACCGCCTATCCCACCAGGGTTGCCATCGACCTGGTCGACGAGTTGGGCCGGGTGCTCCATGCCGAAGGGCGTTGTCTGAACGGGCTCGGTCTGTTTCTGAACCCGAATCTCTACACGGTGAATTGCCTGACGGAGTGGATATTCGACGGGATCACGGCGTTCGGCGAGGACCATGACAATTGGAGTGCGACGGGCATCAGAGAATTTTTGCGCTCCCGCCACACCGCTGGCTCATCCGTCGTTCAGGCATCGGACTAGCCGCAGAGAGCGCTCGTCCAGATTTATCGGAGATGTCGCAGCGATGCCGCCGGATCGAGTTCCGTCGTCGCCTCTCGAAGGAGGGCGACGAGGCCGGTGGTGCTGTGCCGGTTGTACAGGGGGCCATTGGCGTCACTGAGGAGCCAGCTGGCCATGGCCACGCCGCGCACCGTGGTGGGGACTGGTGCTGAGAGCGCGGACACCATTTCCCGGATGTCGCCTTCCGCCGCCACAATGCGTTCGCGACAGAGGGGAGCCCGCGACGTACGACCGGCAGTCGGCCTGTAGGCGCGCTGCAGCAGGTGATCCCAATTCCGTGCCAATGCGGCGCGTTCGGGCGGCGACACGAGACGGCTGGTCCGCGAAGCCATCAAGCGGCTGGACTCGGGCGCGTCTCCGGATGCGAGTCGGCGGTCGAGGGAGAAGGCGAACAGGCGTGTCAGGAATCGAAGCCCGTGCCCGTTCGATTCGAGAACGAGCCGCGTCGGATCACCCGAATCGGCGACGATGATCGATGGTTGTCCGTGCCTCCCGATCGCGGGCTCAGTGCCGGTGTGGTCAGTCGAGATCAGGTTGGATGTACGCATGCCTCCATGCTGCGCCTAGCCAAGCTCTGGCGAAAGTGGCATGATTGACGTAGTGCGCGACAAAGCTGCCAACCTTTCCGCAGGGCAATGGGCATGTGTTCCTGGACGCCCCCAGGTCCAGATGCCGATCTCGCGGACCGTGGCCGTCGTCGTCTTCGGCGGGGTCAGCCTGTTCGAGCTCGGGGTTGCCTGCGACATATTCGGCAGCAAGGACATGGCCGAGGCCGGCGTCCCGTGGTACGAACTTTCGGTCTGTGGGGCTGGCGGGGCTCCTGTCAGCACCGATAGCGGTCTTTCGGTGCACGTGCCTTTTGGGCTGTCGCGTGTTCGCCGTTGTACGACCGTTGTCGTGCCGCCGACCGAGCATCTCGAATTGGTTCCCGCCGAGGTCTTCGACGCGCTGCGCCATGCGCACGAACGTGGCTGTCGCATCATCTCGTTGTGCACCGGGGCCTTCGTTCTCGCCGAGGCCGGGCTGCTCCGTGGCCGTCGTGCCACCACGCACTGGTCCGAGTGTGACGATCTGGCCCGCCGGTATCCCGACATCTCTGTCGATCCCAGCGTGTTGTACGTCGACGAGGGTGACATCCTGACCTCGGCGGGCAGCGCGGCCAGTATCGATCTCTGCCTTCATGTCGTTCGCCTCGACTATGGAGCCGAGGTCGCCACCCTGCTGGCGCGCCAATTGGTCGTACCGCCCCAGCGCGATGGGGGCCAGGCCCAGTTCATCGATTCGCCGTTGCCAGCTCTCGAGAGCTCCAATTTGTTCGCTGAGACTGTCGCCTGGGTGCAGGACCATCTGCATGAGCCCTTGACGGTCAATGATCTGGCCGACCGATCTGCGATGAGCCCACGCACGTTCGCCCGTCGATTCGTCGCCTCGACGGGAACGACTCCACATCAATGGCTACAACGCCAGCGCGTCCATCTCGCTCAGCGGCTCCTCGAAATGAGCGACCTGTCCATAGATGCGGTGGCGGAAAGAAGCGGATTCTGCACGGCTGGAAACCTTCGCAAACATTTTGCCCGGATCGTGCACACCAGCCCCCAGGCCTACCGACGGACGTTTCAGGATCGATGAACCTCCCGAATCGCGGCCGCTGGCCGTCTGCGTCATCGATGGTCTTCGCCCAGACGAACCGGCATCGTCTTGATGCCCCTGATGAAATTGGAGCGTACCCGTGTCTGGGGCCCGGCGGCCTCGATGTCAGGGAAGCGGCGCAGCAACTCTTCGAACATCACGCGGATTTCCAAGCGGCCCAATGCGGCTCCGAGACAGAAGTGGGCACCACCTCCCCCGAAGGCAATATGAGGGTTGGGATGACGTGTCACGTCGAAACGGTCCGGATCGGGGAATACATCGGGGTCGCGATTTCCGGCGCCGTAGAACAGCACGAGCCAGTCGCCTTCCCTTACGTGTCGACCGCGTAGCTCGGCGTCGGTGGTTGCAGTCCGCCTGAAGTGCGTTACCGGCGAGACGAACCGGAGCATCTCATCGGCGGCTGAACCGATCAGGTCGGGATCGCCGCGGAGGAGCGCGCGCTGCTCGGGGTTCTCCAGGAGCGCGACCAATCCGCCGACGATCGTGTTCCGTGTGGTCTCGTTACCGGCAAATTCAAGGAGGAGGAAGAAACCCCGCTGCGCCTGTTCGCTCAGCTGCTGTCCATCGATCTCTGCGTGCATCAGGAGCGAGACGAGATCGTCCGTCGGCGATTGACGGCGGATTTCCTGCATGCCCGACAAGTACGACATCATCTCCCCTATGGCAGCGAAGCCAACTTCGCTCTGACCGTCCCCGCCACCCCCACCCTCGGTGATGCCGTCACTCCAGGCCTTTATCAGGTGCTGGTCCTCCCGAGGAACCCCGAGAAGCTCGCCGATCACGTAACTGGGCAGCAGGGCGGCAACGTCTTCCACGAAATCGATCTGCTCTCGACCTGAGACGTCGTCGAGGACGGCTGTGGTCAGCGCACGAACGTGCGACTCCATGGTTCGAATGCGGCCCGGAGTGAATCCCCTGCTGACAAGGGCCCGCAGCCACTTGTGCGCGGGGTCGTCCATCGTCACGAGGTTTTCGTACTCCTCCATCTCCTCTCCGCTTCCTCCCTGTATGGCGATGCCGCGCCCCGAACAGAACACCTCCGTATTCTTCGACACGGCGACGATGTCGTCATGACGGGTCAGAGCCCAGAACGGGTAGGTCGAGCTGTCGTGGTAGTAGACAGGATCGGTCGCTCGGAGCTGCGCCAGGGTGGGATACGGATCTGCCATCCAGAATTCCGGACGGGTCAGATCGATCTGGTCAGGCGAGAGGCTCATCGCTCTTCCCTCGGTGCGTGGCGGCTACCACAACGGCGTGTTCCGGTCCTCGGTCAGGGCATCCTCGTGCTCGGCCTGCCATAGGTCAGCGAGGAGCGCTCGTGCCGTGGGACCCTCTTCATCCTCGAGCCATGCCTGCAGTTCGATGACGGCCCCTCGCAGCTGGTCGAGTTTGATCTCGAGCGCGGAGATTCGAAAGTCCGATGAGCCGTCAGCAACGGCGTCCAGTGCCCGGCGGAGCCTCTCGCGTCGGTCGCCATCCGCGAGCAGCGAGCCGCGGCGCACGATGTCGCCGTAACGGGCAATCCCGTCAAGCAGATTGGAGGCGCACGTGTCCCACTCGCGCTGCAGGATCGAGAGAAGTGTGCTCACGCCGTGGAGGCGGGCGAGTACCTGCTCGTCCGTCTGCCCGAGCGCCACCTCTTCGAGCGTCTTCAGAGCGGCCTGTAGTACGAGCGGCGGGTTCGGTCTCATCGCAACACCCCGAGGTCTTCGAGTGCCCACTTCTCCTGAGAGCCGATGAGCAACCATCCCATGGTCCCGAACATGAGTTCATGCGTTTTGCCCTGCGAGAACTCATAGGCCGCTGTCGTCCAGATCGCGTTGGCCTTCACATGGGTGAAGAGCTGCCACCAACGCAGACACTCAAGGTTGACGCACAGGCCGCTCGTCGTTTCCCATTCGGCGATCGCCTCGGCGGGATCGAGTGCGTTGCCTATCTTCTCGGGCGTCGTCCCTGATCGCCAGTTCCGGGCAAAACTCCAGGCCAGGTCCTCATGGGGGTCGCCGAGGTGGCACATCTCCCAATCGAGAACTGCCGTCAAAGCGTCCCCCGAGAAGAGAACGTTTCCCACGCGGTAGTCGCCGTGGACGATCCGGATCGGGGTAGCCCGTGGCGGCGGGTTTCGCCGAAGCTCACGGATCACCGCTCGGGTGACGGGCATCGGTCCCAGGTCGTGGTCGTGCAGGGTCTTCTCCCATCGTTCGAGCTCGACCGCCCAGGCGTCGTCACCCGGCGGCGCCACCAACACGTCCCCGAGTCCGACCGTTCGATGGTCCACCGCAGCGATGGAGCCGAGGATCCGGAACATTTGCCGGAGGAACGACTGGCGACGCTCCTGGGAGGCGGGCAGGAAGAGCTCGAGGGGCCATGGCGTCCCCTCGAGTCTCCGCATCACGAAGAACGGCATGCCGAGGGCGTCTCCGCCGTCCTCTATGAAGAGCGGCTCGGGCAGGGGAATGCCGGGGTTTCCGTACAGGGCGCGGTACAGGGAGTATTCGGTTCCCCGATTGCTCTCGAGGAGCGAAGACGGCGGGTCCAGTCGGAAGATGAGGCCGTGTTCCTGTGGGGATCCCCCATCCTCGTTCCAACGCGCGTCGACCGACCAGGTATGACGCGACGCGCCCCCGATGATTTTTCGGGCATTGCTGACTTCGAGATCGGGCGCTCCCGTCGCACCGCGCAGGTAGGTCGCGGCGCGGTCTGCAAATGTCGACGAGTCCACGGGGCTTCCCATCAGTCCTCGAGGATGCCGAATCCGGGCAGCCGGTCCCGGCACATCTCGTAGAGAACGGGATTGGAGCACTCGAGTAGGCCGATCGTCTGCTCCCCGTCACATGTGGCCAGGACCAGATGATCATCGAAGCCGGCGATCCGCTGCCGCACGTTCGGGTCGGTGAGGTCGTAGCTCTCACCGGCCACCATCGGACCGCCCCCATGCGTTCCCTGGAACCAGTTCTCCTCGGGGGTTCCGTTCTGGTCCGGACCCATGTACATGCCGCATCGCAGGTACGCCACCCGATTGCCGATTTGCTCGTAGGTGATCTCGCGGACGGTGCCGTCGGGGAAGCGGTTTTGGACCACCCCGCCGATGAGGTGCCTGGTCTCTGGGTCGAAGCGCATCCGGTTGGAGACCGGTACCACGACCTCCGCCCCCGGGTGAGCGTTGTCACCGATGTTGCGCAGGCATCGCCACCCCCAAATGGACCAATCGGAGAAATCGACCCATTGTCCGAGATGCGTTCGGCGAGGCTGCGGTTGGAGGTGTCCTGGGCCGCCGACGCCGTTGCGGACGCCCCAATGATGATCGCGGCTCCCCATGCTGGTGTTCTTGGAGAGGCTGACGGTCGAACCTCGTACGGTGACGTCGCCCTCGATCCGGCCGAAGCCCTCATAGCCCGCCGTGGGCAGCGCTGGTCGACCGTTTTCGCTCGTGTGCATGCCGGCTCCACCCATGCGATGGAAGACCGCCCGCTTCGTGTCATGCCATCGCAGGTCCAGCAGCAGGTTCTGCGCGTTGTCGCTGACGGTCAGGCGCCATTCCCGGAAGGGCTCTATGACCTCACCCCGCACGGGGCCTGTCCCGATGTCGGCCCGGTCGTCGCTGAGGGAGCGATGAGCCCGGACGGTCGTGTGGGTGTCCTTGTGGACGACGATGGCGAACGCGTCCGCCGTTCCGAGGTTCGGATAGAAGCCGAACCCGACGACCACCAGCACGTCCTGCTCGCGATCCGCCGCGGTGAACCAGTAGCGCTCGTACGCCCGGGGGTCCGACGTGCTGACGATGCGCAAGGGCTCGGGAATCTGATGGATCGGGTACTCGTCGAATCCACTCAGTGGACTGTGCTCAGTCGCCATGTCGACCGCCCCCCGTCGCTCTCGGACACGACAACGTACCAAGGGTGGCCGGGACCGGCGCACTCCGACCGGTGCGCCAGGTCAGGCTTTCGTGGCCGCCGTGTAGGCCGCTATGGCCCGGTCCCGGGCGAAGCTGTGGCCAACGAGCGGATGGGGGTAGGTGAGACCGAGCGTGACGCCTGCGGCGGCCAACTCCAAGGGAGGGGCCGCCCAGGGTGCGTGGATCCACGGTGTCGGCACTGGGGCCAGCTCGGGTACGAACGCCTTGATGTAGGTCCCGTCAGGGTCAAATTTCTCGGATTGCCTGACAGGATTGAAAACCCGAAAGTAGGGCGCCGCATCGGGCCCGGTCCCGGCCGCCCATTGCCAGTTGCCAGCGTTCTGCGCGACGTCGCCATCGACGAGGAGGTGGCGGAACCACCGCTCTCCGATCCGCCAGTCCACGAGGAGGTCCTTGACGAGGAAGGAGGCCACCACCATGCGGACGCGGTTGTGCATCCACCCGGTTGTGGACAGTTGCCGCATGCCGGCGTCGATCAGGGGGTAACCCGTGCGGCCCACCTTCCAGGCTTCGATGTCGGCCGCGTCGTTCACCCAGGTGATGCGATCCATCTCGGGGCGTAGCGCAGTGTCGGCCAGTGACGGCATCTCCCAAAGCAGGTGGGCGTACCAGTCTCGCCAGGCCAGCTGGCGGACGAACGAAGCTCTACCCTTGGTCGAGATGCCAACGGTTGTTGCGATCCTTTGCGGTGCCAGTGTGCCGAAACGAAGGTCAGCCGAGAGCACCGACGTGCCGTTGACCGAAGGGACATCCCGGTCCCGGTCGTAGTCGTCCACCCGACGGCAGAAGTCCACAAGACGGTCCGCCGCCGCCTCTTCGCCTCCGCACTGGAAAGGTTGGGACACAAGGGCGGGAAGCCCCTCGCCGACGTCCTCCTCGATCGTCATCGGGTTGCCCTCGGGCCAGGCCGGTAGGGCCAGCCGGCTCCATTTGGAGTGGAACGGGGTGAAGACCCTGGATGTCCGCCCTTTCGCGGTCACCACGGATCCGGGAGGGTGGACCAGGTTGCCCCACCATTCCTGCAGGGTGTCGCCTAGTCGTTCCCCTACGGCCCGATCGCGCCGGCGGGCGTAGGAACTGACGTCGGCGTTGACGCAGACGAGCTCGGCCCCACACGCAGCGGCCACCTCGGGTACAACCGTCGCCGGCGGCCCGCGACGTACGAGGAGGCGCCCGCCGAGGCGTTGCAAGCTCTCGTCCAATCCGTGCAGATGGGCCACGAGCTGCGTGCGGGAGAATTCCCCGGCTGCGTCGAAGAGGTCTGGATCAAGGACGAAGAGCGCGGTGACGCGCCCCGCCGCGCTGGCGGACGCCCAGGCGGGATTGTCATGCAGGCGCAGGTCCCGACGAAACCAGACGATGGCGCGCGACCTCATTGGAGACGCTGCGCGGCCTGGGGAATGGTTCGTGCGGCACACCACGCCCAGAGCCGGTCACCGTCGCGTCGGCGGTTGGCGGGGCTGCGATACGTGGTCGGCAGGTAGTACTCGCGCCGGCAGCGTCGGTCGAGCCAGATGCCCCCGGCTCCCTCCCTCCTTTGGTCGCGGCGGGCGCTCGGCGAATCTTGCGTCCTCGGGCCATTCGCCGCCAACCAGGCGACGGTGTCGGCTCCCTGGTCAGGTGTCCGGAGAAGAGGGCCGAGGTGGGCGAATGCGGGCAGGCCGGTGCTCAGTCCCGGCGTATCTACCCAGCCCGGATGCATGGCATAGCTCGCCACACCGTCGCAGCCCCAGCGCCGACCCCATTCGTGAGCGAGGACAACCTGGGCCCGCTTGGCCCGGGCGTACGCCGTCACGCCGTTGAAGCCGTCCGCGGTGAGCTCCAGGCGGTCGAGGTCGAAGCGCTGGGTGTACATCCCCCCGGACGAGACCGTGACGATGACCGATGAAGTCGAGCGTCGCAAGAGCGGTGACACAAGCAAGCTCAGGCGAAAGGGGGCGAGCACGTTCGTCGCCACGGTCAGCTCCGTCCCATCGGTGGAAGTCTGGTAGTCGGAGAAAAGAGCTCCGGCGCTGTGGACCAGCCCGTCGAGGCGTTCCTCCGAGGCGGTGACATGCTCGGCGAACGCACCGAGGGCGACGGGATCGACGACGTCCACCGAAGAGATCTCGACCCGTCCGCCCCCACGGACAGCCACGGCCGATCGCCGGGTCGCCGCCAGTCGCTCGGGGTTACGGCCCACGAGCAGCAGATGGGCACCGGTACGGGCCAGGGCAATGGAGGCGGCCCGCCCGATGCCCGAGGACGCTCCGGTGACCATGATGACCTTGCCGTCGAGGCGCGGTGGGTCGTCCCATCCCTGCGTTCGACTCCGCACAGCGGCGCCGACCCGTGAAAAGCTGCCCACGACGGTGGCTTCCAAGAGCCCGTCGATGATCCCGGCCAAAGAGCGCACCACCCCGCCCGCGCGATCTGCGTCAGGCGACACGGGGATGCTGCTTGGTCTTGTACGACTCCGCGATCCGCTCCACGGTTTCCACGGCAGCGTTGGTGCCCGCTCCGGTCCACGAGTCGCCACCCAGTCGACGAGCGTGAGCAGCCGATCGGATGGAAGGTCCGCCCAGGAAGATCGGGACGTCCGGTGCGGCGGCCCGGATGGCATGCGTCGAGGCCGCCACCTCGTCGTCGAGGCCGTCGGTCGTCGAGACGATGCCCACGGCCAGCAGCTTCCGGCCCGCCACGGCTTCGCCCATGGCGCCGGGTGGTGTGTTGGCGCCGAGCTCGATCACGGAGAACCCCCGCCAACGGAGGAGATCGGCGACGATCGACACCGGAAGCGTGTGGAGGTCGCCCGACGGAGCAGCCAGCGCGACCGTGCCGCGATCCTTTCCACGCCGTCCGTACTGCAGGCCCAGGCGACCAATCACACGTTGCGCGACCGCGGTTGCCTGGTGCTCATCGGCAACCGACACGCTGCCGCGGGCCCACCGCTCACCGATGGACCGCAGTGCGGGGACAACGAGCTGAAGCAGGATCCCGGAGGGATCCAGCCCGCCACCGAGGTGACTGTCGATCAGCCACCAGGAACCGGCAACGTCGCCCGCCAACATCCTGCGTTCGAGGCTCTGGCGATCCGCCTCGATCCGCCCGCGCCCGCGGCGTAGCCGCCCATTGGCACGTGTCTGCAGCGCTCTGACATCGGCTGGCCTGATCCGCCACTCTGCGCCCTGACGTTCCGCCGGCAATCGACCTTGGCGCACATACCGGTAGACCGTCATGTAATGCACCTCGAGGGCCGCAGCGGCCTCGTGCAGCGTCATCCATTTCGCCCCGGCGACCACCTGCATGATTTTAGCACTAAACTTACTTCCCGTGGTGAGACCTCCTTGCGAAATGGCGTCGTGGTGACGCGGGTGGACGGCCGGGCAAGGCGGGAGAAGGTCGCCGTCGTCGGGTCCGGGGTGGCTGGCCTCACGGCGGGTTATCTTCTCCAGCGTCGCTTCGACGTCACGCTCTTCGAAGCGGCGGCTCGGCTCGGTGGTCACGCCCACACGCATCAGGTGGTCACTCCGGACGCCGGATCGATCCCGGTCGATTCGGGGTTCATCGTCTACAACGACTCGACCTACCCCCAGCTGCGAAGGCTCCTGGCTGAACTGGATGTCGACACGCAGCCAGCGGACATGAGCATGTCGGTCCGTTGCGAAGGGTGCGGTCTCGAATACGCGGGCGGCCGCGGCCCGGGTGGGCTGTTCGCCCGCCCGCGTTCGGCGGTCACCCCCGCCTTCCTCAAGATGCTGCTCGAGATCGGCCGTTTCCATCGCCGGGCTAAGGAGGTTGTCGTGGACGGGGACGACGGGATCACCCTGCGCTCATTCCTGACCGCCGGAGGATTCTCCAACTACTTCGTTCGCCATTTCATGGTGCCCGTGGTCTCGTGCGTCTGGTCGGCACCCACCGGAATAGCTCTTGAATACCCGGCCCGCTACTTGTTCGTCTTCCTCGAGAATCACGGCATGCTGTCGGTGACGGGATCGCCCGTCTGGCGGACCATTCGCGGCGGATCGACCACCTATGTGGAGCGCATCGTCAAGGGCCTTCATGCGGTGCACACGGGAACCCGTGTGCGTTCGGTGACGCGCACGTCAGGTCACATCGAGATCCGCGACGAGTGTGATCAATCGCTCTCCTTCGATCGCGTTGTGATAGCGACACACGCTGACCAGGCTTTGGAGATGCTCACCCGCTGCACCGAGAGCGAACGGGCCGCCTTGGGGGCTTTCGGCTACGCACGCAACGCGACCATGCTGCACACCGACGAATCCCTGCTGCCGGGTGCCACCCGAGCCAGAAGCTCGTGGAATTACCTTCTCCCGGGCTGTGAAGTCGATACGGATCGTGTCCTCGTGTCCTACGACATGAACCGGTTGCAGTCCCTGCCGTCCCGCACCCCGTACATCGTCACGCTCAATGCCACGGACCGCATCGATCCGTCCCTGGTGGTGGATCGCATGCTCTACGAGCATCCGATCTACACCCTGGAGTCGGTGGCGGCGCAGCAACGGCTCCCCGGGCTCAATGACGGGACGATTGCCTTCGCCGGCGCATACCACGGATGGGGATTTCACGAGGACGGATGCCGATCGGGTGTAGCTGCCGCGGCATCCCTTGGGGTGACGTGGTGACCATGGATCTCGTTGTCCCTGCGCTCTACGAGGCGGACGTCACGCACGTCCGACGATCGCCACTCGATCACTCGTTCCGCTACCGCGCCAGCTACTGGCTGGTCGACTTCGATCGGCTCCCGCAACCACGTGGGCTGGCACGGTTATGTGGACGAGTCAGGAGTGACGATCACCTGGACATCCGAAGTCTGCTGTCGGATCACGGGATCGAAGCAACGCGCGTGCTGTTGCTGACGAGTTCCCGTGTCCTTGGTTATGCCTTCAATCCGATCAGTGTGTTCTGGTGCTATGACGAGGCGGGTACGCAGCGCGCCGTCGTGGCCGAGGTCCACAATACCTACGGCGACCGACACGCCTACGTGCTCCGACCCGAGCCCGGCGGAACCGGGACCGCTGAAAAGCGGATGTACGTGTCCCCGTTCAACCGGGTCGAGGGGACATACCGGATCCGAGCCTGCGAGCCTGCAGCCTCGGTATCGGTGTCGGTGACACTCGAACGCCCGGGGGAGGCGCCATTCGTCGCCACGCTGCACGGGACCAGGCGGCCGAACACGACAGCCGCAATGGTCCGTTCCGTCGTGCGCCACTCCGGCCTACGTAATCGGGTGCTCATCCAATGGCAAGGGGTCCGCCTCTGGCGTCGGGGGCTCAGGGTGCAGCCGAGATGAGTTCGTCTCTGGACGCCCGGCCCGACGGCCACACCAACGGAGTCGATGTCTCGCGATGGCCCGCCCTGGTCCCACCCTCACCAGCGCCCCTGCGAGCCGCGCTGGCCCGCCTGATTCTCCGCCGCTCGGCTCGGCGGGCCGGTGTCTGTGTCCGGATGCCCGACGGGACCACCTTCGGACCGCCATCGGGCCCGGTATTGGAGATCGCCCGGCCCGATGCCTTGTTCGCCCGCCTGGGTCGGGACGGCAAAATCGGATTCGGTGAGGGCTACATGGCCGGTGACTGGGACGCCCCCGATCTCGTTGGCGTGCTCGAGGCCCTGGCGCGGCAGATCAATACCCTGGTCCCCCCGAAACTGCAATGGGTACGGGGCATCCACGAGCGGCAGCATCCCACCCACGAGGAAAACGACCTCGAGGGCGCCCGCCGCAACATCGCACGTCACTACGACCTCTCGAATCAATTGTTCGCCGCCTTCTTGGACAGTTCTCTGTGCTATTCGTCGGCCCTCTTTGCCCTCGACGATGACACCTTGGCCGTCGCACAGTCGCGCAAGATCGACCGGCTGCTCGACGCCACCGGTGTGAGCAGCGGATCGCGCCTCCTCGAGATCGGAACAGGGTGGGGCGAGTTGGCACTGAGGGCTGCGGCCCGAGGAGCTCGCGTTACGAGCGTGACGCTGTCGGAGGAGCAGGCGAGCCTGGCCCGTCACCGGGTGAGACAGGCGGGCATGACCGCGGTGATCGACATCCGCGTCGAGGATTATCGGGAAGTGACCGGCCAGTTCGACGCCGTCGTCAGTGTGGAGATGATCGAGGCAGTCGGCGAGCAGTGGTGGCCAGAGTACTTTCGCACCTTGGACGAGCGACTCTCGCCGTCGGGCCGCATTGGCCTCCAGACGATATTGATGGCGCATGACCGGATGCTGGCGACCCGCTCATCATGGACATGGATCCACAAGTACATATTCCCTGGAGGCCTCATTCCCTCTGAGCAGGCGATCCGGCAGGCGATTGTCGACCACACCACGTTGCGTGTGGTCGACCAGCTCCACTTCGGTGACAGCTACGCCACGACCCTTCAGCACTGGCGCGACCAGTTCGACGCCAGCGCCCACCTGGTTGAGCAACTGGGGTTCGACCGGACGTTCCGCAGAATGTGGGACTTCTACCTGGCATACAGCGAGGCGGGTTTTCGCAGCGGATACCTGAGTGTGGCCCAGCTGGTGCTGGCGAGAAGGGCCTAAGTTGTCCTCGTGACGGTGCGCGTGTCGATGGAGGTGCCGGCCGGGCGCGAGCTCGTCTGGTCGGAGTTGGCGCGCATTGAGGACCATGTGGAATGGATGCTCGACGCCACCGCGATCCGCTTCCGGAGCGATCAACGTCAGGGAGTCGGAACCGTGTTCGAGTGCGATACCAAAATCGGTCCCTTCCGGCTCACCGACGTGATGGAGATCACCGAGTGGGAGCCCGGAGAGGCCATCGGGGTCAGGCATTTCGGTCCGGTCAGTGGATCGGGTCGCTTCTCGCTGCGCGACGACCCCGGTGGGGCGACCGTCATCGAATGGCGCGAGGAGCTCCTCTTTCCGTGGTGGCTGGGCGCCGCCGCCGGCGCACTGCTGGCCCGGCCGGTGTTCCTGGCGTTGTGGAGGGGAAATCTGCGCCGCTTCTCTCATCGGATCGGCGTGGCAACGTGAGGATCGCCATGACCGGGTCGACGGGTTTGATCGGGTCGTCGTTGGCTCCCCTCCTTCGCCTCGACGGGCACCAGGTCATCCGGATTGTCCGCAGCAAGGCTGAGCCCGGTGACGTCCTGTGGAATCCGTCGCAGGGGACCATCGACGCCGACAAGCTCCATGGTGTCGATGCGGTGGTGCACCTGGCCGGCGCCGGTGTGGGGGATCGCCGTTGGTCCACCGCCTACAAACAACAGATCCTCTCCAGCAGGGTCGAGGGAACGGCGACGCTGGCCAAAGCGATCGCACGCCTGCCGGTCCCACCTTCGGTTCTGGTGAGCGCTTCCGCCGTCGGCTATTACGGCACACGCGGCGATGAGGCCCTGACCGAGGAGGCAGGAGGTGGAACCGGATTTCTGGCCGACGTGTGCGCCCAGTGGGAGGCGGCCGCCGTGCCCGCCGCCGCGGCCGGCATACGGGTCATCACGCTGCGCACCGGGGTGGTCCTGAGCGCGGCGGGCGGTGCCCTGAAGAAGCAACTCCCACCCTTCCGGCTCGGGTTGGGCGCGCGTCTGGGACGCGGCGACCAGCAGTTCAGCTGGATCACCCGACGCGACGCCGTCGCCGCCATTTCGTTTCTGGTCACGAGCGAGGTGCTGACCGGACCCTTCAATCTGACCTCGCCGGAGCCGGTGACCAATGCCGCGTTCACCAAGGCGTTGGGCCAGGCTCTCCATCGACCGGCTGGCCTTGTCGTGCCGGAGGCCGTGCTGCGGGTGATCCTCGGCGGTGAGATGGCGTCCGAGTTCCTCCTGGCCTCGCAGCGAGCGTTACCGCAGCGCCTTCTTTCGGCCGGGTTCACGTTCGCCGATCGGTCACTGCCCGACGCTCTCGAGGCGGCCCTACGCGACCGATAGGGAACGGGCCACGAGTTCTATAGCGCCGGCCGGCCGAGGAGCCACGCTGCATTGTCACGATAGAGCCCGACGGATTCCGCCGACGGGGGCGGTCCCCCGGCCGCCTGAAAGTCCTCCAGCGGATGGGCCAATCCCTCGGCATGCGGGTAATCGCTGCCGAACATGTAAAGGTCCCCGAACGCGGCGGCCAGCTGAGCCGGGTGTTCGAAGCCGAACGTGGCCACCCTGACGTGACGCCGGAGATAGTCGCTCGGCAGCTGATCGAGGCGATCGGTGGACAAGCCGTTGTATCCGGCATGAAATCGGTAGCACGCGTCGAGCGACGACAAGAACTGTCCGAACCACGACCCGGTGAACTCGACGAGACCGACTCGGAGGTCCGGGTGTCGAGCCAGGACACCTCCGACGGCCAGGTCGGTGAGGGCAAGCATTGGCGGCACCGAGATGAAGCTCGACATCAGCAGCGGCTCGATCGGATTTTCGTCGCCTTCGTACCATGCCTCCTCGAATGGTCGGGGACCGTCCGCTACATGGAAGATGACGGCGACGTCGTGGTGGACGAATGCACTCCAGCACGCGTCGAGATCAGAATGGGAGAACGGTCGACCGTCGACGGGTCCGATGGGGACCATCGCCGCCGATACGCCTGCCGCGGCGAGGGAAGCGAGCTGAGTGTCCAGCCAGGCGGGATCGCGGAGCGAGACATGTCCGACCGGGTGCAGCCGCCCCCCTCCCGCCGGCCGAATTCCTTCTGCGGCCCAGCGGTTCCAGGCCTCCATATTGGCGAGTTGTGCGTCCAGCCGGTCCTCGAGGGTGCGTACCCAGAACAAGCCGAAGTTCGGAAAGACGAGCGCTTCGTCGACCCCCTGACGATCCATGAGCCGGACCCGCGCCGCGGGATCGTGATCCTGGGCCAGGAGGTCGCTGAACGGCACGACCGGGGGCAAGCCTGATCGTTGGCGGAGCCGCCGGCCTCCCATGGTCGTGATGTCGCCCGGGGTATGGACCTCGGCCAGGTGGATTCGAACCCCGTCGGGGGTGGTCAGCCAGGAATAGCCGAGGTCGTCATCTTCAATGCGAACGGCGAGCTCACGACGCGCCGGAGGGAGGTGCTCGGCCCACAGCGAACGCGACTCGAAGAGGTGGGTGTCGGCGTCGATCACGGTTCGGGACATGACACAAGCGTAGAGAACCCCGGGCGATCAGGCGTCGGGCCTGGTGGTCCCGGTGCCTCCCCGGCAGGGCGCCCTGTCAAGGCGGCCGGGCCCTACAGTGCATGACCGTAGGCAACGCAGGAGAAGGACGACAGATGGACGGACAGCCAGAACGTCGCGTCAGGCGGCCGCTGATCGACTTCGATCACTACCGGCAACGGAGCCTCTCCGAATCCGACACAGCTTGGCGGCGGGCCAGAGAGCAATCCCCGGTGGCCTGGACCGAGGCCAACGGCGGGCATTGGGTCGTCTCGGGATACCGCGAGGTGGCGAGCGCGTTCAAGAACTGGGAGGCTTTTTCGTCGGCTCGGACCGAGCCGGAGTTCTCGTCGCTGAGCGTGGGCAGTCTGCGGATAGCCCCGCTCTATCCCGAGGAGCTCGACCCGCCCGCATGGCAGCCGCTGCGGCGCATCGTCAACGAGCTCCTCTCGCCCGGAGCGGTGCGTCGACTGCAGCCGCGGGTCGCGTACTGGGTTACCTACTACATCGATCAGGTGATCGAGTCGGGCCAGAGCGAGATGGCGGCCGACATCGCCTGCCCGGTACCCGCCGCCGTGGCGCTCGAACTGCTGGGGTTCCCGCAGTCAGACTGGGAGCGCATATCGAATGCATTTCACGGCACGGCGAGTTTGGATCGGCAAACCGTCGATTTCGCGCAGGCGGTGGAGGACCTCGATTGGGTCAGCACGCGCATACGAGAGGAGCTTTCCGAGCGCAGGCGAAACCCCCGGGACGACGCCATGAGTTTCATCGTTTCGCACGAAGTGGACGGGCGACCAATTTCGCCAAGCGACGCGGAGGCTCTCGTGCTGCTCGTCGTGGGCGGAGGTGTCGACACGACGACCTCGTTGACCTCGGCCGCCCTTGTCCACCTGAACCGGTACCCGGAGCTCCGGGAGCCGCTGGTTGAAGACCCTGCCCTTCTCGACAGCGGCACCGAGGAGTTCCTCCGGATGTACCCGCCCGCCCGGACGCACGCGCGGATTGCCGCACGCGACACCGAGCTCGGGGGTTGCCCTATCGCTAAAGGCGACCGCGTCCTCCTGAGCGAGGTGTCGGCGTGTCATGACGAGGGTGCGTTTGCCGACGCAGGCCGATTCATCGTCGATCGCTTTCCCAACCGACATGCCGCCTTCGGGTTGGGTATTCATCGGTGTCCCGGCTCCCACCTCGCCCGGGCTCAGTTCAAGGAGACGATGCGCCAGGTGCTGACGAGGATGCCCGACTACGTCGTGGACCCCGGGCAGATCACCGAGTATCCGAACTGGTCCTCCATTGGCGGCTGGGCGAGGATTCCTGCCACGTTCACACCTGGTCGTCGACTGTTATGAACGAGAACACGAAGGAGCCGTCAAACGGCGGCGGGAGGACGCCGGTGTGCGTATACGGGTAGATCCAGAGCTTTGCACAGGGCATGCGCTCTGCCAGCTCCACGGCCCCGATGTCTACGTCCTTGACGATCTGGGGTACAACACGACGAGCAGTCGCGTCGTGCCCCCCGAACTCTGGGAACAGGCGCGAAAGGGCGCATTGGCCTGTCCCGAGGGAGCGATCGCGATCGAAGAGGACGAAAATGACGAGGACGGCTCAACCTCGGCGTCCTGATCGGGCATGTTCTCTAGTGCAAGTGGCTCTGCCAATCCGAGGGAACGTGGCCCTGTGGCCCCGGGACGGGTTGCGTCATCGGATGGTGCTCGGGCGGGGCCAGCGCTGGGCCTTCGGTGTACTCCTCGGTGGCGTAGTCCCAGAACCAGTTCTCGCCGGGCTCGAAACTCCGAATCACTTTGTGGTCGGTGGTCTTCGCGTGCAGCGTGGCGTGCTGGCTCGGGGAGTTGTCGCAACAACCGATGTGACCGCACAAGGCACACCGGCGTAAGTGGAGCCACCAACCGCCGGCGCTGAGACACTCCGCACACCCGGTTCCGCTCGGTGGCACCGTCGGATCGATCTGGTCATCTGGCATGCGCTCCTCCTCGGTCGGTCATCGGTATGTCGTGCTCGTCGAACTGCCGCGCTACCTGGTGGGTCCGGTTGGGTTCACAACAGCGAGTGTGCTTGCCTGCATGCGGTCGAACACGAGGCGGACCGCCATCGATCCCTCGCCGATGGCGGTCGCGACCCGCTTGACCGATCCGCTGCGCACGTCGCCAACGCAGAATATGCGCGGCCGGCTCGTTTCGAGCAACAAGGGGACGTGGGTCGGATCATCGAGGGCGTCGGTGGGCACCTCTCTCCCGGTCAGCAGGAACCCGTGATCGTCTCCCGCCAACTGCCCTTCGAGCCATCCCGTGCTGGGCGTGGCACCGATAAAGACGAACAACCCGGCGGCGGAAAGCCTGCTGGTTTCCTCCGAGGCGCTGTTGCGCACCTCGATTCCTTCGAGGGCGGCATCGCCGATGAGCCCGCACACCTCGCTGCGCGGGGAAACGCGGATGAGCGGATGGCGTTCTATCTGATCGATCAGGTAGTGCGACATTGAACTGGCCAGCGCCTCCCCCCGGATCAGGATGTGCACTTCATTGCAGGTGCGAGCCAGGAAGAGAGCGGCCTGACCGGCCGAATTCCCCCCTCCTACGACGGCGACCGCCTTGCCGGTGCAGGCCTGCGCCTCCATTTGACTGGCGGCGTAGTAGACCCCGACACCCTCGAGGTCGGTCAGGCGGTCCAAAGGCAGTCGGTTGTAGCGAGCCCCCGTCGCGATGATGACCGACCTGGCCGTTATGGCGTCCCCGTCCTCGAAGCTGACCTGATGCGCCTCCGCATTGGAGGCGAGGGCCACGGCCCGAGAGGCCAGCTTGATGCGCACCCCGAATTTCTTGGCCTGGAGGGCGGCCCGAGCCGTCAGCTCGTCCCCGGAGAGACCAGCCGGGAAGCCGAGATAGTTTTCGATACGAGAGGACGTCCCGGCCTGGCCTCCGAGCGCGGTGTCCTCGGCCAGCGTCGTGGTCAGCCCTTCCGAAGCGCCGTAGACGGCGGCAGCGAGTCCGGCCGGACCACCGCCTACGACCAGCAGATCGCAAATCTCCGATCGGTCGCTCTGGCTCATGACGACGAGGCCGAGGGCATCGAGAAGCTCCCGGCTGCTGGGGTTACGCAGCAGTGATCCGCCGGCGACGATCACAACAGGTAGGTCCTGCGATCGGAGGTCGAACTGGCGCAGCAGCCCGTCGGCATCGGGTGAGGAATCGGGGTCCAGCCACCGCGACGCCAGCCGGTTTCGGGCCAGCACCTCCAGCAGCCTTCGGGTGTCGACATCGAAGCGCGAGCCGATGAGGGTGAGCCCGGACCCTCGGTGTGTGAGCCGTGAATGCCGAAGCAGGAAGGCTCGCAGGATGAGCTCGCTCAGGTCGATCTCCTGCGCCATGATGACGTTGACCTGATTGACCGGGATCCGCAGGGCGCGACCGGGTGTGCGTGCCACGGCGCTGAGGTAGGCGCGTTGACCGGTGAGGAGGCCGAGCTCGCCCAGGAACTCGAGCGGGCCAAAGGTGACGAGGGCCACCTCGGTCGGCTGACCGTGGTTCTCGACGATGTCGAGGTCCCCCTCGAGGACGACTATCAGGTCATAGGTCTCGTCGCCGTCGGCGAAGAGAACGTCACCTGGGGCGAAACGCTGCTCGATGCCGTAACCCTGGAGCACCTCGAGCTGCGACGGGCTGAGTATGGGATGGCTTCCCGGTTGTTCCGGAGGTAATGCGCCACGGGCTCGTTGGGTCGGCGTGACGACGTTCTCGTCGTGCTCGCCCATCCGCTCAGCATCGCTCACCGATCCGCCCTTTCGTCCTGCCCGACCAAGCCTGCGTTCCTCGGTGCCGCCCGGCCCGCTGCGCCATGGGCTTTTGGATGGCCTCGCCCTGGGGAATACTCTATGAGTGGCAGCACGCAACGAGACGCGGGTGACGGTGGGCGACCGCGAGCTCACCGTTTCGAACCTGAACAAGGTGCTCTTCCCCGAGTCGGCCTTCACGAAGGGCCAGCTGATCGACTATTACGCCAAGGTGGCGCCGATGATGCTGCCCCACGTCACGGACCGTCCGCTGACCATGAAGCGGTATCCCGATGGGGTTGAAAAGAAGTATTTCTACGAGAAGCACGTACCCAGTCATGCGCCGGATTGGGTGCACACCGTCGAGGTGCCGACCAGGGAGGGTGGTGCGGGGGTCGAATACGAGGTGGTGTGCGATCTGCCCAGCCTGGTGTGGGCCGCCAATTTGGGCACGATCGAATTCCATGTGCCTCTGTGGCATGTCGGAAGACGCCGGCGCCTACCGGCTCCGCCCGATTTCATGGTCTTCGATCTCGACCCGGGTGAGGGGACGACACTCGTGGAGTGTTGTCAGGTAGCTCTCCTCATCGATGAGAACCTGCAGCAGCAGGGTCTGACGTCGCGGGTGAAGACCAGCGGCTCGAAGGGACTGCAGGTCTACGCGTCCCTCGGCGGGAAGCCGTCGTGGGACTCGTCGCGCCGTGGCGCGCACGACATGGCCATTGCGCTCGAGAAGGAGCATCCCGCACTCGTCACGTCGAACATGAGGAAGGCGCTGCGCCGGGACAAGATCCTGATCGATTGGAGTCAGAACCACCCAGCGAAGACGACGATCGCTGTGTACTCGGTCCGGGCCAGACCCCAACCGTCCGTGTCGACCCCCGTGACCTGGAAGGAGGTGCAGCGGTGCGTCAAGAGCAGCGACCCCTCCACCTTGGAGTTCACCACGACGGACGTCCTGGCCCGGATAGAGAAACAGGGAGACTTGTTCTCCGCCTGAGCCTGTTGTTCTTGGGAGAAATGACCATGCAACGTCGTAGCAACGGACGATAGAGCCGATGGCAACCAAACGAGCCAGGGCCCCGCAGATGGAGACCGACCGGGCTCTCGCTCCGTATCGCTCCAAAAGAAATGCCGCAAAGACGCCGGAGCCGATGGGCGGTCGCGCCGGCAAGCAGAGCGAAAGTGACCTCCCCGTTTTCGTGATCCAAGAGCACCACGCCCGGGCGCTCCACTGGGATTTCCGTCTTGAGCACGAGGGTGTTCTCGTATCGTGGGCTCTGCCCAAAGGTGTCCCCGAGGACCCGAAGTCCAACCACCTCGCCGTCCACACCGAGGACCATCCTCTCGATTACGGCTCGTTCGAGGGGGAGATCCCTGCCGGGGAATACGGCGGTGGCCGGGTTCAAATCTGGGACCAGGGTCATTTCGAGCTTCAGAAGTGGACGCCCACCGAGGTCATGGTTGTCCTCCATGGCTCTCGCGTCAGCGGCCGCTATGTGCTCTTCCCCACCGGCGGGAAGAACTGGATGATTCATCGCATGGACCCGGCGCCGGAGGGCTTCGAGCCTCTTCCTGACCGGGTCCGTCCCATGTTGGCGACGCCCGGCGTGTTGCCCACCGATGATGCTGGGTGGGCTTTTGAGGTCAAGTGGGATGGCGTGCGGGCCATTTCGTTCGTCGATGGTGGACGGATCCGGATGCTGAGCCGCAACGACAAGGAGCTCACGTCGTCCTTCCCGGAATTCCGACAGATCGGCGAGTTCCTGGGAGCGCGCCAGTGTGTACTGGACGGGGAGATCGTCGTCCTGGGGGAGGAGTCCCGACCGGATTTCGGGAGGCTTCAGCGCCGCCTCCATTTGGCGAGTGCCACCGCGATCAAGAAGCAGAGTGAGGCTTCGCCGGCCAGTTACGTCATCTTCGACCTCTTGCACCTCGAGGGCCATGCACTACTTTCCTTGCCCTACGACGAGCGGCGGCGACAACTCGAGTCGCTCGGGCTCTCCGGGCCCTCCTTTGTGACGGCGGACTCATATCGAGACGTACGGGGCGCGGACATACTGCGGGCGACCCAGGAGGCCGGGCTCGAAGGAGTCATCGCCAAGCGGCGTACCTCCATCTATGTCGAGGGTAAGCGCTCCGACGCGTGGATCAAGATCAAGAACGTACGGACCCAGGAGGTCGTCATCGGTGGATGGACGGACGGAGCGGGCAGCCGGCAAGGGAGCATCGGCGCTCTTCTCATGGGCATTCCTGTGGCGAAGGGGCTGCGCTACGTGGGAAAGGTGGGAACGGGCTTCAGCGACAGCGACCGTGACTCCCTGCTGACCCTCTTGCGGCCGTTGGCGCGCCGGACGAGCCCGTTCGTCCCGACTGATGATGTGAAAGAACGAGCGGCGCACTTTGTTCGCCCGCTCCACGTCGGGGAGGTGCGGTTCGGCGAGTGGACCGCGGCGGGACGTCTGCGCCACCCCGCCTGGCGAGGGCTTCGATCAGACAAGACACCGGCGGATGTCGTGGTCGAGACCTGATCGAGCGCCCGCCCTGGAACTCTCAGGCCCCCCGTTCGTTCGATTCCGGTGAGGGTGTGGTCTGGCGCGCCTTCTCGCCGTTGGCCGCCTCGTTCGACGACAGCCACTCGCTCTGGGACATCGGCGGTGTGGTGAAGGTCACCGAGACGTCCTGTTCGAGGCGACGTTGGTTCTGGGTGGCCTGAAGGGTCAGCGATCTCTGATCGGCCTCGGTGAGCGGCGGCTGGACCAGACCGCGCGGCCACAGACGCCCCGCGAGGACTGTGTTGAGCTCGGCCGCGTACACGGTGATCAGCGAGCCCAGGTAGATCCACGCCACCAGACCGAGCACGAGGCCGAAGGTGCCGTAGGTGCGACTGTCGTTTCTCAGGTCATGACCGATCACGTAGCCACCCACGGCTTGGAGGATGGTCCAGGCCACGCCGCCGAGGACCGAACCCGCCAGGAGCTGACGGCTGTGCACTGCCTTCGGCGTGAGCACGCGGAAGGCCCCGAAATAGGTGGCGACGTTGATCAGAAGAGCCATCACCACACTCAGCATGCCGAGTGCGAGGTTGTGGCGACCGAATGTGCCGAAACCGGCGAGCCCGGTCGTGACGACGAGCCCCAACCCGAGGACAGCGAGGAAGGCAAAGCTGCGCCCGAGCCGCGCCGCGTAATTGGGGCGCTCCGGGCCGGCCAGATTCCAGACCTGTGCCATCGAGAAGAGCCCCGACTGCGCCAGACCTGTCGATCCCCAAAGCAGGCCGAGCACACCGACGATCAGCCCGATGACCGAGCTCCGGTGCAGGCCGTGGATCTGCTTTCCGAGCTGCGTGCCGACGAGCGGGAACTGATGGAGCGCCGAGTGCACGAGCGAATTGCGTGCACCGGGGTCGTGAGCCAGCACGATGTCGAGCACGGTGATGAGGATCAGCAAGAGCGGGAAGACGCACAAGAACGCCGAGAAACTCAAACTGGCGACGAGGGTGCCCGCATTGTCGTCGCCGAATTTCTTCATCACCCCGAAGACGAGGGCGGCCGGGCCGAATCGCTGCTGAGCAGCATCGACTCTCCGCATCACCTTCTCCAGGGCGTTCATGACCGTCGTTCCTCCAGGGTTCCCTCTGAGCTACCCGATGTTCCCCTAACCCAACCAATGACGCCTGGACCGGCCGGTTATGCCGGTGGTTGCGCCAGGGCACACCCGTCCCTCACGTGCGGGACTCGGCATGGAACGCGTCCACCCACTGATCGACCACGGCCCACTCCAGCGTCAGCCAGGCCAGCCGGTCCTCGTGCCCGGGCGGCACCTCGGCCGTGGGCCATGCCCGCACCTTCATCGGCGTTGTCAGAGGGATTTGATCCCATCCCTGGCGCAGGCGGACGACTCTGTCGAGCCCGGCGTGCGCCACGACCACGACATCGAGTTCGGGGCGTGCGTCAAGGCAGGCGAACACACCGCCGGGACGCGGCGGGAGCACGTTCGTCATCAGCGCGGCGGTGCGCGCCGCCTCGGACTTGTGCTCGCGCCGTAGTCGCCGTATCGCACGTTGGCGGCGGTACGGCGTCCAGTTGGCCCCTTCGGGGAACAAGAGGAGCGCGTCGCCCGGACCGAGGCCCCGGGTCATGTCCGCCAGGCGCTCCGTCAAGTCTCCGCCGTCCCCGGTCGGAGACGAGAGAAAGCAGCAACCCAGACGGTTCAAGAGGAGATCGATGAGCGGGTCAATCTGGAGAATGTCCTTCAGCACGATCCGAACGCCACGGTGATAGCGCGTGAGCAGCAGATGGACCAAGGCAAAGGAATCGCCGGGGCCGCCATGGCGGGCCAGGACGAGAACGGGGTCCGTCCCTGACAGCGCAGTCGTGTCCGATGAGTCGACGACGACGATGTGGAAGCCGAGGCATCGCTGTCCCGCACCGAGGACCCGTCCGAGGGCCCACGCCAAAAGGGCTTCGTGGGCCACGATCCAGTCTCGTTCGGTCCCGAGGCCGCCCCGGCCGGGAACTGCTCTACGGAGCCAGAGGATACCGAGCGCCGTCATGGCGGCCAGTTCGATCAGGCAGTAGCGCATCGCGAACGCAGCAACGCGCAGGACACGTCGGCGGGGCGTGAACGGGGCCACGACGATCCCCACGATCGCAACCAGAGCGAAGAGCGCCGCGAGAACGATGAGCACCACGACGTCCACGGGCAGCAGAATGCGCCGGATCGGCCGGGGCAGGAGGAGGTGCATCGACTACTACCGCGGCACTACCGGGCGTCGAGGTGATCGAGGTAGGTGCGGGCAGCCTCGTATGCGGCATCGATCCGACCGCGTACGCCGGCGGTATTGCGATAGCGAACGGAGAGGGTGGGCGCCGGGGAACCGCTCGGCAGGACATGGACTTCGACGGTCTCGGGCAGATTGGCAAATTCCTCTTCGAACTGGTGTCGGCGTGCGATCTCGAATGCAACGAGCGCAACCTGCCAGGGACGGGTTGGCGGGAGCAGGGGCTGTTCCAGCCGGCCCACGTGCAGCACGAAGATCCGTTGGGCGCCCAGTTCCGCCGCTCGACCGATGGGAACCGACCGGACCAGGCCCCCGTCGAGAAAATGCTCCCCGTCGATCTCCACTGCCGGTAGGAGGCCGGGCACCGCACACGAGGCGAGCACGGCGTCGGTGAGGGACCCAGAAGTGAACCATTGGGTGGCGGCCCGCTCGATGCATGCGGCAACACACTGGAAGCGCACGGCCAGGTCGGCGAATGCGATCTTGCCGAGTCCCTCGTCGAGGACGCGTCTGAGCCCGTCGTTCGTGTGCAGGTGGGTCCCGTGGCGCGCCAGCGTGCTGATCTGCCCGAACACGGACTCCCCGAACACGCCGCGCTCGGAGAGGCCCGTCCACAGATCAACCATGCGATCGACCGAGGATGTCGAAGGATCGGCGGCGATGAAAGCGCCGTTCAGGGCGCCGACGCTGGATCCGACGACCAGGTCGGGGACGATGTCCCGCTCGAGGAGGGCCCGCAACATGCCGACTTCTGCTGACCCGAGAATCCCGCCCCCGCCGAGCACGAAGGCGGTGTGCACCTCTGCCGACATCCCCTGAGGATATGCCTCCATGCTGCGGGGCGAGCCCGGTCCCTTACGCGGTGAGATGCTGTTCCTCCTCGCGATCGTTGTCCTGGCCGAGCTCGGCCGCTTCTGGCGACAGGACGGCATGGGGGATCGACTTTTTCCTGCTCAGGTGGAAGAGCATCACGCTCCCGACGCCCGCCACCCCGATGGTTGTGATCAACCGGTAGAGGATCGTGGCAAGGAGGGCATCGCCCACCGGTGTCCCGGCGAGGGCGAAGGCACCCACCATGCCGCCCTCGACGAATCCGATACCACCGGGTACCGGAGCAAGGCTCCCCGCTATCTGAGCGAAGGCGTAGGCAAAGAGAACGGTTCGCCACGGAATGGGAAGGTTGAGCAACGGGAAGGCTGCGATGAGACAGCCGACATCGAGTCCCCAGTTGCCCACACTCAGGACGAGGACGCGGGCGCCGACTGCAGGTGGGGTGCGGAACTTGCTGGCGTCGCCGATGCGCTTGCTGAACCGCTTGATCAGGCGATCGGAGCGGCCATGGTGGTGGGCGCGGAACCAGCGATCGAGCGTGTCGAGGTGGCGAACGCCAGCGATGAAGCCGATCGAACCTGCCACGAGGAGGCCCGCACACACGCCGATCCACAGCGGAGGCAGAAGGCCCGCCACGGCCGCCCCGACGAGAGTCAGCAGCAACACGGACACCGTGGCGGCGAACCCACCGGCCAGCACGGCCCACAAGGCCAAGGGCATCGGGATGCCGCGTTTGCGGTATTGGGCCACCAGCCATCCGCTCGAAGGTGCCGTCCCGCCCGGCAAGAGGTTGGTCAGCCCGGTTGCCGCTACGGCGAGGCTGACGATGTCCCGACGCGGGAGCAGTGCACCACCCTCGATGAGCAGCGCGCGCTGCACGAAGGCGTAACAGAGGAAGGAGAGTGCCTCGGCTGCGACGGCCACAGCCAGCCACGGGAGGCGGCTCACCCTGAAGTGGCGGCGCACCGTGGTCGCGTCGTGGGCGATCGAGCCCAGGTGGAAGGCGAAGAAGACGACGGCCACCAGGACGGCCACACCGATCAGCACGCGTGCCGAGGGCAGCCACTTGGGACGACCGCGCGTGGACTTCTGCTGCATCTCGTTCCACCTCACACGCGACCCTTCGACCTCTCAAGTCATACCCATCCCATCGACC
>Ga0302314_10004418_pt1 | contig 25886 bp, 21 predicted proteins | sample III_Palsa_N2_3_FD_200533 | JGI IMG/M metagenome (GOLD analysis project Ga0302314, IMG submission 200533) | Peat permafrost microbial communities from Stordalen Mire near Abisko, Sweden - III_Palsa_N2_3 | ecosystem: Environmental > Terrestrial > Soil > Palsa > Peat permafrost | place: Sweden...
CGAGTCGAAGCGGCGGGCGTTCCCGTCAGCATCGCGATCAGCGGCGACCCGCATGATCTCACCCCGGGCGTGCAACTCACGGTCTTCCGGGTGGCCCAGGAGGCACTCACCAACACGCTCAAACACGCGGCGCGTCCCACCTCGGCCCACCTGGCGCTGCGCTGCGGCGGCGGCGAGGTCGAACTCGACGTCACCAACACCGGGAGTCCGGGCGCCCTGGTTTCCGCGGGTGGGTCGGTCGGCGATGGCAGCGGCGTTCGCGGGATGCGCGAGCGGGCAACCGCCTATGGCGGCGAGCTTGAGGCAGGGCCGACGGCTGACGGCGGCTGGCGCGTGCACATGCTGCTGCACGCCGAGACGGCCGGTTCGATGCGATGAACGGTGCGGTCTGATGAGCACGAGCGTGCTGCTGGTGGACGACCAGGAGCTGATGCGGATGGCCTTCCGCATGGTGATCGAAAGTCAGAGCGACCTGACGGTGGCCGGTGAGGCGGCCAACGGTCTGGAGGCGGTCCAGGCGGTGCGCGATCTCCGTCCTGACGTGGTGCTGATGGATGTGCGGATGCCGCAGCTCGATGGGGTTGAGGCGACCCGCCGGATCGTCAGCCTGGATCCCCCGAGCCCCAGCCGGATCATCATCCTCACCACCTTTGACCTGGACGAGTATGTCTACGCGGCGCTGCGTGCCGGCGCCAGCGGCTTCCTGCTGAAGGACGCTCAGCCTGCTGATCTGCTCTCCGCGATCCGGGCCGTCGCCAGCGGTGACGCCGTGGTCGCGCCGAGCATCACCCGTCGCCTGCTGACCACCTACGCGCACCGCCTACCTGAGCATCCGCGCGCCCCAGGCTCCGGCGACGGCTACGACCCCACGTCTCATCTCGATCGTGAACAGCGCGAGCGCCTGGACCAGCTCACCGCCCGCGAGCGCGAGGTCCTGCTGCTGGTCGCCCGCAGCCTCTCCAACGCCGAGATCGCCGAGCGCCTCGTGCTCTCCGAAGCGACCGTCAAGTCACACGTCGGCCGCGTCCTCTCAAAGCTGGACCTGCGCGACCGCGTGCAGATTGTGGTCTTCGCCTACGAGTCGGGGCTCGTCACGCCGGCGCGGTGACGCACTACGCCGGGATCGGCGCCGTCGACTCGCGAACCACCAGGCTCGTCTCAACCTGCACGTGCAGCGCCTCGATCCGCCGGTTCTCGAGCAGCCGGGCGAGTTGGGAGACGGCCAGGCGGCCCATCTCGACGAGGGGTTGGCGGACGGTGGTGAGTTGTGGGGTCATCAGCGAGGCTTCGAAGGTGTCGTCAAAGCCGACGACCGAAACGTCCTCGGGCACGCGCAGGCCGAGTTGGCGGGCGGCGCGCAGCACGCCGATCGCGAGCATGTCATTGAAGGCGAAGATCGCGGTCGGCCGATCTTCGAGGCTGAGCAGAGCCAGGGCGGCCTGGTGCCCGCCCTCATGGGTGAAGTCGGATTCGAGCTGCAGCGTCGGGTCGGCGAGGATGCCCCAGTCCAGCAGCGCACCGCGGTAGCCGCGCAGGCGCTCCTCGGTCGCGATCCAGCCGTGGGGGCCGGTGATCGCCGCGATCCGGCGATGTCCCAGTCGCAGCAGGTGTTCGGTGGCCGCGCGGCCACCTGATGAGTGTGCGGCGGAGACGGTCGGCACACGCTCGTCCGGGGGCCTGTGCGGATCGACGATCACGAACGGATAGCCCTGCTCGTGCAGCGCCGAGAGCTCGTCGTTCGACTCCTCCGGAAGGATGAGGAGAGCGCCGTCAGTGAGGCCGCCCATCAGCCGCTCGAGTAGCGAGACCTCGCGGCGATGCTCGTGCAGGGTCGGGCTGAGCACGATCGAGTGACCGTGCTCATAGAAGGCTTCGGTGGCGCCCGCCAGGATCTCGGAGAAGTACGAGTTGTGGACCAGCGGCACCGTGACGCCGATCAGGCCGGTGCGGCCGAAGTGAGCCGGGTGCGGTTGGCGGCCGGTCGTGTAGCCCTGCTCACGCACCACCCGCATCACTGAGTCGCGCAGGTCCGGCGACACGTCGCTGCGCCCGTTGACCACGCGCGAGACCGTCGCCGGTGAGACGCCGGCCATCTCGGCGACATCGCGGATCGTTGTCCGGCCGCCTCGGCCCCGCCGTACCGGTTCTGTGCTCACAAACATATTGAATCAGACGAGAAACGTTTCAGAAGATTAAGTTCATGTTGAGTTGGTGCGGTGGCTAGTTTTACCCATAGATCTCCTGCTTTTCGGGCGCTTGACAGGTGAGAAACGGTTTCGGTACGTTTCTCAAGCCCGGGGACAAGGCTATGACCTGCTTGGTGAAGATGGCTGGGTCCCAGTGAGTCCCGGACGAGGAGAGATAGAGGAGATATGCGGTTCGTACTGCGCAGGCTTGTGTTCTACGCCGTGGCCATTTGGGCGGCCGTGACGTTGAACTTTCTGATCCCACGTGTCATGCCCGGCAACGCCGTTGACGCGATCCTGGGCAAATTCCAGAACTTGACGCCCGCGGTCGTCAAGTCGCTCGAAGTTCAGTTCGGCATCGGGCACAAGGGCACGATCATCAGCCAGTACTTCCAGTACTGGAACAACGTCCTGCACTTCAACCTCGGGATCTCGACCAGCGAGTACCCGACTCACGTTTCCACGATCATCGGGCAGACGCTCCCGTGGACGCTCGCGCTGGTTGGTGTCGCCACCGTCCTCAGCTTCACGATCGGCACCCTGCTCGGCGTGTTCGCCGCCTGGCGGCGCGGTGGCTCCCTTGATCGCGCGCTGCCGGCGCTGACACTGCTGCAGGCGACTCCGTACTTCTTCCTCGCGCTGCTGGCGGTCTACCTGTTCGCGATCAAGCTGAACTGGCTGCCATACGGCCAGGGTTACTCGATCGGCCTCAGCCCCGGCTTCAACTGGGCGTTCATCCATAGCGCCGTCGAACATTCAATTCTGCCGGCGCTGACGATCATCGCCGTATCGACCGGTGGCTGGATGTTGCAGATGCGCAACGTCATGCTGACCACGATCTCCGAGGATTACATCCTCGTGGCGCAGGCCAAGGGTCTCTCGACGCGGCGGGTGATGTTCACCTACGGCGCCCGCAACGCGATCCTGCCGAATATCGCCGGCTTCGCGCTGTCGCTCGGCTTCGTCGTCGCCGGCGCCCTCGTGATGGAGTACGTCTTCTCGTACCCCGGCATCGGCCTGACGCTCTACAACGCCGTCACCTCCAACGACTACCCGCTCACTCAGGGGATCTTCCTGGTGATCTCGCTGGCGGTCCTGACCGCCTCGCTGCTGGCGGACATCGTCTACGTGTTCGCCGACCCGCGCGCCCGCAGCAGGAGCGCGTTCTGATGGCGGTCGTCTCGTTCCTGCACAAGGCAGGCACCGGCTTCAACCGGCTGTCGCTCAAGGCCAAGATCGGGATCGTGATCCTCTCGATCTACATCCTGATCGCGATCATCGGCCCATGGATCGCGCCGTACAGCCCGTTCGCGACCACGACCCAGTCCTCGGCAATGGCGCCGAACGTCCACCATCTGCTCGGGACCAGCGCCACCGGCGGCGACATCCTCTCGCAGATGTTGGTCGGCACCCGCTCGACCGTGGTGCTCGGCCTGATCACGGGCGTGATCGCCACGATCCTGTCAGTCGTCGTCGGCACCGCCGCGGGTTACATGGGCGGCTACGTCGACGAGTTCCTGTCGCTGTTCAGCAACGTCTTCCTGGTCTTGCCGGCGCTGCCGCTGCTGATCGTGATCCTCGGCTACCTGCCCCACACGGGCGAGGTGGCAACGGCGATCGTGCTGAGCGTGGTCGGCTGGCCGTGGGGTGCACGCGTGATCCGCGCGCAGACGCTCTCGCTGCGCAATCGTGACTTCGTGCTCGCCGCCCGCGAGGTGGGCGAGCGGCCCTGGCGGATCATCCTCTTCGAACTCCTGCCCAACCAGTCGGGCCTGATCGCCGCAAGCTTCGTCAGCACCGTGCTCTACGCGATCGCGACCTCGGTGGCGCTGGCATTCCTCGGAGTCACGGACCTCAGCAACTGGAGCTACGGCGTCATCCTCTACTGGGCGGAGAGCGGCAGTGCCGTCAACCTCGGTGCTTGGTGGTGGTACCTGTTCCCCGGCCTTGCCGTGGCCGTGCTCGGTATGAGCCTTGTGCTGATCAACTTCGGACTGGATGAGCTGTCCAACCCGCGCCTGCGCTCGTCGCGCAGCCTGCGCAGGCTAGGTCGCCGCCTCTGGCGCCCGGCGGACCCGACCCCGGTCGTACGCGACTACGTGGAGACGACGGCATGAGTACCGCGAGCGAACGGGAGACCTCCGAGGTGGCACAGCTATCGAACCAGGCCGCAGCGGTGAACGCCGGGCGGACGGGCTCCGAATCACCGGTGTTGGATATCCGGGGTTTGAGCATCACCTACCGCTCCGACGCCGGGGACGTGCGGGCCGTGCGCAACGTCGACCTGGCGCTGAACCCAGGCAAGATCGTCGGTCTGGCCGGCGAGAGTGGCTGCGGCAAGTCGACGCTCGCCTACGGCGCCGTGCGCTTGCTGCGCCCGCCAGCGATCGTGACCGCCGGTAGCGTGATCTATAACGGCCGCCGTCTCGCCGCCAAGAACCCAAACGGGTTTGATGTTCTGGCCGCAGACGAAGAGGGCCTGAAGCAGCTGCGCTGGCGGGAGATCGCGATCGTCTTCCAAAGCGCGATGAACGCACTCAACCCGGTGCTGCGGATCGAGGATCAGATCACCGACGGCATTCGTGCGCACATGCACGTGTCACGCGAGCAGGCGCACGATCGTGCTGTTGAGCTGATCGAGATGGTCGGGATCACGAAGGATCGGCTCACGGCGTACCCGCACGAGCTCTCTGGCGGCATGCGCCAGCGCGTCATGATTGCGATGGCGCTCGCGGTGGACCCGGAGGTTGTGATCATGGACGAGCCGACGACCGGCCTCGACGTGATCGTCCAGCGGGAGATCCTGCGCGAGACGATGGCGCTCAAGGACGAGCTCGGTTTCTCAGTCCTGTTCATCACCCACGATCTCTCGCTGCTGCTCGAGATCGCTGACCAGGTGGTGGTCATGTATGCCGGCCAGATCGTGGAGAAGGCGCCGACCACGGGCGTTCGTGATGGCGGCACGCACCCGTACACGCGTGGGCTGCTCGGCTCGTTCCCGCGCCTGCGTGGCCCGCGCGTGCAGCTGACCGGTATTCCCGGCTCGCCACCGGATCTGCGCAGTGAACTCAAGGGCTGCCCGTTTCACGCGCGCTGTGCGTTTGCGCAGGACGCGTGTCTGGAGATCGACATGTCGCTGATGCCGGTTTCGGCGGTGGACACAACCCATCTCACCGCCTGCCCGTTCGTGGCGCAGGGTCAACCGTTGCCGGCGGGTGCCAATCCGCTCGACCGCCCAACCGGCCTCGAGGACCAGAGCAAGACCGGCGGTGAGCTGGTGCTCTCCTGCGTCGATCTGCGCAAGGACTACGGCGGCCGTCGCGGTGAGGTTGTCTCTGCGGTGAAGGACGTCTCGCTCGAGCTGCGTCGCGGCAAGGTCGTGGCCCTAGTGGGTGCGAGCGGCTCTGGCAAGAGCACGATCGCCAAGCTTCTGGCCGGCCAGGAGAAGCGCACCGGTGGTCAGATCCTGCTGGACGGCAAGGAGATCGATCCCTCTGCACGGCACGGTTTCCGCGAGTACAAGCAGCAGGTGCAGATGGTCTTCCAGGACCCCTTCGCGTCGCTGAACCCGCTGCACACGGTCAGGTACCACCTGGAGCGAGCGCTCAGCGTGCACAGTGCCCGAACCGGGCGCGGGTCGGGAGTCGAGGACATCGATCGCCTGCTCGAGCAGGTGCGCCTGACGCCCGCTGAGAAATTCCGCAACGCCTACCCGTATGAGTTGTCCGGCGGCCAGCGCCAACGCGTCTCGATCGCGCGAGCCCTGGCGGCGGAGCCGCGCGTGCTGCTTGCGGATGAGCCGGTCTCGATGCTCGACGTCTCGATCCGGCTTGAAATTCTTGACTTGATCGGTGAGCTGCGGACCAAGTTCCAGCTCGCGATCTTGTACATCACCCACGACATCGCTTCAGCGCGTTACTTCGCTGACGAGATTCTGGTGATGCATGACGGGGAGATAGTCGAGCGCGGCCCGGCCGAAGAGCTCGTCCAGAACCCCAAGGATCCTTACACCCAGCTCCTGATCGCCTCTTCGCCGGACCCGGACACGTTTGCGTCCGAGGTACCGGAGCAGGCAGCGATTCTCGCCGGGGAGGACTCGGAAAAGGAGGTCACTGCGGAGTAGGGCCAGGTGAGGAGGGAGTTGACGCCCCCCGGGATGAGCCGGAGGGCGCCAGACCCCGCTAGCGCAGTAATCCGCGTCAGGTTTAGGGACACGGCGCGGACACCTTAATGACCAGCTGTACCTATGTATCAAAGGAGGGGGTGCTCGCTCTATGAAGCGAATGCTCAGTAGCAACATGATCCAGGCTGCCGCCGGCACACTTGCCGTCGGTGCCACGGTCGCTGTGGCCGCGTTCAGCGCCGGCCCCGCGATCGCGTCTACCCATCACGCGACTGCTCACCCGGCCAGCGGCACGCCGCTGACCGTTGAATCAAGCCCTGTCGGTGAGGCGAACGGCTTCAACCCGTTCGTGCCGACCTCGGCAGCAGAGATCGTCGGTGCTACATCACTGATCTACGAGCCGCTGTTCCAGGCCAACATCCTGAAGCCGGGCACGTACTACCCGTTCCTCGCAACCAAGTACGCCTGGGGCAAGGGCGGCACGTCCATCACCTTCACCATCCGTCAGGGTGTGAAGTGGTCGGACGGCACGCCGTTCAGCGCCGCCGACGTGGCGTTCACGTACACACTGATCAAGAACAACGCTGCCATCAATGGTGGCGGCCTGGCGATCACGGGCGTCACGACCTCCGGTAACACGGTCACGTTGAAGTTCGCGTCACCGCAGTACGCCAACTTCCAGAACATCGCGGGCGACGTTTACATCGTCCCGCAGCACATCTGGGACGCGAGCGCCATTGAGTCGAGCCCGGCTACCTACGCCGATACGACTCCGGTCGGAACCGGCCCCTACACGGTCGAAACCGTCGGCGCCAGCGGTGTCGTCCTGCAGGCCAACCCGAGTTACTGGGGCGGCCCATGGAACGTCGGTGGCGGCGCGCCTGCCGTGTCGACCGTCGAGTTCCCGACCCTGAGCAGCAACACGTCCGCGCTCTCAGCACTTGAGACCGGGCAGGTTCTGTGGGGCGGCAACTTCATCGCCGGTGTCAAGCAGGCGTTCGCGGGTAAGCCGCTGACGTTCTGGTCACCGCCGCTGAACACCAACTCGCTGGAGCCGAACCTCAGCGAGTGGCCGACCAACCAGCTGGCAGTTCGTCAGGCGATCAGCCTGGCGATCAACCGCAAGGCGATCAGCTCCCAGGGTGAGGACGGCCTCGAGCCCGTGGCAGTGAACTCCAGCGGCCTGACGCTGCCAGAGTTCAGCCAGTTCCTGTCCCCCAGCGTGAAGACCGACTCGCTCAGCTCCGGCGCGCAGCCGAAGGCGGCAGAGAAGGTGCTGGAGGCAGCCGGCTACAAGAAGGTTGGCAAGTGGTTCGCGCTGAACGGCAAGGTCGTAAAGCTGACGGTGACCGATCCGGCCGCCTACAGCGACTACGCCGCTGACGACGCGATCATCGCCAAGGACCTGCAGGCCGCAGGTATCGACGCGACGTTTGACGGCCTCGCCGTCAACCAGTGGAACGACGACATGGCTGACGGTGACTTCCAGCTCACGCAGCACTGGTCACAGACCAGCGTCTCGCCGTACCAGCTGTATGACGACTGGCTCAACGGCGCATTGGCCACCAAGTCGAACCGCGCCGGTGACTTCGAGGGTCTGAAGAGCAGCGCGGTTGACGCTGACCTGAAGACGCTGGCCTCGGCTGACACCGTCGCTCAGCAGGTCAAGGCCCTTGGGCCGATCGAGCAGTACGTGGCGACGAACCTGCCGGTCATCCCGACCGTGTATGGCGTCTCATGGGGCGAGTTCAACACGTCCGACTTCACTGGTTGGCCGACCGCGACCAACGACTACGAGTCGGCTCAGCCGAGCACACCCACCAACGAGGTTGTTGTTCTGCACCTCAAGCCGGGAAGCTGAGCTAAAGGCTCTGCGCAACTGACGGCAAGCGCGCTCCGGGCATAGCCCGGGGCGCGCCCCGTCGCCTTCATCTCTCTCACTCACGCGACTCACACTTCTAAGGAGCAGTAATGACCAGCCTCGCCAACGGGAGCTCGGCGGAAGCCCGCCGCTTCCCTGAAGGCTTCCTCTGGGGTACCGGTACTTCGGCCTACCAGATTGAGGGAGCCGTTACGGCTGACGGCCGTGGTCGTTCGATCTGGGATGTGTTCGCACATGCCCGCGGCAACGTCTTCCACGGCGACACCGGAGACATCGCCTGCGACTCCTACAACCTGCTCGAAGAGGATGTACGCCTCGTCAGTGACCTCGGAGTCGGCGCGTACCGCTTCTCAATCTCCTGGACACGGATTCAGCCGACCGGCAGCGGTGCCGTCAATCGCGCCGGCCTGGATTACTACCGCCGCCTGTCCGAGCGGCTGCACGAGGCCGGAATCGCGCCGATCGCGACCGTCTATCACTGGGACCTGCCGCAGACGCTTGAGGACCAGGGCGGCTGGGCCAATCGCGAGACGGCCGAGCGGATGGCCGAGTTCGCTGAGATCGTCGGCACCGAGCTGGGCGATCTGGTCAGGACCTGGATCACCATCAACGAGCCCCTGCAGACGGTGCATCAAGGCTACCGGATCGGTACCCACGCCCCCGGCCTGTGCGACGACGCGCTGGCGGCGGCGGCCACCCACCACATCCTGCTTGGACACGGACTCGTTTTACAGGCGCTACGTGCCTGCACCCCGGCCGGCACTGAGCTGGGACCGACGATGGACCCGCAGCCGTTCATCGCGCTCGACCCCGATGCCGACGCCGCTGTGGTCGGAATGGACGCCGAGCACAACCGTGTCTACATGGACCCGGTCCTGCACCGCTCCTACCCGGCCGAGGCTCGGCCGGAGCTGCTGCCACCGGACTCGCTGATCCACAACGACGACCTGGCCATCATCGGCGCCCCGATCGACTTCTTCGGCGTCAACTACTACAGGCCGCACTACGTGCGCAGCGGTGACTGGGCCGACCTTCGCATCGGTGAGCGCCCAGCCCATGGTTTCCCCGGCGTCGTCGAGTACATGGCCCCGGACCTGCCGCGCACGGTCATGGACTGGCCGATCGTGCCGTCCTCGCTGCGTGACCTGCTCGTCCGCCTGCACGAGGAGTCCGGTGGGCTCAAGCTCTACATCACGGAGAACGGCTGTGCTGCCGACGATTACGTCGGACCACAGGGCACGATCGACGATTACGAACGGATCGCCTACATCCAGGGCCACCTCGAGGCCGCCTGGCAGGCGATCCAGGACGGCGTCAACCTCGCCGGCTACTTCCATTGGTCGCTGATGGACAACTTCGAATGGGGTCACGGATACAGGCGCCGGTTCGGACTCCACTACGTCGACTTTGAGACACGCCGCCGGATCCCGAAGCGCAGCGCCCATTTCTACGGTCAGATCGCACGCAGCGGTCTGCTGCCCTCGTGGGATGAGACGTTCCCCGCTGACGGCCCCGTCCTCGAAGCGGTCGCGACGCCGGTCGGGGTCCTGGCACCACTTTCCTGAAGGAAGAGGTTCCGAGGCTCCAGCCGCGGTTCGCCTTCCTCTCCCGCGGCTGCAGGCCCTATCTCCGGTAGGGGGACAAACCCCCTACCGGGCTAGGGTTCATGGGCGCTTCGGGCCGGTGGGCAACCGCTAGCCTGGAAAGCCTTGCGCTCTCAACCAAATTCGGTACGGATTCCGTTGCTGGCGCTGGCCGTCGGCGGCTTCGGGATCGGAACCGGCGAATTCGTCACGCTCGGCCTGCTGCCAAACGTGGCTCACGGTGTCCACGTCAGCATCCCGCGGGCCGGCAACCTGGTTTCCGCTTACGCGCTCGGCGTGGTTGTCGGGGCGCCGCTGCTGGCCGCGCTGGCCGTACGGGTCCCGCGCAAGAAGTTCCTGATCGGCTGCGCCGCGGCGATGGCCGTTTTCAACCTGCTCTCGGCGCTGGCGCCGAACTTCGGGCTGCTGCTCGCCGCCCGCTTCCTCAGCGGCCTGCCGCACGGCGCCTACTTCGGTGTCGCGTCGGTGGTCGCGGCCAGCCTCGTCCCGGCCGAGCGGCGTACATCCGCGATGGCGGTGGTCTTTGCCGGTCTCACGGTTGCCAACATCGTCGGCGTTCCGCTCGCCACCCTGATCGGCCAGAACTTCGGCTGGCGCCTGGTCTACGCGCTCGTTGGGGTGATCCAGATGGTCACGGTGCTGGCGGTGAGCACGCTCGTTCCGAACGTCAAGGTCGAAGGCGAGGCCGCCCAGCCACACATCATGGATGAGCTGCGTGCTTTCAAGCAGCCGCAGATCTGGCTGTCGCTCGGGATCGCGACGATCGCCAGCGGTGGCCTTTTCTGCACGTTCAGCTACATCACGCCGATGATGACCCACGAGGCTCACTACCCCGCATGGGCGATGACGCCGCTGTTGGCCGTCTTCGGGCTGGGGATGACCGCCGGTGTGCTGCTCGGCTCGCGCTGGGCAGACCGCTCGCTGATGAAGACGCTGCTCTGGGGGATCTCCGCAGAGGGCGTGGTCTCGGCGCTGTTCTTCTTTGGGTGCCGCGACAAGATCACCGCGGTGATCGGCATCTTCCTGTTCGCGTTCGCGGCGCTGGCGATCGCTCCGGCCCTGCAGTCTCGGATCGTTTCGCTCGCGGGCGGCGCCCCAAACCTGGCAGCTGCATCGATCCAGGGGGGCTTCAACGTCTCCAACTCGATCGGCGCCTGGCTCGGCGGTTTGGCCATCGCTGCCGGTTGGGGGTACGCCGCGCCAAACCTGCTCGGCGCCGGATTGGCGGCGATCGGGCTGTCAATCGCGGGTTATGCAGCGTGGCTGGAGGTGCGCAAGCGCAGCGATCGTTTCACTGGTGCTGGGGGTGCGGCACTCCAGGCTTCGGCCGACTGAGCCGATCATTCGGTCCAGATGGACCGATTCCGCGGAGTAATGACATTTTTGTTGCTGCTGGCCTGCGTCGTGGTCGGCGCAACCGGTGGTTACGTACTGGCCACGCGCGGGAGCCAGCCCACTGATCTGAGCAAGCTTCCGGACCCACCCGGGTTCTATGACGCGACCTCATTGGCCGTCGGCAGCGACTCCGCCTGCGCGATCGTTGCCGGCGGGCGGGTCGAGTGCTGGGGAGCCGACTCCGGAGGACTGCTCGGGACCGGGGGGTCCAGCGCAGCCGGATGTGACGGCGGCTGTACATCGGCGGCCCAGGCCGTCGCGTCTGTCACGGGCGCCGTCTCAGTGGCGGTCGGTGACGAGTTCGCCTGTGTCCTGCTGCGCACCGGTCGGGTCGACTGCTGGGGCGCGAACAATTACGGACAGCTCGGCCTCGACGAGCTGCGCGGGCCCCAGACCTGTCTTGGTGGCGGCGGCTCAGTCGCGTGTAGCCACAAGCCAATGCCTGTTCCAGGTCTGCGAGACGTCGTCAGCCTCGCAGCCGGCCCGGTTGATGCCTGCGCGGTGACCAAGAGCGGCGCCGTCTACTGCTGGGGGGTCGCGACCGACGGGGCGCTCGGAGACTCGAGCGCGAGCGGCTCCAGCACCAGTTGCTCTGCCGCCTCCGGGCCCGCGGCCTGCAGCGACGTGCCGGTGGCTGTGTTTGGCGTCGGTGACGCCACCTCCGTCGCCGTGGGGTCGCTGAGCGCCTGCGCGCTGGTCAAGGGCGGTCGGGTCGTCTGCTGGGGTAACGACGCCTCCGCGCAGCTTGGAGACGGCACCAGCTCTGGACCACAGATCTGTGACGACGAGGGCGCGTCTGACCCGTGCAGTCTCGTGCCCGTGCTGGTGCACGGCCTCACTGGCGCCGTCGGCGTGACCGTCGGCACGGTCGACGCCTGCGCGTTGCGCAGGCGCGGCGTCGTGGACTGCTGGGGAGGCAATGCGGCCGGGGCGCTCGGTGACGGCAGTATGCACGCCGCCGCCGGCTGTGGCCTGCAGGCCACAGCCTGTGCTGACACCCCGGTGCGGGTGGCGCTCCACGCGCGAGCCCTGGAGGTCTCTGCGGGAGACGGGAACGCGTGTGCGATCCTCGTCGGCCGCGTGGTCGACTGCTGGGGTGACGATGCGACAGGTCAGCTCGGCGCGACTGACCTCGGCTCGCTGCGCACGTGCGTCGGCAGCGGCCAGAGCGGCGACCAGCCCTGCGCGGTCACGCCGGTCCCGGTCTACAAGCTGGCGAACGTGAACGCCCTCGCGGTGGGGCCTGGCACGACCTGCGCCCTGACCGCAGGCGGCGGGTCCTGCTGGGGGATGAACACGACCGGGCAGCTTGGAAACGGCGGCAACATCGGGCCGCAGCAGTGCACTCCGGCTCCGAATGCGGGTCCGTGCAGCGAGCGCCCGGTTGCCGTCAACGGGCTGACGTGAGCTAACCAACATAATTGAGCGATGAGCGAAGCCACTGGCGACCCGTACGCGATCCTCGGCGTCACCCCGACCGTCACCGACACGGAGCTGCGCCGCGTCTACCGGGAGCTGGTCAAGCGTCACCATCCGGACCACAACGGCGGCTCACCCGAGTCGACCCGGCACTTCGCCCAGATTCAGGACGCGTATGTACGCGTTGCTCGCCTGCGCAACCAGGGTCACGAGCCCTCGCTGCGCGAGCAGGTACGGGCTTCAGACGACGACCCAGGGATCAACAAGCGGATCGCCGACCTCGAACGCGAGCTCGCGGCCACACGCGACGCGCAGGCTCGGGCAGCTGCGAAGCAGCAGGCCGCCCGCCAGGCCGCGGCCCGCTCGGGCGCGTACCAGCAGCCGAAGAAGCCCACGCGTGAGGAGCTCGGGTACTACGAGACGGATGACAGCTTCTCCAAAATCCTCGACGACGCCGGCTCGCAGGCGGCGGAGCGCCTGGACGGCGCCCGCCGCAGTGACTTCACGAAGCGGCTGACAGATCTGTTTCGTGGTGGCGAACGGGAGTGACCGCCAGCCTGGCGGTCGCGATCCAGGTGACCAGGCCGACCGCGGCCGTAGCCGCGCCCAGGATGCAGACGGCACCCCAGCCGTCGCTGGCGTAGAGCACGCCGGTGACTGAAGAGAGCGCAACGCCACCGAGGAAGTAGGCGACCATGTACGCCGTGGTCAGGCGGCTGCGAGCGTCCGGATGCAGCTGGTAGATCGCGGCCTGGTTGCCGATCTGCGTGCCCTGGACACCCAGGTCAAGCACCATGATCCCGATGATCAGCACCAGCACAGGCCCCTTCCCCACGTAAAGCACCAGCCAGCTGACCAGCAGCAGGATCAGCGTCGCGGTGGTCGCCAGCTTGCCGTGGCCGCGGTCGGCCAGCCGTCCGACCACCTGGGCCGCTGAGGCGCCGGCCAGACCAGCGAGGCCGAACAGGCCGATCACCGTGTTGCTGTAGTGATAGTGGCTGCCGTGCACGCCGGAGAGTAGGAATGAGAGCGCTGTCCACAGCACGCTGAAGCAGCCCATCGCGCAGGCGCCGAGGACCATCCGCTGGCGCAGGATCGGCTCGTGACGCACGAGCGTGAGCACCGAGGTCAGCGCCTCCCGGTACGGGAGACTGCTGGTCGGGGCGACCTTCGGAAGGACGCGGCGCAGGACCAGCGACATCACCAGCATCGACGCCGCCGCGACACCGAAGACCGAGCGCCAGCCGAACAGGCCGGCGAGTACACCGCTCAAGGTCCGGGAGCACAGGACGCCGATCAGCAGGCCGCTCATCACAGTGCCGACGACCTTGCCGCGCTCGTGTTCGGCGGCGAGGTGTGAGGACATCGGGACGATCACCTGGGCTGCGAAGGTCGCGACGCCGACGAACGTGATCGCGACCGCGAACACCGCCAGATCGGGCGCGATGCAGGCAACCGCCTGTCCGATCGCGACAAGGAACATCGCGTTCGTGATCAGCGCTCGCCGCTCAACCAGGTCACCGAGCGGCACCAGCAGCGCGAGCCCGATCACGTAGCCGATCTGGGCGAACGTGACCAGCAGGCCGCTGGTGCCGGTGCCGACGTGGAAAGCGCGGCCGAGCGTGTGCAGCAGCGGCTGCGCGTAGTACATGTTCGCGACGGTCGCCCCGGTAGCGAACGACAGCAGCACGACCAGCTTGCGGCTGATCCCTGCCTGCGGCTCAGTCGCGGTGTTCACGCCCGGGCCGTGGCGCGCAGCAGTTGCTCGTCGCGGCGAACGAGCTTGACGCGCGGTCGTCCGGTCGGTTCGCCGAGCGCGCGCTCGTGCGCGTCGATCGCCTCCCAACCGGAATAGTCGACAACGTTGGTCCCGTTAGCACGTATCTCCTCAAGCAACTCCTCGCCGGTGCGGGTCGGCTCCAGGAGCCGGCCGGCAGCGAAATCCTCCAGCAGCAGGTCGGTCGTCTCCTGCGCACACTTCTTGTTGGTGCCGATCACGCCTGAGGGCCCGCGCTTGATCCAGCCCGCGGCATAGACGCCGGTCAGTGGCGTGGCGGTCTGCGGATCGAGCACACGGCCGTTCTGGTTGAGCACGGTCTTGCGGCGGTCGTCGAACGGCACGCCCGGCAGCGGTGTCCCGACGTACCCGATCGACCTCAGCACCAGCCCGGTCTGGATCCGTTCGCGCTCGCCGGTCGGCTGTGCCCGCAGCGACCCGTCCTCGCCGACCACGAGCTCGTTGCGCTCAACCACAATCGCCTGCACCTTGCCGTCGCCCTCAATCGCGACCGGGGAGGACAGGAAGCGCAGCGTCACTCGGCGGGGCTTGCCCTCAGGGGTGCGGCCAGCGTATGCGGTCAGCGTCTCGACGTTGCGCTTGACGGTCCCGTCGGCCTCCTGCAGCGCCGCGGCACTGGCCGCGTCGAGCTGCACGTCGGCCGCGTCGACGATCACGTCCGCCAGTTCAAGGTCCGCCAGCTCGCGTAGCTCGGGGTTCGTGAAGGCCGCCTGTGCCGGGCCACGGCGGCCAAGCACGACGATCTCCTCAACGCTCGATGCTCGCAGCAGCTCGATCGCGTGATCGGCGATGTCCGTCACCGAGAGCTCATCAACCGATAGCGCCAGCATGCGGGCGACATCGAGCGCGACGTTGCCATTGCCGATCACGACCGCGCGCTTACAGCTCAGATCAAAGTCCATCTCGGCGTAGTCCGGGTGACCGTTGTACCAGGCCACGAACTCAGTGGCCGACTCGCTACCGGGCAGATCCTCGCCCTCAATCCCAAGCTTGCGATCCCCCGGCGTGCCGACCGCGTACAGCACCGCGTGGTAGGCGCTGGTCAACTGCTCATGGGTGAGGTCACTGCCGACCTCGACGTTCCCGTGGAAGCAGAACCCGGGCAGCCGCGCGGTCCTTTCAAACACGCGCGTGACCGACTTGATCTTCGGATGGTCAGGAGCGACACCGAAACGCACCAGGCCCCAGGGAGTCATCAGGCGGTCGAACAGATCGACCTTCACGACCGGTTCGCTGCCGCTGAGCAGTTGACCCGCGGCGTAGAACCCGGCGGGCCCAGAACCGACGATCGCGACCCGCAGCGGGTTCTCGTTTGTGCCCAGTTGACTGCTCACCTAACTCAGATTAGAGAATCAGAGAATGTTGACCGCGCGAGAGATCACCAACCCGATCGTGACCAGGGAGATCAGCGACTGTCCGCCCATCAGCATCTTCGACTCGACGCTCAGTGGCATCGTGTCGGTCGGGCTGAACGCTGTGGCGTTGGTCATCGACACGTACAGGTAGTCGAAGAACATCGGTCGCCAGCCTGGGCACAGCTCCGGTTCGGTCATCTGCGGGAAGAGGAAATCGGGTGCGCCGTCCTCGCCGGCCGCGCGGTTGCCGGGTCCGTCGCGATCCAGTTCCCAATACCAGAGCGAGAAGATCAGCACGTTGGTCAGCCAGATCAGCACGCCCGCGATGATCAGTGCGTGCCCCTGGGTGACGTTGTGGTGCAGCAGCTTCTCGCAGAGCAGCACCAGTGAGAAACCATTGGCGATGCTCACGAGCGCCGACAGGCTCCGGGCCGCGTGCCTGCGTAGTCGGTTACGCCCCACGATCCGCTGCGGCGAGGCAACGAACAGGCCGATCAGCATCACGCCCTCGAGGCTCGGCATCAGCCAGCGCGGGCCCGCGCTGAGGCCCTCCGGAAGCAGTACCTGCAGCCCGATCGCCAGCAGCACAATCAGCAGCGCCGGCCAGTGGGCCTCGCTGAGCGGGGGTGGCGGGTAGTCGGGGCTGGCGGGTTTGGGATTAGTGCTCATCTGCGCTGCAACGGCGGAAACATATACTTGGCTGGACCCGGAACGAGGAGCTGTCCGTGCAGGAGATGGTGATCTACGGAGTGAGCTTCGACATGGTCGGAAAGCAGCCGATCGTGTTGCTCAAGGCAGTTGAGACCAACAAGTTCCTGCCAATCTGGATCGGGCATCCCGAGGCGGCGGCGATTCTGATGAAGCTACAGGGTGCCTCGACGCCCCGCCCGATGACGCATGACCTGCTCTCCGACATGCTCGGGGAGCTTGAGGTCGAGTGCACCCGCGTCTCCGTCACGGAGCTGCGCGAAAACACCTTCTATGCGTCCATCAGCCTGCGCACCAACGGACGCGAGCTGGAGATCGACTCCCGTCCAAGCGATGCACTGGCGCTAGCGGTGCGCTCAGGCGCCCCGATCTTCGCTGCCGACGAGGTCATCGCCGAATCGGCGATCGAGTTTGAGCACGAGGTTGAGGACACCGAAGAGGTCGTCGAGAAGTTCAAGGACTTCCTGGACACTGTCAAGCCCGACGACTTCCTCGAGGAGTAAGTCGTCCTCGCCTCGCTTGATCCGGCGGGGTCTACTGCGTTCCGGGCCTACTACGTCGCTGAGGCGAGGATCTTCTCGATCAGCTGATCGAAGCTGATCCCGGCGGCATCGGCCGCCTGCGGCAGCAGGCTCGTCTCGGTCAGACCCGGGATCGGGTTGACCTCCAGCACGTAGAGCTCGCTGCTGTCGGCTTCGAGCATCAGGTCGACGCGTCCGAAGGCGCGGCAGCCGAGCAGCCGGAAGGCGTCGAGCGCGATCTGGGCGGCCCGCTCACTGACCGCCGGTTCGAGCTGCGCCGGACAGACAAAACGCGTTCGCCCGATCTCGTACCGCGATTCGAAGTCATAGAAGTCCTCCTGCTGTGGCACGGCCTCGACGATCGGCAGAGTCTGCGGCTCGCCGCCATCCTCCAGCACGGAGATCGCCAGTTCGCGGCCGGCGACGTAGCGCTCCAGCAGCACCTTGTCGTCGTAGGAGAACGCGGCCAGCAGCGCCGCCGGAATGTCGGTGGCCGAGCGGGCGAACTTGATCCCCAGGGCCGAGCCCTGGCTAGCGGGCTTGACCACGAGCGGAAAGCTCAGCCGCGAGCTGATCGCAGGCATCGCCTTGGCCGCGCCAAGACCTTTGAACGCGGCCTCGCTGAAGGCGAAGAAGTCCGGTGTGGGCACGCCGGCGTCGCGCATCGCGTGCTTGGCGAGCACCTTGTCCGAGGCGCGCACGCAGGCGGCGACGCGGGAGCCGGTGTAGGGAATGCCCAGGACCTCCAGCAGCTCCTGCACGGTGCCGTCCTCACCGTCGCGCCCATGCAGCGCCACGAAGGCTATGTCCGGCTGGTTCTGCGTGAGGCGCGTGACCAGGTCCTGTCCGACGTCAACCTCGTCGACGTCGTGCCCGAGACGCCGCAGCGCGTCCTCCACGCGAGCCCCTGACTTCAGCGAGACCTGGCGCTCGAGTGAGCGCCCGCCCTTCAGGACTGCGACACGGCTCATCCGGCGCGCTTGCGAGTCAGCGGCAGCACCTGCGCGAGCGCATCCCGGTCTGACGCAACCGTCTTGGCCGGGGCTGGCTCTGCCAGGCCTGCCCCGGACTGATTCGCTCTGGACTGGGCCCCGCCCCCCTTCCCAGCCGCCGGTTGCCCACCGAGCGTGCTGTAGAGAGCGACCTGCTCACGGACGACCTCGCCAAGCCGGCGCACGCCCTCGCGGATCTCATCCTCGTTGACGCCGGAGAAGTTGAGGCGCATCGAGGAGCCGCCGCGACCGTCGACGTAGGCGGCACGGCCGGGCACGAATGCGACCCGCTCCTGGATTGCTCGCGCCAGCAGGTCGGTCGTGTCGATGTAGTCCGGCAGCGTCGCCCAGAGAAAGAGGCCGCCCTGCGGATGGGTCCAGGTCGCCTCACCAGGCAGCTGGTCGGCCAGCGCGTCGAGCATCACGTCACGGCGACGCCTGTAGATCTCGATCAATGAGCGCACGTAGTCCTGCCAGTTGACCGAGGCGAAGTACTCGGCGATGAAGAACTGGGAGATGCTGGAGGAGCAGAGGTCGGTCGACCCCTTGCCCAGGATCAGCTTGGAGAGCACCGGTGGCGGCGCCACCAACCAGCCGAGTCGGACTCCGGGCGAAAGGATCTTCGAGAAAGTGGACGCGTAGATCACGAAGTCCGGATCCAGCGAATACAGCGTCGGCAGCGGGTCGCCCTCGTAGCGGAGCATCCCGTAGGGGTTGTCCTCGAGGATCAGCAGCTCGCGCTCGCCGGCAATCCGCACCAGCTCGCGGCGGCGTTCGAGCGACATCGTGACGCCGCCCGGGTTGTGGAAGTTCGGGATCGTGTAGATGAACTTCGGCCGCCGGCCCTCGCGATCAAGGCGCGCGAGTGTCTCTTCGAGCTCGTCGATCCGCATGCCGTCGCGGTCCATCGTGATCTGGATGACCTGCGCCTCATACGAGCAGAAGGTCGGAACCGCACCCGGGTAGGTCGGGGCCTCCGCGATCACGATGTCGCCAGGGTTCAAGAGGATCTTGCAGACCAGGTCGATCGCCTGCTGACCGCCGGTCGTCGGCAGCACCCAGTCCGGGTCGGCGGTCATGCCCTCGGCCGCCATCACCTCGGTGATGCGTTCGCGGACCGAGTCCAAACCCTCTGTGGGCCCGTACTGCAGGGCCTTCGCGCAGTACTGCGACGCGACGCGCCCCATGATCTCAGTGAAGAAGCCCGGCGCGAACGTGGACGTGTCAGGCAGGCCTCCTGAGAACGAGATCACGTCGTCGCGTGCGGTGAGCGCCATCAGGTCACGCATCGCCGAAGACTTCATGACGCTCGTGCGATCCGCGAACAGCGCCGCGTAACGCTCGATCTCGTGCGCGGCTGATCGCGGCTGGCGACCGCCTGGTGTGCTCATGGTCGCCCTGCCCCCGGCGAAGCGCCCGGCCGGTGGGTGCGGTTGGGTTGCACGCGTTGGCGGGGTGGTGGGACGAAATTCTCTATCGTCACGCTCGTTCACGGTACAGCACAGTGCATCTGACCTTCGACATATTCCAGGGCATTGGCATCGCCGCGGCGCTCGGCATCAGGCCGTTTTTGCCTGGTCTCGCGGCCGGTGCGCTCGCCGCCGGTGACGTTGAGCTGCACTTCGACCACACCGGCTACCACTTCCTGCAGGGCGTTCCGTTCCTGGTGGCCGTCTTTGTCTTGGCCGCGGCGCTGTCGGTGCTCGAGTCCCGGCAGAACGTCGACAACGGCCCACCCGCATTCGTGCTCGGGGTCATCTCTGCGGTGCTCGGGGCGCTGTTCTTCGCCGGTTCGGTCGACCGCAGCGGTCACTCACCGGTGATCGGGCTGATCGGCGGCGTGATCTGCGCGGCAGTCGCGATCGCCGCTGCCCGCCCGTTCCTGTCGCGCCTACGCTCGCGGCTGGACGCGGAGTCGGCCGGGGTCGGTGTGCCACTGATCGCCGAGGGTTCGGCGCTGCTCGTGGCGGTGCTCTCGATCGTCGCGCCGCCACTCGGTGTGGTTGCGCTGCTGGCCTTGTTGTGGCTGCTCTGGCAGGGTCGGGGACGCGAGGAGCAGAAGTACGCGGGCTTGCGCATCTTGCGATGACGGCGCTGATCACGGGGGACCGACCGTGAAGAAGTTGGTCCTGGTCGTGATCGACGCGATGAAGCCGGAGATGCTCGACCGCGCGATCGCGGCCGGACGGGCGCCGGCGCTGGCGCGGATCGCGCAGGAGGGCGTCTACGTCAATGACGTCGTGGCTGCCTTCCCGTCGGTCACGCCGGTTTGCGCGGCCTCGATCACAACCGGCGTTGGCCCGGATCGGCACCTGATCCCCGGGATGAACTGGTACCACCGCTTTGAGGAGCGGTACATCGAGTACGGCACGAGCTTCTCCGCCACACGCCAGTTCGGTGTGGTGCGCTCGATGACGGACACGGTCTACCGGATGAATGCCGAGCATCTTTCGGGCGATACCCCGACGGTCTTTGAATCGCTTGATGACATGGACGTGCGTACGGCCGGTACCACCTATCTGATCTACCGCGGCCGTCATCCCCATGAGGTCGCGCAGGAGTCGGCACTGGCCAAGCTCGTGACCTCGACGCTGTTTCGCCGCACGGTCCTGGGGCCGAAGGAACTCTTCTACGCCGATCTGTACGCCAGTCGCAAGACCGGTTGCCGCGGCCAGCTCGGTATGCCGGGCGTGCGCGACCAGCACACCGGCTGCGTCGGTTCCTACCTGGTCGAGCATGACCTCTTCGACTTCATGCTGTTTTCACTGCCGGACAACGACTCCTGGTCTCACCGCAGCGGACCGCATTCGCAGGTCACCTCGCTCGCCGCCGCCGATCGCCAGCTCGAGCGACTGATGCATGCCGGCGGCGGTCCCGACGAGTTCCTCAAGGACCACGCTGTGATCGTGACCTCCGACCATTCGCAGGCGCTCGTCGAGGACAGCATCCGGCTCGATCTGGCGCTCGCCGATTTCCACGTCGCCACGCCGAGCCCGTCTAAGTCGGTCGGGGCTGAGCTTGCGCTCTGCCCCTCTTCACGTGCGGCGATGATCTACGCGCTCGACCTGGACCGGCGTGATGAGCTGGTGCAGCGTGCGCTGGCCGCCGTGATCGATGTTCAGGGCGTGGATCTGGCGATGTACCTGCACGACGGTCGTGAGGCCGTGATACGCGCTCCGGGCGGGCTTGGGCTGCGGTTTGCTCCGGGCAGTCAGCTGGTCGACGTGAACGGCGGCGGCTGGGATGTGGAGGGCGATCTTGGCGTCTTGGCGGCCCGGATCGAGGACGGACGCTTCCTGGCTCCCGACTATCCGGACGCGCTGACCCGTGTCTGGTCGGCAGTCACCTGCGCGACCGCTGGAGACCTGTTGCTCTCGGCTGGACCTGGCTACGAGTTCGTCGACTGGGGTGGATCAAGCCACGTCGGTGGTGGTAGCCACGGTTCGCTGCATCGCTCCGATTCGCTGGGAGCGCTGCTCTGGTGCGGGACCGGGCCGGACACGCGCGACGCTCGGTCACAATGGGCGCTGCAGGACATAGCGCCGATGGTGCGGGCGCACTTTGGTGCTCCGGAGCCCCGGTTATTAGGTGGCGCTTAGGCCGTTAGGCCAACCTCAAACCAGTTAGTGTGATCAAGCGCTCATGCTGGAAACCCCGCCGACCGATAAATTTGACAACGTGCCTGACGACCTGACCTCAACGCTCGAGCTCCCTGCCTCCGCTCAAGCCACGAGTCGCATGCGCTCGATGTACCGCAGCGCGATGTACGAAGTTCGCCATCCTGAGAACCACAAGCAGGCGGTGCGTTTCCTGTGCGTCGGTGCGTCCGGGTACACGATCAACCTTGTCTCGTTCTGGGTTTGCTTCCACCCTCTCGGTTTCGTCAGCATCGGCGCCTTCGTCACGGCGTTCCTGATCAGCTCGACCAACAACTTCTTCTGGAACCGTCACTGGACCTTCGCCGCGAAGGAGGAGCATCCCGTCTCGCAGGGCGTGCGATTCTTTGCGGTATCGCTTGGGGTGTTCTTCCTTTCGCTGGGCATCTACACGCTGCTCGGGCACCTGACCGGCCTGGACAAGACGGTCTGCGACGGCATGGCGTGGGCCATCGCTACTCCAGTCTCATTCCTAGCCCAGAAGCTCTGGACCTTCAAGGCCTGAGCATCACCCGGCCTGGGAACCGGCTTCCCAGGCCGACGAGGGCGCTCCGCGCCCTGATCGTGAGCGGCGTCCTGCTGCTCGCGCTGCTGGTTCCTGCGATCGCATCGGCCGCCGGTAACCCGCCAGGGCAACCGGAGCCGACCGGTGCGCCGCCCGGCGTCCCAGCGCTGGTCAGTTCGATGAGCACACCCCCCGCCGGCTACCGGCTGACGGGGAAAGAGGTGCTGGCGCTCGCGAAACGCAACCCAACCGTGATCGCCGAGGTCAAGAAGCACCCGCACCTGGTGCCGTACGTCTACACGCGCAGTGCCGGCTGGTGGCAGGTCAGCTACTTCACGCCGCCCAACCCGCGCAAGGCCCAGATCGAGATGCTGCAGCTGTACGTCGACGACGACACTGACGCGGTCACGCAGGTCTGGACCGGGTATCAGGTTGCCTGGACCATGGCCCGCGGCTACCCGGGCGCGTTCGGCAAGAAGATCAACTCGCTGTACGTCTGGATCCCGCTCTGCTTTGCCTTCTTCCTGCCGTTCTTCCCGTGGCGACGGCGCCCCTCGCTCTGGCACCTGGACCTGCTGATGCTGCTCGGCTTCTCGATCTCCTTCGCGTTCTTCAACCAGGCCAACATCGGCCTCTCGGCGCCGCTTGTCTACCCGTTCATGCTGTACCTGGTCGTCCGCTTGATCTTGCTGGCGGCCGGTAAGGGAAGGCCGCGAGAACCATTACGGACGGTGATTCCGACCACCTGGCTGGCGGTCGCGCTGGTCTTCCTCGTCGGCTTCCGCATCGGGCTGAACGTGACCAACTCGAACGTGATCGACGTTGGCTACGCGGGCGTGATCGGTGCCGACAAGATCGTTCACGACCAGCCGCTGTACGGGAACTGGCCGAGCGACAACCCCTCGGGCGACACCTACGGCCCCGTCAACTACTTCGCCTACGTGCCGTTCTACGAGATCTGGGGCTGGAGCGGAGTCTGGGATTCGCTGCCGGCCGCCCACGCCGCCGCGATCGCCTTTGACCTGCTGACGATGCTGGGACTGTTCGTGCTCGGCTGGATGGTCCGCGGGCCCACCGCCGGCACCGTGCTGGCGTATCTCTGGGCGGCGTTCCCGTTCACGACGTTCGTGCTCTGCTGTAACTCGAATGACGCGCTGGTGGCGCTGACGATCGTCTGGGCGCTGGTCCTGCTGCGATGGGCCTGGGCGAGAGGAGTGATGGGCGGTTTCGCCGGCTTAACGAAGTTCGCGCCACTTGGCCTGGCGCCGCTGCTGCTGCGTGGCCTCGGCGACGCGCCACCGCGACGCGACATCGTGCGCTTCGTGATTGCGTACGCGCTCGCGATCCTCGTCCCGATGTCAATCGTGTTCCTACGCCACGACTGGCACTACTTCTGGGACGACTCCGTCGTCTACCAGGCCAACCGGCCCGCGCCGTTCTCGATCTGGGGCCTGTGGGGCGGTTATACCCAGGATCTGAAGATCCCCGAGCGCTGCGTCCTTGGGCTCGCGATCGCGCTCGGCATCGGCTCCTACTTCTGGCCTCGCGGCAAACGCACGATCGTCGAGGTGGCCGCGCTGGGCGGGGCAACCATCATCGCCCTGCAGTGCAGCATCAGCTACTGGTTCTACCTCTACATCATCTGGTTCTTCCCGCTGGTGATCATCGCGCTGGTGTTCGCGCACCCGCCGGGCCAGGGCGAGCGCGCGAACGACGACCTCGGCGTCAATGACGCCCGGTACGTCACGGCCTGAGGGTTTCGAGGCGGTGGACGTTGGCGGCGGTGGTGGTGCTAGCGACGCTGGTGTCCGTGACGCGCCGCGCCGCGACTCAGAGCGGCTCCAGCACCCCGACGATCGACCGCGCCTGCATCGGCTCCTCGCCGCACTCGATCAGCACGCCCATCAGCCACGGGTCCTCCTCCGAGGACTCGAACCGCACCGGCATTCGCGTCAGCATCGACTCGATCGCCTGCTCCTTCTTGACGCCGAGTACGCCGCCGCGGGCGCCGGTCATGCCCACGTCCGTGATGTAGGCGGTTCCTCCCGGCAGCACGCGTGCGTCGGCGGTGGGCACGTGGGTATGGGTGCCGACCACCGCCGTCACCCGCCCGTCCAGATGCCAGCCGAGGCCGACCTTCTCACTGGTCGCCTCGGCGTGCATGTCAACGAGAATGTGGTCGGCCTTGCCGCGCAGTGCGTATAGCGCGGCGTCAGCCTCGGAGAAGGCCGGCATGCCGGCGTTCATGTAGAGGTTCCCGGACAGTGAAACGACACCGAGCCGCACTCCGTCACGCTCGACCACGCAGTATCCGTGGCCGGGCTGGCCGCGCAGGAAGTTGGCTGGGCGCAGGATCCGGTCCTCCTCATCCAGATACCTGAAGACCTCGCTCTGGCGATATGTGTGGTTGCCGAGCGTGATCACGTCGACGCCGGAGGCGAGCATCTCTCGCGCGATCTTCGAGGTGATCCCGTGACCGCCGGCCGCGTTCTCACCGTTGACCACGACGAAGTCGAGCGGCGCCAGCCGTTCGCGCAGTCGCGGCAGCACCGTCAGCAGTGTTCGACGGCCGGCGCTACCGACCACATCGCCCACAAACAGGATTCGGACTCCGTCACGCATGTGCGCATACTTCCAGTTCGATGACCGAGACGGAGGCCTCATCCGACGCTCCTCCGCCCGAGGAGCCCGATAACCCGACGGCTGAGGCCGACGCTCCGCCCCCTGAGCAGCCTGATCACCCGGAGCCCGAGCCAGTCACGACAGGCGTCGCCCCGCTGCCGGTCGTGGTTCCGCGCTGGATCCAGTTGGTGCTGCTGCCGCTGGCGATTATCGGCCTCTACGAGCTGGCCAAGGGGGCCGGCTCGGTCGTCCTGATCCTTGCGGCCGCCTGCGTGATCGCGCTGATCCTGAATCCGCTGGTCAAGCTGATCCAGCTCGGGATTCCGCGCGGTCTGGCGATCGTCGGCGGCTATTTGGTCGTGGTCGTGATCGTCGCCGGGATCATCGCGCTGCTCTCAGAGCCGGTTACGAACGAGGTCACGCACGTGGCCAACAACTTCCCGAGCTTCGTCCGCCGGGCCAACCGCGAGCTGATCAGCGTTCAGCAATTCCTCAACAATCACAAGATCAAGGTCCAGATCGCGCAGCAGGGACACAGCGCCCTGGAGTCGGTCGAGAAGCGCGTGCTGAAGAGCTCAGGTTCGATCCTCTCGGTCTCCCGCGACGTCTTCGGCAAGGCAGTGAGTCTCGGTGTCGATCTGGTGCTGACATTCGTGCTCTCGGTCTACCTGCTGGTGTACGCCGGCTCGATCGGTGATCTGGTCCGCAGGGTGATGCCTCCCGGGGACGGGACCGCGGCTGACGACTATCCGCTGTTGGTCCAGCGTGCCGTCTCTGGTTACGTTCGCGGGCAGCTGCTGTTCAGCCTGATCATGGGCGGCAGCGCCGGGATACTGCTCGCGCTGATGGGCTGGACCGGGCTCTTTCACGACGGTTCGCGTTACGCGCTCTTCTTCGGCCTGTTCTACGGGCTGATGGAGCTGATCCCGTATGTCGGTCCGATCCTCGGTCCGATCCCAGCGGTCTTGGTCGCGCTCGTGACCCATCCGATCAGCGCCGTCTGGGTGCTGGCGGTGTTCATCGCGCTGCAGCAGCTCGAGGGCCACGTCGTGGCACCTCAGGTCTTCCGCCTGTCGTTGCGAATCAACCCGATCCTGGTGATCCTCTCGCTGCTGGTCGG
>Ga0302314_10004419_pt1 | contig 25878 bp, 20 predicted proteins | sample III_Palsa_N2_3_FD_200533 | JGI IMG/M metagenome (GOLD analysis project Ga0302314, IMG submission 200533) | Peat permafrost microbial communities from Stordalen Mire near Abisko, Sweden - III_Palsa_N2_3 | ecosystem: Environmental > Terrestrial > Soil > Palsa > Peat permafrost | place: Sweden...
GCCGGCCTGACCACGCACGCCGGCAAGGCGCCGGGCTGGCCGAGATGGTCGCGCAGCCAGCTCCGCACCCAATAGTCGTGACGCCTTTCGGTCCGGATCGCCTCGTCGGTCCGCACCTTGCTCGCCCCGAGGGCGGCGGTCAGGTCGTCAACGATCGCCATGGCCAACCTCCGCAAGATCGGCGGCGCGCCGCGTCTGGCAGGCGGCGATCTCGGTGCCGATCCGCGCCTCGCTCCAGTCAAGCAGGGGCGCCATGGCCCGCGCCGCCGGCTCCAGAGCCGAAACGCCGCCGTCGGGGTCGAACCAGGCCCTGGCGCTGCGCCGCACCCAGTAGTCCTCCAAGGCCAGCGCGCCCTCGTGCGTGACCGCATGCGCCGCCTCGGCCGCCGCGCCGCCGGTCAGCGCCGGCGCGCCATCGCCGTAGAGCCCGACCAGACGGTCGGCGACCAGAGCCGACAGGCCCGCTTGCGCGAGCTCCGCCCGCACCGCGTCCGGCGGCCGCCCGCCGCCCGGCAAGGGTTCGCGGGCCGTGCGACAGGGCGAGCGCTTGCGGCCCAGGGCTTCCTCGACGTGGTCGGCGACCCGTTCGGCCATCCGGCGATAGGCGGTGAGCTTGCCGCCGGCGATGGAGATCACCCCCGCCGGCCCGGTCCACAGCTCGTCGCGGCGCGAGATCTCCGAGGCGCCCTTGCCAGGCTGGCTGACCAGCGGCCGCACGCCGGACCAGGCGGCGACGATGTCGGCATGGCCGAGCGGCGGTCCCGACAGGCGGGCGTTGGCGGCGGCGAACAGATAGTCGACGTCCTTGCCGGTCACCGGCGGCCAGGTCTCCGGATCGTGGTGGAAGGTGTCGGTGGTGCCGATGTAGGTCGCCCCGCCCTTGGGTACGACGAAGATGCTGCGTCCGCCGCCGGCCGGCACGATCAACGTCCGTGTCACCGGCGCCCGCGCGTGCGGAAGCACAAGGTGCACGCCCCGGCTGAGCGCCAGGCGCGGCGGCGCGTCCGCCGCCTCCAACACCCGCACCGCGTCAACCCACGGCCCGGCGGCGTTGACGAACACCTTGGCGGAAAGCCGCGCGCGACGCCCCTCGCCGCCCTGGCTGAGGTCCGCGACCTCGACCGCGACCGCCCGGCCATCCTCGATGTCGAAGCGCTCGGCGGCGGCGTAGTTCACCACAACCGCGCCCCCGGCCACGGCGGCGAGCACATTGGCGAGGGTGAGGCGGGCGTCGTTGGTGAGATATTCCGGATAGACCACCGCGCCGGCCAGGTCGTCGGATTTCATGGCCGGCTCGCGCTCGGACAGCTGCGCCGCCGACCACACCTCATGCGCCCGGCTCTTGGGCACGCCGCCCAGCTTTTCGAAGGTCCACAGTCCGGCGCGCAGCTTGGCGATGCCGCCCGCGTTGCGCGCGCCGATCAGGAAGGGGGTCTCGATGGCCAGATGCGGCGCGATCGCCTGAACGATCTTGCGTTCGCTGGCCGCCTCGCGGACCAAGGCGAGGTCGCCCTGGGCCAGATAGCGCAGGCCGCCGTGGATCATCTTGGACGACCGGCTGGAGGTGCCCGAGGCGAAGTCCCGCGCCTCGACCAGGGCGACGGAGAGGCCGCGCAGGGCCGCATCGCGCGCCACCCCCGCGCCGGTGATGCCGCCGCCGATCACCGCGACGTCGAATGTACGCCCGCCGAGCGCCGCGAACAGGGCGTCGCGGTCGCGCATATCGAGAGCAGCCATGGACGCTCCTATCCCGGTCGTGCGCTATAGCGCATCGCAGAAAGAGGCAAAGCATGACAATCCGCATCGGTCTTCTCGGCGCCTCGAGAATCGCCAGGGGCGCGGTGATCGCCCCGGTCAGGGACAATCCGGACTTCGAGATCACCGCCGTCACCGCCCGCGACCCGGCGCGCGCCGCCGCCTATGCGGCCGAGCACGGCGTGGCCGCCGTCGCCGAGAGCTATGAGGCGCTCATCCGGCGCGACGACGTCGACCTCGTCTACAACGCCCTGCCGCCGGCCGGACACAGGCTCTGGACTATCGCCGCGCTGGAGACCGGCAAGGACGTGCTGTGCGAAAAGCCGTTCGCCCGCGACGCCGCCGAGGCGCGCGACATGGTGGCGGCGGCCGAGGCCGCGGGTCGGGTGCTGATCGAAGCCTTCCACTATCGCTTCCATAATGTCATGCGCGCCGCCGTAGCCCTGGCCCACGAGGGCGCGCTGGGCCGGCTCCGATCCCTAACGGCCGAGTTCGACGCACCGATTCCCCGCACGGCGGGCGAGCTGCGCTGGTCGGCCGAACAGGGCGGCGGGGCGCTGATGGATCTCGGCTGCTACCCGGTCCACGCCCTGCGCAGCATCGCCGGCGCCGAACCCGAAGTGGTCCGCGCCACGGGCGTGTTCGAGGACGGCGTCGACGCCTCGATGGAGGCCGACTTCGCCTTCCCGGACGGCGTGACCGGCGCCATCGCCTGCTCCATGACCGCGCCGGGTTTCAACGCCAAGCTGACCGTGGTCGGCGAGAAAGGGACCATGGAGATCGTCAACTTCCTCGCGCCCCAGTTCGGCTGCCGCTTCACCACCGTGATCGACGGCGTTACGCGCGAACATGGCGTCGAGGGGCCGTCAACCTACGCCGCCCAGCTGGCGCACGTCGCTCAGGTTCTGGCCGGCAAGATCCCGCCGCTCACCGGCGGGTCCGACGCGGTGGGCAACATGGCGGCGATCGATGCGATCTACGCCGCAGCGGGACGGGTCTGAGTCAAACGCCGATCCGCCAGCCCGTTTTCTCCAGGATTTGCTGGAAGAACTCCGGTTCATAGGCCCCTTCAGGGTCGGCGCGGACCAGGGAGTCGATGGCGTGCGCGTCGTCGCCGACCAGGATGCGCCAGCGCTCGGCCTTGACCCCGTCCAGGATGATCGTCGCCGCCTGGTCGGCCGTGGTCGGCGCGTCGTCGCGGAAGCGGTGGGCGATCTCGGCGCTGATCGCCTGGATGTCGGCGTCGGACATGGAGTCGGCGGGCAGGCCGCGCGCGGCCATGGTCTTGCGCGCCTGAGCCAGGCCCTCGGAGCCGAGGGTCTCCGATTCGCTGCCGCTCAGCACCTTGCGCGAATTGGCCACGATCTCGGTGCCGATGTGGCCGGGCATGACCACCGAACACTTCACGTGCGGCGCATTGAGCCGCAGGTCCGTAACTAGGGCCTCGGTGAAGCCTTTGACGGCGAACTTCGCCGCCGCATAGGCCGTGTGCGAGATCTGCGGCCCCAGCGAGGCCCAGAAGCCGTTGACGCTGCTGGTGTTGACGATGTGCGCCTCGTCCGCGGCGATCAGCATGGGCAGGAAGGCGCGCGAGCAGTTGTAGACGCCGCCCCAGCAGACGTTGAAAGTCTTTTCCCATTCGCTCCGCTCGCCGGTGACGAACGAGCCGCCGCCGCCGATGCCGGCATTGTTGAACAGCAGATGGATGCGATCGGTGTCGTGGTCGCGCGCCGTGGCGTCGCGGAACTTCAGGATCGCCGCCTCGTCGGCGACGTCGGCCACGAAGGTGGAGACGCGCGTTCCCTGAACCGCCGTCTCTTCGCACAGCGCCTTGGTCTGGGCCATGTTGGTGGCGGACACGTCGCACATGGCGACGTTGCAGCCCTCGGCCACCAGTTGGCGGGCCAGCGCGCGGCCCATGCCCGTGCCGCCACCGGTGATCACCGCGATTCGTCCGGAAAAGTCCTTCATGGCGTCCTCTGCTAATCATCTGTTCTTGGCCGTATCTTCATAGGACAAAATGGCCACAGCGACAGGTGCGAATGCCGCCGCCGGGGCCGGTTTGCTTGACGTCGGCCGCGCCTCGCGCGAGGCTCCGCTTCATTGAGGCCGAAGGCCCAGGGGTGGATCATGATGAATTCGTTGACTTCGACGCGCGCGATCACCGCGCCGATCGGATTGGCCGCCCTGCTGGCGACCACCTGCCTGGCCGCCCGGCCGGCCCTGGCGGCCGACGCGCCCGCCGCCGGGAGCACGGCGCTCGCCGAGATCGTGGTCACCGCCGAAAAGCGCTCGGAGAACATCCAGAAGGTGCCGATGAGCATCCAGGCCATCGACACCAAGAAGCTCGATCAGCTGAACGTCACCAACTTCCAGGACTATGTGAAGTTCATCCCGAGCATTCAGTTTCAGACCTTCGCGCCCAGTTCGACCATCATCTACATGCGCGGCGTGGCGGACGGCGGCAACGGCAACCACTCTGGCCCGCTGCCCAGCGTCGGCACCTATCTCGACGAACTGCCGATCACCACCATCCTCGGCACCCTGGACGTCCACATCTACGACATCGCCCGGGTCGAAGTCTTGCCGGGCCCGCAGGGCACCCTCTACGGCGCCAGCTCCGAGGCCGGCACCATGCGGATCATCACCAACAAGCCCGACACTTCGGGCCTGTACGGCGCGATCGATCTGGAGGGCAACACCGTCGACCACGGCTCGGAAGGCTTCGTGACCGAAGGCTTCATCAATGTGCCGGTCACGGACCACATCGCCTTCCGCCTCGTCGCTTTCGACGAGCACGACTCCGGCTACATCAACAACGTCTACGGCCAGCGAGCGTTCGTGCAGTGCGGCGCGGAGGTCGCCTATTACTGCAACGGCACGCCCGGACCGGTCACCTCGGTCATCAACAACGCCGACAGCGTGAAGAAGCACTTCAATCCGGTCGACACCTTCGGCGGGCGTCTGGCGGCCAAGTTCGACCTGGGCGACAACTGGACAATCGAGCCGCAGGTGATCTCCCAGGACATGCGCGCCAGCGGCATCTTCGGCTACAACCCGGCGGTGGGTGATCTGGAGGTCAACCGCTTCCAGCCCGACAGCGAGCATGATCGCTGGATCCAGGCGGGGCTGACCATCAACGGCAAGATCGGCAAGTATGACCTGACCTACGCCGGCGGCTATTTCAACCGCAAGATCAACTCTCTGGAAGACTACACCGACTATTCCGTCGCCTACGACCAGTACTACGGCAGCGGCGTCAACTGGCAGGACGCCAACGGCAACCCACTGGCCCATCCGCAACAGGAGATCGTGGGGAACGACCGCTTCGAAAAGGGCAGCAACGAAATCCGCCTGGCCTCGCCGGCTACCGATCGCTTCCGCTTCATCGTCGGTCTGTTCCAGGAGCGTCAGACCCACTGGATCATCCAGGACTATCAGATTCAGGGCTTCAGTCCGACGCTGGCGGTGCCGGGCTGGGCCAACACCATCTGGCTCACTGACCAGGACCGGGTCGACAGCGACAAGGCGGCCTTCGGCGAGGTTTCGTTCGACGTGACCCCCAAGTTCACCATCACCGGCGGCCTGCGCTACTACGGCTACAACAACTCGCTGTACGGCTTTTACGGCTTCAGCCAGGCCTACGACGACATGACCGGCTTCGGGCCTGGCAACTCCAACGTCGGCATCACACCCACAAACCCCTACGGTTACGGTTGCATTCCCGGCCTGTCGTTCCGAAACGCACCCTGCGTCGACCTCGACAAGGCGCCCTCCAAGGGCTCCGGCGAGACGCACAAGATCAACGCCACCTACCGCATCACCGGCGACAAGCTGGTCTACTTCACCTATTCCACCGGCTATCGCCCGGGGGGCGTCAACCGCAGCGGCGCCTTCGCGCCCTACCAGCAGGACACCCTCAGCAACTTCGAGGTGGGCTGGAAGACCAGCTGGTTCGACCGGTCGCTGACCTGGAACGGTGCGCTCTATGACGAGGAATGGAACAAGTTCCAGTTCGCCTTCCTGGGCCCCAACAGCCTGACCATTGTCGAGAACGCCCCCTCGGCCCGCATCCTCGGTGTCGAAACCAACGTCGACTGGCGGGCGACGGAACACCTGACTCTGTCGGCCGCGGGCGCCATCAACGACGCGGAATTGTCGGCGAATTTCTGCGGTACGGATCAAACCACCGGCAACCTCATTACGAACTGTCCCAATAGCGCCGCCCTGGCGCAAAAGGGCCAACAACTCGCTTACACGCCGAAGTTCAACGGCAACGCCACGGCGCGCTACACCTTCCCGCTGTTCAGCTGGGACGGCCACGCCCAGGCCGCGGTGGTCTATCAGTCCAAGCGCAGCCCGGCGGTGTTCACCGCCGACATCCAGAACTTGGGTGAAATGCCCGGCTACGCGACGCTGGACCTTTCGTTCGGGGCGCAGCGCGGCAAGACCTCGTTCGAGATCTTCGCCAAGAACGTCACCGACGAGCGCGGCCAGATTAACCGCTATACGCCGTGCACCACCTCGGTCTGCGCGCCCAGCTATCCCGCCGGGGTCGGTTCGAACGGCATCGCCTACCCAGGCACGCCGCCCGCGGTCTATGTCGTGCCGATCCAACCGCTGACGATCGGCATCCGGCTCGGCCAGAAGTTCTAGGGGTCCGCGCGGTCGCCTTTGGGGGGCCGCGCCGTGCTATAGCGCCGTCATGACCGAAGCTCCGGCGGCGTCGTTCGAGCAGGCTCTGGCGCACGCAGTCCGACTGCTGGGCGCCCGTCCGGACCTCGCGGAGCGACAGGCGCGCGAGATGCTGGCCCAGCTTCCTGGCGAGCCGCGCGCGCGGATGCTGCTGGGCGCGGCGCTGCGCCATCAAGGTCAGACCCCGGCGGCGCGCGACGTGCTGGAGCCGCTGGCCCGCGAACAGCCGAGGTCGCCGCAGACCCACCTCGAGCTGGGACTGGTCCTGGCCAGCCTCGGAGACAGCGACGCCGCGCTTGCCGCCCTACGCCACGCCGTGTCCCTGAGGGCGGATCTTCCGGACGCCTGGCGCGTCATCGCCGAGCAACTCTACCTGCTTGGGGACACAGCCGGCGCCGACGAGGCCTACGCGCGCCACATCCAGACCGGCGTGCGAGACCCGGCTCTGCGGGTCGCGGCCCTGGCCCTGGTCGAGGATCGCCTGGCGGTGGCCGAGCACCTGCTGCGCGAGCGCCTCAAGACCCACCCCTCGGACGTGGCGGCCATGCGGATGCTGGCCGAGGCCGGCACGCGCCTCGGCCGCTATGCCGACGCCGAAGGCCTGCTCGAACACTGCCTGAATCTGGCGCCGGGCTTTCAAGCCGCGCGGCACAACCTGGCTATCGTCCTCTACCGCCAACAGAAGGCGGCCGACGCCCTGCCGCACATCGAGCGGCTGCGCGAATCCGATCCCATGGACCCCGGCCTGCGCAATCTCCACGCCGCGTGCATGGGCCTCATTGGTGAATACGGCCAGGCCATCGACCTTTTCCAGGCCATCCTGGACCGCTCGCCCGACCAGCCGCGCATCTGGCTCAGCTTGGGCCACGCCCTGCGCACCGCCGGCCGACGGAGCGAGGCCGTGGCCGCGTACAAGCACGCGATCGAACTGGAGCCGGGCCTCGGCGACGCCTACTGGAGCCTCGCCAACCTCAAGACCGAACAGTTTGCCGACGACGAGGTCGCGGCCATGGAGGTTCAGCTCCGGCGCACGGAGGTGACCGGCGAAGACCGCTTCCACCTGCACTATGCCCTCGGCAAGGCTCTGGAGGACCGGTCCGACTTCGAAGGCTCGTTCACTCATTACGCAGAAGGGGCGAGGCTCCGGCGCGCGGAGGCGCCCTACGACCCGGAAGAGTTCGACGATCTCCTGGCCAGGTCCAAGGCCGTGTTCACGCGCGAATTCTTCGTCGAACGGCAGGGCTGGGGCGCGGCCTCGGACGCGCCGATCTTCGTGGTCGGCCTGCCCCGGTCAGGATCGACCCTAATCGAGCAGATTCTCGCCAGCCACTCGTCCGTCGAAGGCACCATGGAGCTGCCGGAGATCGGCGCCATCACCCGCGGCTTCGGCCGCGCCGCGCGCCGTGGACAGAGCGCCGCCTATCCGGAGGTCCTGGCGGAACTGGATTCGAGTCGCCTGCTGGAACTCGGCGAGATCTTTCTGGAACGCACCCAGATCCAGCGTCGGCGCGGGACGCCGCGGTTCATCGACAAGATGCCCAATAATTTCCACCACCTGGGCCTCATCCACCTGATCCTGCCGGGCGCCCGGATCGTCGACGCCCGCCGCCATCCGATGGCCGCCGGCTTCTCGGCCTTCAAGCAGCATTTCGCGCGCGGCCAGGCCTTTTCCTACGATCTGGCCGACATCGGTCGATACTACCGCTTCTACCTGGACCTGATGGCTCACTTCGATGAGGTCCTGCCGGGGCGCGTCGTCCGGGTGATCTATGAGGACATGGTGGCCGACACCGAGGGTGAGACGCGCCGCCTGCTCGCCGCGCTCGGCCTCGACTTCGAACCGGCATGCCTGAAGTTCTATGAGAACAGCCGGGCCGTGCGCACGGCGAGCTCGGAACAGGTGCGCCGGCCGATCTTCCGCGAAGGGCTCGACCAGTGGCGCAACTACGAACCCTGGCTCGCGCCGTTGAGCGAGGCGCTCGGCCCCGCCGTCGCCCGTTGGCGCGATTGACCGAAGCGGCTCGACATCGGGCGCGAACTTCCCTCCCATGGACCCAGAACGGAGGGGTTGGTGAAAACTGCCGGGGGGCATGAGGTCGAGCTGGGCCTGATCGAGGGCTTCTATGGCCGGCCCTGGACGCTGGCGGCGCGCGCCGAGACGATCGCCTACCTGAAACCCGACGGATACGAGTTCTATCTCTACGCACCCAAGGCGGATCCTTACCTGCGCCGGCGCTGGCGCGAGCCGTTTCCGGACCAGGACGTCAGCGACCTCGCCGCCGTTTCCGCCCATTGCCGCGGCCTCGGCGTGCGATTCGGCGTGGGTCTTAGCCCCTACGAGCTCTACCGAGCGTTCAATGATGCGGCGAAGGCGGACCTGGCGCGAAAGCTCGCCGAGCTGGATAGCCTGGGCGTCAGCGACCTGGCGATCCTTTTTGACGACATGCGTGGCGACGTCCCCGATCTCGCCCGCACGCAGATCGCCATCATGGACTGGATCGGCGGGTGGACGGGCGCGACGCGGCTGATCTTCTGTCCCACCTATTACAGTGACGACCCGCTGCTCGACCGCGCCTTCGGCCGACGACCAGACGCCTATCTCGAAGACCTGGGCGCCGGCCTCGATCCGGCGATCGGGATATTCTGGACGGGCGAGGAGGTCTGCTCGCGCGCCTATGGCGTCCATCACCTGGAGCGCGTGGCCAACGTCCTGCGCCGGGCGCCGGTCATCTGGGACAACTATCCGGTGAACGACGGTCCGGTGATGAGCCGCTCGCTGCATCTTCGCGCCTTCACCGGCCGGCCGGCGGAGATGGCGCGCACCGCCGCCGCCCACGCGGTCAATCCCGCCTCCCAGCCCGTGCTCAGCCGAATTCCCGCCCTGACGCTCGCCGAAAGCTACAGCGCGGGCGCCGACTACGACTACGGCCGCACCTTCGCATGGGCGGCGGAGACGGTGCTGGGCGCGGAGTTGGCCGCCCTGGTGCGCGCCGACATCTCTCAGCTGCAGGACGCCGGGCTCGACCGCCTTGGCGAGGCGGCGAAGGATCGGCTGCGCGCCCGCTACGCCGCCTTCGACCACGCCGGCGCACGCGAGATCGTCGCCTGGCTGGACGGCTTCTGGACCATCACCCGCGAAGAGATGGATGCCTCGTGAGCGGCCGGCCGCTCCGTTTCTGGGACCTGACGTTTTATGCGGTGGCTGTAGGCTTCGGCATCCGCTGGCTGCCTTACGCGGCCGCGGCCGGCCCGGCGTCCCTGCCGCTGTGGTTCATCGCCATGGTCGGATTCATGGCGCCGCTGGTCGTCGCCACCGCCGAGATGGTCGGGCGTTACCCCAGTGAAGGCGGCCTCTATGACTGGACGCGCGCCACGCTGGGGCCCCTCGCGGGCTTCATCACCGGCTGGCTCTACTGGACCTGCAACCTGCCGTTCTTCTCAGCCCTCCTCTATTTCACCATCGCCACCTTCGCCTCGGCGCTGGGACCCGCCGCGACCCAAGCGATCGCCGATCCATGGATGATGGCCGGCCTCGCCTCCGCGGTCGCGATCGCCGTGGGAGTCCTGCATTGGTTCGGGCTGGGGACCGGCAAATGGCTGACCAACTTCGGCTCGATCGCCGCCGGCATTCTGTTGGCGACGCTTCTGATCCTGGGCGTCGCGGTCGCCCTGACCAGCGGCGTGGCCACCAACTTTTCCCGCGCGAGCTATGCGCCGCCGCTCACCGCCGACGGCGCGGCCCTGTGGGCGATCATGGTCTTCGCCTACGGCGGTCCCGAGGCCCTGGCCTTCCTGCGCGAGGATGTCGATGGTGGCGTGCGCCAGATCCTGCGCGTGCTGGCGCTGGTCGGCGCTCTGGTGTTCGCCGCCTACATCGCCGGCACCCTGGCCATGCTGACCATCTTCAAGGCGCAGGACGCCTCGCGCCTCGCCGGCTTGTCCGACGCCTTCACCCTCGGATTCGCCCGCCTGGGCCTGAAATCCCTGGCCCCGATCGCGCCCCTGCTCCTCGGCGTTGCGATGCTGGGCGGGTACAGCGCCTGGTTCGGCGTCGCGGCCCGCTTGCCGTTCGTGATCGGCGTCGACCATTACTTCCCGGCCTCCTTCGCCCATCGCGACGCCAAGACCGGCGCGCCGACCACCGCCATCGCCTTGCAGGTCGGCGCTGTAGTCGTCCTGGTGGTGCTGGGGCAGGCGGGCGCCAGTGTGAAGGGCGCCTACGACTTCCTCGTCTCCATGAGCGTGGTCTCCTACACCCTGCCGTTCGTCTTCCTGTTCCTCGCCTATTTCATGGTGAAGACGCCGGCCGCGGAGGGCGTGTGGACGGCGCCGGGCGGCTGGCCGGGCCGGCGCGCGATCGCCCTGGCGGGGCTTGCGGTGACACTCACGGCCATCGCCTGCACCCTCGTGCCGAGCCCCGATGCGACGGACAAGACGGGCGCGGTGATCAAGCTTGTCGTCGCGTCGGCGGTGCTGATCGGCCTGGGCCTGGCGATCTACGCCTGGGCGGCGCGGCGGAAAGTGAAATCCATCGCCTGAAGGGCCGCAGGCTGCTAGCGTCGGTCGGGGCGATGGAGGAGGGTCATGGCGTCAGTTCCCCTCACCGGCAGCGAGCGGCGACTGCCGCTGGGCGCAAACGATCTCGGCCCCACCGCCCCGGACGAGCGCGTCGAGATCAGCGTTATCTTGCGACGGGCGAACGACCTCGGCCCGCGCCTGGCGCGTGGCGAGAGATCCGAACCCCATCTGTCTCGCGAAGCGTTTGCGGCGCGCTACGGCGCCACGACCGCGGACGCGGACGCGGTGACAGCCTTCGCCCGGAGCCACGGCCTGGAGGTCATCGAACGCGACCTCGCCCGCCGCACCCTGCGGCTCGCCGGGCAAGCGTCGCAGGTCAGCCAGGCCTTCGGCGTCGACCTCAGAAGGATCGAGACCCCGACCGGCGTCTTTCGCGGTCGCGTCGGCGCCATCCTGCTGCCGGAGGAGCTTGCCGGCGTGGTGCAGGCGGTGTTGGGGCTCGACAACCGCCCTCAAGCGCGGACACACCATCGCCTGTTCCGGCCGGACGCCGCGCGCGCGGCCGCCCCTGTATCCTATACGCCCCCACAGGTCGCCGCCCTGTATGAGTTCCCGGCGGGCGCGGGGGCGGGCGAGACGATCGCGATCGTCGAGCTTGGCGGCGGATATTCATCGGCGGATCTCTCCGCCTATTTCGCTGGCCTCGGCGTGTCGCCCGCGCCGAATGTATCGGCCGTTTCGGTGGACGGCGCCCAGAACGCGCCGACGGGCTCGGCGGACGGTCCCGACGGTGAAGTCATGCTCGATATCGAGGTGGCCGGCGCGGTGGCCCCCGGCGTGGCCATCGCGGTCTATTTCGCCCCCAACACCGACGCCGGCTTCGTCGACGCCGTGACGACGGCGGCCCACGATACGACGCGCAAGCCGTCGGTGATCTCGATCAGCTGGGGCGGCGCCGAGAGCGAATGGACCAGCCAGGCGATGACCGCGCTCGATCAGGCGATCGCCGCGGCGGGCGCCATGGGCGTCACGGTCTGCGTCGCCAGCGGCGACGACGGCTCCAGCGACGGCGTGACCGACGGCGGCGACCATGTGGATTTCCCCGCTTCCAGCCCACACGCGCTCGCCTGCGGCGGGACCAGTTTGCGCGCGGCTGGCGGAGCGATCTCGAGCGAGACCGTCTGGAACGACGGCTCGCAAGGCGGCGCGGGCGGAGGCGGCGTGAGCGCCCAGTTCACCATTCCGGCCTGGCAGAACGGCCTCACCGCCACCAGCAGCGCTGGCGCGCGCCAGGCGCTCGCCATGCGCGGCGTGCCCGATGTCTCCGGCGACGCCGATCCGGAGACCGGCTACCAGGTCCGCGTGGACGGGCAGGACACGGTGATCGGCGGCACGAGCGCGGTCGCGCCTCTGTGGTCAGGGTTGATCGCGCGCATCAACGCCAACCTCGGAAGATCGGTGGGCTTCGTCAACGCGAGCCTTTACGCCGAGACAGCGGCCTTCAACGACATCGTCAGCGGGAACAACGGCGATTTCGAAGCCACGACAGGCTGGGACGCGTGCACCGGCCTGGGCTCGCCCAAGGGCGCCGCGTTGCAGACGGCGCTCGGTCAGTAGAGGCCGGCGACCACCAGAATCCGGGCGATGACCGCGCCCGGCAGGTTTGCTCGCACGATCCGCCCCGACGTGGCCAGGGTGAGTCGCCGCGCCAGTGAGCCCTTCGAACGGACCAGCGCCCTGACGCTCTCGAGGCGCCGCGGATCGAGCGCGCTCCCCCACAGCCGCAAGAATTCGGCCGCCTGGGCGTGCACCGGCCAGTAGCGGCTGGGCGAGCGGGCGAACATGCGCGCCTGGCGGCGGAGCTCGGCGAGCGGGGCGCTAGCCTGGCCGATCTCATTGCCGCCGTGCTGGCGGTAGAGGACGCTGGGCTCCGGATCATAGATCACCTCGCCGAAGGCCGAGACGGTCAGCGCGCACCACCAGTCGTGCATGATCACGCCCGAGACCGGCGGCCGCGACCTGACCAGGCGGGCGGCGGCGGCGTTCATCACCACGGTGACGCCGAAGGCGATGTTCTCATAGAGGAGATGCTCGAAACGGCCGTCGTCCTTGATCGGCGCGGGCCCCTGCGGCCGCAGCTCGGCGTCGACGCACATCACGCGCGAGCAATAGAGGGCGGGACGACCGCTCGGGACCTCCGCCAGCCGACGCGCGGCGCGGCCGAGCTTGTCCGGCAACCAGACGTCGTCCTGGTCGCAGAAGGCGTAGCCGTCGAAGCCGTCGGGCGCGGCCGCCAGCAGACCCAGGAAGCTCATCGCCGGCCCGAGGTTCGGGCCCTTCGCCAGGGCCGCGAGGGCCGGCCAGCGGTCCGCGTGGCGGGCGAGGATCTCGCGGGTGGCGTCGCTGGATCCATCGTCGCGGGCGAACACCTCGACCTCGACTCCCTCCTGCGCCGCCAGGCTGGCGAGCTGGGCCTCGAGATAGGCCTCACCGTCATAGGTCGAGAGGAGAACGGCGATCCTTGGGCTCACCGCCGGCGCGCTCCAAGACGAGCCAGCGCGTGGGCGGCGAACTCCCGCACTTCGGGCGACAGGACGGCGCCGATCAAGGTGACCGCAATGCTGGTCACCGCCAGGCCCAGGAGCGCGGCGGGCCGGCTCAGCGGCCCGATGGGCGCCAGATGGATGGCCGCCAGCAGGGCGGCGAGCAAGGCCCCGCGCAGCCAGACGCCGACGTCGAGGCCCCGCCGCTCCTCCGGCGCGAGCAGGCGGGCGTGGATGACCGGGACCCAGACGGCCAGGTAGAGGAGATTGCCGGTCAGCCAGACGACCCCGGTCCCTATGGGACCATAGGCGAAGGCGGCCCACACGGCGGCCGGCGCCCAGACGACGGCGAAGCCGGCTACGCCGATCACATGCAGTCGCACGCGCCCCAGGGCGTACTGCAGCAGGAAGGGGACATAGAGGAAGGCGGCGATCGCCCCGCCGGCCGCGTAAAGCGTCAGGACCGGCGCAAGGTGGGCCGCGGCGTCGGCGCGTCCGGTCCAGGCCCAGATCACCCACATCGGCCGGGCGGCGATGGTCCCGGCCAGTCCCGCCGCCAGGGCGAGGATCAAGCCGCCGGCCAGGCGATAGACATGGACGAAGTCGGCCCTCTGGCCCTGGGCGAGCAGGGCGGTGAGCCTGGGCTGGAAGGCCTGCACGAACGGCGGCGCGACGAGAGTGATCCCGGCGCACACCTGCACCACCAGTCCGAAGAGACCGAAGTCAGCCAGCGGCAAGGCGTGGGACAGGGCTAGCCGGTCGGCCTGGCTGGTCAGCGTGGCGGCCGCCGAGGCCAGCGTGAGGCCGAGGGCGAAGCGGAACTCCCCGGTCAGCAGCCGCCACCCCGGGCGCGCGCCGCGCGGACGCCGGGGCAGGGCCCCGGCGAGGCGCCAGCGGCTGACCAACGCTTCGGCCAGGGTGAAGGCGGCCTGGATCGCGAAGAACACCACCGGCGTGCCGGCGATGAACACCAGGGCGGCGACGGAGGCGCTGTAGCGCAGCACCACGGAAGTCGCGGCCACGCCATTGGCGAGGTTCTGCCGCTCGAGACCCACCAGGGCCGACTGATAGAGGCCGGCCAGCCAACGGAACACCAAGGTGGCGGCGATCAGGCGCAAGGACAGGTCGAGCTGGCCCGGTGTCAGGGCGGCCCGGTGCAGCCAGTGGCCGCCGATCCACGGCGCGGTGGCGATGAGAACGGCGCCCGCGGTCAGGCCGGCTACGACAAAGGCGACCTCGGCGGCGGCGAAGATGGCGCCCGCGTCATCGGCGCTGATGGCCCCGGCGCGGAAGCGCGAGAGCTGCCTGGCCACGGCCGGCGAGACGCCGAGGTCGAAGAGCATCATCCAGGCCTGCAGGACCAGGAAGAAGGCCACCAGGCCGTAGGCCTCGGCGCCCATCAGCTTCAGTAGGAAAGGCGTCGCCAGCACATTGACGAGCGCGATCAGGAAGTGGGCGCCGAAACCCACGGCCAGGACCTGGCCAAGTCCCGAGGTCCGCGCTCCGCGCGCCGCCCCCGCTTGGTCATTCCCGGCGGTGAGGTCGAATTCAGCCACGGGCTTGGAACAGGACGCCACCGATGCGCACGCCGTCCGGAGTGACGTCGAGACCAGCGCGACGCGCGCGCTCCATCGCGGCCGCCGGATCGGCCACCTGGAGGTCGATGCCGCTGATCGCCGTGCCCGGAGCCTCGCCGGCGGCGAACCTGAGCTCGCCGCGATCGAGCGACAGCCTTGAGGCGTCGGCCAGCGGACGCGCAAGCAATGTGGAGAACCGAGCCGCCAGGGCCCCGGGATCGCTCGAAGCCAGCGTCGCCCCAGTCAGGTCCCGCACGTCGGGCGTCAACGCGGCGCGCCAATCGGCCCCGGCCGGCCGCCAGTCGCCGTAGAGGTCGAGGTGATCGGCCACGGTCTTTTGCTCGTCCACCGAGGCCAGCACGCCGCCGAAGTCGTTCGGGTGAAAGTGCGCGGCGCGGTAGTCGGGGTTGTCGAGATTGTCCACGACCCGCACGCCCAGACCGGCGATCCGCGCGCGCTCGGCCGCGACATCGCCGACCTGAAAGATCAGCATATAGCCGGCGTCGCCGCCGCGCCGCGCCAGGAACCGGGCGGCCGAGGCGTCGGGCCGCACCGGCGCCAGCAGCTCGATGAAGGCCGCGCCCGCCGGCAGGATCGCGTTTTCCAGGCCGTAGTGAATGATGTGCGGATCGCGATAGGCGACCCTGAGACCGAACACCGTCGCCAGGTCGGCGGCGACCGCGTCCACATCTTTGCAGGCGATCGCGATCTGTCGAAGCCGCATGGCGTTTCCTGAGGTTGCCGCGCGAGCTTAGGGCCGGGCGGCCCGGTCCGGAAGCTGAATGAACCGCGCCTCATTGCCGCCGATGATGGCCAGCAGGAAGCCGCCAAGCACGGTCTGGGCGCCGAGGCTCATCAGCAGCGTCCCCAGCACCACCGGAAAGATCGAATCGGCGCGCGTGAGCAGGTGGCTGTTCCAGGCTGCGAACACCGCCGCCAAATCGGCCACGCCCAGCAGGGCCAGCACGACGCCGGCGGAGATCATGCTTTCCAGGTTGAGCCAGCGGGCGAGCGTGAAGAACAGCGGCGGCGCCCGGCGATAGCCGGATCGGACGCCGTGCAGATGGCTCGCCAGCGCCAGCACCAGGGCGATGTGGCCGACCGCAACGAAGGCGCTGGCCAGCACATCCCAATAGTTGCCGAAGAAGAACGGCTCGCGCCGCGCAACCAGGAAATGCGCGCCCGAGGCGATCAGAATGAACAGGCCGACACCCACGGCCAGCGCGCCCGGCAAGGCGAACAGCCACGCCGGGCTGAGCATGAAGAGGTAGCGCAGGTGGCGCCAGCCATCGCGCCAGGGGCGCAAATGCGGGGGCCGGTCGCGCAGGTCGGGAGACAAGGTGGCCGGACGCTCGACGATCCGCTCGCCCTTGAGGGCGGCCTTGATCACCATCTCACTGGCGAACTCCATGCCGGAGCCGGTGAGATGCAGGCGGTTGAAGCAATCGCGGGTCAGGGCGCGCAGGCCGCAATGGGCGTCGCCGATGCCGGAGCGGAACAGGAGATTGAGAATGCCGGTGAGCAGCGGATTGCCGATGTAGCGGTTCTTCCACGGCATGGCGCCCGGCCGGATGCCGCCCTTGAAGCGGGATCCCATGCACAGGTCCGCGCCGCCGATCAGGGCTCCGATCATGGCGGTCGCCTCGCGGAAGTCATAGCTGCCGTCGGCGTCGCCCATGACCAGATATCGCCCGCGCGCCGCGCGGAAGCCGCCGCTCAGCGCCGCGCCATAGCCCTTCTCGTCCACCGGCACGACGCGCGCGCCGAGTCCTTCGGCGAGGGCCTGGCTGCCGTCGGTGCTGCCGTTGTCGGCCACGACGATTTCAGAGGCCATGCCGTACTGGGCGGCGATCTGGGCCTCGGCCTCGCGGATGGCGGCGATGCAAGCGGCCAGCGACAGGGCTTCGTTGAGGCAGGGCATAACGAAGGAGACGCCGACCGCCGTCGCCGCGCCGGATTGACCGGGTTCGGACAAGAGTTTTCCGGCCTCCAACGCCGCTCTAGCTGTAGCCGGCTCTGTAGGCGAAGGCGATGAGATCGGCCAGCGGGCGCGGCCACAAACGGCGAAAGATCGTCAGGTCTTCGCTCTGCCGCACGCCCTCACGCGTGAGGGCCGAGGTCGCGGTGAGCGGGTTGTGCCGTCGCCCGACCAGCCGCTCGGGCGTGCGGGCGAACACCGTTCCGGCTTCGGCGAGGCTGAGCCAGGCGTCCCAGTCGAGGTTCGATTTGAACGCCTCCGAAAAGGCGAAGCTAGGCAAGCGCGCCCGATCGAAGGTCACCGATGAGCACGGCAAGGGATTGCCGAAGGCAAGGAAGGCGCGCAGTCGCGCTGGCGAAGGCTCGGCGGCCTCGCCGAGGTTCAGTCGCTCCAGGGCATGTTTGGCGACACTGATCCTCGAGCGCCGGGGTTCGCCGTGGTCGTCGATCTCGACATAGCCGGTGAAGGCCAGGGCGGCCCGCGCGCTGGCTGTCAGCAGGCCGAGGCTGCGCGCGAGGAAGGGCGGGAAATAGACATCGTCCTGGTGAGCCAGGGTGACGTAGCGGGCGTCCGCGGCGGCGAGGGCGAAGTTCCAGTCGGCGGCGATCCCGGCGCGGACCGGATTGGCTATGACCGGCGCGCCTACGGCGTCTGCGGCGGTGTCAATGTACGGCGAGGACGTCGAGGTCGAGACGACGATCCGCGGCGGGATGGTCTGAGCCCTCAGCGACGCCAAGCAACCGGGCAGGAACGGCGATTCGCCGTAGGCCAGGACGACAAAGGCGTGGTCGTCGGCGGCCACGGCTCAGGTAGTTTTCGCCGACGCCCGGCCGGCCGCCATGGCCAGCAGGATGGCTGGGGCCACGATCGCCGCGCCCAGGAAAAACGGCCCGTCCACCGTCACGGTCGAAAATACCAGGCTGGCGGCCTGGGGCCCGACGACGCGCGAGAGGGCGTTGGCGGCGTTGTTGAGGCCGAGGATCTGGCCGCGATCGTTCTCGCCGATCACCCGCGACAGCAGGGCGCCGGCGTTGGGAAAGGCCACGGAGGCGCACAGGGCGGTCATGGCCATGAGGGCGTAGGTCTCCCAGCCGCCATCGCCGAACGGTTGCAGCAGCATGGCGATCACCGTTCCGGCCATGCCGACCGCTAGCATGCGCGCCTCGCCGAAGCGGCGCGACAGCGCGCCGGTCAGCAGGAACTGCGTCGGTGAAGACACCAGGCCCGAAATGCCGAAACAAATCCCGACCTGGCTCGGCTGCCAGGCGAACCGGTGATGGGCCCAGAGACCGAAGACCGACTCGATGCCGTTGAAGGCGAAGCCGACCAGAAAGGTCAGCAGGACGACCGGTCCCATCAGCGGGTGGCGGGCGACGACGCCCAGGGCGGCCCAGCGGCTGAGGGGCTTGATGTCGGTCTTGGGCTTCGCGCGGCTCTCGCGCACGGCCAGCACGATTCCTATAGCTGAGCAGCCCGCCAACGCCGAGGCGGCGAGCAAGGGGATCTGGAAGCCGATCGTCCCTGCCGACGGCTTGGCCAGGATGCCGCCGACGGCCGGGCCCAGGATGAAGCCGATGTTGTAGGCCGCGCCCAGCCTCGCCATGCGCCCGGCGAGCATCTCCGGCGGGGTGACATCGGCGATGTAGCCCTGGACCACCGAGCCGTTGCCGGCCGCCATGCCACCGGCGAAGCGGATCAGGAACGCCAGCCAGATGTTGGGCGCAAAGGCCAGCAGCCCGTAGCAGGCGCAGTTGGCGAACACCGTGGAGACCAGGATCGGCTTGCGTCCGAGGCGGTCGGACATCCGGCCCCAGAACGGCTCTCCGATGAACGTGCCCATGGAATAGGCCGAGAAGATCAGCGCGATCTGCCAGGGCGCGGCGTGGAACGAGGCACCGTAGAAGGGCAGCAAGGGCACGACGATGCCGAAGCCCAGGATGTTGATGAACATCACCGATAGGAGGGTGTACATGGCCCCGGCGGATCGCCGGGCCGCCACCTGGGGCGCCTCCTCGGTCATGGGCGCGTGATTACGGCCGGGCGCCGGCGCGGGCAAGGTGAAAGGGATCGGGCGATGGGGTCGGTGATCGAGGTCTTCTTCGACTGCTCGAGTCCGTGGACCTATCTCGCCTTCGAGAACCTCCAGCCAGTGGCGGCCGAAGCCGGGGCGGAGATCGTCTGGCGGCCCTTCCTCGTCGGCGGCGTGTTCAACTCGGTCAATCCGAGCGTCTACCAGAGCCGCGCCACGCCCGTACCGGCCAAGGCGCGCTACATGCGCAAGGATCTGAACGACTGGGCCCGCCTCGCCGGCCTCGCCATCAAGTTCCCGCCGACAGTATTTCCAGTGAACAGCGTCAAGGCCATGCGCGCCTGCCTCGTGGTCGAGCGGGAAGGAAAGCTCGTCCCCTTCGCCCGGGCCGTGTTCCAGGCCTATTGGGGTGAGGACCAGGACATCTCGCAGGAGGCCGTCCTCGAGGCCGTCTGCGACCGCGCCGGCGTGGGCGCGGACGTTCTGGAGCAGGCGGCCGCGCCGGACATCAAGGCGCAGCTCAAGGCCAACACCGACGAGCTCATCGCCCGCGGCGGCTTCGGCTCGCCGACGATCTTCATCAACGGCGAGGACATGTACTTCGGCAACGACCGCCTGGAACTTATCCGCGCGGCGCTGGCGCGACCCTGACCGCGCGGACCTGACCGCGCGCGCTAGACGGGCGGCGCGACGCGCTTCAATCTTCGGCCGCATGTCGACCCCGGCGCGCCGCAAGCAGAACTTCACGCAGACCCTCGCCGCGCTCGGCCGGCCCAAGGTGGCGCTGATGCTGGCGCTGGGCTTTTCGTCCGGCCTGCCGTTCATGCTGATCAACAACACCCTCGGCTACTGGCTGGCGGAGGATCACATCCGGTTGGCGACGATCGGGTTCGTTTCCTGGATCGGCCTCACCTATGCGGTAAAGTTCGTCTACGGCGCGGTGGTCGACCGCCTGCGGGCGCCGTTCACTGGCTTTCTGGGGCGCCGGCGGGGATGGCTGATCCTCACTCAGATCGGCGTGGGCGCCGGCCTCGTCGCCATGTCCATAGCCGACCCGCGCGCGCACCTGGGCTTCCTGGCCCTGGCGGGGGTGTTCACCGGCGTCTGCGCCGCCTCGCAGGATACGATCATCGACGCTTGGCGCATCGAATCGGCGGTGGACGGCGAAGAACTGGGCCTGCTCACCTCGGCCTATTCCCTGGGGTTCCGCATCGCGCTGCTAGCCACCGAAGCCTGGATCTTCATCCTGGCCAAGGCGGTGGGCTGGCCGATCTCCTACGCGGTGTTCGGGGGCCTGATGGCCATCGGCATCGTCGCCACCTTCCTGGTCAGGGAACCCCTGCGCGCCGACCAGGTCATGGAGATCAAGTCGGGCGAGGCGAGGCGCCATCCGCTGGCCGGCGCGGCCGACGCCATCATCGGGCCCCTGGTGGAATTCTTCCGCGCGCACGGCCTGGCCATGGCCGTTCTCATGCTGGCGCTGATCTCCTCCTACCACCTGTCGGACTACATGCGCGGTCCGATGACCAATCCCTATTACCTGGCCCTCAACATCCCGATGCTGACCATCGCGGGGGTGCGCAGTTCGCTCGGACTCATCGCTTCGATCTCCGGAATCGCGCTGGGCGGCATCGCCTGCCTGAGGCTCGGGGTTCGTACCACCCTGATCCTGGGCGCCATCCTCCAGCCGGTGGCGGTCGCCGCCTTCGCCCTCATGGGCGCACACGGCGGCAACTGGACCTTGGCGTCCGTCGGGCCGGTCCATCTGACCGCCTTCGAGGCGATCATGACCTTCGACGGCGCGGCCATGGCGTTCTCGGGGGTGGCGCTGACGGTCTATATGGCGACCCTGACCCGCCTCGGCCCTGGTCTGGTCCGGCAAGACCCTGAAGGGCTTCTCGGGCGTCATCGTCGAGCATCTGCAGCACGGCCGCTCCCTGCTGGACGCCTACGCCCTGTTCTATGTCCTGTGCGCCGCGGTCGGCATCCCGGGGCTGCTGCTGAGCTTCGCACTGGCCAAGCCGCCGCGTGAGCCGGAGCCGGCGGCGGCGTCCTAGCTCGCCAGGCACTCCACCTCGGCGACGCTCAGGTTGGCGCGCAGGGCGTCGGACGCGCCGCGCCAGGTCGTCTGGCTAAGGGCCTCGCCTGCGGCCGCCGACGGCTTGACGCCGGCGCCGGCCAGCGCCGCGCGCAGGGACGCCGGCGTGGTGGCGTAGAGAAGCCGGCGGCGCGGGTTCTCGGCTACCGTCACGCCCAGCACCCGCCCCTGCGCATCCAGAACTGGCGCGCCGGAGAGCCCCGCCAGGCTGCCGCGCAGGGCTGGCCAGCGGCCCACCTCGGCCAGGGTGAGCACCGGCTGGGCGCGCAGGCCGCGCCAGCCGACCAGCAGGGTCGCGCGTCTCAGGAGCTCGGAGGCGGCCTCGCCGGGGCGCGACCTCGGAAAACCGGGATGGAACAGGTGCTCGCCGCGCCTCAGATCGCCGGCCGGAGCGATCGGCAGGGCCGGCGCGCCGCCGCGCGTGATCAGGACCGCCGTCTCGCGCCCGGGCGTGATCTGGACCCGCGCCGCCACGCCGTGACCGGGCGCGGTGACGATGACCGTGCGGCCGCAGCCCTCGACCACGTGGCGTGCGGTCAACCAGACGCCGCGGCCGTCGACGGAAAACGCCGTGCCGGCGCCAGGTCCCGGCGGCGGCGTGCTGACCCAGATGGCGGGATCGAACAGGGAGGCGGGCGCGAGGGGTTGGTCGACCTTCGGCGCGCGCTCGGGCGCCCCGCGCATCCACGGCACGCTAATCGCCACGGCCGCGAGGACGCCGAAAAGGCCGAGGGAGATCAGCCAGGTCAGCGTGCGCGGCGGCTTCAATCGCGGCTCGGAGACTCAGGCCACCTGGGCGCGGCGGGCGCTGGCGCGCGGCTTGGCGCTCTCGGTGCGTAGCTGACCGCAGGCGGCCAGGATGTCGCGCCCGCGCGGCGTGCGCACCGGCGAGGCATAGCCGGCGCGGTTCACAATCGACGCGAAAGTCTCGATCGTCGACGGGTCCGAGCATTCATACGGACTGCCGGGCCATGGGTTGAACGGGATGAGGTTGATCTTGGCCGGCACGCCCGCCAGCAGCTTGACCAGCGCCAGCGCCTCGGCCGGGGAATCGTTCACGCCCTTCAGCATGACATATTCGAAGGTGACCCGGCGGGCGTTGGAGAGGCCCGGATAGGCGCGGATCGCGGCCATCAGCTCGGCGATCGGATAGCGGCGGTTGAGCGGCACCAGTTCGTCGCGCAGCTGATCGTTGGTGGCGTGCAGGGAGATGGCCAGCATGGTCGAGGCCCGCTCGCCCAGCTCGTGAAGCTTGGGCACAACGCCGGAGGTGGAGACCGTGACCCGACGGCGCGAGATGGCGATGCCCTCGTTGTCGGAGATGACGTCGAGCGCGTCCGACACCGCGTCCAGATTATACAGCGGCTCGCCCATGCCCATGAAGACGATGTTGGAGAGCCGCCGCTCGCCCCGGCCCGCGTTCCATTCGCCGAGGTCGTCGCGGGCCACCTGCACCTGGGCGATGATCTCCCCGGCGGTCAAATTGCGCACCAGGGCCTGGGTGCCGGTATGGCAGAAGGTGCAGTTGAGCGTGCAGCCCACCTGGGAAGAGACGCACAGGGCCCCCGCGCGGCCCACGTCCGGGATGTACACCGTCTCGACCTCGATCCCCGGCGCGAAGCGGATCAGCCATTTGATGACGCCGTCGCGGCTTTCCAGGCGCTCGACGATCTCGGGCCTGGCCAGGGTGAAGCGATCGGCCATGGCCGATCGCGCGCTCTTGGCGACATTGCTCATGGCCGCGAAGTCAGTGACGCCGTGATGATGGATCCAGCCCCAGGCCTGGGCGCCGCGCATGCGCGCCTCCCGCGGGCTGGCGACACCGCCGTCGACCAGGGCGGCGGCCAGCTGGCCGCGCGTGAGGCCGGCGAGATTGAGGGGTGAGGCGGTCAAGGGCGGGGTCCGGGAGAGGCGTGGCGCTTCATATAGCGCAATCCGGCGTCGTCGCCGAAATGGGTTCCGCGCCCCCTACGCGCGCGTTGCGAAAACCTTGAACCTCAAATCTCCGGTCGGCGCGGGATCGAAACTGTCCCCCGTGGTCGCCTTCACGTCGGCGAAGCCGGCGGCCTCGACGATGGCCAAGGCCTGCGCCAGGGAATACCAGCGCACACACGGTGAGCGTTCATGGAATTCCGTCTCGACGACGACGCCGTCCCGCACCACCTCATAGCGGTTCTCTTCGTGCTCGAGCTGTTGCTCATGGTCGAAGCGCGCGCGAAGCCAGCGTCGGACGACCGCTCCATCTTCGTCGCGGGCCCGCTCTCCCTCCTTGTACCATTTCGTCCATTCCTGGTGCGGCGGCGTGGGGTGCTCATCCCAGAGATTGGCCTTGAACGACAGCACCAGCACGCCACCCGGCGCCAGGTGATCGTGAAACCGGCGCAGCGCCCGCGCCGCAACGTCCAGGTCGGTCAGCAGCTGGAACGACAGGGACGGGACAAAGATGGTCGCGTAGCGCCGCTCGAGCGCCAGTCCGTCCATTTCCTGTTCGAACAAACGGCCGTCGACATTGATTCCGGCCGCCTCGGCCTTGGCGCGGCAGATGGCCAGCATCTCGGGCGAGTTGTCGACGCCGTCGACGTCGAGCCCAGCGGCCAGATAGTCGAGAATGAGTCGCCCGGTCCCACAGCCGATATCCAGCGCCGGCCCGCCGTTGCGCTCGATGACAGCGCGATAGAACGGCCGGTCCGGCCAAGTCGAATAGTCGCCGCGCAGCAGGTCCCAGGCCTGCGCCATCATACCCCGATATTCGTAGCCTTGCGGATCGGTCATGCCGCCGCTCCCTTGTTTCAGAACACCTCGGAGAGGATCGTTCCGTCGGACATCAGGGCGGCGCGCTTCATGCCCTGGGAGACGTAGGGGAGGACGGGATCGCCCTCGCGGCCGATGGCGATCAGGCCGCCGTCGCCGCCGAGCCCCTTCATGTCGGCCAGGGCCGCCTTGGCCGCTTCGGCCACGCTCTGGTGGGCGAAGGCGACGCGGTGGGCCACCTGGGCGGCCACGGCGGCGCGCAGGAACATCTCGCCCGTCCCGGTGCAGGAGACGGCGGCGACGTCGTCGGCCCACACGCCGGCGCCTGGAATAGGCGAATCGCCCACGCGGCCGTGCAGCTTGTTGAACACGCCGCCGGTGGAGGTGGCGGCCGCGAGACAGCCCTCCCCGTCCCTGACGACGCAGCCGACGGTGCCGACGCCGAGCGCGGCGGTCTTTTGTCCGTCCCAGCCGACCCGGGTGAACCACGCGTCCGGATCGACGATACGCTCGAGACCCTTCCTGCCCGCGAAGGCCGCCGCGCCGTCGCCGGCCAGGATTACGTGCGGGGTCTCCTCCATGACCGTCAGCGCCACCCGCACGGGCGAGGCGAACCCCTGCAGGGCCGCCACGGCCCCCGCGCGCCGCGTCGCCCCATCCATCACCGAGGCGTCCAGCTCATAGGTCCCGGCGGTGTTGGGCGAAGCCCCGCGACCGGCGACGTAGAGCCCGGACGCTTCCAGCGCCGCCACCGTCTCGACCACCACTTCCAGCGCCGAGGCCCCGGCGGCCAGCCGGTCTCGCCCGGCCTCCGCCAGCACGCGCATGTGCTCGACCTCGCGGCCGTAGTCGCGGCCGACGAGCGTGCCCGCGCCACCATGGATGGCCATCGCGGCCCCGGTCTGGCTCAAGCTGCTCTCCTCCGCCCTTCCGCCGCCCCGCGCCATCGGCTAGCGTCGCTCGCAATTAAGCGAATACGGCGGAGAGGCAATGCCATGAAGGCGCTCCTGAGCGTTGCGGTCGGCGGACCCGACACACTGGTGATCCAGGACCTACCCAGTCCGGAGCCCGGGCCCGGCGCCGTCGTAGTGTCCGTCAAGGCGTGCGGGGTGAACTATCCCGACGTCCTGATCATCGAGGACAAATATCAGTTCAAGCCGCCGCGGCCATTCTCGCCGGGCGGCGAGATCTCCGGCATGGTGAAGGCGGTGGGCGAAGGCGTCACCCATCTCAAGGTGGGCGACCGGGTGCTGGGCAACACCGGCAGCGGCGGCATGGCCGAAGAGATCGTGGTCGACGCCGCACGTCTCACGCCGATCCCGCCATCGATGCCGTTCGACGAAGCTGCCGCCTTCATGATGACCTACGGCACCTCCTACTACGCCCTCAAGGACCGCGGACATCTGAAGGCCGGCCAGAGCCTCCTGGTGCTGGGCGCGGCCGGCGGCGTCGGGCTGGCGGCGGTCGAGCTGGGCGCGGCCATGGGCGCGAAGGTGATAGCGGCGGCGTCGTCGCAGGAAAAGGTCGATCTGGCCCTGGCGCATGGGGCGGCGAGCGGCGTCGTCTATCCGACCGGGCCGTTCGACCGCGACGGCCAGAAGGCGCTGGCCGATCTTTTCAAAGGCGCCTGCGGGGCGACGGGCGCGGACATCGTCTATGACGCAGTCGGCGGCGACTATGCCGAGGCGGCGCTGCGGACGACCGCCTGGGAGGGCCGGTTCCTGGTCATCGGCTTCCCCGCCGGTATCCCGCGCATTCCCTTGAACCTCGCCTTGTTAAAGGGCTGCGACATCGTCGGCGTCTTCTGGGGCGCGGCGGTGGCGCGCGATCCCGCCGGCCACAAGCGCAACGTTGGCGAACTGATGGATCTTTACGCCGCCGGCAAGATCCGGCCGCACGTCTCCGAGCGTTTCCCGCTGGAGCGGGCGGGCGAG
>Ga0302314_10004420_pt1 | contig 25874 bp, 20 predicted proteins | sample III_Palsa_N2_3_FD_200533 | JGI IMG/M metagenome (GOLD analysis project Ga0302314, IMG submission 200533) | Peat permafrost microbial communities from Stordalen Mire near Abisko, Sweden - III_Palsa_N2_3 | ecosystem: Environmental > Terrestrial > Soil > Palsa > Peat permafrost | place: Sweden...
CTCCGTGACGGCCTTGGTCACCGCGTAGGCGATCAGGGTGGACAGGACGATGACGATGCCGCCCATCGTCGGCGTGCCGCGCTTGGTCTGGTGGCTGGAGGGCCCGTCGTCCCGGATCAGCTGGCCGTAGCCGCGCTTGACCAGCATCCGGATGATGACCGGGGTGCCTACCAGCGAGCACACCAGGGCGATCACGCTCGCGTACAGTACCGCTCTCACCGGGCATCGACCGCCGAAACGCTCTCCGCGGCCAGCTCCCGGGCGATCCAGCCGAGCCGGACCGAGTTGGCTGCCTTGACCAGGACCACGTCACCCGGCCGGACCTCGGCCCGGACCAGGGCGAGCGCCTCCTGCTGATCAGCCACCATCACAGATTCCTCTCCCCACGAACCCTCGTGGCTGGCGCCGGCGTGGATCCGCGCGGCGGCGTCGCCGACCGCCACCAGGCGGTCGATTCCCAGGCGGACGGCCAGCCGCCCGATCGCGTCGTGCTCCTCGTCGGACTGCTCGCCGAGCTCCGCCATCGGGCCGAGCACGGCCCAGGCTCTGGCTCCGGGCCTGGCCCGGGCCATCGCCACCAGCGCCTTGAGCGCGGCGCGAACCGCTTCCGGGCTGGCGTTGTACGCGTCGTCGACCACCGTCACGCCGTCCGCGCGGTGGGTCACGGCCATCCGGCCGCCGCTGACCGGGACCGCCGTGCTCAGCGCGGCGGCGATCGCGGCCAAGGTCATCCCGGCGCCCAGCGCAGCAGCCGCAGCGGCTAGCGCGTTGCCGACCTGGTGCTCGCCGGAGAAGTTCAGCCGCACCTGCTCCCGGGCGCCGTCGGCGACCAGGGTGAAGGCGGGCCGGCCGTCGTCGTCCAGGCTGATGTCCTCGGCCCGCACGTCGGCGTCCGCGGCCTCGCCGAAGAACCGCACCGGCGCCTTGGTGCGCACGCTCATTGGCGCGACCAGCGAGTCGTCGGCGTTGAGCACCGCCAGTCCGGTCTCCGTCAGCGCCTCGACCAGTTCGCCTTTGGCCAGCGCGATGCGCTCCTTGCTGCCGAACTCGCCCACATGCGCGGTGCCGACGTTGAGCACGACGCCGATCTGCGGCGGGGCGATCCGGCACAGGTACTCGATGTGCCCCACACCCCGGCTGGACATCTCCAGCACCAGGAAGCGGGTGTCCTCGTCGGCCTCCAGTACGGTCAGCGGCAGGCCGAGCTCGTTGTTGTACGAGTTGCGCGGCGCGATCGTCGGGCCGTGGGCCGCGAGCACCTGGCCGAGCAGGTCCTTGGTGGAGGTCTTGCCGGCCGAGCCGGTGATGCCGACCACGGTCAGCTGCGGCAGCCGGAGCAGGACCGCGCGGGCCAGGTCGCCCACCGCGGTCAGCACGTCCCCGACCAGGATCGCCGGCACGCCGACGTCCCGGCTGGCCAGGATCGCGACGGCGCCCTGGGCCAGTGCCGCGGCGGCGAAGTCGTGGCCGTCGACCTTCTCCCCGACGAAGGCGGCGAACAGGCCGCCGGGGCCGACCGCGCGCGAATCGTTGGTCACCGTTCCGTTCAGCACGGCGTCCGGCGCGGCTCCGCCGGCCAGGGTTCCGCCCACTGCCTCGGCCGCTTCGGCCAATGTCAGCGCGATCATGATCCCGCCACCTCCTGGACCAGTCCCGTCAGAGCCTCGCTGAGCACCTGCACATCGTCGAAGGGGTGCACCACTCCGGCGATCTCCTGGCCGCGCTCGTGGCCCTTGCCGGCCACGATCACGCTGTCGCCCGGCCGCGCCGCGCTGATCGCCGCGTGGATGGCGGCGGCCCGGTCCGGGATCACCGCGAGTTCGGCCTTCGCGCCCTCGGCCAGGGCCTGCCGGGCGCCGTCCTCGGCGGCCCGCAGGATCTCCAGCGGGTCCTCGGAGCGCGGATTGTCATTGGTGAGATAAACCAGGTCGGCGCCCCAGGCCGCGGCGGCGCCCATCAGCGGCCGCTTGGCCCGGTCCCGGTCCCCGCCGCAGCCCACCAGCACGGCCAGCCGTCCCCTGGTGACCGGGCGGACCGCGGCCAGCAGAGTGCTGAGGGCGTCGGGGGTGTGTGCGTAGTCGACCACGGCCAGGAACTCCTGGCCCGCTTCGATCTTCTGCATCCGTCCGGGCACCCCGGGCACGGCGGCGACCCCGGCCACCACCTGCTCCGGGTCGAGTCCGGCGCCGATCAGGGTCAGGATCGCTGTCATCGCGTTGGCCACGTTGAACGCCCCGGGCAGGTGCACCGAGGCCGGGTAACTGCGGCCTTCCGGTCCGACCAGGAGGAAGCGCGAGCCGTCCGGTCCGAGCTCGATCTGCTCGGCCCGCCAGTCGGCGCTGCGCGCGCCGGCGGCCGAGAAGGTCCACACCCTGACTCCGGCCGCGGCCGCCTGCGCGGCGATCCGGCGGCCGTAGGGGTCGTCGGCGTTGACCACGGCGAGGTCGGTGTAGCCGGGCGTGAAGAGCTTCGCCTTGGCGGCGAAGTAGTCCTCGAAGTCGGCGTGGAAGTCCAGGTGATCCTGGGTCAGGTTGGTGAACGCGGTCACCGCGTAGTGGATCCCTGAGGTCCGCCCGTAGGCCAGCGCGTGGCTGGAGACCTCCATGGCGAGCGCGTCGACGCCCTCCTCGACCATCACGGCGAGCAGGGCCTGCAGGTCGGGCGCCTCCGGGGTGGTCCGGGTGGACTTGATCGCCCGGTCTCCGATCCGGGTGGCCACGGTGCCGATCAGTCCGGTCGAGCGCCCCGCCGCACGCAGGCCGCCCTCCATCAGATAGCTGGTGGTGGTCTTTCCGTTGGTGCCGGTCACGCCGAGCATCAGCAACTGCCGGCTCGGCTCGCCGTAGATCGAGGAGGCCGCCGGGCCCAGGGCCGGGCGCACCTCGGGGACGAGCAGTACCGGCAGTCCGGGCGCCGCGGCCTCGGCCAGGTCGGCCCCGGCCGGGTCGGTCAGCACCGCGACCGCGCCGGCGGCGGCCGCCTCGGCGGCGAACTCGGCGCCGTGCACCGAGGCGCCCGGCATTGCGGCATAAAGATCGCCCGGGCGGACAGCGCGCGAGTCGTGGGTGAAACCGGTGACAGGGATCTGCGCGCAGCCTTCGGCGCCGCGCAGCTCGGCTCCCACCGAAGCGGCCAGTCCACCGAGCGACACTCGCGGCGTGGACCGCGGTCTGGGCTGCTCGGACTCGTCGGGAGGGGATGTTTGCGGGTTGGGCACGATCGGCAGGCTACCGCGTTCCGGGCCCCTCGCGCTCCCGCCTCCCCGGTCGCGGTGTTTCTCGCGCGAGGTTGTCTCGACCCTGCTATCTCTCCACATTGATGTCGCGTCCGCTGGTGAAATGCCCGGCCGGGCGCGGCGCGCTACCAGGTGACCGGAAGGTTGGGGCTCGCCGTGCCGTCCGGCGCGATCCCGAGCGACTGCAGCGCGAAGGACATCACCTGCTGGAACACCGGCGCGGCGACCGCCCCGCCGGCGTAGTTGCCGACGGTCGGATTCTGCAGCACAACCGATACGACAAGTTGCGGATTGTCGGCCGGGGCGAAGCCGATGAACGACGCGGTGTGTCCGCAGTATCCGCCGTATGGCGGCACGGTGTAGCAGTTCGCGTCGTACCGGTCGGCGGTGCCGGTCTTGCCCGCGATCCGGTAGCCCGGGATCTCGGCCGCCGGGGCGGTGCCCTTGTCAGAGACCACCGACTCCATCATCTCCTCGATGGTGTGCGCGGTCTGCGGAGAGACCACCATGGTGCGCTGCGCGGCCGGGGCCGGAGTGAACGCGCCGTTCGCGGCGACGTAGCCGCGCACGATGTTCGGCGTCACCCGGACGCCGTCGTTGGCGATGGTGGCGAACACGCTGGTGGCCTGGACGGCGTTGAGCGAGAGGCCCTGTCCGTAGACGACAGTGAACTGCTGCGAGGCGTTCCACTGGCTCGGCTGGGCCAGGATGCCCGGGGACTCGCCGGGCAGGCCGAGCCCGGTGGGCTGGCCCAGGCCGAACTTCGTCAGATAGTCGTACAGGATCTGATTGCGGTTCGGGCCCAGCTGGTTGCTGGCCTCGATCGTGCCGATGTCGCTGGACTCTGCCAGGACTCCATTCAGCGTCAGATCCTCGGTGCCGTGCGGCGTGTCGTCGTGGAAGGTGGTCCCGTCCAGGGGCAGGAACCCGGGGACGACCACGTGCGTCAACGGAGTCGCCACGCCCTGCTGGATCACCGCCGACATGGTGATGACCTTGGCCACCGAACCGGGTTCGTAGACCTCGGACAGAGCCCGGTCGCCGAGCAGCGACGGACTGGTCGTCGCGTAGTCGGCCTCGTTGTAGCTCGGCGCGGTGGCCAGCGCGAGAACCGCCCCGGTCCGCGGGTCCATCACCACCACAGTGCCCGAGTCCGCCTTCGTAGCCTGGACCTGCGCAACGATCGCCTGCTGGGCCGCCCACTCGATCTGGCTGTTGATGGTGGTGGCCACGGAGGTCCCGGTCACCGGGGCCTGCTCGTTGATGCCTGCGGTCGGGATCTCCAGCCCGGACGCGGCCTGATACGAGATGCTGCCGTTCTTGCCCGCCAGCACCTTGTTGTCGGCCGCCTCCAGGCCGCTGCCGCCCACGCCGGAGGAGTTGACGTAGCCGATCACGTTCGCGGCCAGCGGACCCTGCGGGTACACCGTCGCGGCGTCCGAGATCCCGTAGACCCCGGACAGGCCCAGTGCCTTGATCTTGTTCCAGACCTGCGGGGTGATCTGCTTCGCGATCACCTCGTACTGGCTCGGCACGTCGGACAGCTGCTGGCGCAGGGCCGCCACGTTCGCGGTGCCGGGCGGACTGCCGAGCAGCGCGGCCAGCTTCGAGGCGTACACCGCCGGGTCCTGCTTGAGCTGCTTGATCTGCGCCGGGTCGGCCAGGACGTCCACCGCGCCCACTGACTCCGCCAGGGGGTTGCCGGCCGAGTCCAGTATTGAGCCGCGGGTCGCGGTGAGCACGTAGTCGGTCAGCCGGCTGGAGTCGGCGGCCGCGCCGTAGTCGGTCGAGTTCACCGCCTGGAGCTGGACCAGCCGGCCGCCGTAGAGGGAGAAGACGAAGGCGATCGCGATCATCCCGGTCCGCAGGCGCTTGCGCGGGCGCCCCAGCACCAGCGTCTTGGGCGATGCTTCCAGCGGAGGGACACGGCGCGGGCCCGGTACTCGGGTGAGGTTGGTGGGCTCGTCAGTCATCGTTCGGCACTCCCGGAGGGCTCGGCGGTCACGGGGGGAAGGGTGGGGTGAGGGGAGATCCCGTTCGAGGCGGGCGGAACGGTCGTCGTCGGCGTCGCAGTGGTCGAAGCGCCGGTAGTTGGGGTTGCAGCTGTCGGAGGCGCGGTGGTCGGAGGCGCTGTCGTGGGCACCGCCGTGGGCGTCGCCGCCACGCTGGGCACGCCGAGGATGGCGGCGCCGGACGGGTTGAGGAAGGCCGGCTGGAGGTTCGGCACCATGCCCAGCTGCGCCGCCTCCGAGGCCAGCGCGCCCGGCGCGGAACGCCCGGCCACCTGCTGCTGAAGCTGTTGTTCCTTGTTCGTCAGGTTGGTCTGCTGCTGCTGCGCCTGCTGCAGTTGGAAGGCCCCGTGGTCCAATGCCGTGTTCAGCACCAGCACCGCCACCAGTCCGGCCCCCAGAACTGTCAGCAACAGCAGTGCGAAGGGCAGTGCCGAACGCCGCCCGGCGAAGCCTTCGAGCACGATGAAACCGGGACGCCCGTTCAATCCGCTGCCCGGCCTGCGCTGCCTGCCCGGACCGTTGTTGCCACTACCCCCGCCCGTTCCCGTGCTCATCGCCGCTTCCCCCCGCGCCGGTCGGCCTCGGCCACCGCCAGCCGCGGCGCGATCGAGCCGCTGCGCACCCGCTCGGCCGCGCGGAACTTCGCCGAGGCAGCTCGGGAGTTCTCCGCGATCTCCGCCTCGGTCGGCTCCTGGGCGCCGCGGGTGAGCAGGGTGAGCAGCGGTTCGTGGCCCGGCGGCGCGAAGGGCAGTTGCGGCGGCGCGGTGGACGCGGCCCCCGCTACCAGCACCTGTTTCACCAAACGGTCCTCCAACGAGTGATAGGCGAGCACGGCGATCCGTCCGCCGACCGCGAGCGCGTCCACGGCCGCCGGGATCGCCCGCTGGAGCACCGACAGCTCGGCGTTGACCTCGATCCGCAGCGCCTGGAAGGTGCGCTTGGCCGGGTGGCCGCCGGTGCGCCGGGTGGCCGCCGGGATCGACTCGCGCACCAGCTCGGCCAGCGGACCGGTGGAGGTGAACGGCGTCTTGTCCCGAGCCGCCACGATCGCCCCGGCCACCCGCTTGGCGAACCGCTCCTCGCCGTACTCGCGCAGGATCCGGGCCAGTTGCGCCGCCGAATACGTATTGACGACCTCTTCCGCCGTCAGCGGCGCGGTCTGGTCCATTCGCATGTCCAGGGGCGCGTCATAGGCGTAGGCGAAACCCCGCTCGCGCACGTCCAGCTGCAGTGAGGAGACTCCGAGGTCGAACAGGATGCCGTGGATCTCCTTGATCCCCAAGCGGCCCAGCACTTCCGGCAATTCGTCATATACCGCGTGAATCAGGTCAATACGATCCGCGTACGGGGCCAGTCGCTCGGCCGAGCGGCGCAGCGCCTGCGGATCGCGGTCCAGGCCGACCAGGCGGATGTCCGGGAATCTGGCCAGCAGGGCCTCGCTGTGCCCGGCCAGGCCCAGGGTCGCGTCCACGAAGACCGCCCCCGGCCGCGCCGCCGGCGCCAGGATCTCGACGCAGCGCTCCAACATCACCGGGACGTGGCCCGCATCGGACTCGTCCACCGCCGCCTCTGAACCCGCACGCACAACTGACATGCCGGCAAGTATCCCTCAGAACGCTCCGGCGGAGCATGCGGCACACTGGCCCGCGGCCACTGGTCCCCACCCGCTCGCTCGTATCCTCACACGCTCTGACACCGGGGAAGGTGCATCAGAAAGTGGATGAGCGGGCGGAGGCCGACGACCACGGCAGCCAGCGTATTGCATCAACCTGCTGTACCTGCCGGTGAGACAACCACCGGTCATGAACAGCTCGACCCCCACATTCCCCCACTGTACTCCGCGAACCCCAGGCTGAGCCGTTTGAGTAGACATTCGTTGCCAATCTGATCTCACTCCGCTACCCGGGCCCTGAAGTGCGTCAAAAACCTGAGCCCCAAGTCTTGCGCACAGGACCGGAACGTCGGGCAAGATATCCGTGAACGTGCAAATCGGCAGCACGAAAGGAACCACCGCACTCGGCTGCCACATACTGAGGGCGAGGGGCCAATGCAGCTGACCGGAAACGCCGACGCGCAGATATCCGGCGCATCTTCGGGCGGCGCGTCATCGGGCGGCGCTTCGCCGAGCAGCGACGCGGCCCGGGCCCGGCCGGACTGGGTGGCCGAGACCGCCGACCGGATCCGGCAGAGCGTCGAGTCCGTGATCGAGGGCAAGGCCGAGGCCGTCCGCCTGGCCCTGACCGTGCTCCTGGCCGAGGGCCACCTGCTGATCGAGGACGTGCCGGGCGTGGGCAAGACGATGCTCGCCAAGGCGCTGGCCAAGTCGATCGACTGTACGGTCCGCCGAATACAGTTCACTCCGGACCTGTTGCCGTCCGATGTCACCGGCGTAACAATCTACGATCCCCAGTCGCGCTCCTTCGAGTTCAAGCCCGGCGCGGTCTTCGCGCACTTCGTCCTCGGCGACGAGATCAACCGGGCCTCGCCCAAGACCCAGTCGGCGCTGCTCGAATGCATGGGCGAGCACCAGGTCACGGTGGACGGTTCCACCTACCCGCTGGAGATCCCGTTCATGGTGCTGGCCACCCAGAACCCGGTGGAGATGGAGGGCACCTACCCGCTGCCCGAGGCCCAGCGGGACCGGTTCATGGCCCGGGTGGCGATCGGCTACCCCTCCCCCAACGCCGAACTGCGGATGCTCGACGGGCACAGCGCGGCCAACCCGCTGGACGCGCTGCAGCCGGTGGCCGAGGTCGCCGATCTGGTCAAACTGATCGAGACGGTCCGCTTGATCCACGTCTCGGACGAGGTCAAGCGCTATGTGATCGACCTGGTCAACGCCACCCGGGCCACCCCCGAGCTGCGCCTGGGCGCTTCCCCCCGGGCCGCGCTGCACCTGGTCCGGGCAGCCAGGGCCAAGGCCGCGATCGAGGGCCGCGCCTTCGTCCTGCCCGACGACATCAAGGTACTGGCCGTGCCGGTGCTCGCGCACCGACTGCTGGTCAGCTCCGAGGCCAGGGTCGCCCGGCGCACCGCCGAGCAGATCGTGACCGACCTGCTCAGCCGGATCCCGGTGGTGGGACGGCAATCCGGCGCGCACCAGTGAGCGGCCCGCCCCGCGGTCTGCGCGCCGCCCTGCACAACCTGCCGAGCGGGCTGACCGTGCGCGGCCGGGCCTTCCTGTCCTCCGGCATCGCCAGCCTGGTCTGCGGAATGCTGCTGGGCTACCCGGCGCTGATCCGGATCGCCGTCCTGCTGATCGCGCTGCCGGTGATGGCGATGGGCTCGATCGCCGGCTCGCGCTACCGGATCGCCTGCCAGCGCTCGCTGGAGCCGGCCCGGGTGACCGTGGGCAGCATGGCCCAGATCCGGCTGCGGCTGGAGAACACCTCCCGGCTGCCCAGCGCCCCGCTGCTGGTCGAGGACCAGGTGCCGTACGCCTTCGGGGCCCGGCCGCGGTTCATCCTGCGCCGGATCCAGCCGGGCGCGGCCCGCACCGTGATCTACCGGGTCCGCTCGGACAACCGCGGCCGCTTCCCGATCGGCCCGCTGTCCCTGCACAGCGCCGACCCGCTGGGCATGTTCGAGCTGACCCGCTCCTTCACCACCCGGCACCAGCTCACCGTGGCGCCGCGGACCGAGGCCCTGGCCCAGATCACCTTGGGCACCGTGTGGTCCGGGCGCGGCGAGGGACACGCCGCGCACACCGCCGCGGCCGGCGAGGACGACGTCGGCGTGCGCGAGTACCGGCACGGCGACGAGCTGCGCCGGATCCACTGGCGGGCCACCGCCCACCGCGGCGAGATCATGGTGCGGCGCGAGGAGCAGACCTGGCACAGCCGCGCCACCATCCTGCTCGACAGCCGCAGCGGCGCGCACCGCGGCGAGGGGCCCGGCTCGTCCTACGAGTGGGCCGTGTCCGCCGCCGCCTCGACGGCCAGTTATCTCCTGCGCAACGGGTACACGGTGCACCTGTCCACCGGGGTCGGCACGGCGCCGGTGCTGGTGGAGACCGAGGACTTCATGCTGGAGACCCTCGCCCTGGTCCAGCCGGTGCACACCAGCTCGCTGCGGATCGGCCCGGACGCCGGGGACGAGATCAGCGAGTCCCTGGTGATCGCCTTCCTCGGCGAGCTCGGCGACCTCGACACCACCCACCTGGCCCGGGCCAAGCCGGCCGGGGCGGGCGCGCTCGCCTTCCTGCTGGACACCGCGGCCTGGTCCCAGGCCGCTGCGGCCCGGCTCGGCCGCGCCCCGCGCCCGGGCGGCCCGCAGCCGGGCTCGGGCTTCGAGGTGTCCCGGGACAACCTCTCCGCGGCCGGCTGGCAGGTGATCCCGGCCACCGCCGGGGACCGCTTCGGCCAGCTGTGGCAGAGCGCCTCCCGCCGGGCGGCGGGCTCGCCCTCGCCGTCGATGCCCTACGACTCTCCGGCCCCCGCGCCGGCCCCGCCGAGCGAAGTGGACGCCCTGCGATGAGCGAGCCGATCCGTCCCTCCGCGCGGCTCTCGCTGGCCGCCGCCTTCACCACCCTGACCAGCCTGACCGGGCTGGGCCGGCTGGTGCAGCCGAAGCTGTGGTTCCTCGAGTGCGTCCTGCTCTTCGTCGTGGTGATGGCCTCCGGCCACCTGACCCGGCTCGCCCTGCGCGGCCGCGGCGGCTGGCTCAACAGCGTGGTGATCGCGGTCCAGGTGGTCTGCGGCGCCCTGGTCTACGTCGCCCTGACGGTGCCCGGCTCGGCGCCGCTGGGCTGCATCCCCTCGCCCGGCGCGCTGCGGGCGATCTCCACCCTGTTCAGCGCCGGATCCACCGCGATCGCCGACGCCGCCCCGCCGGCCGTCCCGGTGCCCGGCCTGGTCGCGATCCTGTGCCTGGTCGGCCTGGGCCTGGCCCTGGTGATCGACGCGCTGGCCGTCACCTTCCACCGCGCGGTGCTGACCGGGCTGCCGGTCCTGGCCACCGTCCTGGTCCCGGCCACCCGCCTGCCCAGCGGGCCGGGCGCCTGGTTCGCCTTCATCGTGGCCAGCGCCGGCTACCTCGCCCTGCTCAACATCGAGGGCCAGGCCAAGCTGCAGCGCTGGGGCCAGCTGAACACCGCCCCGGCGAACCAGGGCGTCGCCCGCGAGGACCAGAACAAGGGCGCCACCCACCAGCCGCTGGCCGCCCGGATCGCCGTCGTCTCCGTGGTCGCCGCGCTGATCCTGCCCACCTTCGTGCCCTCCCTCAACGGCCTGCTGCACACCGGCCAGGGCACCGGCCCGGCGGCGAACGGCACCTACTCGCTGAGCACGGACGTGGACCTGCGCAACTCGCTCACCAGCACGAACGCCTATTCGGTACTGGACTACACCTCCAACGCCACCGACATCAGCAACGAATACCTGGGGATGTCCTACCTGGACACCTTCGACGGCAACGCCTGGACCGCCGGCGCCCCGAAAACGCCGAACGTGCAGGGCCCGCCGGTCGCCAACCAGGGCAAGAGCAGCCCGGTACCGGGGCTCACAGTTCCGAAAGTCACCCAGAGCCAGGTCCTGACCAAGGTCACCGTCGTCGGCAACTTCGCCTTCACCACCCTTCCGACGCCCTATGCGACCGCCTACATCTCAGGCGTGGCCAACACCACGACCAATCCGAGCGCGGCGACCGTCCCGGGCCCGCTCAGCTTCACCACGAGCGACCCCAACGGCTCCCAGGAGGGCCTGCAGTACCAGTCCACCAGCACCGACGTCGTTCCCAGCAAGGCCCAGATGGAAAGCTCGCCCGCCGTCAATCCGGCCAAACTGGCCCAGTACCTGCAGCTGCCGAGTAATCTGCCCGCGCTGGTCCAGCAGACGGCCGACCAGGTCACCGCGGGCGACACCACGCCCTATGACAAGGCGATGGCGCTGCAGAACTACTTCCTGGCGAACTTCACCTATGACCTGTCCGTCCCCGCAACGGACGGCAGCAGCGCCATCGTCAACTTCCTCACCAGCAAGCAGGGGTTCTGCCAGCAGTTCTCCGCCACCATGGCCACCATGGCCCGGCTGCTGGGCATCCCGGCCGTGGTCGAGGTCGGATTCACCCCCGGCACCAAGCAGCCGAACAACACCTACCTGGTCACCTCGCACGACGCGCACGCCTGGCCGATGCTGTACTTCAGCGGGATCGGCTGGGTCCGGTTCGAGCCCACCGTGGGCATCGCGGCCACCGGCCGCGGCAGCGAACCCTCCTACGCCCCGGCGCCGGCCGTCAAGTCCCAGACGGGCACCCAGGCCACCACGGCCCCCGGCGCGAACCCGACCAGCACCGCCTCGGCCAGCAAGTGCGGCACCGCCGTTCACGGCCGGTCGGTCATCCCCACCTCCTGCGGACCCAAGGGGAGCACCGAGGCGACCACGTCGTCCTTCTCCTACCTGGGCCCGCTCGGCGCGGTCCCGCGGGAATTCCAGCGCCTGTTCCTCACCGGCGGCTACGCGCTGATCATCTTCAAACTCGCCCTGCTGCTGCTGGCGCTGGCCTACTGCTTCCCGGCCTACGCCCGGATCAGCCGGCGGCTCAAGCGGAGGGTCCTGGTCCGCAAGCTCAACCGGCTGCTGGCCCGCGCGGCCCTGGAAGGCTCCGGGCGCGACCCGGACGGCGCCGACGAGCAGTCCGGTCCCGGCGGCGGCCCGTCCGACCCGTTCGACCGGCTCAACCGCTCGCTGTTCTTCCAGGCCACCGAGGCGGTCTGGGCGGAGCTGCGGGAGAACGCCGGCGACCTGGGCTACTCCTGGGCCGAGAGCGACACCCCCCGCCAGGCCACCGCCCGGCTGAGCCGCGAGGCACGGCTGGACGACCCCGCCGACGCGGCGGTGCGCCGGATCACGCTGCTGGCCGAGCACGCCTGGTACGGCCCGCAATCCGTGCCCGAGCCGGGCCAGCTCCAGCGCCTGTCCACCGACCTCGACCTGGTGCGCACCGGACTGGCCGCGAACGCGGACCGGTCCCGGCGCCTGCGCACGGCACTGCTGCCAGCCTCGTCCCTGGCCAAGCTGCGCTACCGCCGCGACCAGATCTACAGCGCCGTCTACCGGCTGATCTACCGGCGGTCACGCAATCAGAAGTAGCTGGGCAGGCGGGAGGTAGATCTCGCGATGGGCCGGTAGTGACTTTCCCGGTGCCCGCACCTGCGGGCACCGGCTGCGCCCGGCCGCCGTATGGCGATCAGGGCGCCGGCAGTCCCATCGGTATCAGAAGCCCTCGCGGTCGCGGCGGTTGCTCCAGCGCAGCTCCATCCGCTGCATGAACGTACTGCCCCCGGTCTTGCGCGCGGCCGCCTTGAGCCCGGCCCGGCTGCGCAGGCGGAAGGCGGGCACGATCTGACCCGGCGCGGGGACCCGCCGCCAGGTCGTCCAGGCCAGCCAGGCACAGCCGACCACCACCGCTACCCCGGCGATGTCCAGGGCGATTCGGCGCGCGTACACGCCATAACCGAGCAAGCCCGCTCCGACGAGCACACCTACCGCGGCGGCGAACAGCCGCTGCCGCAGATGCCTGCGCAGGCGGCTGCCCTGCAAGGTCGAGGCGAGTTTCGGATCTTCAGCGTGCAACGCCCGCTCCATCTGCTCGAGCAGCCGTTGCTCATGCTCGGACAGTGGCACCAGGTTCCTCCTTGGCAACATGAACTAACCGAACCGCGGGCCCGGGCCCGGCACTGCCGGACCGGCCCGTACAACAAGGATAGGCAGGCAACCGACTGCGCGAAACGCCACCGGCAAAGAAACCACCGATAAAGATGGCGAACGGCCGCGCAAGCGGGTCCGGACCGGTTGTCGGCCCCATTGTCGGCCCCCTTATCGGCCTGGTCACCGGCCGGTCAGTCCAGCCCGGCCAGCAGGTGCAGCTGGGTCGCGATCGCCCGGAACCGGGGCAGTCCGGAGGCCAGGCTCTCCAGCGCCAGCAGTTCCTCCGCCGCCGGGACCGGCCCGTATCCCGGACCGTACCCGGTCTCGCCGTTCGACGGCACCAGATCCGAGAACGTCCGTACACCGTGAACGGACCGGATCGACAGACCGTTCCCGGTCAGCAGGTCTCTCAGCTGGGACTCGGTGAACCGGCGGGGGGCCGGGCCGTAGTCGCTCAGGCCCTCCTCCTCCGCCCGCAGCGCCGCCAGGGCGCCGCCCACCTGCCCGGCCAGGGCTCTGGCCAGCACCAGCGCACTGCGGTTGGCGGCCAGCACGCTGGCCAGGGCGCCGGGCTTGAGCGCGCCGACCACGTTGCGACAGCCGAGCACCGGGTCGTCGGCGAACTCCAGTGCGCCGTGACACAGGACCGCGTCCGCGCCGGCCGGCTCCACTTCGTCCAGCACAGTGGCCAGATCTCCCTGGACCGCTCGCACCAGTGTCGAGACCCCGGCCTCGGCGGCCCGCCGGGCCAGCGAGGCCAGCGCGTCCGGGCTCGGGTCGACCACGGTCACCCGGTGGCCGAGCTTGGCCAGCGGGACCGCGAAGCCCCCGGTGCCGCCGCCCAGGTCCACCACGTCGAGCCCGGTCCCGGCCGGCAGGGCGCGCACCTTGCGGTACTCGTCCAGCGCCTCGCACAGCACCTCCCAGACCACGGCGGTCCGCACTGATCTGCCGGGGTGAGCGCGGTCGATTGTCACGTCGGTGCCTTCCTCGTGGTGCGGGTGACCCTCATATTACGGCTTGCGACCCGGCGAGGCGGCCGAGCGCCTCGGCCGCGACCTCGGCCGAGTCGACCTCCTCGAGTTCGGGGTCGATCACCGGAAAGGTGCGCACCCGGCCGATCGGACCGCCGGGTCCCTCGAACCGCACCGTGACCCGGCCGACCCCGGCGCCCTGCACCCAGCCGGGGCCGTAACGGGCGTGCCGGACGTCCAGTCCCGGGGGCCAGCGCCGGGCCGCCAGGTCCACCGGGCTCGGACCGAAGAGGGTCAGCGAGGGCACTTCGCCGATCGACTTCACCGCGGCGCGCGGTATGTCCCCAGGCAGCGACTCCGCGGACAACTCCGCATCGCCCAGTACCTCGCCGAGGTCTGCGTCCCCGGATTCGCCCTCCTGCGATTCGCTGTCCCTGGATTCGCCATCCGCGGAGTCGTCGCCGAGCTGCGCGACCAGATCGGACGCCGCCTCGACGAGCCGGCCGAAGTCGGGTTGTTCGGGATCGGTCACGGCGGCCTCGGCCTCGGGGCGGGCGAACTCGTCCGGGTCGAGCTCGGCCATCAGGTCCCCCTGGGAGTAGTCGGCCAGGCCGGAGATCGCCACCCCGAGCAGCCGGATCCCGCTGGAGGTGGCTGTCGCCGCCGCCGTCGCGCCGCCGAGCAGGCGCAGCGCGGCCGCCAGGATCAGCCGGACGTCGTCGGTGGGCGCGGCGAAGGTCTCGGCCCGGGTCACCGTGGTGAAGTCGTGCCCCCTGGCCTTCACGCTCACCGTCCGGCCGGTCAGGTCCGCCGCCTGCAGCCGGACCGCCACCCGCTCCACCAGCTCGGTGACCGCCGCGCGGACCTCCGACTGGTCTATCAGGTCGTGCGGATAGGTGTCCTCGACGCTGACCGACTTGGTCGGGCGCTCGATCTCGACCTTCCTGGTGTCGATCCCCCGGGCCAGCTGGAACAGCGAGCCGCCGGCCGACACGCCCAGCAGACCCACCAGGTCGGCCTGGGTCAGCACCCGCAGATCGGCCACCGTGCTCACCCCGACCCGGCGCAGGCGGTCGGCCGTGGCCGGGCCCACGCCCGGCAGCGCGCGCACCGGTAGGGGGTCGAGCCACTCCTGCTCCTGCCCGGCCGGTACCACGACCACCCCGCAGGGCTTGTCCGCGTCGGAGGCGACCTTGGCCACCATCTTCGAGGTGCCGATGCCGACCGAGCCGGTCATCCCGGTGGCCGCGCGGATCTGCCGGCCCAGCCGGCGGCCGAGTTCCAGCGCCTCCGCCGGGCTCTGCGGGGCGCCCTGCGGGCCGGCGGCCAGGTCCACGAAGGCCTCGTCCACGCTGACCGGTTCGACCAGGGGTGAGAGCTCCCGCAGCAGGTCCATCACGACCGAGCTGACCGCGTGGTAGGCGCCGAAGCGCGGGTAGAGGTACGCGGCGTTGGGGCACAGCCTCCTGGCCTGCGCGGTGGGCATGGCCGACCTGATCCCGAAGGCCCTGGCCTCGTAGCTGGCGGTGGACACGACGCCGCGCAGCCCCACGCCGCCGACCACCACCGGCTTGCCGCGCAGGCTGGGTTTGTGCGCCTGTTCGACGGACGCGAAGAAGGCGTCCATATCGACATGCAGGATCGACGCGGGCATAGCTCCAATAATCGTCCACCCGTACGACAACGGCCACGATCCGGGCGGATCCGGCCGAAACCGGTCCGCGCCGGAAAAGTTGAAAGGGCCGTGATGAGTGAACATCACGACCCTCTCCACATGTCCGCACTGCCGGGGGCTCAATCCGACATCGCCCGCCGGTCCTGGCCAACCTGCTCCAAATCTCGATGCCTTCGCATCCCCCGCTCAGGGTTGGGAACACGCGCATCAGACTCACCAGTACCGCCGGTGCCGCTGCGAGGAGCGACACTGGTCACAATACGGTCACAAGGGCATAACTGCCAAGCCCTCAGCGAGACCTCGCGGAAAAATTTTGCCCGCTTTTTCTGTAAACACGGACACATGTCCACCACCGCCGGCCCACCAGGCGCTACCGCAACGCCCGGCAACCCGGTTACGCTGCGACGCTCCAGCCTGGCATCGGGTAACCGGTCAGCAGGTCGCGCACCTCGCCGGCGATGCGGGCCAGCTCGCGGTCGGTGGCCTCCTCGCCCAGCGCGCCCTTGCCCACGGCCGTGACCGCGCCGTCGATCCACGCGGCCACCTGCGGCATCTGCTCCACCCCGAGCCCGCGGGTGGTGATCGCGGCGGAGCCCAGCCGCAGACCCGAGGGGTCGAAGGGCTTGCGCGGGTCGAAGGGCACCGCGTTGAAGTTCAGCTCGATCCCGGCCGCGTCCAGCGCCTTGGCCGCGACCTTGCCGGTCACGCCCTTGGCGGTGAGGTCGGTGAGCAGCAGGTGGTTGTCCGTGCCGCCGGAGACCAGGTCGAAGCCGCGGGCGGCCAGCGCCTCGCCGAGCGCCTGGGCGTTGGCGACCACGTTCGCCGCGTAGTCCTTGAACGAGGGCTGAGCCGCCTCGTGCAGCGCCACCGCGATCGCCGCGGTGGTGTGGTTGTGCGGGCCGCCCTGCAGGCCGGGGAAGACCGCCTTGTCGATCACCTTGGCGTGCTCCTCCTTGCACAGCAGCATCGCGCCGCGCGGTCCGCGCAGGGTCTTGTGCGTGGTCGTGGAGATCACGTCGGCGTAGCCCACCGGGGACGGGTGCGCGCCGCCGGCCACCAGGCCCGCGATGTGTGCCATGTCGGCCAGCAGGATCGCGCCGACCTCGGCGGCGATCTCGGCGAAGGCCGGGAAGTCGATCGTCCGCGGGATGGCGGTGCCGCCGGCGATGATCAGCTGCGGCCGCTCCGCCAGCGCGATCTCGCGCACCTTGGTCATGTCGACCCGGCCGGTCTCCGGCTCGACGCCGTAGTGGACCGGGGTGAACCACTTGCCGGTGGCCGAGACCGGCGAGCCGTGGGTCAGGTGGCCGCCGTGGGCCAGCGACATCGACAGGACCTTGTCGCCCGGCTTCATGAAGGCCAGGTAGACGGCGAGGTTGGCGGGCGAGCCGGAGTAGGTCTGGACGTTCACGTGGTCGGCGCCGAACAAGGCCTTTGCGCGCTCGATCGCGAGCAGTTCGAGCTGGTCGACGACCTGCTGGCCCTCGTAGTAGCGCTTGCCGGCGTAGCCCTCGGAGTACTTGTTGGTGAAGACGGTGCCGGTGGCCTCCAGCACCGCGGCGGACACGTAGTTCTCCGAGGCGATCAGCCGGATCTTGCTGAACTGGCGCTCGGCCTCGGCCTGGACCAGTCCGGCGATCTCCGGGTCGGTGGCGGCGAGGTGGTTGATCACGGGCTCGTGCATAGGGTAGGCCTCCATCATGACGGGTGGATGGTGGCGAACACCCAGGCGCACGGTGCCCACTACGCTGGCTCAGCTGCTCCCCGGTAGTCGATTCCACCTGGTACCCGCGAAACCGCAGGTACCTTGCGCGCCAGTCGCAGCTGTGCAGAGACGATCCTAGTGCAACGCAGCGCCGCGCTACTCCGCCTCTGTGCCCAGCAGGGCCACGCACTCCACGTGCTGGGTCATCGGGAAGAAGTCGAAGGCCCGCAGCTGCTTGAGCACGTAGCCGGTCTCGGCGAAGTACGCCAGGTCCCGGGCCAGGGCCGCCGGGTCGCACGCCACGTAGGCGATCGCCCGCGGCTTGAGCGCGGCCAGCTGCTCCACCACGGTCTTGCCGGCGCCGGCCCGGGGCGGGTCGAGCACGACGATCTCGGCCAGGAAGCCCTCGGGCGCCTCGGCCAGGACCTTGTCCACCCGGCCGGCCACCAGCTCGACCTGCTCGAACTCGGCCAGGTTCGCGGTGGCGTCGACGATCGCGCCCGGGTCGGACTCGATCGCGACCACCTCGCCCTCCGGACCCACCGCCTCGGCCAGGCCCGCCGCGAACAGCCCCACGCCGCAGTACAGGTCCAGCGCGGTCTCTCCCGGCTGCGGGTCGAGCCAGCCCAGCACGACCTCGTTGAGCAGGTCTGCCGCCGCCGGGTGCACCTGCCAGAATCCGGAGCCGGTGACCCGCCAGGTCCGCCCGGCCGCGACCTCGCGCACGTGCGCCCGGCCGTGGATCCGCTGCACGCCGCCCTTGCCGTTGCCGCGCAGGACCGAGACCGGCACGTCCCCCTCGACCAGCGGCACCCGCGTTCCCGCCTCGGGGGTGACCACCACGGCGCGGTCCAGGGACCCGGCCGGGGCCACCACCTCCACCATCGCCATGTCCGGCCAGCGCCGGCTCTCCACCCCGACCTGCTCCACCCCGTCGGAGGCGATCAGGCAGGCGTCGACCGGCACGACCTCGTGCGAACGGCTCTTGCGCAGCCCGACCCGGCCCGAGGGGTCCACCGCGTACTGCACCCTGGTGCGCCAGCCCAGCCCGTCCGCCCAGCGGTCCCCGGCCACCGCGGGGGCCGCCTCGACCAGCACCTCACGGTCGATCTTCGCCAGGTGCCGCAGCTGCTCGGCCACCACCTCGCCCTTGAGCCGGCGCTGCGCCTCGACCGAGACGTGCTGCCAGTCGCACCCGCCGCAGCCGCCGGGCCCGGAGTAGGCGCACGGCGCGGGGACCCGGTCCGGGGAGGCGGTGAGCACCTCGACCGCGTCGGCCCGCAGGAAGCGGTCATCCTCCGCGCCCTGGGTGACTTCCACCACAACTTCCTCCCCCGGCAGCGCGTGCCGGACGAAGATCGCCCGTCCGTCGTGGCGGGCCACGCAGAAGCCGCCGTTCGCCACCGGGCCCACGGTGACGGTGAAGCGTTCCCCGGCCAACGAGGGCCGATCCGCCTCCACCTCCGTCGGGGCGGGCTGCGGCTGGCGGGCGGGCGGCTTGACGGGCACGGGGTTCCGATCGACGAAGGGGCGCGAAATGCTACGCCCGAGTCTACCGACCAGGGGCCGACCGATACCCCGGCCTTGTCAAGAGACCCCCATAGGATCAATACGGACTGCTACTGTCCACCATTCATACTGGATGATAGATACAGGGTTACAGGAGTATTCGGGGACCGCGGGCCAAACCGCCTACCCACGCCGATCGAGGAGACCAGGTACCTTGCATATCGTGATCATGGGTTGCGGACGAGTGGGATCCGCACTCGCCTACAGCATGGAAGAGCTGGGCCATTCGGTGGCCATGGTCGACCAGGACGCCCAGGCCTTCCGCCGTCTCGGCCCGAGCTTCCGCGGCCGGCAGATCACCGGCACCGGTTTCGATCGAGACACGCTGATCGCCGCCGGCATCGCCGAGGCGGGCGCGTTCGCCGCGGTCTCCAGCGGGGACAACTCCAACATCATCGCGGCCCGGGTGGCCCGGGAGACCTTCGGCGTGGAGAACGTCTGCGCCCGGATCTACGACCCGCGCCGCGCGGAGATCTACCAGCGCCTGGGCATCCCGACCGTGGCCACGGTCCGCTGGACCGCCGACCAGATGCTGCGCCGGCTGCTGCCCGGCGGCAGCGAGGAGCACTGGCGCGACCCCTCCGGCACGGTGGTGCTGGCCGAGGTCAACCTGAGCGCCGGCTGGGTGGGCCAGCGGGTGGCCCGCGCGGAGTCCGCGGCCAAGGTCCGGATCCCCTTCATCACCCGGATGGGCAACGGCATGGTGCCGGCCGCGGACACGGTCCTGCAAGAGGGCGACCTGATCCACGTGGCCATGGCCGCCGCCGAGATCGGCGCGGTCGAGACAATCTTCGCGAAGGGACCCGAGAACTGATGCGCGTCGCGATCGCCGGAGCCGGCAACGTAGGCCGATCCATCGCCGTGGAGTTGCTGCAGAGCGGCCACGAGGTCCTGCTCATCGACAAGGAGGCGCACCGGATCGGGATCGAGGAGCTGCCCCGGGCCGAGTGGCTGCTGGCCGACGCCTGTGAGATCTCCGCCCTGGACGAGGCCGGACTGCAGCGCTGCAACGTGGTCATCGCGGCCACCGGCGACGACAAGGTCAACCTGGTCGTCTCGCTGCTGGCCAAGACCGAGTACGGGGTGCCGCGCGTGGTGGCCCGGGTCAATCACCCGAAGAACGAGTGGCTGTACAACGACGCCTGGGGCGTGGACGTCGCTGTCTCAACCCCACGGCTGATGTCCGCCCTGGTGGAGGAGGCGGTGTCGGTCGGCGACCTGGTCCGGCTGCTGCGCTTCAGCCAGGGCGACGCCAACCTGGTCGAGCTGACCCTTCCCGCGGACGCTCCGCACGTCGGCACCGCGATCAGCGACGTGGCCTGGCCGGACAACACCGCGCTGGTCGCGGTGCTGCGCGGCGGCAGCGTACTGGTGCCCAGCCCCGACAACATCCTGGAAGCCGGGGACGAACTGCTGTTCGTCGCCGCTCCCGACTGCGAACAACAGCTCGAAGAGCTCTTCTCGCCGCGCGCGGCGTAGCGGGCCTGATCTCGTCGGGGGGGCCGATCACTCGGAGAACCGGGTGATCGGCCCCCCTTTCCTTTTATGTCAGCGCTGGCTTCTCCGCCCTACCCGAGCAGTTCTCGGACGGCGCCGACGATCGCTGCGATATCCGCCTCAGTCAGCGCCGCGTGCACCGGCAGCGACAGGCACTGGCGGGCAATCTGGGCGGCGACCGGAGTGTCCTCGGCGATGACTCGCGGGTGGTCGCGGTAGCAGTCGTAGTCGCTGACCAGCTTCGGGTAGTACACGCCACAGCCGATGCCCCGCGCGCCGAGCCCGGCCGCGAGTTCATCGCGGCCGATCGGAGCCTGTTCGTCCACCTGGACTGTGTACTGGTGCCACACGTGAGTGCGGCCCTCCAGCTGAGTCGGTGTGCTGAGACCGGGCAGTCCCGCGAGCCCCTCCGACAGGGCCTGTGCATTGGCCTGGCGCGCGGCGATATTGCGGTCCACCCGGTCGAGTTGGGGCATCGCGATGGCAGCATGCAGGTCGGACATCCGGTAGTTGTGCCCCACCATCTCGTAGACGTACCGCTCGCGCATGCCCTGGTTGCGCAGGATCCGCAGCCGGTCCGCCAGCCCTGAATCGTTGGTGGTGATCGCGCCACCTTCACCAGTGGTGATGTTCTTGGTGGCGTAGAAGGAAAAACAACCCAGCCCGAAACTGCCCGCCGGCCTCCCCGCGTACCGGGCACCATGCGCTTGCGCCGCGTCCTCGACCAGGGCCAGGCCGTGTTCAGCAACCAGCTTCGGGATCCCGCCCATGTCAGCGGTCTGTCCATAGAGGTGCACCGGCATGAGCACCCTTGTCCGGGGGTTGACCGCCGCGGCCATCGCCGCCGGATCGACGCAGAAGTCCTCGGCCCGGACGTCGACCAGCCGGGCTGTGGCCCCAGCTTCCAAGATCGCGTTGACGGTCGCCACAAAGGTGAACGGCGAGGTGATCACCTCGTCCCCCGGCCGCAGGTCGAGCACCTGCAACGCCGCGACGAGCGCGGTGGTGCCGTTGTTGACCGCCACCGCGTGCTCGACCTCGCAGATCTGCGCGAACCTCTCCTCGAACTCCTTGACCATCGGGCCTTGGGCGAGCGAGCCGGAACGCAAAACCTTGAGCACATAAGGCTCGGCATCGCGCACATCGACCACGGTGACGGGGATCACGGCAGTGCCTTTCTGTTTGTTACTCAGTTTTAACCGGCAGGCAGCCCACCGTAACAGAAAGTGATTTCTTTACCTACTCTGCGCTATTGGCAGCAGGTAGGACACGCGCATCGCGCCCACAATTACACTCGGGCGCGCCGAAGGGACATTCCGTTCCAAAAGCTTGACTAAGGGCACAATATTGGGCGTAATCACATACTGATCTTGCTAGGGAGCAGCCATGCCGCGCGCCATCGCCCTCGGCCAGCCCACCGTAGGAGCCGAGGAACTCACCGCGGTGGCCGCCGTCTTCGCCACCGGCTGGCTGGCCGGGCAGGGACCGCGCTGCCGCGACTTCGAGGCCGCATTCGCCGAGGCGATGGGCACTCGGCACGCCCTGGCGGTCAACAACTGCACCGCAGCGCTGCACCTGGTGGTCAGCGGCCTCAAGACCGGCCCCGGCGACGAGGTCGTGGTTGCGGACTATACGTTTCCGGCCACCGGCCATGCCGTGCGATACGCGGGCGCGACACCGGTCTTCGCGGACGTGCGGCCGGACACCTGGACCGTGGACCCGCAGGCGGTGGCCGCCGCGATCACGCCGCGCACCGTCGGCGTGATCGCCGTCGACTCCTTCGGCCAGTGCGCCGACTACGACGAGTTGGCCGAACTCGCCGACCGGCACGGCCTGTGGCTGATCGAGGACGCCGCCTGCGCGGCCGGCGCCACCTACCGGGGCCTTCCGGCCGGCAGCTTCGGCGACGCCGCCTGCTTCAGCTTCCACGGCCGCAAGGGCATCACTGCGGGTGAGGGCGGCGCGGTCACTACCGATGACGACGCGCTCGCCGCCCACGTGCGCAAGATCCACAACTTCGGTATCGAGGGCGCCCTGACCCGGGCCGGGAGCAGCGGACTGCCAGTGCCGTCCTTCGACGAGCTCGGATACAACTACAAGCTCTCAGACCTGGCCGCAGCGGTGATGGAAGTCCAGCTGCGCCGACTGCCCGAACTGCTCGCGGCCCGCCGCCGGGTGGCCGACCAGTACGCACTCACCCTCAGCGGCCTCGACGGAGTGACCCTGCCGTACACCGCGCCGGATCGCGAGCACGCGTGGCAGTCGTACGTGATCACCCTCGACCGCGAGATCGACCGCGGCGCGGTGGCCCAAGCCTTGCGAGAGAAAGAAATCGGCTGCAACTTCGGCACCTATGCCTCCCACCTGCAGCCGGTCTACGGTGCGACGGCGCCTTGCCCGGTCTCGGCCGACCTTTTCGCCCGACACCTGGCCATCCCCATGCATGCGAACCTGAGCGCCACAGACGTCGAGCGGGTCGCCGAGGCCGTCACCCACGCCGTGAAAGCAGCCCGCTGATCTCTCGTTGATCCCCCGCAGACCCTCCGTCGCCCACGCACCACATGTCAAACAACTGATCATTTCCCCCGACTTAGGAGTCCCCACGATGGCACAACCCGCGCGCACAGTTTTCTTCACCGGAGGAGCCGGTTTCATCGGCATGCACGTAGTCCCGATGCTGCTCGAACGCGGCTACCGGGTCCGCATCTTCGACAACATGTTCCGTGGCGACCGCGACAAGGTGGCCGAACTGGCGAACCTGGGCAACGTAGAGCTGATCGACCAGGACGTCCGCTACGGCGGCGCGGTGCACAAGGCCATGGCCGGATGCGAGAGCGTCATCCACTTCGCGGCCGTGTCGATCAACAAGAGCGTCTCCGACCCATACGAGAGCATCGACATCAACATGGTCGGCAACCACAACGTGTTCGCCGCCGCCGCGGACCACGGTGTGCGCCGCCTGGTGTTCGCCTCCTCGGCATCGGTATACGGCGAGCCGAAGAAGCTCCCGATGCACGAGGACGACCAGCTCAACCCACTGACCCCCTACTGCATCAGCAAGCGTTCCGGCGAGGACCTGCTCGGCTTTTACCAGCGGACCCACGGCCTGTCCTGGATCGCGCTGCGCTTCTTCAACGTCTACGGCCCCGGCCAGAAGACCACCGCGTACTACACCTCCGTGATCAACCACTTCGTCAACCGGCTGCGAGCGGGCCAGGCACCGGTCATCGACGGCAGCGGCGAACAGTCGATGGACTTCGTCCACGTCACCGACATCGCCCGCGCGGCAGTCGCGGCGCTCGATGCCGAGCAGGGCAACCTGCCGGTCAACATCGGTACCGGCATCGACACCTCGGTGGCGGCCCTGGCCAAGATCCTGATCAAGGCGGTCGGCGTGGATGTGGAGCCGCAGTTCAACCCGCGCGAGGTACTGGTTTCCCGCCGCGCCGCGGACATCGACCGGGCCCGCGAGGTGCTCGGCTGGTCCCCGTCGATCGCGGTCGAGGACGGCATGGCCGACCTGGTCCGACTCACGGTCGGATAGCCGCAAGTGCCCGATCTTCCCCATCTGCCCTCCCCCGCTCCGCACGGCTTCCCCGACAACCCCTACAACCCGCACGCGTGGATCATCGGCGAACCCGAAATCGGGCCGGGCACCTGGATCGGCGCGTTCACCGTGATCGACGGCTCCGGCGGACTGACTATCGGCGCTGGCTGCGACATCAGCTGCGGCGCCCACATCTACACCCACAGCTCCGTCCGACGCTGTGTCAGTGGCCGCACATACCCGGAGGTCGAACGGGCGCCGGTGGTACTCGGCGACCGGGTCTTCGTCGGCGCCAACGCGGTCATCCTGATGGGCGTGCGGGTCGGCGACGAGGCCGTGATCGCGGCCGGAGCCGTGGTCACCGGAGACGTTCCGGCCCGCACTGTCGTCGCCGGTGTACCGGCCCGACCGGTCGCCGCAGTCGAACTCGACGGCGCGCAGGTCCGCTTCCCGTCCCAGTCCAGGGCTCCCGTCGCCCCCTCGGCCGACTTGGCCAGTTTGGAATTCTGATGCGCATCGTGGTCGTCAACAACTTCTTCCCACCGCGGCCCGGCGGCAGCTCACACCTGTCCGACTCGCTGGCCGTCGGCTACGCCGAAGCTGGACACGAGGTGTTGGTGATCACTGCCTCGTACCGGGACTGCCCGGCAACCGAGGAGCGCGACGGGATCCGGATCGTCCGCGTACCGGCTTGGACTCTGCCCAAGCTGCCCGTCTCAGTGAACTTCGACCTGGCGTTTACGGCCCGGCCGTCGCTGGCCCGCACGGTCGGAAAGCTCCTGACCGAGTTCCAGCCAGACGTGATCCACCAGCACGGCCAGTTCTTCGACCTCTCCTGGGTCAGCGGCCTGTGGGCCCGAAAGCACGCCGTGCCAGTGCTGCTGAGCGTGCACACGCGCCTGGAAAGCCCACGCAGGCAGTACCGATACCTGTTCCGCGCCGCCGACGCACTCCTGGTGCACCCGATCCTGCGCCGGTATCGCCCCACGTTCGTGGTGATAGACACGAAGATGGACGCCTACATCTCGACGCGCTACCGCAAAGCGATCGGCGGCCTGGCGAACATCCCAGTCGGGGTCGAGTCCCAGCGCTTCCGCGGCGGCGACGCGGCCCGAGTGCGGGCCCTCCACGACCTCGGCGACCGACCGGTGCTGCTCTCCCTTGGCCACGTCATCCCGTTGCGGGCACGGCTGCCCCTGGCGCGGGCGCTGCCGAGGATCCTGGACAAGATCCCGGACTTGGCGGTCGTGGTGGTTGGGCACGTCTACCACGGTGAGTTCCTGAAGCTTGCTGAGCAACTCGGAGTGCGACACGCCATCATCGACGTGGGCGCCGTACCGAAGTATGAGGTGCCGGATTACCTGGCAGCTGCCATCGCAGAGGTACACGACCTGGAAGGGCATGGTCTGGGTACTGCGAGCCTGGAGAGCATGGCGGCGGGCGTCCCGGTAATCGCCTCGGTCCGATCGGACAACTTCCCCGGCATCCGACTGGGCGACCGGGAGCATCTGTACGCAGTACCGCTGGACGACCCGGAATCCCTGGCTCAGGCGATCGTGGAGATCGCCTCGGATCCGGCGGGCGCGAAGGCTCAGGTCGCGGCGAGCGCGCAGCGGTTGATTGCCGAGCACTTCACTATGGAGTCGGTGACCGGTAAGCATCTGGCTCTCTTCGACACGATGACTGAGGGACGGGTCATCGGGCAGCGTGCGCCTATGGCTGAGATCACTGCGGGGAGTTAGGAGTGGGCGTGAGGGTGGGGGTGGGGGTGAGTGGTGGGTTGCGTCATCGGGGAACGTGACAGTTTACTGCGAACTGCAGGCCTCCGGCGGGCCGGGCTCCGAGGGGAAAGGGCCTGGTCGGGGAGGCTGCGGTAGCAGCGTGGTGGAGTTGCGCTGTGGTCGGAGTCGTCCTCCCTCGTCACCCTGTCGACCACAAGGGAGCCAGACCGGGCAGGGTATGTCAACTCCAGGATCACGTGATATGGAGGTAGTTAGGGTCTTCGGGATCCTGG
>Ga0302314_10004421_pt1 | contig 25873 bp, 21 predicted proteins | sample III_Palsa_N2_3_FD_200533 | JGI IMG/M metagenome (GOLD analysis project Ga0302314, IMG submission 200533) | Peat permafrost microbial communities from Stordalen Mire near Abisko, Sweden - III_Palsa_N2_3 | ecosystem: Environmental > Terrestrial > Soil > Palsa > Peat permafrost | place: Sweden...
TCTTCGGCGTCGCCATCGACCGATTCTCCATCGGCTTTGGCCGGGCGCTGCTGAGCTGGCGCGACCGATCCGGCGTCGAATGGCGTATCGGCTGGGCGCCGTTCGGCGGTTATGTCCAATTCGCCGGCGATGAGAACGCCGCCAGCGTGCCGGACCAGAACGATCTGGAACAGATGCGGGCTGACATTGTCGCCCATGAGGGCCCAGGCGCGGCCGACAAATACTTGGTGTTCAAGCCGCTTTGGCAACGCGCGGTCGTCGCGGCGGCCGGCCCTTTCGCTAATTTCGTCCTCGCGTCGGTGATCATCGCCGGCCTGCTGCTGGCCTTTGGCGAGGATGTCACGACGCCGCAGGTTGGCGAGGTTGTCGCGGGCAGTCCCGCGGCGGCGGTTGGGCTCAAGCCCGGCGACATCGTCCTTGATGCGGCGGGACAGCATGTGAATTCGTTCGACGACCTGGCGCGCATCGTTCAGCTGCGCGCCAAGACGCCCATCTCTTTAGTCATTAAGCGAGGCTCGGCCGATCTTGATCTGACGGTGACGCCCATCCAGGTCCTTCATAAGGACCCGGTGCTCGGCGACGCCACGGTGGGGGTGATCGGTGTCGCGCCGATGCTTGGGGCTACAAGCCATCACCGCTACGGCGTCGGCGAAGCCGTCGAGCAGGGACTCGTGCGGCCTTGGCAGATGGTGGGCACGACGCTCTACTATTTTGGCCGGCTCGCGCGCGGACAGGCGTCGTTCGACATGCTGGGCGGGCCTCTGCGGACCGTGCAGCTGTCGCATGCGATCGCCAAGGCCGGTTATCAGGCAGGGCCGACCCTTGGCGAGCGCGCTTTGGGGGTCACCCAGGCCCTGCTTTCAGCCATCGCCTTCATTTCTGTCAGCGTCGGGATTTTCAACCTATTGCCGATTCCGGTTCTCGATGGCGGCCATCTGGCGTTCTACGCCTATGAAGCTGTTGCACGGCGTCCTCTAAACGCGGCTGTCCAGGCCGTGAGCTACCGGGTAGGCCTTGCCTTGCTGCTCGGATTGATGTTGTTCGCGACCACCAACGACCTGCGCCACAGCAGCGTCTTTCATTTCCTCGGCGGACTGTTCTCGTGAGCACCCGCCCCACGCTGATGGCAGACCAGATGGATTTATGCGCCGACCGATCCGCACCGGCCCGTTATCGGCTGCTGACCGGCTTGGCCTGGTTACTGGCGACGACGGCGTTGATTCCGGTCGCCGCGATGGCCCAGGCTGCCCCGCCCGCGCCCGTGGCGACTCCGCCCGCGGCGGCGGCGGCGGCGCCTGCCGCGCCGGTTCCTGGCGCCGCCTCGCAGACCGGTGTGGTCCAGAGGATCGTGATCCAGGGTAATGTGCGGATCGAACAGGAGACCATCCTGTCCTATCTGCCGATCCAGCCGGGCGATGTCATCGGCCGGGCCCAGATGGACCTGGGCGTGAAGACCCTGTTCAAGACCGACCTGTTCGCCGACGTCAGCATCGACCTGAACGCCGCTGGCGATCTGGTCGTTCGTGTGGTCGAAAACCCGATCATCAACCAGGTGGTGTTCGAGGGAAACGACAACCTCAAGGACGACAAGCTGCGTGACGAAGTCACCGTGCGCCCGCGCGGCATCTTCACCCGCGGCAAGGTGCAGGGCGACGTCCAGCGAATCGTCGAGCTCTATCGCCGCTCTGGCCGCATCGGCGTCACCGTCACGCCCGAGATCGTCGAATTGCCGCAAAAGCGGGTCGACTTGATCTTCGAGATTAATGAGGGTCCCAAGAGTGGGGTTCTGCGCGTCAACTTCCTCGGCAATAAGCAGTATTCCGAGGATGACCTGCGCGGGGTCATCACCACCAAGGAAAGCCGGCTCTATCGGTTCCTGTCCAGCAACGACAACTACGACCCTGACCGGATCGATTACGATCAGGAGCAGCTGCGGAAATACTACCGCAACCACGGCTTCTATGATTTCCGGGTGATCAACGCGATCGCCGAGCTGGCGCCCGACAAGAACGGCTTTGCGCTCACCTACACCCTCGATGAGGGCGCCAAGTACAAGTTTGGCAAGCTGAAGGTCGAGACCGACCTGAAGCGTCTGAACGGTGCGGTGCTGGCCCAACTTCTGCCCCTGCACACTGGCCAGCTGTACGAAGACGAAAAGATTCAGCAGTCGACCGATGCCCTGACCTTCGCCGCTGGCGCCGCCGGCTTCGCCTTCGTCGATGTCGTGCCGCGCTATACCGCCAATCCGAAGACCCACACCGTCGACGTCACCTTCGAGATCAAGGAAGGCCCACGCGTCTACGTCGATCGGATCGACATCGTCGGCAACACCCAGACGCTGGATCCGGTGATCCGGCGCGAGATGCTGGTCGCCGAGGGCGACGCCTACAACCGCGTCCTGGTCGATCGGTCGAAGAACCAGATCAAGGCGCTGGGCTTCTTCAAGGACGTCGACATCAAGCAGACGCCTGGCAGCGCCCCCGACCGGACGGCGCTACAGGTCAAGGTCACCGAACAGCCGACGGGAGAGCTTTCGTTCAGCGCCGGCTACAGCTCGGTCGACCGGCTGGTGCTCGACCTCGGCGTCTCGCAACGGAACTTCCGCGGCACCGGCGAGGACGTTCGCGCCGAGATTTCCGTCGGCTCCCTGCGTCAGCAGATCCAGCTGTCGTTCACCGAGCCGCGCTGGTTGGGCCGCAACCTGACGGCGGGCATGGACCTCTATGCCTACCGCTACGACTTCACCATCTACTCCGGCTACGACACCACCTCGGTTGGCGCGGCCTGGCGTGTGGGCTTCCCGCTCAGCCAGTATATGAGCCTGTCGGGCACCTATACGATCCACGCGGACGATGTGATCGTGGACAGCTCGCTTTGCGGCGCGACGCCGACCGTCTCGCCGATCCTGTGCGACGAGCGCGGCGCTACCTTCACCTCGCTGGTGGGCTACACCTTCCGCTGGGATCACCGGAACGACCCGATCAACCCGACGCGCGGTTATAGCGCCGAGATTTATCAAGGGTTTGCCGGCCTTGGCGGCGACGTCAAATACGTGAAGTCCACCGTGACCGCCGCTTGGTACCACGGCTTCTCACCAGCCTGGATCCTGACGGTTTCAGGCAACGCCGGCTATATCAACGGCTGGGGCGGCGACACCGTGCGCATCAACGACCGCTTCTACGAAGGCGGCGACTCCTTCCGCGGCTTCCAGGTCGCCGGCCTTGGTCCGCGCGACACCAATCCAGCCTATAATCAGGCCCTGGGCGCCAAGACCTACGCCATCGGCACCATTGAGCAGACCTTCCCCGATGGCCTGCCGGAGCAGTACGGCATCCACATGGCGCTGTTCTCCGACTTCGGCATCGTCGGCGGGCTCGATCAGGCCGACACGCTCTACCCTGGCACTTCGACGCCCTCGGTGACCGTGAAGGACGACCTCGGTTTCCGGGCCTCGGCCGGTATCAGCGTGTTCTGGAAGTCGCCGGTCGGCCCGATCAAGATCGATCTTAGTCAGGTTCTCAAGAGAGAGCCGTACGACATCACCGAAACCTTCAAATTCTCCACCTCAACCAGGTTCTAGCTCTCATGAAACTCAAGCAGTTTGCTTCGGCGTCGGTCGCCTTGACGGCCGTCGTCGCCTTCGCCGCGCAGGCGAGCGCGCAAACCAGCACTCAGCCGGTCACCGGCCCCGTGCTTCCCGGTATTTGCGTCTTCAACCCCGCCCGCGCCGTCGGCGGCTCCACCGTGGGCAAATACGTCACCACCCGGCTCAACGAAATCGGTCAGCAGGTCAACGCTGAACTGCAGGCGGAGCAGGCCCAGCTGCAGAGCGACGCCAAGGCGCTGCAGGCCAAGCAGGCGACGCTGGCCAAGGAACAGTACCAAAGCCAGGGTGAGGCGCTGCAAGTCCGCGCCGGCGCCTTCCAGCGCAAGGTGCAACTCCGCGACAAGGAGATGCAGGAAACCCAGTCGAAGGCGGTGCAGCAGATCGCCCAAGCCATGGGTCCGATCGCCGTGCAGGTCTTCCAGCAGCGCGGTTGTTCGGTGCTGCTGAACACCGACGCCCTCTACCTCTACGTGCCGGGCGCCGAGCTGACCGACACGGTCATCGCCGGCCTCAACGCGAAAATGCAAACGCTCGCGGTCGAGCGCGTTCACCTCGACCAAGCCGTTCCGGGCGCTTCGGCGCGCTGATAGCGATCAAAGAGCCCGCTCCTTCAGGGGGCGGGCTCGACTTATTTTCAGGGACTTCGATGCCCGATCCTCGCTTCTTTCAAGACCGCGGGGCTATCTCGCTACAAGCCGTGGCGGAGCTCACCGGCGCGGTGCTGACCGACGTCGCCCAGGGCTGGCGGTCGATCTGTGGCGTCGCGCCGCTTAATCGGGCGGGGGACGAGGACGCGAGCTACTTCGCCGATCCTCGCTATGTGGATGACCTGGGCCGTACCGGCGCGGGGGCCTGCTTCCTGCCGGCCAACCTCGCCGATCAGGCGCCGCGGGGTTGTGTGGTGCTGACGACGCCCGAGGCTCAGTTCGCCTTCGCCAAGTTGGCGGCCTACCTCCATCCCGCTCATGCCTTCGAGATGGGCGGATCGCCCGTCCATGAAACCGCGATCATCGAAGAGAATGTCCTGATCGCGCCAGGCGCCGTCATCGGCCCTCGCGCGGTGATCGGGCGGGGCACGCGGATCGGCGCCAATGCGGTGATCGGACCGGGCGTCGAAATCGGCCGCGACTGCGAGATCGGCGCGCGGGTTTCGGTCAGTTTCGCCCTGATCGGCGACAGGGTGAAACTTTATGCCGGCGCCGTTATCGGCGAGGCCGGCTTCGGCGTCACCGGTGGGCGCGCCGGATTGATGGACATCCCCCAACTCGGCCGCGTGATCCTGCAGGACGGTGTCACGGTCGGGTCGAACAGCTGCATCGACCGCGGCGCCTTTGAGGACACGGTGATCGGCGAGGACACCAAGATCGACAATTTGGTGCAGATCGGCCACAACGTCCGTGTTGGCCGGGGGTGTTTGTTCGCCTCCCAGGTTGGCGTGTCAGGCAGCACCATCATCGGCGATGGGGTTCGATTTGGCGGTCAGGCGGGAATCGCCGATCACTTGAAGATCGGCGATGGCGCAACCTTGATGGCCCGCGCCGGTTTGATGAACGACATTGGACCCGGCGAGATTTGGGGCGGCACACCAGCCTTCCCCCGTCGGCAATGGTTCCGGCAGACGGCCTGGCTTGCCCGGGCGGCGAGCGGTAAGAAAAAAGGCGAAGGCGGACCGAAAGAATGAAGACCCTGCCAGCCGGCGCCGACAGCCAGACTGAAATCGACATCAACGAGATCTTTAAGCGTATCCCGCATCGGCAGCCGTTTCTGCTGGTCGATCGCTGCGAAGACTATCGCCCCCACGAATCCATTGTCGGCATCAAGTGCGTGACGATCAACGAGCCCTTCTTCGTGGGCCATTTTCCGCACTATCCGGTCATGCCTGGCGTGCTGATCGTCGAAGCCATGGCCCAATCCGGCGCGATCCTGATGTCCAAATCCCTGGATATCGATCCCGAGGGCAAGACCATCCTGTTCATGTCGCTCGACAACGCCCGCTTCCGCTCGCCGGTGCGGCCGGGCGACGAATTGCGAATGAATGTCGAGGTGACCCGCCGTCGGGGTGATGTGTTCAAATTCAAAGGGCGCGCGATGGTGCGTGACAAGGTCGCCGCCGATGTGGAGTTCGCCGCCATGGTGGTGGAGACCGCTTGATGGCCAAGATTCATCCCACCGCGATCGTCGATGCGACGGCCCAACTCGCGGATGATGTCGAGATCGGACCCTACTGCCTGGTCGGCCCGAACGTGAAACTCGGCGCCCGCACGCGGCTGAAATCGCATGTGGTGATCGAAGGCATCACCCAGATTGGCGAGGATTGCGAAATCGGCGCCTTCGCCAGCCTGGGCGCCCCGCCGCAGCACCTGGCCTATAAGGGCGAGCCGACAAGGCTGGTGATCGGCGACCGCAACCAGATTCGCGAGCATGTCACCATGCACACCGGCACACCGGTCGGGCGCGGGGAGACAACGATCGGGTCGGACGGCCTGTTCTGTGTCGGCACTCACGTGGCCCACGACTGCATCGTCGGCAACCATGTGATCTTGATCAATTCGGCCGTGATTGGCGGCCATGTGATCATGGAGGACTACGCCTACATGGGTGGTCTGTCGGCCGCGCATCAGTATAGCCGGATCGGCCAGCACGCCTTTGTCGGCGGCATGGCTGGCGTCAACCACGACGTCATCCCCTACGGCAGCGTCTGGGGCAATCACGCCCACCTGGAAGGCTTGAATCTCGTGGGCCTGAAGCGCCGCGGCTTTTCGCGGGAGGTGATCAACAGCCTGCGAGCCGCCTATCGCATGCTGTTCGCCGAGGAAGGCACCTTCCAGGAGCGGGTGGAAGACGCCGCCGAGGCCTATGCGGGCTCGCCCGAGGTGATGATCATCCTGGACTTCATCCGCTCGGACGCCAATCGGCCGCTCACCATGCCGCAGCGGGAAATCTGACGGCGGCGATGCTCAAGCTCGGCTTGATCGCGGGGGGCGGCGGACTGCCGCTGGAGGTCGCCCGCGCCTGCACCGCCGCGGAGCGGCCCCTGTTCGTCGTTCGCCTGAGGGGCTTCACCGACAAGGAAATGGAAGACTTCCCCGGCGATGAAAGCGGCATCGCCGAGATGGGCCGCAGCATCAAGCTGCTGAAGCAGGCGGGCTGTAAGGCGGTCTGTTTCGCTGGCCAGGTCAATCGGCCCGATTTCGCCGCCCTCAAGCCGGATCTTCGTGGGCTGGCGGCCTTGCCGGGCGCCATCGCCGCGGCGTCGCGCGGGGATGACGAGTTGCTGCGGTTCCTGATGAGAGAATTCGAGCGCGACGGCTTCTTGGTCGAAGGCGCCGATCAGGTGGTCGCCGGTCTGGCGATCGGGGAGGGCGCCCTGGGCCGCATCGCCCCGACTGAGGCCCATCGCCTGGACATCGACATCGCCCTGCGCGCCGCCCGCGCCCTGGGCGACCTGGATATCGGCCAGGCGGCCGTGTCGGCGCGCGGACTGGTGTTGGCGATGGAGGCCGCCGAGGGCACCGCCGCCCTCCTGACGCGGGTAGCAGGTCTGCCCGCCGCCCTTCGCGGCACGAGCGCCGTGCCCATTGGCGTCTTGGCCAAGGCGCCAAAGTCCGGACAGGACCGCCGGGTCGACCTGCCGACCATAGGCGTCGACACCATCACCGCCGCCGCCGCCGCGGGTCTGGCGGGCATCGTCGGCGAGGCGGCGGGGCTGCTGGTGGTTGATCGCGCGGCCACGGTGGCGATGGCCGATGAATTGGGCCTGTTCATCGTTGGCGTGCAGCCGTCACGCGCGCCGTGACCAAGCCCTACAAGGTCATGCTGGTCGCCGCTGAAGCCTCCGGCGATGTGCTGGGGGCAGGCTTGGCGCGCGCGCTGAAGCGGCGTCTGGGCGCCAATGAGGTGGTCTTTGTCGGTGTTGGCGGCGAGGCCATGGCCGCCGAGGGCGTGCAGAGTCCGTTCGATCTCAGCGAACTTTCCATCCTGGGCGCCGTCGAAGGCCTCATGGCCTATCCGCGCGTTCTGATGAAGGTCGCCGAGACGGCGGCCCTGGCCCAGCGCGAGAAGCCTGACGTTGCTGTCCTGATCGATTCCTGGGGGTTCACGTTACGGGTCGCCCACGCCTTGCGCGCGGTCGACCCTTCCCTGCCGCTGATTAAATATGTCGCGCCTCAGGTTTGGGCGTCCAGGCCGGGGCGGGCGCGCACTCTCGCCCGGGCGGTCGACCACTTGCTGGCCATTCAGGCGATGGATGCGCCCTATTTCGAGCGCGAGGGCTTGCCGACGACCTTCGTTGGCAATCCGGGTCTGGCGCGAGACATCAGCGACACGAACGAAGACCGCCTACGCACGGCGATCGGCGTGGCGGCGGACGATCCGATTCTCCTGGTGTTGCCCGGCAGCCGCCCGGCGGAGGTCGAGCGGTTGATGGGGCCGTTCGAGGCGGCGGTGAACCTGCTTAAAGCCACGCGGCCAAACCTGCGGATCGTGCTGCCGGTGGCCAATACGGTGAAGGACAAGGTCAAGTCCCGCGTGGCGAACTGGCGTCACCCGGTCCACCTTATCGAGGACGACGCGCTGAAGTTCGACGCCATGAAGGCGGCGACCCTCGCCCTGGCCTGTAGCGGGACGGTGACCACCGAGCTGGCCTTGGCCGGATGTCCGATGGTGGTGGCCTACAAGGTCGGCGCCATCACGGCGGCGATCGTGCGGCTGGTCATCCGCACGCCCTACATCAATCTGCTCAACATCGCCGCCGGCGAGGCGATCGTGCCGGAACTCCTGCAGGAGGCCTGCACCGGCGAAAAGCTGGCCGCGGCTCTCGCTGAGAGGCTCGATAGCCCGGCCCTGCGGAGGGCTCAGATCGCCGCGCAGATGGCGGCCTTGGCGAAGATGGGGCGGGGTGGCCCGGACCCGGCCGAAAAGGCCGCCGAGGTCGTCGCCCGCTTCCTTTTGGAAAAGTCGCCGGCGTCCTGACGAACGCCGGCGTGGTTTCGATTTACCGCTTGTCGACCGGCAAGAAGGGACGCTGGGTCGCGCCGGTGTAGAGCTGACGCGGGCGGCCGATTTTGCGCGCCGGATCTTCGAACATTTCCTTCCATTGGCTGATCCAGCCAACGGTGCGGGCGAGCGCGAACAGCACGGTGAACATCTCCGGCGGGAAGCCGAGGGCGCGCAGGGTGATGCCCGAATAGAAGTCGACGTTCGGATAGAGTTTGCGTTCGACGAAATAGGGGTCGTTGAGCGCGATCTTCTCCAGCTCCATCGCCACCTTCAACAGCGGATCTTCCGAATCGCCGATTTCGTCGAGCACCTCGTGGCAGGTCTTCTGCATCACGGTCGCGCGCGGATCGTAGTTCTTATAGACCCGGTGGCCGAAGCCCATCAGCCGGTATTTGCGATCCTTCACGCCCTGAACATACTCAGGGATGCGATCGACGGTGCCGATCTCCATCAGCATGTTCAGCGCTTCTTCGTTGGCGCCGCCGTGCGCGGGGCCCCACAGGCAGGCGATGCCGGCGGCGATACAGGCGAACGGGTTGGCGCCCGAAGATCCGGCCAGACGGACCGTCGAGGTCGAGGCGTTCTGTTCGTGGTCGGCGTGCAGGATGAAGATCCGGTCCATGGCGCGCGTCAGGACAGGGTTCGGCACCCAGTCTTCGGCCGGCACGCTGAAGGACATGCGCAGGAAGTTTTCCGCGAAGCTCAGCTCGTTGCGCGGCGACACGAACGGCTGGCCGACGGAGTATTTGAACGCCCGGGCCGCGATCGTCGGCATCTTGGCGATCAGCCGATGGGCCGAGATTTCGCGCTGTTTGGGATCGTTGACGTTGGTGCTGTCATGATAAAACGCCGACAGGGCGCCGACGGCGCCGGTCATGATCGCCATCGGGTGGGCGTCGCTGCGGAAGCCGGTGAAGAAGCGGTCGAACTGCGAGTGCAACATCGTGTGATAGGTGATGTTGTGTTCGAACGCTTCGAACTCGCCGGCGGTGGGCAGTTCGCCGTTCAGCAGCAGATAGCAGACTTCCAGGAAGCTCGACTTCTCGGCCAGTTCCTCGATGGAATAGCCGCGGTGGAGCAGGATGCCCTTGTCGCCGTCGATGTAGGTGATCTTGCTTTCGCAGGACGCGGTCGAGGTGAAGCCAGGGTCGAAGGTGAAGACATCGGCATTGGCGTAGAGGGCGCGAACGTCCACCACATCGGGGCCGGTCGAGCCCTTGAGGATCGGCAAATCATAGGTCTGGCCGTTGAGGGCCAGGGTGGCCTTCTTGTCGGAGGCTGTCGTGTCAGTCATACGCAATCCCTTCGTGGTCGGCTCGGCCTCTCGCCGCGTCTTAGCCCGGTTGCAGTGCGTTATAGCGTCTTACCGCGACTGCGAAAGGGCATCGTCAAGTCGGCCCAAACTCTCTTCGCGAGCGAGGGCGGTCAAGGCGCTGGCAAGGTCCGGCGCGGGCGCGCCGCCGGATAGCACACCGCGCAGCGCCGGGCCGATTTTCCCAAGGCCAACGCCCTCGGATTGGGCGAAATCGCGAAGGATCTGATCCAGCGCGGGTTTGGCCCATTCCGGCGCGCCGCTCAGTGTTTCGCGAAGGCGACCTAAGCGGTCGCGGGTCTCGTCCGTGAGCAGGCCAACGGTCTTGGCGTCCAGCGCCAGCGGCCGGGTCTTGAGCACGAACACAGTCAGGTCCGCCAATTCCAGAATGGTCTTGGCGCCGTCCTTCACCAGCGGAATGGCGCGGGCTAGGGCCGCGCCCTTATCGGCGGGCACGGGTTCGCCCCGGCCGTGGTGCGCCTGCTCGACCAGATCGAACAGGCGGGCGTCGTCGGCGGCGCGGATATAGTGGTTGTTGATGTGGTTGAGCTTGTCCCAGTCCAGGCGCGCCGGGGCCTTGACGACGTCCTTGACCTCGAACCAATCGACGGCCTGTTCGGTGCTGAAGATCTCGTCGTCCCTGTGGCCCCAGCCAAGCCTGGCCAGATAGTTGCGCATGGCTTCGGGCAGATAGCCCATCTCGGCGAACTCGCTGACGGCCTGGGCGCCGTGGCGCTTGGACAGTTTGGCGCCGTCAGGGCCGTGGATCAGCGGCAGATGCCCAAAGGCCGGCCGCTCCCAGCCCAAGGCGTCATAGATCAGCGATTGGCGCGCGGCGTTGTTCAGGTGATCGTCGCCCCGGATCACATGGGTGACGCCCATGTCGTGGTCGTCCACGACCACGGCGACATTATAGGTCGGGGTGCCGTCCGTGCGCAGCAGCACCAGATCGTCCAACTCCTTGTTGGCGAAGCGCACCGGGCCCTTGATCAGGTCATCGACGATGGTTTCGCCGTCGGCGGGGCCGCGGAAGCGCACCACGAACGGCGCATTCGATCCGGTCGGCGGCTGGCGGTCCCGCCAGGGTGAGCGCACGACGCGGCCCTCGGCGCGGGCGAGTGTGCGTTCGGCGTCCAGCTCTTCGACCGTCATGTAGCAACGATAGGCCCGGCCGGCGTCCAGCAGCTGCTGAACCGCTTCGCGATGGCGCTCGGCGCGCTGGGCTTGGAACACCGGCGGCGCATCGGATTCCAGACCCAGCCAACCCAGGCCATCGAAGATCACTTTGACAGCGGCTTCGGTCGAACGCTCGCGATCGGTGTCCTCGATCCGCACCAAAAACGTGCCGCCAGTATGACGTGCATATAGCCAGTTGAATAACGCCGTGCGCGCCGTACCAATATGCATGGCGCCGGTGGGCGAGGGGGCGATACGGGTGACGACAGGTCTGTCGGCAGGAGACGGCGAGGACATCGAACTTCCGGAGCTTGGACGTGTGGCCAGCTCGGTGGGCGCGGACGCGCCGGCCTGGGGCTGGGCGCGGGGTCTTAGCACGCGCCGGCCGAGGTTTCCTAGCTGGAGCGGTCTTTGGACCGGTTTGCGCGATGAAGTCGTCGCCCAGGCCGATCGCGCCTTTCTGTGGACCCCCGTCGCGTTCGGGATCGGCGTGGCCGCCTATCTGGGTCTGAAGACCGAGCCGGTGCTCTGGCCCTGCGTCGCCGCCGCGGCCTTGGCGGTCGGGGTCGCGGCGGGCGTGGCGCGGTGGGGGCGAAGCCGAACCCTCGCGATCGCCACGTCCTTGGTCGCCGTCACCCTCTGCGGCTTTTGCGCCGGCAAGCTGCGGACCGACATCGCCGCCGCGCCGATCGTGCCGGCCAACATCGGCGTGGTTCCCATGGAAGGCTGGGTGGTCGATATCGCCAACCCCAGCGACCACGGCGAGCGGCTCTTGATCGCGCCCACCTGGATCGCCGGCCTGTCGCCCGAGCGGACGCCCAAACGCGTGCGGATTGTGGTGCCGCCGGGCGATGTCCTGGGTCCCGGCTCGGCGATCCACGTCATGGCCCTGCTCGATCCGCCACCGGGGCCCGCCGCGCCGGGGAGCTATGATTTCGCCCGTGACGCCTGGTTCGATGGGCTAGGCGGCGTCGGTCTGGCGCTGAAGCCGCCGCAACTCGTCGATCTGGAGCCGCCGCCCTGGCGCTTAAGGCTGGGTATGGCGGTGAACAGTCTGCGCTGGTCGCTGGCCCAGCATCTGGCCGACGACTTGCACAGCCTGATGGGCGACCATGATGGCGGGGCTGTTGGCTTGGCGGTCACCGTCACCACCAGCCACGAGGATTGGCTCGACCCTCAGAGCCGCGACGACCTGCGGGGCTCTGGCCTGGCCCACATGCTCGCGATCGCCGGGCTGCATACCGCGGCGGTCAGCGGCTTTGTCTTCTTCGCGCTTCGGCTGCTGGTAGCGGCATGGCCTTGGCTGGCGCTGCGGGTCAACGGCAAGAAGTTGGCGGCGATCGGCGGCCTGATCGCCGTGCTGATCTACCTCACGCTTTCCGGCGCCCATCCCCCGGCCCGACGCGCGGCGGTGACGGCCAGCGTCGCCTTCCTGGCCATCCTGCTGGACCGGCGGGCCGTCAGCCTGCATTCGCTGGCCATCGCCGCCTTGGCGGTCATGCTGATCGAGCCTGAGGTGGTGATTTCGCCGGGCTTTGAGATGTCCTTCTGCGCCACGGCCTCTCTGGTGGCGCTGGCGGAGGTCTGGCCCCGGCGGCATCGGGCGACGGACCTGCCCTGGTATCTAGCCGCGCTGCAGAACGTGCGGGATTGGACCGTCGGTATGCTGATGGTCAGCTTCGTCGCCGGCGCGGCGACCACGCCCTTCTCGATCCAGCATTTCAACCGGATCGCCAACTACGGCATGTTCGCCAACCTGACGGCGGACCTGCTGGCCGGCGTCGTGCTCATGCCGGCGCTGACGGTGAGTGTTCTGCTCCAGGCCCTCGGCGTCAGCCATGCGATCATCATGCCCTTGTTGGCCATCGCCGGGGCTGCGGCGCGCGGGATTGTCGCCATCGGCCATCTGTTCTCGAACCTGCCCGGCGCCAAGCTGACGATTTCGAGCGCGCCGACCATCGCCCTGGCCATTTCCTATCTGGGCATCCTGTTCGCCTGTCTCTGGCGTGGGCGGCTGCGCTGGATCGGCGTGCCCCTGTCCTGCGCGGTGGCCTTCTGGCCCAGACCCGCGCCGCCCGTGGCCTGGATCGCGTCTGACGGCGGTGATGCGGCCCTGGTCATCGCCGGTAAGGTCGTGGCGCTGAAGCCCAACACCCGGGCCTATGCCGTGCAGACCTGGGCGCAGCGGCGCGGGTTCGACCTGCCGGCGGACCCGGTCAAGGCGGAGGCCGCTATCTCCGACTGCAACCGTTTGCACTGCGCGCCGATTGGCGTGGCCAAGCCGGCCATCGCCGCCTGGTGGACCCGGCGCAAGCCCAAGCCCGAGGCCCTGGGAGAGCTCTGCAAGGGCGCGGACATCCTGATCCTGAAGGCCGACGTCACGCCGCCGGACGCCTGCAAGAAGGCGCTCCTGCTCACGCCCGCCGATTTCGCAAAAGGCGCCGCCGCCGAGGTGTTCCCCGGCGGCGGTAAGGGCGGCGCGAATTGGAAGCTGGTCTGGTCTCAGCCGCTCAGAGGCGAGCGGCCCTGGACAAGGATCAGTGGTAGCGGCGAATGAGGCCCACCAACTTGCCCTGAACCTCGACCTGGTCGGGACCATAGATGCGGGTCTCGTAAGCCGGGTTGGCCGCTTCCAAGGCGATGGACGCGCCTTTCTTGCGCAGGCGCTTCAGGGTGGCGTGCTCGCCCTTCACCAGGGCCACGACGATCTCACCGGAGTTGGCGGTGTTGCCGCGTTTGATCACCACGTGATCCCCGTCATGAATGCCGGCGTTGATCATGGAGTCGCCCTCAATCTCCAGGACGAAATGTTCGCCCGCGCCCAGCATCGATTCCGGCACGATCAGCCGGTCGCGCTCCTGCTGGATCGCCTCGATGGGCGAGCCGGCGGCGATCTTGCCCAGGATCGGCAGGTCGCGGACATCATTGGCCGGCGCCATCTGCACGGACCTGGCGCCTTCGACCACCTGCGGCTTAAAAGCCTGTCGCCCTCCTGGCGGCGCGGAACTCGTCGCCTGCTGCGGCAGCTTGATCACTTCCAGCGCCCGGGCCCGGTGTGGCAGGCGGCGCAAGAAGCCGCGTTCCTCCAGCGCCGTGATCAGCCGGTGGATGCCGGACTTGGACGCCAGATCCAGCGCTTCCTTCATCTCGTCAAAGGATGGGGAGACGCCCGTTTCCTTGATCCGCTCATGGATAAACATGAGCAATTCGTGCTGCTTTCGGGTGAGCATGGGGAAGAAGACCTTCGCGGAACAAATCGACAACGTTCGCCGATGTTCTCTAGGCGTTCTTTCTTAATGTCAAGATAACGGTGCGTGATCGCCAAGCAACGCCCGCGTAGCCTTGGTGACGTCGGCCTGACGCATCAAGCTTTCGCCCACCAACATCGCGCGCGCGCCAGAGGCTTCCAGGCGGGTCATATCGGTAGGGCCTGAAATCCCACTTTCCGTGACTAATAAAGCAGTTAGCGGCGCCAGAGCAGCCAATCGTTCGGTGATGCCGAGGTCTGTGGCAAAGGTGCGCAGGTTGCGATTATTGACACCCACGAGGCCACCGCCGAGGGCGCCGGCGCGCGCCATTTCGGCCTCGTCGTGCACCTCGATCAGGGCGTCCATGCCCAACCGCTTCGATTCGGAGAGCAGTTCGGCGGCCAGCGAATCGTCGACCATGGCCAGAATCACCAGAATCGCGTCGGCCCCCAGCGCTCGCGATTCGGCCACCTGCCACGGGTCGACCAGGAATTCCTTGCGCAGGGCGGGCAGGGCGGTCGCGTCCCGCGCGGCGGTCAGATAGGCGTCGGCGCCGTGGAAACTGGGGCCGTCGGTCAACACCGACAGGCAGGCCGCGCCACCAACCTCATAGGCGCGCGCCAGGGCTGGCGGATCGAAATCAGCCCGGATCAGCCCCTTGGACGGGGACGCCTTCTTGACCTCGGCGATCAGCGCCAGCCTTCCCGGCGCGTGGGCGCGTTCCAGCGCGGCGCGAAAGCCGCGCGGTCGCGATGCGGCCTTCGCGGCCGCCTCGACCGAATCCTGCGTCCGCGCGGCTTTGCGGGCTCGCACCTCGTCCCGCTTGTAGGCGGCGATGTCGGCGAGAATGTCAGCCATGCTCACCCCCTCCGCTCATCCCGGCGAACGCCGGGACCCAGATCGTGAGGCGCCAGCTTGGCGGAATGGAACACGAAGAAGGGGCGGGCCGAAATGATCCGCCAGATCCATAAAATCTGGATCCCGGCATTCGCCGGGATGAGCGGTGAAAAGGATGGCTCATAGGCTGTTCGTCACAGCAACCAGCGTATCGAGCGCGGCCTTCGCCCGGCCTTCGTCGATCGCCGCCGCGCCCATGGCTACGCCCTCGCGCAAAGTCTCGACCTTGCCAGCCAGCAGCAGGGCCGCGGCGGTGTTGAGCAGGGTGATGTCGCGATAAGCCCCGTGCGCGCCTGCCAGCAGGTCGGTGATCGCCGCCGCGTTCTCGGCGGGATCGCCGCCACGCAGGTCGGCCAGGCTGGCGCGCGGCAGGCCGACGGCTTCCGGGGTGATGGTGAAGAGCCGGATCTGACCCTCGCGCCATTCGGCGACGTGGGTCTCGCCCGTGGTGGTGATCTCGTCCAGGCCCTCGCCATGGACCACCCAGGCCCGTGTCGAGCCGAGTGCGCCCAGCACCCGCGCCAGCGGCTCGACCCAACGAATGTCATAGACGCCCATCAGCTGGCGTTGGGCGTTGGCGGGATTGGACAGGGGGCCGAGCAGGTTGAACACCGTGCGGAAGCCCAGCTCCTGGCGGATCGGCAGCACATGACGCATGGCGCTGTGATGGGCGGGGGCGAACAGGAAGCAGACGCCGGCCCGCTCGAGCGCCTCGCGCTGGCGCGTGGTGTCGGCCGCGATATTGACGCCCAGGGCGGACAGGACGTCAGCTGTGCCGGATCGCGACGAGACCGCCCGGTTGCCGTGCTTGGCCACCTTCACCCCGGCGCCCGCCACGACCAAGGCCACGGCGGTGGAGATGTTGAAGGTATGGGCGCCATCGCCGCCGGTGCCGCAGACATCGATGACATCGAAAGGATGGTCCAGCGTCACCGCCATCCGACGCATGGCGCGGGCGCAGGCGGTGATCTCGCCGGTGGTCTCGCCGCGCAGGCGCATGGCGGTGACCGCCGCGGCGATCTGCGCCGGGCTGGGCTCGCCGCGCAGGCAGGCGGTGAAGAAGATCTCCGCGTCGTCCTCGTCCATGGTCTGGCCGGCGGCCAGGCGGGCGAGCAGCGGCTTGAAAACGTCAACCACTGGGCGTCAGACCATCGCCAGACGCTTGACCCCGGCCAGGTCGAGGAAGTTGCCGAGCAGGTCGTGGCCGCCTTCGGTGGCGATCGATTCCGGGTGGAACTGGACGCCATGGATCGGCCGGGTTTTATGCCGCAGGCCCATGATCTCGCCATCCTCGGTCCAGGCGGTGATCTCCAGCACTTCGGGCAGGGTTTCACGCTTGACCGCCAGGCTGTGATAGCGGGCGGCGATGAAGCCGTCGTCCAGCCCCTTGAACAAGCCTTCGCCATTGTGGCGGATCGGGCTGGTCTTGCCATGCATGATCGATTTGGCGCGGATGACGTCGCCGCCGAACGCCTGCCCCATGGCCTGGTGGCCCAGGCAGACGCCGAAGATCGGCAACGCCTCGGGCGCGGCGGCCAGCAGGTCCAGGCAGATGCCGGCGTCGTCGGGGGTGCAGGGGCCTGGCGACATCAGGATGGCTTCTGACCGCAGCGCGAGCGCTTCGTCGACTGTCAGGGCGTCGTTACGGACTACGCGGGTCTCGGCCCCAAGCTCGTTCAGATAGTGGACGAGGTTGTAGGTAAAGCTGTCGTAGTTATCGATCACCAGGATCATCGTCGCATCCTTCGGCCAGGGTCCGCTTTCTAGGCCGCCGTCCTCGGAACGCCAAGCCTCTGGTAGGATGGGGTATGGAGCCCGATGAGTCGCCCGTTACAGACGCCCGCTTTCGCGAAGCCCTGGCCTATGCGCGCGAGCGGCTGGAGCCGCCGGTGCGGCGTGAAAGCGCGTGGCCGGCCCTGGGCGCCGCCGCCTTCTTCGCCGTCTGCGCCATGACCTTCGCGGTCGGCGCCATCATGGCGCCGCCGGTGCAGCTCACCATCCCGGTTGGCGCTCAGGCGCCGCGCTAGAACACGATGCGTTTAATGGGAATCAAACCGTCCAGATAAATCACCGCTAATCCCGGCATTCGCCGCGATGAGCGGATTACGGTCCGATCTGAAGGCCGCCTGATCAAGTCTTCTTAAAGCCAGCGCTCGTTGCGGGACACATAGCTGTGCTGGCAGACGGCCTCTGGGTCGCCCTTCAACACCTCGAACCGGCTGGCCGTTCCGTCACGCCAGAAGCGGATGTCGAACTGCTTGTCGTCGATCCGCAGGTCTCGCAGGGTGAGTTCGTCCATCCAGTCCGGTAGGGCCGGGTCGAAACACACCCGTCCCGCCGGCGCGTCGGGTTGGAATCCGGTGATCATCTGCAGCAACGCAAAGCAGGAGCCCGCGGCCCACGCCTGAGGTACGTTGGCGCCCAGGTACTGAACCGGGAAATTGGTCGGATTGCGTTGCAGCCCTGAATAGAGCTCGGGCATCTGGTGCAGGATGAAGTAGGAGGCCGCGCCGCTGATGTCGCGCGCCACCTGAGCAGCCTCGTCCGCGAACCCATAGCGGCGCATGCCGGCGGCGATCATGGCGTTATCGTGCGGCCAGACCGAGCCGTTCTGATAGGAATGCGGATTGTAGGCGGGGTGGTCCGAGGACAGGGTCCGGATTCCCCAGCCGCTGGACATGTCGGGCTGCATCAGCCGCTTGACCACGCGCTCCGCCCGATCTGGCGGGACGATGCCGGCCCACAGGCAGTGGCCGGGGTTGGAGGCGATGCTCATCACCTTCTTCTTCTCGCCATCCAGGCAGAAGGCGTAGAAGCCGGCGTCCTCGTCCCAGAAGGCCTCGTTGAAGCGCTCGAATAGGGCCTTGGCCTTGCGCCGCAGTGCGCTCGCCCGGGCCGGCTTGCTCAGGGCGTCATAGACCTGCGCCATGCGCAGCCAGGCGTCGTAGACGTAGGCCTGGAGTTCCACGAGCGCCTTGGGGCCTTTCACCAGGGAGCCGTCGGTGTTGACCAGGGCCTCGCCGGAGTCCTTCCAGCCCTGGTTCTCGTACCCTTGCGGCGACCGGGTCTGGTATTCTTGGAAGCCGTCGCCATCGCGGTCGCCATATTTGTCGATCCAGGTCAGGCATTTTTCCGCCGCCGGCAGGAACCGCTTCAGCAGCTCCAAGTCGCCGGTGCAGCGCCAGGCGTTATGCAGCACGATGAGGTAAAGGATGGTGGCGTCGGCGGTGCCGTAATAGGGCGTGTGCGGGATCAGCTTGAAGTGGGCCAACTCGCCTCGCCGCAGCTCATGCATGATCTTGCCGGGTTCGGCGTCGCGATAGTCGTCCCTCGCCGTGGCCTGGTGGCGGGCCAGCACTTCCAGGGCGCCGACCGCGAACTCCGGATAGACCATGGCGTTCTGGATCGAGACGATCAGGCTGTCGCGCCCGAACAGGGCGACGAACCAGGGCACGCCGCCGGCGGGAACGAACTGCAGATGGTCGGTGCCTTCGATCGGCAGGCGTAGGCCGGACATGTCATCCAGCGACTGGCGATAGAAACGGTAGAATTCCTCGCTACTGGTCTCGACCTTCAGCGCGGCATTGCGCCAGCCGCTGCGCCGGGCGATCCGGCGTGAGTTTTCATGGTCGTCAATGCAACCTTCGGGGGCGTGATCGATCGTCTTGCCGTCGCCGACCGCATAGAGGATGCAGGCGTGCCAGCTCTGGCCGGGGTCCAGATCGATATCGAAGGTGATCCGGCCGTTGGCGTAAACCGGCTTGCTCTTGCACTTGTGCACCGTGGCGGTCAGGCGCCGATGAAAGTCCTTGTTGTCATAGCTGATGTTCAGCTGCATCCGACTTTGCGACCAGCCGGACGTGATCTTGCCACGCCGGACGATGTCGCCGGATTTGACTTCGAACAGGTCGGCGAAGTCGCTGCGGATGGCGATTTCCAGATTGAACTGGACCTTGTTCTGGCTGTTGTTGACCAGGTCCAGGTCCTCGTGGACGCCGCCGGAGATGGAACGACTGACCGACAGGCTGAGCGAGCCCGCCGGCACGATCCCGGCCTCGGTGTGGAGGCGCCGATTGGTCAGATAGACGCGGGTGGCGTGGTGCGAGATATTGCCGCCGTTCAACAGGTCCCAGCTCTCCCCATCGGCGAACACCTGCCAGACCGACATGACCCGGGTGTCGGAGTGGTAGAAGCCTTTGTCGGTGGGCCAGTGAATCTGGCCGTCCTGGTCGGTGATCAGCACCCCATAGCCATGATTGATCGCCAACCGCGGCGGTCCGACGCTGATTTCCAAGGCCATGGGAGACTTTCACGCGAAGCACTGATGAGGCGGCGGGCGCCGCCAGCCAACGCAACGCTTAAGCCGCCGCTAGGTTTCTCATGGGCAGGCGATGGCGGCAGGAACCTCGGCTTTGCTGCGCCGTTCCCGCCAGATCGATCAGCTTCAAAAGGATGCGACATGGACGCCGGGCATAAGAGCAATGGGGCGTCCGCCGCGGCGGCCAAGCCCGGCAAGGCCCCGGCCTGCACCATGGTGATCTTTGGCGCGCGGGGCGACCTCAACAAACGCCTGCTGACGCCGGCGCTTTACAACCTGGCCCATGACGGCCTGCTGGCCGACGGCTTCCGCATCCTTGGCATCGACCACGGCGACTGCGACGCCAAGGGCTTGCAGAAGCTGCTGGGCGATTTCCTGCGCGACCTGGCCTCGGACAAGCACAGCGAGTTCGGCAAGGCCAAGCTCGACGGCAAGGCCTGGCGTTGGCTCGAAGGCCGCATCGACTATCAGATCGGCGATTTCGTCGATCCCGCGACCTATGAGGCCATGGCCAAGACCCTGAAGGGCAGCGTGCTGTTCTACCTGGCCACGGCGCCGCGCTTCTTCGGCGATATCGTCGAGCAACTGGGCAAGGCCGGCCTGCTCGAGGAGCCTGCCGGCGCCTTCCGGCGCGTGGTCATCGAGAAGCCGTTCGGCGACGATCTCGCGAGTGCGAGAAGCCTGAATAAGCGCATCCTTAAATGCGCGCCGGAGCAACAGCTCTATCGGATCGACCATTTCCTCGGCAAGGAGACCATCCGCAACATCATGGTCACCCGGTTCGGCAACGGCGTGTTCGAGCCGCTGTGGAGCCGCCTGCATATCGACTCCGTCCAGATCACCGCCGCCGAGACGGTGGGCGTGGAGGATCGCGGCGCCTTCTATGACGCCACCGGCGCCTTGCGGGACATGGTCCCCAACCATCTGTTCGAGGTGCTGGGCATGGTGGCGATGGAGCCGCCGAACTCCTTCGACGCCGATGCGGTGCGCGCGGAGAAGGGCAGGGTGATGGAGGCGATCCGTCAGCTCACGCCCACCGAGGCCCTGGCCGATTCCGTACGCGGCCAGTACGGAGCCGGGACCGTGGGAGACAAGGCCGTCGCCGCTTATCGCGCGTCGCCCAATGTAGCGAAGGGCAGCCGCACCGAGACCTTCGTCGCGCTGAAGCTGGCCATCGACAACTGGCGCTGGTCCGGCGTGCCGTTTTACCTGCGGACCGGCAAGGCGATGTCCTCGCACACGACCGAGGTGGCGATCCAGTTCAAGGCCGCGCCCAAGACCCTGTTCCAGGCCCTGCCGAACGGCGCGTCCAAGCCCAATGTGCTGGTGCTGCGGGTGCAGCCCAACCAGGGCGTCTCGCTGCTGTTCGACGCCAAACAGCCGGGACCGGACGTGACGCTGCAGGACGTGCGGATGGACTTCCGCTATGCCGACTGGTTCAAGACCGAGCCGGCCACGGGGTACGAGACCTTGCTGTACGACTGCTTCATCGGCGACCAGACCCTGTTCAAGCGCGGCGAGGACATCGAGGCCGCCTGGCGCGCGGTCACGCCCTTCATGAAGGCCTGGGAGCACGATGGAGAGCTGCATCGCTATGCGGCGGGCTCCGATGGCCCGAAGGCCGCCGAAACCCTGCTGGCCCGCGACGGTCGCGCCTGGCTGCCGTTCGAAGCGTGAGCGGGGCCAAGCCGGTCCTGATCGTCATGGGCGTGTCCGGCGCCGGCAAATCCACCATCGGCAGGGCGCTGGCGGCGCGGCTGGGCTGGCCGTTCCAAGAGGGCGATGATCTGCATCCGCCGGCCAATATCGCCAAGATGAGCGCCAGCGTTCCACTGACCGACGAAGATCGTGCCCCCTGGCTCGCGGCCATCGGCGCCTGGATCGATCGGCGCATCGCCGATGGCGGCGGCGGGGTGATCACCTGCTCGGCGCTAAAGGCGGCTTATCGGCGAACGCTAGCCGAGGGACGGCCGGCGGTGCGGCTGGTCTATTTGGAAGGCTCCAAGGCGTTGATCGCCGAGCGTGTCGGAGCGCGAACTAACCACTTCATGCCCGCCAGCCTCGTCGACAGCCAGTTCGCCGCCCTGGAGCCGCCGTCGCCCGACGAGCGGGCTATAACGGTGTCCATCGATCAGCCTATCGCCGATCAGATCGCGGGGGTGGTCGAGGCGTTGGCTGAGGGTAGAGCGGGTTTGGATTAGGCGTGTTTTTCAAATTTACCCGTTCCCTCGCCCTTGTGGCGAGGGAACGGTCAACGTAGGCGTTGAAGCGGGTCCAACTCGGCTTAGCGCCCTGCCTCGTCGTACGGGTGCGGTATCACCTCGAAACCCTCGTCCGCCGTCGGCGGCGCAAAGCGGGCGGTGAATAGGTCGAACTGTTCATCGCTGGTCTCGAAGGGATGCTCGCCGCTGGCGTTGCGGGCGTGCAGGCGCGCCTTGCAGACCGCGTCGGGAACCTCAAGCAGATGCAGCTGATGAGCCGCGCCGGATGCGTCGATCAGCTCGCGCATCCAGGTGCGTTGGCCAGGCGTGTTGGCCGGAAAATCCAGCACCACCGACAGGCCGGTCTTCAGCACATCCACGATGTGGCTCGTCATCACCGCTCGAAGCCGCGCGGACAGACGGACATAGTCGGCCAGGTCGTTCAACTCGCCCGGATAGAGGTGGGCCATCCAGTGGTCTTCGCTGACCAGCAGGGTCTCGGGCTCGGCCGCCAAGCGTGCGCAACGTGTCGATTTGCCGGCGCCGATCTTCCCGCACACCAGATGCAGCGTCGCCTTAGGCAAACCGCCAGGCCTCTTCCGCCGCCCGCTTGAGGGCGCCGGATTTGTGCAGCGTCTCCTCGTATTCCGCGACCGGATCGCTGTCGGCGACCACGCCTCCACCGGCCTGGACGTACATGACGCCGTCCTTCACCAGCGCCGTGCGCAGCACGATGCAGGTGTCCACCGAGCCATCGGCGCCGAAATAGCCCACCGCGCCGGCGTAGGTCATGCCGCGCTTGACGCTTTCCAGCTCGTCGATGATCTCCATCGCCCGCACCTTGGGCGCGCCGGACAGGGTGCCGGCGGGCAGGGCGGCCATCAGCACGTCCACAGGATCCAGGCCGTCAGGCGCGTCGCCCTCGACGTTCGAGACCAGGTGCATCACGTGGCTGTAGCGCTCGACGAAGAAGCTGTCGGTGACCCGCACGTGGGCCCTGCGGCGCTCTTCCGGCGGGGCGTTGTGGCCGGCGGACCCCAGCATGGCCACGCGGCCGACGTCGTTGCGGCCCAGGTCGAGCAGCATGAGATGCTCGGCATGTTCCTTGGGATCGGCGCGCAGCTCTGCTTCCAGCGCGGCGTCCTCCTCCGGCGTCTTGCCGCGCGGGCGGGTGCCGGCGATGGGCCGGATGGTGATCTTGCCGTCACGCAGCCGCACCAGGATTTCCGGGCTGGACCCCACGAGCTGGAAGTCGCCGAAGTTCAGGAAATAGAGGAAGGGCGAGGGATTGGTCCGCCGCAGCGAGCGATAGAGGGCCAGCGGCGCCTTGTCGAAATCGGCGCTGAACCGGTGGCTGGGCACGACCTGGAAGACATCGCCGGCCTCGATATAGCGTTTGGCCGCCTCGACCATCTCGCCATAGGCCTCGCGGGTCACCGGCGAGGCGAGGCCGGCCGGCGAGTCCGGCTTGGGGGCAGTCTGGCGGGGCAGGGGCTCAGCTAGTCTTGCGACCACGCCGTCCAGCCGCTCGGTGGCCGCCGCATAGGCCTTGTCCGCCGCTAGCGCCGACGGGCGCACGGCGGTGGTCAGGATGATCTCCTGGCCGATGGAATCGAAGATGGCGACGATGGACGGGCGGGTCATGATCCCGTCGGGCAGGCCCAACGGGTCCGGGTTGATGTGCGGCAGCCGCTCCACCAGCCGCACCATGTCGTAACCGATGGCGCCGAACACCCCGGCGGTCATGGGTGGCAGGCCTTTGGGCACCTCCATCCGCGAGCGGGCGATCAGATCGCGCAAGGACTCCAGCGCGCCGGCGTCCTCGCGTTGAAAGCGGCCGGCGGCGATGTCCTCGCCCTCGGCGATCTCGGCGACGTCGCCCCGGCAGCGCCAGACCAGGTCCGGCTCCAGGGTGACGATGGAATAGCGGCCGCGCCAGGCGCCGCCCTCCACCGACTCGAACAGAAAGGCGTAGGGACGCCCGTCGGCGATCTTCAGATAAGCCGAGACCGGCGTCTCCAGATCATCGACGATCCGCCGGGCGACCACCTGCGGCTGGCCTGCCTCATAGCCGCGCCGGAACGCCTCGAAGTCCGGCGTCAGGGTCAAGACGCTGGGGCCTTCTTAGACCCAGCCGGGGCGGCGCTGCTCGCCGTGCCCAGCTGTTCGGGTGTCACGCCGATCGCCTCGCGCGCCAGATTCACGTCAAAGGTCGGCTTGATCCGATCCTTGGCCGCCTGGCGGGCCAGATCGCCCATGTCCTGGAACAGCTGCTCGGAAAGCTGGTTGCGCTGACCCAGCACCATGCTGGCGGCGACGCCGGGCGCGGCGGGCGTGACCGAGTCCACGTGCGCGACCATGACCTGCACCTGAGCGGTCTGGCCGTTGAAGACCTCGCCCTGCTTGGCGTCGAAGATCTTCTGCAGCAGCTCGCCGCCAAGGGCTTTGTTCTGGGCCATGCCCTGACGGGTGATGTCCACGGCGTGGCCGACCTGGGCCTTCACCGAGCCGGCGGCGGCTTCCATGGTCTCGCCCTTCTTGATCGCGGCGGTCAGCTCATCGGCCTTGGCGTGCAGCCGCTTGAGCATCTCCTGGATCATATAGTCCTGGATCATCTGGCCCTTCACATCGGCCAGGGCGGGCAGGGCGGGCGGAGCGATCTTGTCCACGCGCATGGAGAAATACTCGCCATTGCCGTCGTCCTCGTCGTCCATCTCGCCACCGGCCTGCTGGGCGAAGGCGTCCTTCAACAGCTTGGGCGACAGACCGTCGACCGGCTTGTTGCTGGTGTCGGTCCCCTGGGCGGTGATCGGTCCGATGGTCAGCACGGCCACGCCGGCTTTGCCGGCGGCGTCGACGATGTTGGCGCCGCCGCCGTGGGCGTCGTCGAACTTCTGCACTTCGTCGTAGGCCTTCTTCTTGGCCGCATCCAACTTCACCTGAGGTTCCAGCTGGGCGCGCAGATCGTCCAGCGACGGGACCTTGCCGACGGTGACCGAACTGACCTTGACCACCGCAAAGCCGGACAGGTCGCTCTGGATCACACCGCTGGTCTGGCCCTCTTTCAGGCCGAACGCCGCGTCGGCGACCTTGGGGTCGGCGACCGCCGACTTGATGGCGTCGGCATAGGTGATCGGCTGGGCGCCAACGGATTTGGCCACCGCCTCGGGCGCCTCGCCGGCGCCGATCCGCTTGGCCACGGTCGCGGCCGTGGCCGCGTCGTGGACCGGCACCTCGACCAGGCTGCGTTTTTCCGGCGTCGACAGGCTGTCCTTCTTGAAGTCATAGGCCTTCTGCAGCGCCGCGGGATCCACCGGCATGGTCGCCGCCAGAGCTTTCGGGCTGAACCGAACCACCGTCAGGGTGCGCATTTCCGGCCGCATCAACGCCGTCGAATTCTGCTTCATGAAATCGATCAGCTGGGGGTCGGTCGGCAGGGCGGGTTGATCGACGCTGTGCTGATCCAGGGTGAAATAGGTCAGGGTGCGGGCCTCGAGTTCGAAGTCAGCGACGATGGCTCCAAGCGTGCGGGGCGCCTTCAGGCCGGCGGCCAGACCGGTCGCCAGCTGGTCGCGGGCGATCTCATCGCGGATCTGCGATTCGAACTGGGTGGTCGTCATCTCCAGCTGCGCCACCTTCTGCTGGTAGGCGCTCTGGTCGAACACGCCGGTGATCGGGTTGAAGAACTCCGGCTGCTTGCGCAGTTCGCCGATGATCAGGCTGGGCGCGGGCCGAACGCCCATGCGGGTCGTCAGCTCGGCGAACGCCTCGTCGGCGGACAGGCCCTGGAGCAGCTGAAGATCGAACCCGTGCTGGACGGCGTCCAGATTGCTCACCTGCTGGCCAGCCTGCTTTTCGGCGTCCTGCAGTGAAATCTGGAAGTAGCGCTTGAAGCTGTCCGGGGTGACCGTATGCGACCCGGCCTGGATCACTTCGGTGCTGACATGGCCGGTGACGCGTCCGCTAATGCCCCAGCCAACAAAGGCGATGGCCAGAATCCCTAAGAGGACGCGAGCCACCAAGGTATTGGCGAGGGCGCGGAACATGGAGAGCATGAGCGATAGTCCTGTCGGCCGCGTCCACGGCTGGAACGGGCGGTATAGTGGAGCGGGCGGA
>Ga0302314_10004422_pt1 | contig 25873 bp, 27 predicted proteins | sample III_Palsa_N2_3_FD_200533 | JGI IMG/M metagenome (GOLD analysis project Ga0302314, IMG submission 200533) | Peat permafrost microbial communities from Stordalen Mire near Abisko, Sweden - III_Palsa_N2_3 | ecosystem: Environmental > Terrestrial > Soil > Palsa > Peat permafrost | place: Sweden...
CGCCGCCGGGGGGGGCGCCCCGCCCGCGGCCGCGGCCGCCCGCCTGGGGGCGGGGGCCTGGGGCCGGGGGGCGGCGGGGGGGCCCGCGCGGCCCGAGGTCGACCTGACGCCGGCCCAGGCCGGCGCCCCGACCGTGGGCCTCTTCCTCGACAGCGGCCTCGTGGGAGTCCACGCGACCTTCCAGCACCCCTTCCCCGAGGCGGCGGCCCCGGACACCCATGACCGCCGGGCGGCCCAGCTGCGGCGCGTCCTCGCGCTCTCGATCCTCCAGCGCCGGGCCGGCCGCCTCGCGCAGGCCGCCGGGAGCAGCCTGGTCGACCCGATGGCCGGAGTCGCGAACTCGGTGCCGGGCTGGGTCTCGGCCTACTTTGGCGCCTCGGGTGCGATCGACCACTGGCGGTCCTTCCTGCCGGAGCTGGAGCAGCAGCAGCGCCTCGCCTACGACTACGGCTTCACCGCCGGCGAGGTGGACGTGGCCCGCGCCAGCGCGGCGGCGTCCCTCGAGAACGCGGTGAACACGGCGGCGACCTGGCACTCGGACTGGCTCGCGACCCAGCTCGCCAACTCCCTGATCGGGGGCTTCGTGTTTTCGACGCCGGCGGCCCGCCAGCGGGACCTCGGGCCCGAGCTGGCGGCGGCGAACCCGGCCAGCCTTCTGCGCGAGTACCGCCGCACCTGGGGCCCGGGACCCCTGCACGTGTTCGTCGCCGGCGGCTTGGGCCTGAAGGTGCGCCGCGAGGACATCGCCGCGGTCCTGAACACCAGCCGGGAGACGCCCGTGACCCGCCCGGCCGAGAAGCCGGCCCTGGCCTTCGCCTACCCGGACTTCGGACCGCCCGGCGCCCTGCTGGGGCCGGCCCACGTCGCCGACCTCGACCTCTGGGAGGCCCGGTTCGCCAACGGCGTCCGGCTCAACTTCAAGCGCACGGCCTTCGAGGCCAACACCGTGCTGGTGAGCGTGCGGGTGGGCGCCGGGCGGCTCGCCGAGCCGCTGCACCGCCCGGGGCTCGACGTGCTGGCCTCCGCCCTGGTCAACTTCGGCGGCCTCGGGCGCCACTCCTTCGAGGACCTGCAGGAGATCCTGTCGAGCCACTCCGTCGTCGCCAGCTTCTACGTCGACTCCGACGCCCTGGGCTTCGGCGCCCGGTGCGCGCCCAAGGAGCTCGGCCTGTGCCTGCGGCTGATCACCGCCTACCTCACCGACGCCGGCTTCCGCCCCGAGGCGATGCCAAAGGCGCGGGCGTCGATCGCCGATATCCTGGTCTCGATCGCGAACTCGCCCGCCGGCCCGATCTCGACCGGGGCCGCGCGCCTCCTGGCCGGCGGCGACGACCGCTTCGCCGGCCCCACCGCGGCGGCGCTCGGCGCCCTCAGCCCGGTCGAGGTGCGGGCCTGGATCGAGCCCGAGCTGCGCCACGGCCCGGTGGAGGTCGGCATCGTCGGCGATGTCGCCTGGGAGGACGCCGCCGCCGCGGTGGGCGCGACCGTGGGCGCCCTGCCGCCCCGCGAGGAGCGGACCGCCGCGACGACCGCCCAGCGCCTGTACGGGCCGCAGTGGCCGGACAAGCCCGTGTACGTGCTGACCACCGACCCCCGGCTGCGGCAGGTCGCGCTAACCTGGCTGTGCCCGGAGCCGGACGTGCAGGACATCCACGCGGAGCGCCGCTGCCGGCTGCTGGCGGCGCTGGTGGCGGAGCGGCTGCGGGTCCGGCTGCGCGAGGAACTCGGCGCGGCCTACGGCTTCGACGGCGACTTCGTCACGACCAACGGCTTTCCCGACCTGAGCTACTTCGCGGCCGCGACCACCGTAGCCCCGGTCCACGCCCGCCGGGCCAACGAGATCATCAAGGATGAGCTGGGCCTGCTGGAAAAGGGCCGGTTCACCGACGACGAGTTCGAGCGCGTGCGGCTGCCCTTCCTCCGGGCCTGGGAGAAGGACCTCCGGGACAACGGCTACTGGTGCTTCACCGTGCTCCGCGACGCACAGCTGCACCCCGAACGCCTGAACGAGGCCCGCGACCGCCAGTCCGACTGCGCCGCCATCACCCGCAAGGACGTCGAGGCCGTGGCGGCCCGCTACTTCGGCTACGAGCACTGGTTCCAGTTCGTCGCCTTCCCGCGCGTCGGGCTGATGCTCCCGCCCCAGACCAACCTGGGCAGCTTCCCGCGGGGCTCCCCCGCGCCCTTCACCATGCCGGGATCGCATTGACACTGCCGGTCGCGGCAGGCGACATTCAGGCGCGTGAGCATCCCTTCGGCCCGGGAAACATTCAGGAAGTTCCTCGCCCAGGAAGGACTCCGGGTCACGAGCCAGCGGCTGGCCATCTTTGACGCCGCCCTCGGGCGCAAGGAGCACTTCACGGCCGAGCAGCTGCTCGACTACGCCCGCTCGATCGACGACTCGGTGTCGCGGGCCACGGTCTACCGCACGCTCCCGATCATGACCCGCAGCGCCCTCCTGCGCGAGATCGACATCGGCAGCGGCGAGAAGTTCTACATGCCGAACCTGCAGCCCAACACCCAGATCGCCCAGGTGGTGTGCACGGACTGCGACCGGATCTTCGAGATCAGCGCCCCCTTCATGGAGTGGTACGGGAGCACGGTCTCCTCCAAGCTCGGCCTCTCGCCCGTCTCCCAGCGCCTCCAGGTGAGCGCCCGCTGCAACACCCTGCGGGACACCGGCGCCTGCCCCAACCGCTCCTGAGCCCTTTCCCTTCCCCGATGCCTGACGAATCCGCCCGCGATGCCGCCTTCGAGATCAGCTTCTTCGAGGGGGTCCGGCGCCACGACCCGCAGTGCGTCGAGGTGATCGAGATCCTCGGCGGCCTCTACACCAAACTCGGGCGGATCGCGGACGGCCTGAAGATGGACCGCAAGCTGGTCCGCCTGCAGCCGGCCAACGCCACCGCCCACTACAACCTGGCCTGCAGCCTCGCCCTCTCCAAGCGCAACCCCGAGGCCATCCGCTCCCTCCGCCAGGCGATCGGACTCGGCTACCGCGACTTCGAGTGGATGTCCCACGACCCGGACCTGCAGGGCCTGAAGCGCAACCCGGCGTTCAGCGCCATGGTCGCGCAGCTGAAGCCCCAAAGCTGAGCCGCCAGTGTTCTGGCTGAAGAAGGCGGTCTCGTTCTGGCTGATGCCGCTGCCGCTGTGCCTGGCGCTGCTGGTGCTGGGGCTCGCCCTGGCGGCGGCCGGCGCCCGCCGCCAGGGGCGGGCCCTGGTGGGCCTCGCGACCCTCCTCCTCATCGTCTTCTCGACCAACGCGGTCAGCATCCGGCTGCTGCGGCCCTTGGAGCAGCGCTACCCGGCGATCCCGGAGCTGGTCCCGGGCGCCGCCCTCGCCCCGCCGCTCGCCGACTGCCAGTTCGTGGTCGTGCTCGGCAGCGGGCACACTGAGATGGAGGGGGTCTCGGCCACCGGCCGGCTCTCGGCTTCCGGCCTGGCGCGCCTCGTCGAGGGGGTCCGCCTCCTGCGCGCGCTGCCCCGGGCCCAACTGATCGTCAGCGGGCCCGGCGAACCCGGCCGCCGCACCCACGCGGAGGTCCTGGCCGCCGCCGCCGAGTCGCTCGGCGTCGAGCCCGCCCGGGTGCGCCTGGTCGACACCGCCCACGACACCGAGGAGGAGGCCCAGGTCGTGGCCGGCATCGTCGGCGACCGGCCGGTGGCCCTGGTGACCTCGGCCTGGCACCTCCCGCGCGCCGGCCGGCTCTTCCGCCGGAACCACGTCACCTTCGTCGCGTGCCCGTCCGATTTCGTGGCCCGGGTCGACGGCCCGTTCCGCTGGCGGGACCTGCGGGTGGACAGCGAATCGCTGCAGCGGAGCACGCTGGCCGTCCACGAGCGCCTCGGGCTGCTTTGGCTCAGCCTGCGCGACGCCCTCTGAGGCGCCGCGTCACGCCAGGGTGGGCAGGCCCGGCAGGTTGAGGATGAAGGTGGACCCCTCGCCCGGCTCGCTCTCCAGCCGGACCTCGCCGCCGTGGGCCTGCATCACATGCTTGACGATGGCGAGGCCCAGCCCCGTGCCGCCCTGCTCCCGCGAGCGGGCCTTGTCGACCCGGTAGAACCGCTCGAAGATGCGCTCCTGGGCGTCCCGCGGGATGCCCGGCCCATCGTCCTGGACCACGATCTCGATCCGGCCGTCGGGCAGCTGGCGCCCGGAGGCCTTGGCCGCGCCGCCGCTGCGGCCGTACTTGATGGCATTGTCGAGCAGGTTGGAGATGACCTGCCGCAGCCGGTCGTTGTCGGCCAGCGCCACTAGCGAAACCGGCACCTCGTTCTCCAGCCGCACGTCCCGGGTGAGCGCCCGGACCTGAAGGTCGTCGATCGCGTCCTGCACCATCGCGCGAAGCGAGATGGGCTGGCGGTTGAGGCGCAGTCCGCCGGAATCCAGGGTGGAGAGGAGCAGCAGGTCGTCGATGAGCAGCGCCAGGCGGTTGGCGTGCTTGTCGATGATCTGGAGGAAGCGGGCGAGGGCCGCGGCGTCGTCCTTGCCGCCGTCGAGCAGCGTCTCGGTCGCGCTCTTGATCAGCGACAGGGGGGTGCGCAGCTCGTGGCTCACGTTGGCGACGAACTCCTGCCGGACCCCCTCCAACTGGCGCAGGCGGGTGAGGTCGTGGAAGACGAGGATGGCGCCGTCGCGGGCCCCCCCGGGATCCCGGAGGGCGAGGGCGTTCACCTGCAGAAAGCGCGGCGTCGACATCAGGTCGATGCGGAGCTCGTGCCCGAGCACCTCGGCCTCGCGGTCCAGGCGGGCCACCACCGCCGCCACCTCGTGGTGGCGGGTCGCCTCCAGCACGGTCTTGCCCGGGGCGTGCCCGTCGAAGCCGAAGAGCGCCTCGGCGGCGCGGTTGGCCAGCCGGATCCGACCGCCGCCGTCGACCACGATCAGCCCCTCGACCATCCGGTCGAAGAGCGCCGCCGTCCGCAGGGCCTGCTCCCGGAGTTCCCCCTCGCGGCGGGTCCGCTGGTCCGCGACCTCGCGCCGGTGGCGGATCAGCTCGGCGGCCCGCCGGCCGCGCTCGATCCGCCAGGCGATCGCGAAGGCGACGCCGACGGCCGCCAGGAAGATGAGCGCCACTTCCATGGGGGCGCGGGCTCAGGCCTCGGCGGCGAAGCGGTAGCCCACGCCGCGGACCGTCTCGAGGTGCTGGGCGGCATCGCCCAGCTTCTCGCGCAGCCGGCGCATGTGGGTGTCGACCGTGCGGCTGTCGATCGGGTTCTCGTAGCCCCAGACGTCCTGGAGCAGGCGGTCCCGCGACTGCACCCGGCCGCGGCGGCGCGCGAGGATCTCCAGCAGCTTGAACTCGGTCGCCGTCAGGACGATCCCCCGGCTGCCCACCTGGACGATGTGGCGCGGGACGTCGATCTGGATGTCGCCGATCCGCAGGTTGGTGCCCGGGTCGTCCCCCGAGCTGGTGCGGGCGAGCTGCTTCTTGATCCGGATCACCAGCTCGCGCGGGCTGAACGGCTTGGTGACGTAGTCGTCCGCCCCCAGTTCCAGGCCGAGCACCCGGTCCATCTCGGCCGCGCGGGCCGTCAGCATGATCACCGGGATCGACGCCGTCGCCGGGTCGCGGCGCAGGATCTTGCAGACCTCGAGGCCGTCGACCTCGGGCAGCATGAGGTCGAGGACGATCAGGTCGGGGCGCTCGTCGCGCGCGATCGCGAGTGCGCGCGTGCCATCCTTGGCAAAGATCGGGGTGTAGCCGGCTTCCCGCAGCTTGAAGCCGAGGATCTCCAGGGCATCGGGCTCGTCGTCAACTACCAGGATCTTTGTCTTCATTTAGTTTCTGACCGGAATGGCGGATGTCGATCGCCTCGTAGAGGTACACGACGTCCTCCGCGATGTTGGTCGCGTGGTCGGCGATGCGCTCGAGGCACTTGGAGATCACCATCAGGTTCAGGCAGCGGGAGATGTTGGCCGGCCGCTCGACCATGAAGCTCGAGAGCTCGCGGTGCAGCTGGCGGTTCAGGTTGTCGACTTCCTTGTCGCGGGGGATGACGCCCCGCGCCTGGTCCGGGTCGCGGTTGATGAACGACGAGATCGCGTCGCGGAGCATCTCGAGCGCCATCGTGGCCATCCGCGGCAGGTCGACGTAGGGCTTCAGCTGCTGCTCGGTGTCCAGGTCGATGGCGCGGCGGGCGATCGTCACCGCCGAGTCCCCCACCCGCTCGAGGTTCTGGGAGATCTTCATCGCCACGGTGGTGAGCCGCAGGTCGGTCGCGACCGGCGCCTTGGCCAGGAGGTGGATGGCGATGTCGTCGATCTCGACCTCGAACTGGTCGATGATGTTGTCGTCGTCCTGGACCGACTGCGCCAGGGCGTCGTCCCGCTCCACCAGCGCCCGCATCGAGCGGGTGAGCGCCGACTCGGCATGGCTCGCCATCGCCAGGAGGCTTTCCTTCAGCCGGTTCATCTCTTCGTTGTAGTGGGTCATGGCGGGAGGGTCAGCCGAACCGGCCGGAGACGTAGGCCTCGGTCTGGGGGTTGGACGGGTTCGTGAACATCTTGCGGGTCTCGCCGAACTCGATCAGGCGGCCCATGTAGAAGAACGCGGTCCGGTCGGAGCAGCGGGCCGCCTGCTGCATGTTGTGGGTCACGATCACCACCGTGTACTTGGCGCGCAGGGTCTGGATCAGGTCCTCGATCTTGGCGGTGGCGATCGGGTCGAGGGCGGAGCAGGGCTCGTCCATCAGGAGCGTCTCGGGCTGCACCGCCAGGGACCGGGCGATGCAGAGGCGCTGCTGCTGGCCCCCGGAGAGGCTCGTGCCGGGCCGGTTCAGCGTGTCCTTCACCTCGTCCCACAGCGCCGCCATCCGGAGGGACTCCTCCAGGCGGCCCTGGAGGACCGCCTTGTCGCGGATGCCGTTCAGGCGCAGGCCGACGAGCACGTTCTCGGCGATCGACATGGTCGGGAACGGGTTCGACTTCTGGAAGACCATCCCGATCCGGCGGCGGATCGAGACCGCCTCGACGCCCGGGCCGTAGAGGTCCTGCCCGAAGTGCCGGAGCGAACCCTCGAGGCGGGTGCCCGGCGTCAATTCGTGCATCCGGTTCAGCGCACGGAGGAAGGTCGACTTGCCGCAGCCGCTCGGGCCGATGATCGCCGTCACCTTGCGGGCCGGCAGGCGGATGGACACGTCCTGGAGGGCCTGGCGGGGGCCGTACCAGAGGCTGAAGTTCTTGATGTCGAACGCCACCTCGTCGGCCTCGCCGGGCGGGGCCGCGGCGGGGGTCGCGGGCGCCGGAGCGATCCGCACCGGTTCGGCGGGCTTGGAACTGAGAGCCGCTTCAGGGGGGTTGGCCATGGTGATCAAGTGGTGAGCCGGCGGTCGCGCGACAGTACGCGGACCAAAATATTGAGCGCGAGGATCAAAGCCATCAGGACCAGCGCCCCCGCCCAGGCCTGCCGGTGCCAGTCGTCGTAGGGCGAGATCGCGTAGGCGAAGATCTGCAGCGGGAGGGCGGAAATCGGCTCCTTCAGGTTGTGGTTCCAGAAGTTGTTGCCCAGCGCGGTGAAGAGGAGCGGGGCGGTCTCCCCGGCAATGCGGGCCATGGCGACGATGACGCCGGTGGCGATGCCCTTGAGCGCGGTGCGGACGACGATCACCATGATCACCTTCCAGCGCGCCACCCCGAGGGCGAGCGCGGCCTCCCGGTAGCTCTGGGGCACGAGGATCAGCACCTCCTCGGTGGTGCGCATCACCAGCGGGATCATCATGAGCCCGAGGGCGGTCCCGCCGGCGTAGGCCGAGAAGGTCTTGAAGGGGACGACCAGCATCAGGTACACGACCATGCCCCAGACGATCGAGGGCACCCCGTTCAGGACGTCGGCCGCGAACCGGAGCCAGTTGTTGACCCGGTCGGAGCCGTACTCCGCCAGGTAGACGCCGCCCATGACCCCGAGCGGCACGCCGATCACGGCGGCCATGGCGAGCAGCGTGATGGTGCCGACGATCGCGTTCGCCATGCCACCCCCGGGGACGCCGGTCGGCTTCGGCAGCTGGGTGAAGAAGTTCAGGTCGATGGCGCTGTAGCCCTGGCGCAGGAGGAAGTAGATGACAAGGAAGAGCGGGGCGATGACCACCAGGGCGCAGGCCACGAGCACGGCCGTGACGGCCGTGCTCTTCGCCTTGCGCCAGCGGGCGTAGCCGGGGGTCGGAAGGTAGGGCGAGGCGTTCATGGGCCTAGCCGACCTTGATCGGGCCGCTGCCGGTCATGCTCTTCAGCATCAGCTGCGCGAGCACGTTGACGAGGATCGTGACCGCGAGGAGCACGAGGCCGAGCTCGAACAGCGAGTTGAGGTAGAGGTCGCTCGTGGCCTCCGCAAACTCGTTGGCGATCACGCTCGCCAGGGTATAGCCGGGCGCGAAGAGCGAGGCGGCGATCTGCGGGTTGTTGCCGATCACCATCGTCACCGCCATGGTCTCCCCGAGGGCGCGGCCCAGGCCGAGGATGGCCGCGCCGAAGAGGCCCCGGCGGGCGTAGCTGAGGACGGCGATCTTCAGGACCTCCCAGCGGGTGGCGCCGAGGGCATAGGCCGCCTCGCGCTGCAGGTTCGGCACCGAGCGCAGGATCTCGCGGGCGATCGAGGTCACGATCGGCAGGATCATGATCGCGATGATGATGCCGGCGGCCAGCATGCTCACCCCGTAGATCGGCCCCCGGAAGAGCGGCAGGAAGCCCAGGCTGTGCTTGAGCCAGACGAAGAGGTGGTCGCGGAGCCACGGGATGAGGACAAAGATGCCCCACAGGCCGAAGATGACGCTCGGGACCGCCGCCAGCATTTCGATCACCATCACCACCGGCTGGCGGAGGCGGAGCGGCGCCAGCTCGGTCAGGAAGAGCGCTGTCGCGACCCCCAGCGGCACCGCGATCAGCAGGGCGATCAGCGAGGAGACCAGGGTGCCGAAGATGAAGGGCAGCGCGCCGTACTGGTCCTCGACCGGGTTCCACTCCCGGGTCCAGAGGAAGCTGAACCCGAACTTGTGGATCGCCAGCCGGGAGCCGGCGTAGAGCTGCCAGCCCACGAGGACGATCAGGGCCACGACGACCAGCGCGGCCGCGCCGGCCACCCACTTGAACGCGAGGTCGGGCCCCCGGGAGGTCGACTCGGGCAGGACGGGGGAGGTGGTGGTCACGGAGCTCATCGGAAATCCCGCGGGGTCCGGCCGGGGGCCGGCGGCGTCCGCAGGGCGCCCGCGATCAGTATTTAATGGTCTGCACCCTTTCAAGGGCGCGCTTGAGCACGGCGTCCGGGAGCGGGGCGTAGTCGAGGGCGGGCGCGAACTTCTCGCCGTCGCCGTAGGCCCACTTGAGGAACTGCACCAGCTTCTCGCCCTTGGCGTGGTCCTTCTGCTCGGCGTAGACCAGGAGCCAGGTCGCCCCCGCGATCGGGTAGGCGGCGGCGCCGGGGGAATCGACCATGGAGAAGCGGAAGTCGTCCGGGATCGTGGCGGAGGCGAGCGCGGCCGTGACCGAGGCGACGGTGGGCGCGATGTAGGTGCCGGCGGCGTTTTTCAAACTGACGAAAGGCAGGTTGTTCTGGTGCGCGTAGGCGAGCTCGACGTACCCGATCGCGCCGGGGGTCTGCTTGACCTGGCCGGCGACGCCGGGGTTGCCCTTGCCGCCGAGGCCGAGGGGCCAGCTGACCGCGGTGCCCTTGCCGACCTTGGATTTCCAGTCGGGGCTGACGTGGCTCAGGTAGTCGGTGAAGATGAAGGAGGTGCCGCTGCCGTCCGAGCGGTGGACGACGACGATGTCGATGTCCGGCAGCTTGACGCCGGCGTTCTGGGCCGCGATCGCGGGGTCGTTCCACTTGGTGATCGTGCCGAGGAAGATCCCCGCCAGGGTCGGGCCGTCCATGTTCAGCTGGGGGTTGCCCTCCAGGTTGTAGCTGACCGCGACCGCGCCGGCCACCGTCGGCAGGTGCAGGAGCTTGCGGGGGGCCTTGGCGAGGTTCTCATCCGACATCGGGCCGTCCGAGGCGCCGAAGTCGACGGTCTCGGCCAGGATCTGCTTCTGGCCGCCGCCGGAGCCGATGCCCTGGTAATTGAAGCGGACCGAGGCATCGACCTTCTGGTAGGCGTCGAACCACTTGGTATAGATCGGCTGCGGGAAGGTCGCACCGGCGCCGTTGATCAGCATCTGGGCCGAGGCGGTGGTCACGGTGAGGGCGGCCAGGGCGCAGGTAACGAGGGTATTTTTCAAGGAGGGAAACGGGCTGTCGGGTTGGAAGAAACCGGCCGGGGCCGGGAGGGAGCGGATCACGCCCATCGTAATCCGCCCACGTTACGGACAGGTGACGCGCAGGTGACACTCCCGTTAAACGCCCTCCGGGACGCTTGGCCATGCAAAAAGATCGCGCTTGCCGCACGGCCGGGGCGATAAGAAGCCTTGCCGATGGACAGCGTCACCGAGCTCACCGAGGAGGTCAGGGGACTGGGCCAGCACATGTTTCGGGTCCGGCTGCCCTTTCTTTCGGAGCTCCGGGGTTATTCCTGGGCCAAGTTCCGGGCCGACCTGATCGCCGGGGCCACCGTCACCCTCGTCTCGATTCCCCAGGCGATTGGCTTCTCCTTGATCCTCAATCTCCCGCCGACGCCGGTGATCGTCTCGGTGATCATCGGGGGCTTCGTGGGGGCGCTGTTCTTCTCGTCCCGCCACCACGTCTTCGGCCCCACCAGCTCGATCAGCCTGATCGTGGCGGCCACCATCAGCGCCAATGGCTCCTACGGCCTCCCGCCGCTCGAACTGGCGATCTACCTCGGCTTCCTGATCGGCGTGATCCAGCTGCTGGCCGGCCTCCTCAACTTTGGGGAGGTGACAAAGTTCATCTCCCGGTCCGTGGTCGTGGGCTACAGCACCGGGATCGGTGTCCTCCTGATCGCCAGCCAGCTGCATAACCTCTTGGGCTTCAACGCCGGCTCCGGCCAGAACTTCTCGCTCAACGTCTGGCAGGCCCTGCTGGACCTCGGCACCAACCAGGTGAATCCGGCCGCCATCGCCATCGGGGCCCTCACCTTCGGCATCTTCTGGCTGGTCATGCGCCTGCGGCCGACCTGGCCGGAGGCCCTGATCGGCCTTGCCGCCCTGGGCGTCGGGGCGCGGATCTACTTGTTCTTCCACGCCAACGTTCCCTTCCGGCTGGTGAAGGACGAGGGGGCGCTGACCGCGATCGTCCCGGCGTTCGCCGGGCTGCCGTTCGGGCCCCGTCGGCTGCACCTCCTGCCCGAGCTCGCCGGGACGGCAATCGCCATCTCGATCCTCGGCATGCTCGAGGCGGTCTCGATCACCAAGGGCCTGGCGGCCAAGAGCGGCCAGAAGATCGAGCCCAACCAGGAGCTGGTCGGGATGGGCGTGGCCAACATCGCCTGCTCCTTCTTCGGGGCGGTCCCCGGCTCGTCCTCGTTCGCCCGTTCGGCGGTAAACTTCCAGAGCGGGGCGCAGACGCAGCTCTCCTCGATGTTCAGCAGCATCGTCGTCCTCCTGGTCCTCGGCTTCGTCACCCCGGTCTTCAACTACATCCCGGTGGCGGCGCTGGCCGCCCACCTCATCCGGGTGGGCTTCAAGATGATCAACCGCCACCAGATCCGGATCTCCTGCCGCTCCACCCCGTCGGACCTCGTGGTCTTTGTCATCACCTTCGGCTCGTGCCTCTTCCTCAAGCTCGACACCGCGATCTACGTCGGGATCGGCGTGTCGCTCGCCCTCTTCCTGAAGAAGACGAGCACGCCCACCCTGGTGGAGTACTCGATCAACGAGACCGGCAACCTGGCCGAGCTCCACGACCCGAAGGAGCGCTTCCATCCCGAGATCTCGATCATCCACGTGGAGGGCGAGCTCTTCTTTGGCGCCGCCGACCTCTTCCAGGAGCAGATCCGGATCCTGGCCGACAACCAGAACATCCGCGTCTTCATCCTGCGGATGAAGAACGCCCGGCACCTCGACGCCTCGACCGTGATGGCGATGGAGAACCTGCACGACTACCTGCGGGAGACCGGGCGCTTCCTGCTGATCAGCGGCAGCAACCCGGAGGTGACCCGCGTGCTCGAGAACAGCGGTCTCCTGGCCCAGATCGGTCCCGAGAACATCTTCCCGGCCGAGTCGAACCCCACCGTCGCCACCCGCAACGCCCTGAAGCGCGCCAAGGAGCTCCTGCCCGGCGAGGCGGCCGAGCTCCGGGTCTTCTACGACAAGACCCAGAAGCCGGCGTAGCCACGTCCGCAGCCGCCGGACCGCGCCTAAAAGGTCGTCAGCCGCACCCGGAGGGCCACCGGCAGGGTACTGAAATTCAGCCCGTAGTCCGTCTCGTCGCCATTCCAGATCCGGGTCGGCTTGAACTCGCCGTTCTCATAGGTCCCCTCCTCCACCCGCAGGAACATGCGCTGGGCCCTGCTGGCGGCGTCGGAGCGCCTGAAATCGACCCGGCACAGGTGCCCCATGACCAGGAAGGTGTCGGGGGCCAACAGGCCCACGAGCGCGCCCCCGACCGGGTCGGGATTGCCCTGGGGGCCCTTCGGGCCGCCAAACCGGCTGAGGCCGTAGCTGACCACGGCGTCCCACGGCCCGAAGCTCAGGGTCTGCACGTGCGCGGCCTCCGGCTCGGACACGGCCTGCAGCCGGCCGTCAAACTCCAGGCCGGCCACCGTCCGCATCGCCGCGCCGACCATCCGGTAGTTCTGGGCGAAGGGGGCGAAGTGGTCCTCGTCGGGCTTGTGACCGTTTAGGAAGCCCACCGCCTCGAGGCCGTGGTCGATGCCAAATGGGGCGAAGCCGATGGCGCCCTTGCCAATCGCGGCGAAGAGCATGTGCGCGGCCAGCGGCGAGCCCATGGTCTCGGGGATCAGGAGCGGGTTGTCGGGCCGCGCATAGAGGTCCAGGACCTTGAGGTACTTGGCCTCGTCGCGCTGGTAGATGTCGGGGGCGACGAGGTCCAGCGCCGGGGCGGCCGCCTTCCAGATCGCGATCACGTTGTCGGTGGGGCCGCCGCTCTCGTAGGTGCCGGCCGGGCCGTGGTCCAGCGGGTCGCGCAGGGCGCAGTTGGTGTAGAGCGGGAGGGCATACTCGGCCTTGCCGGCGGCCGCCACCTGCCCGATGAAGTGCGCCACGGAATAGGCGTGGAAGAACTCGTCGGCATCCGCGCCGAAGACCGCGGTCCAGTTCCCGCCCACCTTGCCCGGGAGCCCGAGGGCGGTGAGGAAATCGGCCGGGACCGGCTGGCGGAAGATCTCCTGCGCGGCCGGCGAATAGTCCCGGATCGTGTTCCAGGCGCCGGGCTCGTTCTCGACCTGCACCATGATGACGGTGCGGAAGGGATCGACCGCCTTCAGGTGCTGCATGAGCGTCTGGAAGGCGAGCATGTCCGCATTCAGGGTGGCGCGGGCGTGGGGCGAGGGCGTGTCGACGGCGAGGCCGTCCCGGCCGATGCAGAGGGGATAGAGGTCCGGATGGGCCTTCATCCACAGGGGCTCGTAGTGCGAGCTGCCGTTCTTCCAGGTCCCGAACCAGAGGAGCACCAGGCGGACGCCGTGCCCGCGCGCCTGCTGGATCAGGGTGTCGACGAGCGAAAAGTCGAAGCGCCCCTCGGCCGGCTCGAACTGCTCCCAGTAGACGGGCGCCTCCAGGGTGTTGGCGTGCATCTTCTCGATCGCTTCCCAGACCTTCGGGAGCTCCGAGGGCCACGCGCTGGAATTGCCGCACTGGCCGCCAAGGATCAGGAACGGCTGGCTGTCGACGAGGAGGGCGTGCCGGCCGCCCGCGTCGACGATCCGCGGGATCTCGGTGGTGAGGTGCGCCGGCGGCGGTGCCGCCAGAGTTCGCGGGAGCGCGGCCGCGACCAGGAGGGAGGCCAGGGCGAGGGGTCGAAGTGGGGGCATGGGTGGATTCAAAGGGGCGGGGCGAGCAAAGGCCGGAGGAGGCCCGGTGTCACGCCCGGCTAGACGCATGGCCGCGGACTTTGATCCGCCCCTTTCCTCAGGGTGTGGCCATCTGGTAGACCTCGGCCAAGGCGGTGCCGGTCGTCCCGCCGACCCCCGAGATCTGGGCGGTGTAGGATCCGGCCGGGAGTGTCACGACAACGGCGGAGTCGGCGGAGCCCGCCGTGAGCGCGAAGGCCCCGACCGCCGACATGTCCGCGGCCGTGGCGGCCCGGTAGCTCGCCGCCACCGACGAGGTCCCGGCGGCGGGCGCGTTGCCCCAGCCGGTATTGGAGACGATCAACGCGCTGCTCGAATCGTAGATTGCGATCGACGGCTGGGCCAGCGCGCCCGCGACGCCAAAGGCCGTGAGGGCCGGCCCCACCCCGCGCACCAACAGCTGCGAGGAGCTGCCCTGCACGACGAAGCCGGCGATCGCCAGCTGGGCGCCGGTGCCCACAAAGCAGCGGGTCGAGATGTTGCTGAGGACCGCCGGGACGTTGGTCGCCAGCTCATAGACCTCGCCGAGCCCGATCCCCGTCGTGCTGTTGGCGCCCACCACCTGCAGGGTGTAGCTGCCGTCCGGCAGGGTGAGGACCATTGCGGAGTCGAGCGAGCCGGCCGTCAGGCTGAAGGCGCCGACGGTCGACATGTCGGCGGCGGTGGCGGACCGGACGGTGGCCGCGACGGCGGACGTCCCGGTGGTCGGGGCGTTGCCCCAGCCGGAATCCGTGGCGATGGCGGCCCCGGTGGAGTCGTAAACCGTGATCACGGGCTGGGCGAGCGCACCCGCCACCCCGAAGCCGGCGAGCGCCGGACCGATGCCGCGGACCAGCACCGACTTGGTGCTGCCCGACGGCCCCGCGATCACAAAGCCGGCGATCATGATATTGGCGCCGGTGTTCACCTGGGCCCGCGACGAGATGTTGATCAGGCGCACGGTCGGCACCGCCTCGGCGCCCAGGGTCTGGAGGAGCTGCGCCACGTCCGGCGAGCCGAGACCGGAGCAGAGGTCATAGCCCGGGCCCGCGCTGTAGTTGGGGTTGTTCCCGCTCGTGATGTCGTTCAGGGAGCTGGTCCCCTCGAGCGGATAGAGGTGCGGATTGAGGAAGCCGATCGAGCCGAGGCCGCCCGCGGCCCGGGACTGGTTGAGCAGGACCGCGATGCCCGCCCAGACGGGCGTGGCCAGGCTGGTGCCGAGGTCGGGCACCGCGGAGCCGTTCTCGAAGACCAGCACGCCGACGTTGGGATAGGTCGCCAGTTCGTAGGCCGCGCCGACGTTCACGTTGGTGAAGTTTGCGTCGGAGAGGGCCGCGACATCCGGCACGCAGCGCATGGACTCGGCCGCCAGGACGGTGCCCCCCGTCTGCCAGCTGGGCCGGGCAAAGAGGCTGCTGACGCCGCCGCCGGTGGCGCTCTTGCTGGCGGCGATGTCGTTCCAGACCACCTCGCTGCTGAGGACGGAATTGCCCGTGAGGTTGAGGGTCGTGCCCCCCACCCCGGTCACGCTGGGGTCGCTCGCCGGATACTCGACCGCCAGGGGCGCGCTCGCCGAATAGTCGCCCTCCGTGCCAAGCCCCGAGGGATTGGAACCCGCGTCCCCGCTCGCGGCCAGGACGGTGACGCCGGAGGCCGCGAGGCTGGCAAACATCTGGACATAAGGCTCCAGATTGGCGAGTCCGCCCTCCGACGCCTCCGTGGCCCCGTAACTCATCGAGACCACCCGCATGGACGGGAAGGCGGGCAGGTCGTTTTGGATCCGGGCGAAGCCGTCGAAGACGTCGCTCGAGAGGTACTGCCGGATGTTGGCGGCCGGCGCGATGGCCCCGAACCATTCGACGTCGAGGCTCTCCTCGTCCGGCGTGCCGCTCGGCGCCACGCCGCTGGGGCCGTTCACCTGGATCGCCTCGAGCGTGCCGGTCATGGCGGGCAGGCCGGAGGCGGACCGGAAGGAGGCGACATCGCTCGCCAGCACCGCGTACTGGCCGACGATGGCGACGGTCTGGCCGGCGCCGGTGGCGCTCGCGGGGATGTGGTAGGCGTCCGTCACGTCGCTCGGGAAGACGTAGATATCCATGTCCACGACGCCGGCCTGCGGGGCGGCGAGCACCCGGGGCCTGAAGGGCCGGAGGCGGAACTCCGGCTGCAGCCCATTGACGCTCAGGATCACGGAAGCCAGTTCGCTCGGGACGGCCGGGGCGGTGACGGCCGAGGAGTACTCACCGTCGGGCGCCGCGACGCGGGCGAAGGTGAGACCAAACGCGGCCTCGATCCCGGACACGGCGCCGCGCACGAAGACCGTGGTGTGGGTGCGGTCGGCCAGCCGCGGGCTGAACCCCTGGGCCTGCAGCCACGCCGACACGCGTTCGAAGTCCGACGGGAGGGGCCGGTATCGCGCCTCCATCTCCGCCTCGGATACGGCCGCCCCGGCCGCCACGCGGGCTTGGAGCTCGGGAAAGTTCCGCATCCGCAGCGTCACGGAGAAGTTCACGGCCTCGGCCTGCTCGGCCGCGGTCAGCGCCGCGCGCACGACCCGGGTCGCCCCGTCGAAACGCCCCGCCGCGTCCGGAAGCCGGACCGAGTTGGCGAGGACGGTGTGATCCGACCCCAGGGTGGCGCCATGCGCGGAGGACAGGACCAGGGCCACCAGGAGCCATAGGAGGGCCTGGAGCCGGGAAGGGGTTGGGATCACGGGTAAGTTTGGTCCGTTGCTTTCGCGGTCGGGGGGGATCCCAGGGGCGGCGGCCCGACCGCCGGTGATCCTGGCCCCGGCCAGCCGGGAGGCAACACCGGAACGGTACCCGGACCTGCCGACCGCGGGATGGTTCGCCAACAATTTGAAGGACTTTGGGGCCCGCCGGTGTTATGCGAAACGCCGCCCACCCGGCCTGATCATGACGCCTCCACCCGATCCCCTCGACCCGCTCCTCGACCGCTGGAAGGATCCCGAGCCCCTGCGCTCCCTCGCGCCCCAGGTGTGGCGGCGCCTCGCCCAGGCGGAGGAACGGCGCCCGGCCGGCCTCTGGGCCGAGCTGGACGCATGGCTATCCCGGCCGCCGTTCGCCGTCCTCTTCGTCACCTGCTGCGCCCTCCTGGGCCTCTTTCTCGCCGAGGTGCGCGTGAACCGGAACCAGCGGGAGCACAGCGCCGAGCTGGCGCGCAGCTACCTGCAGCTGATCGACCCCCTGATGAAGACCGGCACCGTCGCCAAGCTGCCATGAACCGCGGCCTCCTCGTCCTCCTCCTTGGCCTCGCGGTCGGCGCCGGCACGCACGTGGCCTACTACCACTTCCACCAGCCCTCCGATCCCGGGACCCTGGAGGGCGAACTTGCCTGGATGAAGTCCGAGCTGCACCTGACCGACAGCCAGTACGCCCGGATCCGCGAACTCCACGAGGCCTCGAGCCCGCGCCTGCAGGCCCTGTCCGCGCAGGTGGCCCAGATGCAGCAGGAGTTCGCGGCGTTTGAAAACACCCGGCGCACCGCGGACCGGGTCGACTTCGTCGAGTTCGCCCAGTTCGTCCAGGCCCGCCGCGCCGTCAACGAGGAGTGCCTCCAGTCGACCCGGCAGCTGATCCAGGCGGCTGCGGGTGAAATGAACCCCGGGCAGCGCCAGCATTATATCGGCATCGTCACCGCCTCCCTTCCCCCTGCCCCTCGCCTCCCCAATTGAGCGCCGCCCCGCGCCCGTGACCCCGGACCACGCCCCCGACCGCGCTAACCTGCAGGAGCTGCAGCAGGGCGACGCCGCGGCGCTCAACCGCCTGATCGTGCGCTGGCAGCGGCCCCTGCTCGGCTTCGCCTACCGCTACCTGCAGAACGCGACCGATGCCGAGGACCTGGTCGCAGGGACCTTTGTGCGTCTGTACCAGCGGCGGGAAAAGCTGCGGCCGGACACCAACCTGCCGGCTTGGCTCTTCACCACGCTCACCAACCTCTGCCACAACCATCACCGGTGGCGCCGCCGGCACCCGACGGTTGGTCTCGCCGCCGCCGGCTGCGGCGGCCCGGAGGCGGACCACGATCCCGCCTCGGCCGAGCCCGGTCCGGATGAGGCGCTGGCGCGCGACGAATCGCTCGGGGCCCTGCGGGCGGCCGTGGACGCACTGCCCCACGACCTCAAGGTGACGGTGCTCCTCCACCACTACGAGCACCTTTCCTACCGCGAGATCGCGGCCATCACGAAGTGCTCGGAGCGCGGCGTCGAGACCCGCCTCTACCGGGCGCGGCATCACCTGAAACTGCGGCTGTCGGCCTTTTTCCGCTAGCGCGTCCCGCGCGGGACTCAGTGCGCCGCGGGCTGGAAGGTGAAATCCTGGTGGGCGACGACGAGGACCGGGCGTCCCTTGACGGTCGGCGGCTCAAACTGCCACTGGCCGACCGCGGCGATGGCGGTCGCCGACAGGTCCTCGTAGGCCTCGTTCGTCTCCAGGTCCACCGACGGCATCCGCACCCGGCCCGTCTCATCGATGTAGAATTCGACCGAGACCTTGCCGCCGCGCTTGCTGCCGGGCACCGAGGGGTCGTACGCCGGCTTCACGATCTTGCTCGGCGTCGGGATGTGGTCGAGCTGCGCGAGCGTGCAGGCGTGGAAGGCGTGCGGGGCGTCGATCTGGGTGCGAAGTATCTCGTCGTAGGCGCCCGCGGTCAGGCTCACGACCACGACCCCCTGCACCTGGAAGTCAAAGGAGAGGTCGGCCTTGGAGTCGCGGGCGCGGCCGTGGATCTGGGCGGCCTGGAACTTCCACTTCTTCAGGGCGACGATGGCGTGCTCGGCAAAGGCCGGGTTGGTGTACCCGGTCACCAGGTAGTCCGTCAGGTTGCCCCGGTCGTCGATCGCGACCGCCACCGTGGCGGCCCCGGACTTGACGCCGTTTGCAACCAGGTTGGCCGGGAAGGTGGCCTCCTCGGTCTGGACCATGCTGACCGGCACGTAGTCGGGATAGGGCGACTGGGCGGCGAGCGGGGCGGCGGCGCCCAGGGCGGCGAGGACGAGGGAAAGGGGGAGGCGGTTCATTGGGAGGGGAATGTGGCGGGTATAACACCGGCCTCGGCCGATCCCCTTCAATTCTTGCCCCGCCGGGCCGCCGGGCGTCAACCTGGCGGATTCCTGAAGGGATTGGCCTACCGCCGGTGTTCTAGGCCGGGACGCCCCCGGGAGATCCCGCCCCATGAAGCCCACTCCCGACACCTGGATCGTGCACGCCGGCCGCGTCTGCTTCGGCCTCGGCATCGCCGGCCTCGGCATCCAGCACTTCGTGATCGCCAACTTTGTCGCCGTCGCGATCCCGTTCCGCGTGGCGTCGACCGGCCTGCCAAACGCCTTGGGCGTGCTCCTCCTGCTGGCCGGCGCCGGGATCTGCCTCGGCCGCGCCGTCCGGCCGGTGTGCCTCCTCCTGGGCGCGTTCTTCGTGGTCGCCTTTGTCTTCGCCCACCTCCCGGACGCGTTCGCCCAGTGGCGGAAGGTCCCGGCCGGGACACCGGCCTGGCAGGTCATGTACCTTGGCACCACCCCGCTCAAGGCCCTGGTGTTTGCCGGGGGCGCCTGGCTGATCGCCTCCCTCTACCCGGGCGGAACTCCCCGCTCCGACCGCTTCCTCCGGATGAGCGGCGCCTACACCCTCGGCTTCTTCCTCCTCTATTGCGGGATCGAGCACTTCATCTACCTGGATTTCGTGGCGGCGCTCATCGCCAACTGGATTCCCGCCCATGTCTTTTGGGCGAAGTTCGCCGGCGGGGCGCTGATCGCGGGCGGCCTCGGCCTCCTGACCGGGATCCTTGCCCCGCTGGCCGGCGGCCTCTCCGGACTCATGATCTTCCTTTGGGTGTTCCTGCTCCATATCCCGCGAGCCCTCGCCGATCCGATCAGCCTCCACGGCAACGAATGGACCAGCGTCCTCGAAGCCACCGCCTACAGCGGCATCGGCTTCATCCTCTGGCGAGCCCTGCCGGCGAGGAGCCCCAAGGCGGCCTGAACGGCCCGGTGCGGCGCCTTAGGAGGCCCGCAGCGCAATGATCTCCGCCTCGGTCGCCAGTTCGTAGGTAATCTTGCCCTCGGCGATCTCGCGGAGCGCGGTGTCCTCGGCCGAGAGCTTCTCCAGGGACTCGACCAGCGGGCGGTTGCCGCGTTTCAGCTGCTTCACGCGGCGGGAAACCACGTTCACCAGGATGTTCGGGTCGGTGATCACCAAGAGCGCGCTTTGCAGGTAGTCGTTTCGCATAGGGGGGATATCGGTCAGGCGCCGGAATTCGGCGAGTCGGACACTCTACGCCCGCGCCCGGTCGAACACGATGTATATCGGACCCCGTTCGCCAAGCGTCGCGCAAGCCATTGGCCGGGCGCCCGGTTGGCGTCGCGCCGGCCAAGCGGAAATCCTCGCCTCACCGGCGGATGCCTCTACCATTGCCGCCCTGCCTGCAGTGGCCAAGCCCCGCGTCCTGCCCATGAGAAAGCACCTCCCCAACATCGCTCCCTGCCTGTGGTTCGACGGGCAGGCCGAGGAAGCCGCCAGATTTTACACCGGCATCTTCAAGCGCTCCCGCATCCTTTCCATTTCGCACTACACTGAGGCCGCGGCCAAGCGACTCGAGCGGGAAACGGGATCGGTCCTGGCCGTATACTTTGAACTGGAGGGACTGGAATTTACGGCGCTCAATGGCGGCCCGCTGTTCAAGTTCAGCGCGGCGATCTCGCTCCAGGTCTTCTGCGACACGCAGCGCGAGGTCGATTATTTCTGGAAGAGGCTCGGCCAGGGCGGCAACCCGCGGGCGCGCCGCTGTGGGTGGCTGAAGGACAAGTTTGGCCTCTCGTGGCAGGTGGTTCCGCGAATGCTGGCGGAGGTCCTGACGGACCCTGATTCGGAAAAGGCCGCCCGGGCGATGAAGGCGATGATGGGGATGGGGAAACTCAACATCGCCCAGTTGATGCGGGCGCACGCCGGTCGCGGGCGACGCTAACGGGAAGGCGCTCCTTTCCGATTGCCTTCGGAAGGGGGCTTGACATCAGACTTTGCCTTGCAAAGTTTGGCGCCATGGAAGCCGACTTTCTCTACTTAAACGGACCACTCTGCCCCTCAAACTCTCCTGCAACCAAAATCTCCCGCAACTCCGAACCAGTCCGCCGACTCTGGTTCGAGGTCCTCCTGCTGGTCGGAGCCTCTGACCTCCTGTTTTACGGCCAGCGCGCCGGCCTCTCGATCGCGATCATGGGCGCCCTGCTCCTCGCCGTCTTGATCTGGAACCGGCGGGCGATGCGGTGGGATCTGCCCCGCGCGGCCGGCCTCCTGCTGCTCCTGGCCACGATCGGACAGGCTGCGGTCGCGACGGGTCTTGCCAACGCCGTAGTCCTGATCTGCCTCCTCTCCGCAGCGATGATCGACGGCGAAGCCGAGAAGATCGGCTTGCGTGCGGCCGTGCTGCCGCTGGCGTTGGCCGCGTGGCTGCGAAGCCTAGTCCGCTGGGCCGATTTCTTCCAGGCCTCCGCCGGCGTTTTTGACTGGGCGGCGCGCCCAGGCGCGGGTCGAAGCGCGACCCGCGTCCTGCGGATGGTAGTCCCGGGTCTGGCGGTCCTGCTCCCCTTCTGGCTGCTCTTCTTCAACGGCAATGCGATGATGGCCAAGAATTTTTCCGATGCGTTTGACGTGCTGGCAACCTGGATCCGCTGGTTGCACCTCCCGACGGCGGGCCGCTTCGTCTTCTGGCTGTTGTCGGCGACGGCCGCCCTCACGTTCCTGTGGCCCAAGGCCGCCGAGGACGCGATCCGACTGCTCTCGCGCCCGTGACCGACCTTCCGCGCGCCGCCGGAGGCCGACTTTGCCCGCTGGCGGACCTGGTTCATGCTCGGCGTGCTGAACCTGCTCTTCTGCTGGGCGAACACCGTCGACGCCGTCTTCCTCTGGTTCAGCACCCACTTGCCCGCTGGAGTGACCTACAGCCACTTTGTCCATCAGGGAGTGGTCGCGCTGATAACCGCCACGGTGCTGTCAGCGGCGACGCTGACGCTGCTGCTGCAGCAGGACGCCGCCGTCGCCAGGCACCCGGCCACCCGCGCGCTCGCCTACGCCTGGATCACTCAGAACATCCTCCTGATCGCCAGCGTCGCCCTGCGCCTCAAACTTTACGACCAGGCCTACGACCTGACGGTCCTGCGCTGCGGAGTCTGGTGCTTCCTCGGCCTGGTGGCCCTGGGCTTCACGCTCCTGGCCATACGGATCGCCCGAAACAAATCCCTCTACTGGCTTTTCCTCGCGAATGGCGCGTCGGTGGTTGCGCTCTTTTTCGCCCTGCAGTTCGCGGACTTGAACGGGCTTGTGGCACGGCACAACACGAACCTGTGGCTGGAGCATCGGTCGGCGAGGCTCGACGTAAGTTACCTCGTCTCCCTCGGCCCCGACGCCTGGCCGAGCCTGGTTCGGGTTTACCGGGAAGGGCCTCGCTCACCTGAGTTCTACGCCGCGCGATTTGCGTTGTACCTCGACGAAGCTGACAACGACCGGCCCCGTTCCTGGCAATCGTGGCAGTGGCGGGAGCAGGCGCTGCGAAAGGAAGTGTTTCCAAAGTCGTTTGACGGCAGTAGTGCATACCCGTGATCAGCCACGTGCACCAGGCCTTGGAGCAGGTCCGGACCATCCACCTCCACATCCTCGAGAAGCAGCGCTTCAAGGGATACTCGGGGCGCGCCCGCGCCGCGTCCGGATGCCTCGCGCTCGCGGCCGGATTCTGGCTCAGCGAGCGCAAGGATCCTGGGCGGGTGGCGGTGCCGGTCTGGCTGACAGTCGCCCTCGTGTGCGTGGCGGTCAACTATGGGGCCGTGGTCCTGTGGTTCCTCGGCGAATCGGCAGACGGCCGCCAAGCCTCGCGGCTCAAGCCGGTCATTGAGGTTCTGCCGGCGCTCTTTGCCGGGAGCGTGCTGACCTTCGGACTGTGGCAAGCCGGCGTCCCGGACCTATTGCCCCCGACCTGGATGCTGCTCTTCGGCGTCGCCAATGTCTCGTCGCGTCATGTGCTTCCGAAGGGCATCGGCTGGGTCGGCGCCTACTATTTGGTCGCCGGCTCCGTACTGATGCTCGGCGCTCCTCGCATCGGCCTCGCGAACCCCTGGCCAATGGCGCTCGTTTTCCTGGTGGGCGAATGGCTGGGAGGCCTGATCCTCCATTTCGACGGCGCCGGCCGCCGGCATTGGATTTCCTTCTGGGGCGCGAACCAGGGAGAGGAGAAGCCGTGAAACCGCCCGCCGACAATCCCTACGCCGCGTTGGAGCGCGCCTTCCACGAGCCCAAGCGCCTGGCCATCATGGCGTCGCTGATCGGTTCGGCCGACCAGGAGCTGTCGTTCACCGAGCTAAAGTCCGCCTGCGACCTGACGGATGGAAACCTGAACCGTCATCTGAAGACGCTGGAGGAATCCGGCGCGGTGGCCTTCCGAAAAAGTGCCCACTCGGGCCGGCCCCAGACCGTGGTTTCCCTGACGCTCAAGGGAAAGCGGGCGTTCATCCAATACCTGGAAGCCCTCGAGGAAGTCCTGCGTGCCGCCTCGAAGGCAGCCGGGCGCCCCAGTCCCGAGTCGCCTGCCCTCCCTCGTTCCTCCGCCCGCGCGCCGGCATGAGCCCCGGCCAGGCCAAGTATCGGTTCCGGGTCAGCCTCGGACTCTTTCTGGCTGGCCTGGTGGCCAGCGGGCTCACGGCTTTCCCGCTTCTCCCCGAACTTGACTTCGCCATCAGGACTTTCAGCTGGGACCCGGCAGCGGCGGCCCAGCCAGGTCTCGCCGGCTGGCTGCTCGCCGTGCGGGAAGGTCTCGAGCAGAGCTACCGGCGGCATCCCTGGCTCGCCTATGGTACGGATTGGCTGGCTTTTGGCCACCTCGCCATCGCGCTTTTCTTCATCGAGCCGTGGCTAAGGCCCGACGCCAGTCGAGGCGTCCTCCGGGCCGGCGTCGCCGCCTGCGTCTTGGTCGTTCCCACGGCCCTCATCTGCGGAGCCGCGCGCAGCATTCCCTTCTATTGGCGGTTGTTGGACTGCTCGTTCGGCATCGTCGGGCTCATTCCCCTGACCTACTGCCTTCGCCTGGTCCCGCACCTACTAGCGTGCGATCGGTCCAAGCCCACCGAAGCCGCCTGAGGGACAAGAAGTTGAATCGGGCCAGGAGGCTGGCGGCCGCTACCAACTGCGTATAGGGTTATATGGATCCCTCCGGTTTGCGAAAGGGGGTCAACCCCACCCCAATCCCATGAAATCCCTCGTGCTACTTGCAGCCGCGGCCCTGAGCCTCGGTTCCAGCCTCGCCGTTCGGGCCGGGCAGGAGAGCCCCAGCAACGAACTCACCGCCGTCAGTTCCAAAGTCTTCAACGGCTATACCCGGCAGCGCCTCCCGGACGGGACAGTGCGCCCCGAGCAGTACGGCTTCGCGGTCGGCGGTTACATCGATCCCTCGACCTATGGGCTCGAGGGCGCCCCGCCGCCTCCGACCAGCGACGACAGCATCGACAAGGTCCGCTTCTCCACCATCGAGCTCGCGATCGAGAAACCCCTTTCCGCCGAGGGATATTTTCCCACCACCGAGCCGAAGAACGCCGACATCCTGATCGTGGTGTTCTGGGGCCGCACGACCGGGACTTCCGCGTTCTCGCAGTCGGGCACCGCCGACGCCGTGGGCGGCAATAAGGACATGGTCGACTACCACAACGCCAAGCTCCTCGGCTTCGACTCGGGCCACACCTTTGACCGGGGGTTCGATGACCCCTCCAACATGATGGCCAACATCCGTCGGGAGGTTTATTCCAACGTCCGGGACGCCATCGGCGAGGATCGCTACTTCATCATCCTGCGGGCCTATGATTTCCAGCATGCCTGGAAACAGAATAAGATCCTCCTCCTGTGGGAGACCCGCTTCAGCCTCACCCAACGCGGCCACGATTTCCGCGACGACCTGCCGCGCATGGCCTTCGTTGCCTCCCCCTACTTCGGGCAGCCCAGCAACGGCCTGCAGATGCGCGAGATCCCCAAGGGCCAGGTGGAGATCGGCGCGGTGAAGTCGCTGGGCGAGGTTCCGACGGACTCGAGTCCGCCCGCCCCGAAGAGCCCTTAGCACTGGCCGGGTCAGTGCGACTCGGTGGTGGCGGGGGTCGCCGGAGTGGGCGTAGGCCCGCATAGCTCCGGCTTCGATTCTTCGGACCCGTCGGACCATCGCATCACCGGCACGAGGAAAACGGCGACATGGTCGAGGTCGTCCGTGTTCTCATAGATGGGAGACCCGGGCAGGTCGGCGCCCCAACCCGACGCTTCCTCGAGGGGACGGTAAAACATCAGGTGCGGATGCCAGTGGCCGGCCGCGTCATTCAAACGCCCGCGCTTCGACATCATATAGCACATCGCCCCCGCCTCGAGGGGTGGAAACTCATTCGCGTCCCGCGCCGCCTTCATCTTCGCCACAATCTCCGCCTTGGGGAGCCCGGCCAGAACCAGCCCGGTCCGCCTGTTCAAGAGCGGCACGCAGTACCGGGCGCCCGCGGCATTGAAGCATAGGGGGGAACGCGACTTGGGGTTCCAGAACCCGGGATCATTACTCGGCGACGACCACGCCCGCTCCACGAGGCAGACGAAGCCGTTGGTGCCGGGAACCGCGGTCTTGTAGCCTTGGGGGCTTAGGACCATGATCTCGGCGTCGCGGGAGATGGACTCCGGCGCCGCCGTCCGCGCCAAGGCGATCTCGTCATCGCTGGGCATCAGGTATTGTTCCAACGGCGCCATCTTCGGGTAGGGTTCCGCGGCGTCCGCGCGCGTCACATTTGGCAGGAACGCCGCGGACAGGCCGGCCAAGGCGATGATTTTCGCTGTCCGGAAGGGGGAGGCTTGCATGGCTGATCCTCCCTCCGCGCCGGCCGAAGACAACGGGATTTCGGTCGGACCGCCCAAAGAAGGTCATCGGTCCTCCCTTTATTACGACGAAGGCTACTCTC
>Ga0302314_10004425_pt1 | contig 25863 bp, 25 predicted proteins | sample III_Palsa_N2_3_FD_200533 | JGI IMG/M metagenome (GOLD analysis project Ga0302314, IMG submission 200533) | Peat permafrost microbial communities from Stordalen Mire near Abisko, Sweden - III_Palsa_N2_3 | ecosystem: Environmental > Terrestrial > Soil > Palsa > Peat permafrost | place: Sweden...
CGCCCTCTTCCAGCGCCGAGATCTCGCTCTTGGCCTTGCGCAGGTTGAAGAACAGCTTCTTCTGCGCCGCCGTCGTGCCCATCTTCACCAGCGACCAGGAGCGCAGGATGTATTCCTGGATCGAGGCCCGGATCCACCACATGGCGTAGGTGGCGAGGCGGAAGCCCTTGTCGGGCTCGAACTTCTTCACGGCCTGCATCAGGCCGACATTGCCTTCGGAAATCACTTCCTCGATCGGCAGGCCGTAGCCGCGGTAGCCCATGGCGATCTTGGCCACCAGGCGCAGGTGGCTGTTGACCAGCTGGCGGGCGGAATCGAAGTCCTGATGCTCGCGCCAACGCTTGGCGAGCATGAATTCATCCTCCTTCGCCAGCATCGGAAACTTGCGAATCTCGGACAGGTAGCGTGACAGGCCGCCATCTGGCGACATGACAGAGAGGGAGGCGGTAGCAGCCATATTCGGATTTTATCCCCTAGGGCATCGCGTACGCAAAGACGTAAGTGGCTCACCCCAATACGTGTTCAGATAGGTATCGGTTACGCCCTTTTGAAGACCGGGCGTGTCAGCAGAACGCCTGCCGACGCCATCAGATAAGCTCTAAACGCTTCTGCGTACGCCCAAGGTCCTCCGGCAGATCAGTTTCGAAGCGCAAGGCCGCCCCGGTGATCGGGTGGACGAAGCCGAGCACCGCAGCATGCAGCGCCTGGCGCACCAGTCCGGCTGCGGCGACCGCCGCCCTCACCGACGGCGCCGCCGAGCCGGAGCCATATAGTGGATCTGCGAGGCACGGGGCGCCGATATGGGCGAGATGGACGCGGATCTGGTGGGTGCGGCCAGTCTCCAGCCGGCACGCGATCTTGGCCGCGAGCGGACGATCGGCGGGGCCGAACCGGGCCACGGTCTGGTAGTGCGTCACCGCCTCGCGGCCGCCGCGGGCGACGACCGCCATCTTTTTGCGATCGCGGGGTGAGCGGCCGATGCGCGTGGCGACCGTCCCCTTCGCTTGGCGCGGCGCGCCGCGGGTGAGGGCGAGATAGAGTCTCTCGATGTCGTGCCGCTCAAAGAGGGCGGCTAGGCCTCGGTGCGCGGCGTCGGTCTTGGCGGCGACCATGACGCCGGAGGTGTCCTTGTCGAGCCGGTGCACGATCCCCGGCCGCGCCACGCCGCCGATGCCGGAGAGGCTGGCGCCGCAGTGAGCCAGCAGCGCATTGACCAGAGTCCCGGTCTCGCTGCCCGGCGCCGGATGGGCGGCCATGCCGGCGGCCTTGTCGACCACGATCAGGTGCGCGTCCTCGTAGAGCACGGCGAGCGGGATCGCCTCGGGCCGCGGCGTGGCCGTCGCCGGCGGCGGGATCTCGATCCGGTAGCGGCCGGCCAGCGGGCGCGCCGACGCATCGGCCATGGCCTCCGCTCCCCGCCACACCGCGCCCTCCGCCATCAGCGCCTGGATGCGGGCCCGCGACAGCTCCGGCGCGGCGTCGGCCAGCGCGCGATCGAGGCGGCCGGCGACGCCTTCGCCCAGCTCGACCTCCAGGATATCGGCGACGAGTTCGTCGTCTCCATCGGCGTCAGCGCCGGTCAAGCGCCAGCCTCAGGCCGAACCCCAGGAAAACGACACCGGTGAGACGGTCGAGCCAGCGCACCACCGCCGCCCGCTGCAGCCAGCGCTTCAGCGGCGAGGTCGCCGCGATCAGCGCCGCGAACCAGATAACGCCCAGCACCGCGTGGATCGCCGCCAGCAGGAAGATGAACGGGCCCGCGGCGACATGCGCCGGCACGAACTGGGGCAGGAACGAGACGTAGAAGACGCCCACCTTCGGGTTCAAGAGGTTGGTCAGGAAGCCGCGCAGCCACCAGTTGCCGTCGCGCGCGGTCCCGGCCTTGGCGAGATCGAAGGCGGAGCGCGGATTAAGGAGCAGCCTGACGCCGAGCCAGGCGAGATAGGCCGCGCCGGCCCACTTCAGCGCCAAATAAGCCAGGCTCGAGGCCGCCAGCAGCACGCCCAGCCCCAGCGCCACCGCCGCGCCCCACGCCAGGCAGCCACAAATCACGCCCAGCGCCGCCTGCGCGGCCTTCAATGGCCCCTCGACCGCCGCGGTTCGGAGCACGATCGCCGTATCCAGCCCCGGCGTCAGGGTCAGCAGCGCCGCGGCGGCGACATAGGCGATGAGCGCCGTCTCAAGGCTCATGGCCGCTCCACCAGCTGGCCGTCCTCGACCACGCGGTAGAAGCAGGCCCGGAAGCCGACGTGGCAGACGCCGCCGTCGCCCTGCGGCGCCACCTTCACCAGCACCGCGTCCTGGTCGCAGTCGACCCTCAGTTCGACCACCTTCTGGATCTGGCCGCTGGTCGCGCCCTTGTGCCAGAGTTCATCCCGCGAGCGACTGAAGAACCAGACCTCGCCCGTCTCCAGCGTCCGCCGCAGCGCCTCCGCGTCCATCCAGCCCAGCATCAGCACCTCGCCGCTCTGCGCATGCTGCAGGATCGCCGCGACGAGCCCGTCGGCGTTGAAGCTGGGCGCCAGCACCGATCCGCGCTCGAGCGCAGCGGCGTCTGGGGCGGTAGGGAAGAGCGTTTCCATCACGACATCATACCGCATCCTTCTCCCGCAAGGGGAGAAGGAAGCCCCGGTGGTTTCGAAGCCGGTGCGACTGTATATGGGCCTCACCATGACCTTGCGCCTCTACGACACCCTGACGCGCGCCAAGCGCGCCTTCGTCCCGGTCAACCCGAACCGCGTGACGATGTATGTCTGCGGGCCGACGGTCTACAACTACGCCCACATCGGCAACGCCCGGCCGGTGGTGGCGTTCGACGTGCTGTTCCGGCTGCTGCGGCGGGTCTATGGCGAGAGCCACGTGCTCTACGCCGCCAACGTCACCGACGTGGACGACAAGATCAACCAGAAGGCCATCGCCGAGGGCGTGCCGATCGAGACGATCACCGCGCGCTATCTCGACGCTTACCACGCCGACATGTCGGAGCTGGGCGCGCTGAAGCCCACCTTCGAGCCGCGCGCCACCGGCACGATGGACGCGATCATCGCCATGATCGGGCGGCTGGTGCGCAACAACGCCGCCTACGCCGCCGAAGGCCATGTGCTCTTCAACACCGCGGCCTATTCCGACTACGGCAAACTCTCCGGCCGCTCGCTGGACGACATGATCGCCGGCGCCCGCGTCGACGTCGCGCCCTACAAGCAGCACCCGGCCGATTTCGTGCTCTGGAAGCCGTCGAAGCCGGGCGAGCCGGAATGGACCAGCCCGTTCGGCCCCGGCCGGCCCGGCTGGCACATCGAGTGCTCGGCGATGATCGACGAGACGCTCGGCCTGCCGCTCGACATCCACGGCGGCGGCAACGACCTGATCTTCCCGCACCACGAGAACGAGATGGCGCAGGGGATCTGCGCCGACCACGCCGAGGTCTACGCCAACTACTGGATGCACAACGGCTTCCTGAACTTCGGCGACGACAAGATGTCGAAGAGCCTGGGCAATGTGGTGCTGGTCCACGACCTGGTCACCCGCGTCCCCGGCGAAGCGCTGCGCTGGGCGCTGCTGTCCGCCCACTATCGCCAGCCGCTGGCCTGGACCGAGGAGCTGACCCAGCAGTCGGTCAAGGCGCTCGACAAGCTCTATGGCGCTCTGCGTCGCACCGCCGACATCGACGCCCAGGCGGTGGGACCCAGCGCCGCCTTCCTGGAGGCGCTGGAGGACGATCTCAACACCCCGCGCGCCTTCGCCGAGTTGCACGCCCTCGCCGCGCGGCTGGAGACGACGTCGGGCGCCGAACGGGCGGCCGCCAAGGGCGAGCTGATCGCCTCGGCCCACTTGATCGGCTTCCTGGGCGCCGACCCCGAGTCCTGGTTCCAGGGCGCGGCCGATCCGGCGCTGAAGGCGCGCATCGACGCCCTCATTTCCGAGCGGGTCGCGGCGCGAAACGCCAAGGACTGGCCCACCGCCGATCGCATCCGCGCCGAGCTCACGGCGCTGAATGTCGAGGTGATGGACAACGCCACGGGGGCGACCTGGCGGATCCGGGAGAAGGCCTGATGGCGCCGTTGCCGCTGAAAATCGAAGCCCGCATCGGCGTGCAGGCGCCGGGCGCGGTGATCTGGGATCTGGTGTCGGACATCAACGGCTGGCCGGCCTGGAACCCGATCTATCCGAAAGCCAAGGGCGAAGTGAAGTTCGGCGCCAGGCTCGACCTCGAGGTGGCGCTGCCAGGCGAGAAGCCGCGCGCCATCCAGCCGACGGTGCAGGACTGGACGCCCGGCGAACAGATCATCTGGACCCTGTCGCTGATGGGCGGCCTGCTGCGCTCGACCCGCTACATCGAGATCGAGGTGTTGGGCGAGACCAACTGCATCTTCTCCAACGGCGAGTTCTTCCAGGGCCCGCTGATGCGCTTCATGCCGCGCAAGCTGCGCCGCGCGATCAGGATCGGCTTCAACCAGTTCTGCGAGGTGGTGCGCCAGCGCGCCGAGGCGGCCTGGCAAGCCGAGGCGGGAAGGGCCACTTAAAGCCCCCATGATCGACGAACTCTATTCGGCGAGGATCCTCAAGGCGGCCGCCAACATGCCGCGCGCCGGACGGCTGGCCTCGCCCGACGCCAGCGCCGAGAAGGTGTCCAAGCTCTGCGGCAGCCGGGTGCTGGTCGACGTGCGCCTGAAGGACGGCCGCATCGCCGACTACGCCCAGGAGGTGAAGGCCTGCGCGCTCGGCCAGGCGGCCGCGGCGATCCTCGGCGAGCACGCCCTGGGCGCCAGCGTTGAGGAAATCGAAAGTGCGCTGGGCGCACTTCGTGCTATGTTGAAGACGGGCGGCCTCCCGCCCGAGGGACGATTTGCGGATCTGGCCATGCTGGCGCCCGTCAAGGACTACCCGCCGCGCCACGCCTCGACGATGCTTGCATTCGAGGCGACGGCGGAGGCGTGCCGCATCGCCATGGCGCGTACGACCGAAACCGCCACCGGGCGAACTAGCCGCGCCGGCGCGGCTTGATCGGGCCTCGGACGCGGCGCCATAACCGCCGCGCCTGACATTCCGCCACCCATCGCCGGCATGACCCTCTACCAAAGCTGCGTCGGCTTCGCGCACCGCGCGTACAAGCTGACGCTCTCGCCCTGGATCGGGCGTTCCTGCCGTTTCCTGCCGACCTGTTCGGACTATGCGGCCGAAGCCCTGATCCTGCACGGGCCGGTTCGCGGCGGATGGCTCGCCGCGCGGCGCCTGTGCCGTTGCCACCCCTTCGGCGGCTCCGGCTTCGATCCGGTCCCGCCGCGCTTCAAGTGTGAGACATGATCGACCTTAAATTCCCCGACGGCTCCAGCCGAAGTTTCGAGGACGGCGTCAGCGGCAGAGCCGTCGCCGCGTCCATCTCGCCCTCGCTGGCGAAGCGCGTCCTGCTGACCAAGCTCGATGGCCAGCTGCTCGACCTCGACCGCCCGCTGCCGCATGGCGGCGCGATCGAACTGGTCACGCGTGACCGCCCCGAGGCCCTCGACACCATCCGCCACGACACGGCCCACGTGCTGGCCGAGGCCGTGCAGGAGCTGTTTCCGGGGACCCAGGTGACCATCGGCCCCAATGTCGAGGACGGGTTCTTCTACGACTTCGCCCGCAACGAGCCGTTCTCGCTCGATGACCTGCCGGTGATCGAAAAGCGCATGCATGAGATCGTCGCCCGCGACGAGAAGATCAGCCGCGAGGTCTGGGACCGCCAGGACGCCATCAAGCACTTCCAGGACATCGGCGAAGCCTACAAGGCCGAGATCATCGAGAGCATCCCGGGCGAAGAGCCGATCACGGTCTATCGCCAGGGGGCCTGGAAGGATCTCTGCCGCGGCCCGCACCTGCCTTCGACGCGCCATATCGGCAATGCGTTCAAGCTGACCAAGCTGGCCGGCGCCTATTGGCGCGGCGACCATCGCAACGCCCAGCTACAACGTATCTACGGCACCGCCTGGGCCAGCGAGGCCGATCTCGAAGCCTATCTGACGCGGATCGAGGAGGCCGAGAAGCGCGACCACCGCAAGCTTGGCGCCGCCATGGACCTCTTCCACATCCAGGAAGAGGGTAAGGGGATGGTGTTCTGGCACCCGAAGGGCTGGACGCTCTACCGCACCCTGCAGAATTACGTGCGCCGGCGGATCGAACAGGCCGGCTACGAAGAGGTGAAGACGCCGCAGATCCTCGACCGCACGTTCTGGGAGCAGTCCGGGCACTGGGAGAAGTATCACGCCAACATGTTCGTCTGCGAAACCGCCGAGGGCGAGACGCTGGCGGTCAAGCCGATGAATTGTCCCGGCCATGTACAGCTCTTCAAGCACGGCCAGCGCTCCTATCGCGAGCTGCCGATCCGCTACGCCGAGTTCGAGGGCCTGCACCGCTACGAGAGCTCGGGCTCGCTGATGGGGCTGTTGCGCGTGCGCCAGATGGCCCAGGACGACGGCCACATCTTCTGCCGCGAGGACCAGATCGAGGCCGAGTCGCGGGCGTTCATCGCGCTCTTGAAGCAGGTCTACGCCGATCTGGAGGTCGAGCTGCACTCGGTGAAGCTCGCCCTGCGGCCGGACTTGCGCTTCGGCACGGACGCGAACTGGGACGCCGCCGAGACCAAGCTCGCGGCCGCCATGCGCGCCGAGGGCATGGAGGTGGAGCTGCTGCCGGGCGAGGGCGCCTTCTACGGCCCCAAGCTGGAGTTCCACCTGCGCGACGCCATCGGCCGCACCTGGCAGTGCGGCACGCTGCAGCTGGACTATGTGCTGCCCGAGCGGCTCGATGCGTCCTACATCGGCGAGGACGGCGCCAAGCACCGCCCGGTGATGCTCCACCGCGCCATCCTGGGCTCGCTGGAACGGTTTCTGGGCGTGCTGATCGAGCACCACGCCGGCGCCTTCCCGCTCTGGCTGGCGCCGGTGCAGGCGGTGGTCGCCACCATCACCTCCGACGCCGACGAATACGCGGTGAAGGCGGCGGCGGCGCTGAAGGCCGCGGGCCTGCGCGTCGAGACCGACCTGCGCAACGAAAAGGTCGGCTACAAGGTGCGCGAGCACTCGCTGGCCAAGGTCCCGGTGATCGCCGTGGTCGGCCGCCGCGAGGCCGAGGAGGGTAAGGTCGCCATCCGCCGGCTTGGGTCTCAGGCGCAGACCGTGGTGACGTTGGAAGAGGCGGTGCAGCTGCTGGCGGATGAGGCGAGGCCGCCGGATCTGCGCTGACGGCCGCGCCCCCTATTCGCTCTCCGCCGGCTTCACCACGACCACCACGCCCTCGGCGATCTTCACCTCGGGCGCGGCCTCGCGGGTGAACGGCGACCACCAGCTCGGGCCGGTCTCCGGCGCGATCTCCAGCAGGTCGCCGGCGCCGAAGTTCTGCACGCTCTTGATCCGGCCGAGCAGCGCGCCGTCGGGCGTCACGGCGGCCAGCCCGACCAGGTCGGCGAGGTAGTACTCGTCCTCGTCCGGCGCGGGCAGCAGATCGCGCGGCACGAACAGCTCCAGCCCGCGCAGGGCCTCGGCGTCCTCGCGCGTGGCGACCTCCGCCGCGCGGCCGATCACCGCGCCCTTGTGCGCACGCCCCGTGGTCAGGGTCAGCGCCGGCGCGCCGTCGGACCCTTTCAGGTCGCGATAGCGCACCAGCGCCACTGGATCATCCGTGTACGACGTGATCCGCAGCTCACCCTTGACGCCGAATGCCCCGGCGACGCGGCCGACCAGGATCAGGCGCTCGCGCAAGGGTGCTTAGGCTTCTTCGCTCGCCTCGCTGGCCTGGTCCTGCGCGCCCTCGGCGCCTTCCTCGGCGACCTCGGCGGCGGTCTCGACCTCGGCCGGCGTCTCTTCAGCCACAGTCTCTTCGGCTGGCGCGGCCTCGACGGCGGCTTCCTCGGCGACGGGTTCCTCAGCGGCCGCGACGGGCTCTTCGGCGGCCTCGACGACCGTCTCTTCGACGACTTCCGGCTCCGGCGTGGCCGCGGCGGTGGCGGCGCGTTCGGCGCGGGCGGCGACGCGTTCCTTGGCCTTGGCGTGCGGCTCGGCCTTCTTCGGATTGTTGCCGGGCGCCCACTTGGCGAGGCCCTGGGTGGAGAGGAACCGCGCCACGCGGTCCGTGGGCTGAGCGCCCTTGCTCAGCCACTCGGTGATCCGTTCCGAGTTCAGGGTGATGCGCTTGGGGTCGTCGCGCTTCAGCAGCGGATTATAGGCGCCCACCTTCTCGATGAAGCGGCCGTCGCGGGGCGAATGGCTGTCGGCCACCACGATCGAATAATAGGGGCGCTTCTTGGCGCCGCCACGGGCAAGGCGAATCTTCAGCATACGTCTTATCTTTCCGAGTCTTCAGGGATTGGGATCAGGGTTTCTTGAACGGATTGAACGGCGCGCCGCCGAGACCGGGCAGCGCGCTGGGCCGGGGCGCGGGCGCGCCGAGGCCGGGAAGGGTCGGCGGGGCGCCGCCGGTGAGCATCGGAGGCAGGCCCTGCGGCGCGCCGGCCGCGGCGTCCTGCTGCGGCAGCGGCTTGCCGCCGCCCATCGCCTTCAGCCGATCCATGCCGCCGCCGCCGAACATGCCGGCCATGCGGGCGAGGTTGCGCCCGCCGTCCTTGGCCATGAACTTGAACGCGTCCTGCATCTGCCGGTGCTGCTTCAAGAGCCGGTTGACCTCGGCGACTTCGACCCCGGCGCCGGCGGCGATGCGGCGCTTGCGCGAGGCCTGCAGGATGTCGGGCTTCTTGCGCTCGGTCTTGGTCATCGAGCCGATGATGGCGCGCTGGCGCTTGATCATCTTGTCGCTGATGTTGGCCTCGGCGATCTGCTTCTTGATCTTCTGCACGCCGGGCAGCAGGCCGAGTACGCCTTCCATGCCGCCCATGCGGTCCATCTGGGCGAGCTGGTCGGAGAGGTCGTCGAGATCGAACTTGCCCTTGGCCAGCTTCCTGGCCATCTGCTCGGCCTTGGCATGGTCGAGTTCGGCCGAGGCCTTCTCCACCAGCGCCACGACGTCGCCCTGGCCGAGGATGCGGCCGGCGACGCGGCGGGCGTCGAACACATCGAGCGCGTCGATCCGCTCGCCCGTGCCGAGGAACTTGATCGGCAGGCCGGTCACCGCGCGCATCGAGAGCGCCGCGCCGCCGCGCGCATCGCCGTCGGCCCGGGTCAGCACCAGGCCGGTGAGCGGCAGCCGTTCGTGGAAGGCCTTGGCGGTGCGCACCGCGTCCTGGCCGGTGAGGCTGTCGGCCACCAGCAGGGTCTCGGTGGGCGTGGCGATGCGGGCGATCTCGGCCGCCTCGGCCATCATCCCCTCGTCGAGCGTGGTGCGCCCGGCGGTGTCGAGGAAGAGCACGTCGTAGCCGCCGAGCTTCGCCGCCGAGAGCGCCCGGCGAGCGATGTCGGGGGCGGCCTGGCCGGCGACGATCGGCAGGCTGTCGACCTCGGCCTGCTTGGCCAGGATCGCCAGCTGCTCCATGGCGGCCGGCCGGCGGGTGTCGAGCGAGGCGACCAGCACCTTCTTGCGCTCGACGCGGGCGAGGCGAAGGGCGAGTTTGCCGGTCATGGTGGTCTTGCCGGAGCCCTGCAGGCCCGCGACCAGGATCACCGTCGGCGGGTTGAGCGCGAGATGCAGGCCCTCGACAGTCTCGCCGCCCAGCATCTCGATCAGGCCGTCGTAGACGATCTTGACCACCTGGTCGGCGGGCTTGACCGAGCGGATCACCGCCTCGCCGGCGGCCTCTTCCTTGGCCCTGGCGATAAAGTCGCGCACCACCGGCAGGGCGACGTCGGCCTCCAGCAGCGCCACGCGCACCTCGCGCAGCGCCTCCTCGACGTCCTTCTCGGACAGCACGCCGCGCCCCGAAAGCCGGTCGAAGACGCCGGAAAGCCGTTCTGTCAGGCCGTCGAACATCAGGTCCTCATTCGCCCAAACGCCGCTTGCCCCCGTGCGCGATCACGCGGACGGGGGTCCTCGCCGCCCTCGTCCCATATGGGTGTCGTGGCGGTTGAGGCGTAGCTGACGCTGCGCCGGAAGGGCGCGCTTATGCGCTCAAGCGGGCGCGGAGGTCAAGGAAGCGCGCCTCGACCGTACGGAGAAGCGGGACTAAGCTTCGCCGCTGAAACCGGTCTTGGGAGGCGCGGATGCGGGTGCTGATCGCGGGGATCGCGGGGGCGATCGCCATGTTCCTGTGGGCCGCCGTCGCCCATCTCTCGCCGCTGGCCACGATCGGCGTGCATACCCTGCCGAACGAAGGGTTCATCGTCGGGGTGCTGCAGACGAACCTCTACAATCGCGGCGGCGTCTATATCTTCCCCTCCCCGAAGGGCGACCAGATCGCGACCCACGCGAAGATCACCTCGGAGGGGTTGCTGGCCTATTCGCGCGGGAGCGGCGCGATGCAGCCGCGCCGGCTCGGGGTCGAGTTCCTGCTGGAGCTGGTCGAATCGCTGCTGCTGGCGGTGATGTCGGCGATGACCGTGGCCAGCTTCGGGACGCGCGTGCGGCTCGCCGCGCTGGTGGGACTTATCACCGGCATCGCGCCCAACTTCTCCTACTGGAACTGGTACGGCTTCGGCCTCGACTACACCCTGGTCACCGCCTTCATCGAGGCGATGAAGTTCGTGGTGGCCGGGCTGGTGATCGCGGCGATCCTGCGGCGCAAACCGGCGGCGTAGGGGCTACCCCCGCAGCTCCAGCCCGTTCCCTTCCGGATCGGCGAGGTAGACCGAGACGCCGAAGCCGCCGGCGCCGTAGCGGCGGCCGCTCTCGCCGACCGTAACGCCGTGCGCCTCTAGATGGGCGATGACGGCGGCGAGGTCGAAGTCGTCGAGGTTGAGGCAGAGATGATCGAGGTTGCGGCCGGCCTTGGTGGGCGGCGCGCCGCCGCCGATCGGGCCGCCGGCGTCGACGAGGTCGATCAGCTGGGCGCCGGCCCGAAGCTGCACCAGCCCGAGCCGGTCCTGCCGCCGCTCCACCGTGAGGCCCAGCACCTCGACGTAGAACCGTTCCATCGCCGCCAGATCGCGGACGCGCAGCACCAGATGGTCGATGCCCCGGACCTTTGAAATCATGCGAGCGCCGGGGCGAAGCCGCGGTCGCGCATCAGGGCGTCGATCTCGGCGTCGCGGCCGAGGAAATCCCGGAACGCCTCGCCCGGGTCGACCGAGTTGCCGATGCTGAGGATGCCCTCGAGCAGCTTCTTCGCCATGTCCCTGTCGTAGAAGCCGCCCGGCGCGGCGGCGAAGGCCTCGGCGGCGTCGGCGGTCAGGGTGTCGGCCCAGATGTAGTTGTAGTAGCCGGCCGCATAGCTCTCGCCGGAGAACATGTGGGAGAAGTGCGGCAGGCGGTGGCGCATCACCATCTGCGTCGGCATGCCGACCTCCTCCAGCGCCGCGTGCTCGAACGCCGTCGGGTCGATCGGGACGTCGCCCAGGAGGTGCGCCTTCAGGTCCAGCAGGGCGCAGGAGAGGTATTCCACCGTCTTGAAGCCCTGGTGGAAGGTCTCGGCGCGCAGCAGCTTGTCCACCAGCGCTTGCGGCATCGGCTCGCCGGTCTTGTAGTGGGTGGCGAAGCGGGCCAGCAGCTCGCGGGTCGGCAGCCAGTGCTCGAACAGCTGGCTCGGCAGCTCGACGAAGTCGCGCAGCACCGCCGTGCCGGCCAGCGACGGATAGGTGACCGACGAATTCAGCCCGTGCAGCCCGTGGCCGAACTCGTGGAACAGGGTCACGGCGTCGGTCCAGGAGATCAGGCAGGGCTCGCCGGGCGGCGGGGCGATGAAGTTCTCGTTGTTGGAGATGATCGGGGTGACCGCCGCGCCGCCGAGCCGCTGTTGGGTGCGGTACTCGCTCATCCACGCGCCCGAGCTCTTGCCGGGGCGGGCATAGGGATCGAAGTACCAGAGCCCGATGCGCTCGCCGCCCCGCGTCGCCTCATAGACCAATACGTCGGGGTGATAGACCGGCAGGTCGTGGACCTGGGCGAACTCCAGGCCGAAGAGCTGGCCGGCGGCCCAGAACATGCCCTCCATCATCCGCGGCAGCTGCAGATAGGGCTTCACCTCCGCCTCATCGAGGTCGTACTTCGCCTTGCGGACCTTCTCGCCGTAGTAGCGGTAGTCCCAGGCGGCGATCGGCTCGTTGGCGCCCTCGCTCTTCGCCAGCTCCTCCATCTCGGCCACTTCCTCGGCGACCCGCGCCGTGGCCGGCCCCCAGACGGCGGTGAGCAGCTTCATCGCCGCGTCCGGCGTCTTCGCCATCTGGCCGTCGGCGATCATGTGGGCGAAGGTCGCATGGCCGAGCAGCCGCGCCTTCTCGGCCCGCAGCGCCATCACCTCGGTGATGATCGGCCGGTTGTCGTGCGCCCCGCCGTCGCCGCGCGAGATGAAGAGCCGGAACGCCTTCTCGCGCACCTCGCGGCGATCGGCGAGGGTCAGGAACGGCTCGATCGCCGAGCGGGTGTTGGCGATCGCCCATTTGCCGGCCAGGTCGCGCGTCCTGGCCTCGGTCGCGGCGGCCTCGCGCTGCGCCTCGCCCAGACCCGCCAGATCTTCGGCGCTTTCCAGCACCAGCGCCTGACCCTCCTCGTCGGCGAGCACGTTCTGGCTGAAGCGGGTGTAGAGCGCGGCGAGTTTCTGGTTGATCTCGGCCAGCCGCGTCTTGTCGGCGGCCGACAGCGCCGCGCCCTGGCGCACGAACCGGTCGTAGACCACGAAGGCGAGTCGCTGCTGCTCGGGCGAGAGGCCGCTGGTCTCGCGGGCGTCGTGGACCGCCTTCACCCGGGCGAAGAGCTTCGGATTGTGGGTGATCTCGTCGCGCAGCGCCGCCAGCTTCGGCGAAGCCCAGGTCTGCACCTCGCGCATCGCCGGCGTGTTCAAGGTCGAGGTGTAGATGCTCAAGAGCCGGGTCGCCCGGGTGAGCGAGGGGCCCGAGGCTTCCAGCGCCTCCAGGGTGTTGGCGAAGGTCGGCGGCGCCGGGCTGTCCGCAACGGCGGCGACATCGGCGCGCTTCTCGGCCATCGCCGTTTCCAGCGCCGGGATGAAGTGGCCGGTCTCGACCCGATCGAACGCCGGTGCGCCGCCGTGCGGCCCACCCCACTCGGCCAGGACCGGATTGGCGGCGATATCGGCGGGCGTGGCCATGCGGGAAACTCCTGAAGCGGCGGCTCTCGTCTACCGCCAGCCGCCGCCGCCGTCACGCGGCCAGGGTCAGCTCTTCCACTTCAAGGTCAGTTGATCGCCATGCACCTCGAACGAATCCAGCCGGCGCAGGAAGGCCATGCCGAGCAGCGACGAACTCATCGGCGCCTTGTTCACCTCCGCCGGCACATTGGCGAGCTTCAGGTCGCCGACGCTCAGGCCGGAGAGCGTGACCGGGGCGGTATAGCCGACGCCGTTGGCGGTCTCGCTGGGCGAGGCGAACTTCAGCGCGCCGACATCGACGCCGGCCCGCGCCGCGTCGGCCGGGCTGAGCACGACGCCGTTGGCGCCGGTGTCGATGGCGAACTTCACCGTCGCCCCATTCACCGCGCCGATCACATAGAAGCCGCCGTCGTCGCTGGCGGTGATCACCATCGAGCGCGGCGTGGTCGCCACCGCATAGGCCGGGATCAGTTCGCCGCGCACCCGGGCGTAGACCTGGGTCAACTCGGCGCGAAAGCTGTAGCCGACCAGCAGCAGCGCCAGGAGCCCAACCCAGATGGCGGCGTTGCGCGCCGCCTCGCCGAACCGCATGCGCCGCGCGAAGACGAGGCCGCTGGACACCAGCGCCAGCAAGCCCAAGAGCCGCAAGGCGTCGGCCTCGTCCATCGCCGTGAGCTGGCCCGGGAACAGCAGCCGCAGCGCCACATAGGCCGCCGCGCCCGCGCCCAACAGCGCCAGCCACAGGATCAGGCCGCGCAGGTTGCGGTGGCGCGGCGTGGCGGGATTGGGGGGCGTCGGCGGGACGCTCCAGGGGCCGTCGTGATCGGGCAGGGGGTCGGTCCTCGCGGCTGGTATATGCTGACATAGACCCCGCGCCGGCGCCCGGCCATCCGCATTCGCTCGATGGAACTAGGCGATGCGATCGAGCGCGCCTATGTGAGCGTCATGCTCCCTACCCTGCGCCAACTGCAGTATCTGAAACTGCTCGCCGAGCACCGCTCGTTCAGTCGGGCCGCCGAGGCCGCGCACGTCACCCAGCCGACGCTCTCGGCCGGGGTGCAGGAGCTGGAGAAGATCCTGGGCGCGCCGGTGGTCGACCGCGGCCGCGCCGGCGTCATCCTCACCGCCGCCGGCGAGGAGGCGGTGGCCAGGGCCGAGGCGATCCTGGCCCAGGCCGAGGACCTGGTGCAGGCGGCGCGCGGCGCCAGCCAGCCGCTCGCCGGACGCTTCCGGCTGGGCGTCATCCCCACCATCGCGCCGTTCCTGCTGCCGCGCGCCCTGCCGACGCTGCGCCAGCGCTTTCCGAAGCTGCGCCTCTTCCTGCGCGAGGACCTGACTGGCCGCCTGATCGCGGGGCTGAAGTCCGGCGCGCTCGATGCGGCGCTGATCGCCCTGCCCTACGACATGACCGGCCTCGAATGGACCGACGTGAAGGAGGACGAGCTGCTGGCCGCCTTCCCCGCCAACCACCCGCTCTGCGCCGAACGGCGGATCAGCGCCGAGCGGCTGGAGCAGGAGGATCTGATCCTGCTCGAAGACGGCCACTGCCTGCGCGAGCACGCCCTGGCCGTCTGCAGCCTGACGCCCAGCCGGCCGCGCGACGAGACCGCCTTCGCCGCCACCTCGCTGCCGACCCTGGTGCAGATGGTCGGCTCCGGCCTCGGCGTCTCCTTCCTGCCGGCGATGGCGGTGGAGGCGGGGCTGGCCGACGCGGCCGCCGTCGCCGTCCGCCCGCTCGCCGCCGACAACACCGCCCGCCAGATCGTCGTCGCCTGGCGCGCCGGCTCCAGCCGCGCCGCCGAGGGCCGGCTGCTGGCCGGGGTGCTGCGCGAACAGGGTTGAGCCGCCAGCCGCTCCCCCGACCCTGAAAAGGCGGGATCGACGCCAGGGCGGCTGGGAGCCTCCGTAGCGGCTGAAGTGATGTTACTGACAGTACCCTAGCCGGGACCCCCGCCGCGGGGCTCTGGCGCCCCTCCAGGGCCGTTTAAACGGCATGCGGGTCGGTCAGATCACCACCGGCCCCCTCCGGGATTGGCTTTCCCGCGCCCAGCCCAGCCTAGCCGCCGGCCTCCAGCGTCCAGCCGCGCACGGTCGCCAGCGCCTCGAAGCCGAGCCGCTGCAGGATCGGCCGGCTGGTCTCGCGGGCGTCGACGGTGATGTAGCGATGGCCGCGCCGCCGCGCCTCCCCGGCCCGCGCCGCCACCAGGGCGCGATAGACGCCCCGGCCCTGGTAGTTCGGGATCGTACCGCCGCCATAGAGGCCGGCGAAGGCCTTGCCGGGCGCCAGTTCCAGCCGCCCGGACGACACCGGAACGCCGTCGTCATAGGCGACGAACAGCGCCTGGGTGGGATCGCCAAGCCGCGCCACGAGCGCCTCCAGCCGCCAGGGCTCGGAGCGGCCGAACGCCGCGTCGCTGACCGCCGCCAGATCGGCGGCGCCGGCCGCGTCGATCACCTGGCGCACCTCGATGCCGGGCGGCGGATCGAACGGCGGCGCATGGGCTTCCAGATCGAGGGCCACGAAGGTCTCGGGCTCATCGGGGGTGAAACCGGCGGCGGCGAGCGCCGCTTCCAGACCCGGCGGCCCGTCGTGGCTGAACAGCTTCCACTCGACGCCATTGGCCACGAAATAGGCCGCCTCGCGGGCGACGACGGCGCGCGTCGCCTCGGCCGGGAAGTCCCACCAGCCGATGAAGTTGTAGGCGCCCTCGGTGCGCAACACGCCGTCCACCCAGGTGCGCTGGGCGCCGACTTCCGGCGGCGGATCGGCGCGGATCTCGGCGTCGTAGCGGGCGAGGACCGCGGGGCCGTCCATCAATCCATCAGCTTGCGCGTCAGATAGGTGAACTCCAGCGCCACCCGTTCGGCGCGCTCCTGCTGGTTGGCCGAGGCCGCGTGGCCGCCGTTGGTGTTCTCGAAATAGAGGAACGGCAGGCCCATCGCCTCCATCTTCGCCGCCATCTTGCGGGCGTGGACGGGGGTCACCCGGTCGTCGCTGGTGGCGGTGACGAAGAACGGCTCTGGATAGGCGACGCCGGCCTTCAGGTTCTGGTAGGGCGAGATGGTCTCCAGGAAGGCCCTTTCCTCGGGCACGCTGACGCTGCCGTACTCGCCCACCCACGAGGCGCCGGCGCCGATCTGCTCGAAGCGCAGCATGTCCAGCAGCGGCACCTCGATGTCGACGGCGTGCCAAAGCTCCGGATGCTGGTTGAACTCGACCCCCATCAAGAGGCCGCCGTTGGAACCCCCCTGGATGCCGAGCCTTCGCGGCGAGGTGACGCCGCGCGCGATCAGGTCCTTCGCCACCGCGGCGAAGTCGTCATAGATGTGCTGGCGCTTGGTCTTCAGGCCCGCCTCGTGCCACGCCGGCCCGAACTCGCCGCCACCGCGGATATTGGCCAGCACATAGACCCCGCCGTGCTCCAGCCACAGCTTGCCGATCGAGGCCGAATAGCTGGGCAGCATCGAGACCTGGAAGCCGCCGTAGGCGTAGAGGACGGTCGGATTGGAGCCGTCCAGCTTCATCCCCTTCGGATGGACGATGAAGTAGGGGACTTTCGTGCCGTCCGTGGACGTCGCTTCATACTGATCGACGTCGTCCCTGGAGGCGTCGAAGCGCGCCGGCAGATCCTTGATGTCGGCCGCCGCGCCGGTGACGGCGTCAGTCTGCCAGAGATGGGTCGGAGCGAGGAAATTCTCGACCGAGTAGTAGACCGTGTCGTTGTCGTAGCTGGTGGAGATGAGGTTCACGGACGAATTGGCGGCGACCTTGATCGGGCTCTCCGTCCAGCCGCCCGGATGCGGATCGAAGGCGACGAGGCCGCCGCGCACGTTGTCGAGGATGTCCGCCACCAGCCGGTGCGCGGTCGTGGCCGCCTGCTCCACCGACTGGCGTGGGCCGGGCGAGAAGATCAGGCGCCCTTTGCCGCCCGCCGGCGCATCCGACTTGGTCAGCTCGTCAGGCGCGAAGGCGACGAGGTCGCCGGCCTTATAGCCGCGCCAGTCTTCCAGCGTCGTGAACACGATCTGGCCGTGCAGCAGGCCCACCAGGTTGATCTTGGCCGGCAGGTAGAGACGTTCGACACCGCTGGCCGTCACCCGATAGGTCTCGGAGTGGAAGAAATCGACGCCGCGGGTGATCATCACCAGCTCGTGGCCGTCGCCGTCGTGCAGCACGAACGGATCGACCGAAACATCCTCCGGCTTGCCGCGGAAAACCTCCGTCGCCTGATCCAGGCTCTGGCCGCGCTTCAACGTCTTGACCACGAACGGGTAGCCGGACGCCGTCATCGTTCCCGGACCCCAGTCGCGCGACAGGATCAGGGTGTTGTCGTCCAGCCAGTCGGCGGCCTGTTTGCTGCGCGGCAGCGAGAATCCGCCGTCCACGAACGACCGCGTCGAAAGATCGAACTCGCGCACCGTGTCGGCGTCCTCGCCCCCGTCGGAGAGCACCACCAGGCAGCGCTTGTAGGTCGGCGGCGGGCAGTTGGCGCCCTTCCAGACCCAGTTCGCCTTCTCGGCCGCCGACAGCTTGTCGAGATCGAGCACGCTCTCCCAGGCCGGCGCGGCGCCGGCGTAGGCGGCCGGCGTCGTCCGCCGCCAGAGGCCGCGCACATTGGTCGGGTCCTGCCAGAAATTGTAGATGTGGCGGCCGATCTGGTCGGGCGTCGGGATGCGGTCGGCGGCGTTGACGATCTTCAGCGCGTCCTGGTGGAAGCTCTCGTAGCGCGGATCGCCCTTCAGCACCGCCAGCGAGCGGGCGTTTTGCTTGGCGACCCAATCCATCGAGCGGGCGCCATGGACGTCTTCGAGCCAGAGGTAGGGATCATCGGTCACGGGCGGGGTCTCGGCTACGACGGGCGCCACGAGGGCGGAAAGGGCGAGCGCGGCGCTGGCCGCGATGAGGAGCAGGCGCATAAGCGCTGCTTGACTCCGAGCCGGGGTGCGAGTCCAGCCACGAGAGGCTATATGGCGCGTTCCATGCGCCGTCCGTTCCTGAAGATGAACGGGCTCGGCAACGATTTCGTCGTCGTCGAGGCCCGCTCGCAACCCTTCGCGCCCAGCGTGGCGGAGGTCCGCGCCATCGCGGGCCGCGAGGACGGCATCGGCTGCGACCAGCTCATCGGCATCGAAGCCTCGCCGCGCGCCGACGCCTTCATGCGCATCTGGAACGCCGACGGCGGCGAGGTCGAGCACTGCGGCAACGCCGCCCGCTGCGTCGGCTGGCTGATCCTGGAGGCGACCGGCCGCGACGTCGCCAGGCTCGACACCCCCAGCGGCGTGCTCGAAGTCACCCGCGCCGGCGAACGGGCGGTGACCATCGACATGGGGCCGCCACGCCTCGGCTGGCAGGACATCCCGCTCGAGGAGGCGATGGACACCCGCGGCATCGAACTGGAGGTCGGTCCGCTCGGCGCGCCGATCATGCACACCCCCGGCTGCGTCTCGATGGGCAATCCGCACGTGGTGTTCTTCGTCGGGGACGCCGAGGTGGCGCCGGTGCGCGAGGTGGGCTCGATGATCGAGCACCATCGCCTCTTCCCGCAGCGGGTGAACGTGGGCTTCGCCCAGATCAAGGCGCGCGACCGCATCCGCCTGCGTGTCTGGGAACGTGGCGCGGGCATCACCCGAGCCTGCGGCACCGGCGCCTGCGCGGCCCTGGTCGCCGCCCATCGCCGCGCGCTGGCCGATCGCAAGGCGGTGGTGGAGATGGACGGCGGCGATCTTCTCATCGAATGGCGCGCCGACACCGACCACGTGCTGATGACCGGCCCGATTGAGGTCGAATTCACCGGGATGCTGCCATGACCCTTCACCCCGCCATCCAGCCCGGCCGCACGGCGGTGATCACCGGCGGCGCCAGCGGCATCGGCCTTGCGGCGGCCAAGCGCTTCGCCGGCCTCGGCCTGAACGTCGTCATCGCCGACGCCAACGCCGAGGCGCTGGAGGCCGCCCGCGCCGAACTCGGCAATGCCCACGTCGAGGCGGTTCGCGCCGACGTTTCCCGTCCCGAGGATCTCGAAGCGCTGCGGGCCCGCGCGCTGGAAGCGTTCGGCGACGTCGCTATCCTGATGAACAACGCCGGCATCGGCGGCGGTGGTAGCGCGATCGAGAACCCCGACGGCTGGCGCCGGGTGCTGGAGACCAACCTGTTCGGCGTGATCAATGGCGTGCAGGCCTTCGCGCCAGCGATGATCGCCGCCGGCAAGGCCGCCGCCATCGTCAACACCGGCTCCAAGCAGGGCATCACCACCCCGCCGGGCGACACCGCCTACAATGTCTCCAAGGCCGGCATCAAGGCGCTGACCGAGGGCCTGCAGCACACCCTGCGCAACACCGCCGGCTGCCAGGTGACCGCGCACCTGCTGGTGCCCGGCTTCACCTTCACCGGCATGACCCGCCGCCGCGTCATCGAGAAGCCGCCCGGCGCCTGGACGCCAGAGCAGGTGGTCGAGTTCATGCTGGAGGGCATGGGCGCCGGCGACTTCTACCTGATCTGCCCAGACAACGAGGTCAGCCGCGAGATCGACAACGCCCGCATGACCTGGGCCATGCAGGACATCACCCAAAACCGCCCGCCGCTCTCGCGCTGGCATCCGGACTATCAGGCCGCGTTCGCCGAATTCCTCGCCAGGGAGACCAGCGGTGGGTGACGGCGGCGCGCCACTGGATGTCGTCACCTTCGGCTGCCGGCTGAACGCCTATGAGTCCGACGCCATCCGCGCCCAGGCGGCGGCGGACGGGGTCACCGATGCGGTGATCTTCAACACCTGCGCGGTGACCGCCGAGGCGGTGCGCCAGGCGCGCCAGGCGATCCGCAAGGCGCGGCGCGAGCGGCCGGACGCGCGGCTGGTGGTCACGGGCTGCGCGGCCCAGATCGACCCCGCCGCCTTCGCCGCCATGCCGGAGGTCGATCTCGTGCTCGGCAACGCCGGCAAGTCCGCGCCGGGGGCGTTGGCGGCGGGCGCGCGGGTGCGGGTCGGCGATATCTTCGCGGCGGCTGAACCACCCCTCCGCGCCCCCGCCCCGTCCGTATCCCTCTCCCACTCGAGTGGGAGAGGTGAGGTGAGGGCCAGGGCCTATGTCGAAGTCCAGAACGGCTGCGATCACCGCTGCACCTTCTGCATCATCCCGTTCGGACGCGGGAATTCCCGCTCCACCCCCGCCGAAAACGTGGTCGCCGAGGTGCGCGATCTCGTCCGCGCCGGCCACGCCGAGGTGGTGCTGACCGGCGTCGACCTGACCAGCTGGAGCGTGGACGGCGGCGCGCTGGGCGACCTGGTCGGCCGCATCCTCGACGAGGTCCCCGAGCTGCCGCGCCTGCGGCTGTCGTCCATCGACGCCGCCGAGATCGACGCCGAGCTGCTGCGCCGCCTGGGCGCCGAGCCGCGCCTGGCGCCGCACCTGCACCTGTCGCTGCAATCCGGCGACGACCTGATCCTGAAGCGGATGAAGCGCCGGCATTCGTCCGCCGACGCCCTGGCGCTGATCGCGGCGGTACGCCAGGCGCGTCCCGACACCGCCTTCGGCGCCGACTTCATCGCCGGCTTCCCCACCGAGACCGACGCCGCATTCGAGAACACCCTGGCCTTCGTCGAGCGCGCCGGCCTCGCCTGGCTGCACGTCTTCCCCTACAGCCCGCGTCCCGGCACGCCGGCCGCGCGGATGCCGCAGGTGGCGCGCGAAGTGGTGAAGGACCGTGCGGCCCGGCTGCGCGCGGCCGGCGAAGCGGCGCTGACGCGGCATCTGGACCGCCAGGTCGGACGCCGGGTCGCGGCGCTGGTCGAGCAGGCCGGCCGCGCCCGCGCCGCCGACTTCACCGAGCTCGCCTTCGAAGGCGCCGCGAAGATCGGCGTGATCGCCGGATTCCGGGTCACCGGACACGACGGCCGGCGCGCCTCCGCGGAGCCGGTCTGATTTCGCCGTCCGGCTGTGGCATTTTGTCCAGATCGCTTAACCAGATCGCGAGGTTGCGGGGGTAATTTGGCGTCCGCTGCGCCACTTCCGAGCCCGCTCAATGCCCGCGTCTCGATCCGAGCCGACGACCGACTCTGACTCTTACGACCCCAGCCGCTTCGACGTTCGCGCCGCGCTGGAGCTGGATCGGCAGTCATTGACTGGCCGCGTCGGCTTCGCCGGCCTCTATGCGCTGATGTCGCTGCTGGTGCTGCCGTGGCTGGTTCCGGCGGCGTGGATCGCCACCATCGTGCTCTGGGAGCTGCTCGCCGACCGGTGGATCAATCCACGCATCATGGCCATGTCGGAGCGGAACGCCATCCGGGCGTTTGTCGCCATCAACGGACCCGCCGCGCTTCTCTATAGCGGCATCGCTCTGGCCGCCCTCGCCGTGGGCTCGCCGATCGGCGTCGCCATCGGCGCGACCTGGCTGGCCGGCTCGTTCATGAACAATTTCATCTACAGCGGCGCCAACCGGACCGTCCTGTGGGCCTGTCTCTTCCCCTGCATCGCCGTCGCCGTCGTCGGGCCGATGCTGGGCCACGGCCCGACGCTGGAATCGACCGCCGTCAGCGCCTTCATCCTCAGCACCCTGCTCGCGGCGCGCAGCTTCTCGCTCGACCACCAGGTGCTGCTGAAGCGCCTGGGCGAACGCCAGTCGGACCTCGCCGACGTGGAACGCAAGCTCTCCCTGGCGGTGGAAGCCTCCGGCGACGGCCTGTTCGAAGTCGACCTGATCAATCTGCGGCCCCAGGTGAGCGCCGGATGGGCGTCGATGCTCGGCTACGAAGTGAGCGACATCGACGCCGCCGACCTCAGGGACTACGTGCATCCGGACGATCAGGCAGCGGTGACGGACGCCTTGGAGGCGCACTACCGCGGCGAAACCGCGCTCGCCGTCTCCGAGCAGCGGATGCGCTGCAAGGACGGCGGCTACAAATGGGTGCTGATGCGCGCCCGGGTGGTCTCGCGAACGCGCGAGGGGCGGCCCACGCGTCTGATCGGCACCACGATCGACACCTCCGAGCGCAAGGCGCTCGAATTCCAGCTGGAAGGCGCCCGCGACGCGGCCCAGCACGCCAACGACGCCAAGAGCATGTTCGTCGCCAACATGAGCCACGAGATCCGTACGCCGCTGAACGGCGTCATCGGCGTCGCCGGGGTGCTGTCGCGCACCGACCTGACGCCGGCGCAGCGCGAGATGGTGGACATGGTGCAGTCGTCCGCCCAGGTGCTCGAGCGCCTGCTGACCGACATCCTGGACCAGTCGAAGCTCGAGGCCGGCGAGTTCGAGCTGCAGAACGAGCCCTTCCACCTGCGCGCCGCGGTCGAGTCGGCGTCGTCGCTGATGCGCGCCCGCGCCGAGGAGAAGGGGCTGGCCTTCAACATCGCCTACGCCGACGCGGCGGACGGCGTCTTCGAGGGCGACGCCGTGCGGCTGCGCCAGATCGTCAGCAACCTCGCCGGCAACGCCATCAAGTTCACCGAGTCCGGCCGGATCGACGTCACCGTTGCGGCCGAGCTGCCGGCGAGCGAAGGGGCGCCGACGCTGATCACCCTGACGGTGAGCGACACCGGCATCGGCTTCGAGGCCGAGAAGGCCGAACGGCTGTTCTCGCGCTTCGTCCAGGCCGACGGCTCCATATCGCGCCGCTTCGGCGGCACCGGCCTCGGCCTGGCGATCTCCAAGGCGCTGACCGAGATGATGGGCGGCGAGATCGAGGCGAAGTCGAGCCCCGGCGTCGGCAGCGTGTTCACGGTTCGCCTGCCGATGCATCGCGTCGCCGAGGTTCTCGCCGCGGATCACGACGAGACGGTCGAGCTCGACATCACCGGCCTGCGCATCCTGCTGGCCGAGGACCACCCGACCAACCAGCGGGTCATGCAGCTGATCCTGTCGCCGTTCGGCGCCGACCTGACCATCGTGGAGGACGGCTGCGCCGCGGTCGAGGCCTTCGCCGCGGCCAGCTTCGACCTGGTGCTGATGGACATGCAGATGCCGCGCATGGACGGCCTCGCGGCCACCCGCGAGATCCGCCGGATCGAAGCCGAGACCCGGGCCCCGCGCACGCCGCTCGCCATGCTCACCGCCAACGCCATGGACGAGCACCGCGCCCAGGCCGCCGCCGCGGGCGCCGATTTTCACATCGCCAAGCCGGTGACGCCGGAGAGCCTGCTCGCCGGCATCGCGGCGACGCTCATGCAAGGCGGCGCGAAGGCCAGGACGACAGCGGCGGCGTGACCTGACGGCGGAGAAGGTTTCCGTCCCGGGGCCGCACGTTCTAGAAGCCAGTCCATGACCGAACCCAAGAAGGGCTGGCTGCAGCGGCTCTCGGACGGCCTGTCGCGCACCTCGCGGCAGATGACCGAGCAGATGACCGGCGTCGTCACCAAGCGGCCGCTCGACCAGGCCCAGCTCGACGAGCTGGAGGAGATGCTGATCGAGGCCGACCTGGGTCCCGCCGCCGCCGCCAAGATCGCCGCCGCGTTCGGCGAACAGCGCTTCGGCCGTCAGGTCGACGCGCGCGAGATCAAGGAGGCGCTGGCCGCCGCCGTCGCCGCCGAACTGATCCCGCGCCAGGGCGATTTCGATCCGCTCTCGGGGCCGAAGCCGTTCGTGGTGCTGTTCGTCGGCGTCAACGGCTCGGGCAAGACCACGACCCTGGGCAAGATCGCCGCCGACCTGAAGGGGCGCGGCGCCAAGGTGCTGATCGCCGCCTGCGACACCTTCCGCGCCGCCGCCGTCGAGCAGCTGCACGTCTGGGCCGAGCGCGCCGGGACGGCGTTCATCAGCGGCCCTCAGGGCGCCGACGCCGCCGGGCTTGCCTTCGACGCCCTGACCCGGGCTCGCGAGGAGAACTTCGACGTGGTGCTGATCGACACCGCCGGGCGCCTGCAGAACAAGCAGGATCTGATGCTCGAGCTGACCAAGATGGTCCGGGTGCTGCGCAAGGTCGATCCGGACGCGCCGCACGAGGTGCTGCTGGTCCTCGATGCGACGGTCGGACGCAACGCCCTGGCGCAGGAGAACGTTTTCGGCAACATGATCGGCGTGACCGGGATCGTGATGACCAAGCTGGATGGAACCGCGCGCGGCGGGGTGTTGGTGCCCGTCGCCCAGGCCTCGGACTCGCCGATCAAGCTGATCGGCGTCGGCGAGGGGATCGACGACCTGCAGCCCTTCGACGCCGCCGCCTTCTCGCGCTCGCTGGTGGGGTTGGAGGCGTGAGCGCGGTGGCGGAGAACGGCGCCGTTCCCGTGGTGCGCCAGATCGCCAACGCCGCGCCGGCGATCGGCTTCCTGGGCGCGCTGCTGATCACCCACGATTTCCGCGACGCCACCTGGGTGCTGGTGGGCCTCTCCGTCGTCGCCCTGGCGCTGAGCCTGATCGTCGAGCGGCGGATCGCGCCGATCCCGGCCTTCTCCGGCGGCGCGGCGCTGATCTTCGGCGGCCTCTCGCTCGCCCTGCATCGCAACGACCTGCTGCAGATGAAGATGACCATCGTCGACGGCTGCCTGGGCGCGGCGCTGTTCGGCGGTCTGATCCTGAAGCGCAATCCGCTGAAGCGGCTACTGGGCGGCGCGCTCACCCTGCCTGACCCGGCATGGCGGGTGCTGACGATCCGCTATGGCCTGTTCTTCTGGGGCTCGGCGATCGCCAACGAGATCGTCAGGCGCACCCAGACTCCGGAAATCTGGGCGACCTTCCGAGTGATCGCCATCGTGGCGGCGGTGCTGTTCGGCATCGCCCAGTTCCCGCTGCTCAGGAAATACTGGAGCGATGACGCCGCCGAACCGGCCGCCGAACCGCCGGAGCCGGGTTTCTAGGGTCGCGCCATTGACGCGTACGGATGGTCTGTCGTCAAATTGACGCATACGCCGTGTAGGGGCCTTGAAGGTCTGCCGCGGCAAGGGGGCGTCATGGCCAAGAAACAGAAAAGTCCCGACGGCGGCCTTTCGCACTCGGTGACCCATCTGCTGCATCGGGTTCTCCAGCTGGCCCTGGATTATCACGCCGAAGCTTCCGGACCCGCCGGTCTCACCCAGCGCCAATACACGGTCCTGGCCGCCGCCGGCGCCGGCGACGGGGTCTCGCAGAGCGACCTGGTGCGCGCCACCGGCATCGACCGCTCGACCCTGGCCGACCTGGTGGCGCGGATGATCGCCAAGGGGCTCCTGGAACGCGAGCGCTCGGCCACCGACGCGCGCGCCAACACGGTGCGGCTGAGCGCGGCCGGCAAGGCGGCGCTGGCCGAGGGCGGCAAGCCCGCCGCCCACTCCGACGAACGCCTGCTCGACCTGCTGCCGCCGAAGAAGCGCGAATCCTTCCTGAAGACCCTCGCCACCCTCGCCGCCGCCGCCGACGCGGGCGGCGCGCCGGTCAAGGCCGCCAAGGCGCCGAAGGACAAGCTCCCCAAGACCAAACCGGCCAAGTCCGCCGGCGCGAAGAAAAAGGCCAAGAAGGCCAAGAAGCAGCCGAAGGCAGCGGCCTAGCTAGGCCGCGGTTCCTTTATTGAACCGCGAACCTCACGAACCTCACGAACGCGCAACTTCCCAAATATTGTCATGCCGGAGAGACGCGTAGCGGCTCATCCGGGAGCCGCGTCAGCTCGTGCAGCGCGATGGCGCTGGCGGCGGCGACGTTCAGCGAATCCCAGCCCGCCGCCATGGCGATGCCGACGGTGCGGGCGCGGGCCAGCACGGCGGGCGGCAGGCCGGGGCCCTCGGCGCCCAGCAGCAGCGCCGCGCGGTCCGGCCGCGCCAGGCCGGCCAGCGGCTCGGCGCCG
>Ga0302314_10004426_pt1 | contig 25862 bp, 19 predicted proteins | sample III_Palsa_N2_3_FD_200533 | JGI IMG/M metagenome (GOLD analysis project Ga0302314, IMG submission 200533) | Peat permafrost microbial communities from Stordalen Mire near Abisko, Sweden - III_Palsa_N2_3 | ecosystem: Environmental > Terrestrial > Soil > Palsa > Peat permafrost | place: Sweden...
CGCTCGTCGTAGCGGTCCAAAAGCGCGCTCGTCATCGCAGCCTCGACAGCTCTGGAATCGACCGGCGATACTACACCCTCTTTGGTTCCGGCTCCGCCGGCTTAGGCGACGCCCAAAATTGAACGAATCAATTACGGCACCATTCCAAAGCCGTCATTGCAAGCGCAGCGAAGCAATCCAGCGCCGCCGCACCGAAGGCTGGATTGCTTCGCTGCGCTAGGAAGAAACAGCCAGCTCGAAGGGCGTTTCATCCAGGGCGGGTCGGCCGCCAGGCCGGTGTCGAACTCGCAATGACGACCATATTTTTGGGCGGCGCCGAAGGCATTGAGAATTCCACGGGAAAACCGCCGCTGAAGCCCCTCGCCCGCTTGGCGGGAGAGGGAGGGGCCCGGCGCGACAGCGACGGGAGGGTGAGGGTGGATGCTCCGAGCGCGCCGCACGAATTCTGCACGGCCGGAGCACCCACCCTCACCCGACTCGCTCCCGCTCGCCACCCCCTTCCGCGCGCTTCCGCGCGGATCGCTTCACGACCGGAGCGCCGCGCTTTAGCGCGCGCTCCCGCCAAGCGGGCGAGGGTTTAGACGCCGCTGCTTTGGCAGAGTAGGCTGCAGGAGCCGTGGATCGGAGCGTCGGTCACGCGCTGAGCGCCTGCCCGATCGCCTCGATCACCGGCGACCAGTCGCCGATCGCGGCCTGATTGAAGATCCGCATCGTCGGATACCAGAAGCTCGTCTCCGCCTTCCAGCCCCAGCGCCATTCCGACGAGGCGCGGTTCAGCAGCCAGGTTTCGACCCCGAGTGCTCCGGCCAGATGGGCGACGGCGGAATCGACGGCGATCACCCGGTCGAGGACGGAAACCGCCGCGGCCGTATCGGTGAAATCGCCGATTTCCGCCGAGAGATCGATGATTCCGGCATCGCGCAGCTGCACTTGCTCCGCCTCGGCGAGCGGACCTTTCTGCAGGGCGACGAAACGATACCCGGGCAGGCCGAAGAGCGGTGCGAAGGCGGCGAGCGCGATCGAGCGCCAGCGATCCTCGGGCATGGCCGGCGAGCCGGCCCAGGACAGGCCGATGAGGCGGGTGCCGAGCGCTACGCCGAGGCGGCGGCGCCACTGCTCGCGGCGTGGTTCCGGCACCGCCAGATAGGGCATTGACCCGCCGGCCTGCGCCGGGCGGGCATCGAAGCGGCGCGCCAGACCCTCCCACCAGGTGAAATATCCGGGCCGATCCTCGATCGCAGCACCCTCGGCGACGATGCGCAGCCGCTCCGGTCCGGCCGCGGCCATGGCCGGGCTTTCTTCCAGCAGCCTGACCAGGGCCGGGCGGACGATGGCGATGATCCGTGCCGGTCCGGCGGCGAGCAAGGGTTCGATCCAGCGGAAATGCTGGATCGCATCGCCATGGCCGCCATGGCTGAAGACCACGAGATCGCGATCCCGCAGCGCCTCGCCGCGCCACAATTGATGGCTGGTGCCGTGCCGTCCCTGCCAACGCGCCTCGATATCGGCGGGCACGACCCGGTCGAAATCCTGCCAGGCCTGGTCCCAGTCGCCGAACTGGAATTTGAGCCGCCAGATCCGGTCGCCGATCGCGGCGTCTTCGGGCAGAAACCGGGCGGCCTCCTCGAAGCTCTTCAGCGCCTCGTCATAGCGGCCATCGGCGGCCAGCGCCGTGCCGAGCCCCCGCCAGGCCTCGCCCGAGCCCGGGTCTTCTTGGAGCAGGCCGAGGAAACATTCGGCCGAGCGGCCGAAGGCGCCGGTCAGGTAACTGGCGAAGCCCAGGGCCGCCGAAATGTCGGCACCGCGCTCGCCGCGCGCCACCGCCTGCTCGAGGCAGGTCCGGCTCTCCTCCCAGCGGCCCAGCCGGAACAACACGGTACCGGCATCCGCCCAGGCTGACGCTTCCTCGACGCGCCGTCGCAGCTCACCCATCATATAGGCCTCGGCACCGGCATCGCCGGCATCGACCATTGCCATGACCGCCTTGAACAAAGGCCCTTCGGTCACAGGGTCGCCCGTCGCGCCGCGATCGGCGACTGCATTGCTTTCCCCGACCGCGCAGCGCGGAACCGCCCCATCATCGCCGTCGCTCCACTTCCGAATGCCCACCCACCCGGTTCTTCGAGGCGTCCGACCCGCCCCAGGATCGAGCAAACCATGAGAAACTCAAGCGCTTCAATCCGCTTTACGACCATCGTCGCCCGATCGCCCGATTTCGCGCCAACCGGTTGTCCGCTCTGCACTGGTGCGGCACGGGTTGGTTGTGCCATCCTCGCGCGGCGCGATCGGATCATATTGCCCGATTTGCCGGCGCGTTGCGCTGCTCTGTCATCAAACTTCATGGCGACGAAAAGTGACCGCCAGATCCTTTACCTTGGCACTCATCCTCGGCGTCATCCTGCTCAACGCCTCCGTCGGGGCGACGGTGGTGGCGATGCTGCGCCAGAGTCACGCCGAAGCCGACGCCCGGGCGCAGATCGGGACCGCGACCCTGGCCCAGGTCGTCGAGCAGAATATTGCCGACGACATCAACAAGATCGACCTGGCGCTGCTGACCACCATCGACGAAATCCAGCGGCAGGCGAAGACCGGCGGCGTCGACGCCACCGCGCTCAATGCCTACCTGGCGAGCATGTCCGCGCGGCTGCCTGAAGTCGAGGGCGTCCGCATCACGGATGCCGAGGGGCTGATCGCGTTCGGCTACGGCACCTCGACCGCCGGGCATGCCTCGATCGCCGATCGAAATTTCTTTCAGACCCAGCGCGATCAGGCCAATGCCGGGCTGGTCTATTCCGACCCGCTGATCGGCCGGGTTTCGCATGAATGGGTGCTGGTCGTCACCCGGCGCTATACGCTCCCCGGGCCAGCCGGCGAAAACAACTTCGGCGGCATCGTCTATGCCGATCTGTCGATCGATCGCCTGGCCGATCTGTTCGCCACCTTGAACACCGGCGAGCATGGCAGCGTGACGCTATGGGATCGCGATCTGAAGATCGTAGCACGCTATCCGGAACCCGAAGGCCGAGCGCGCACGATCGGGCGCGATGTCGCCTCGGCGGAATTGAAGCAGCTGGTCGCCGAAGGCCGGACCTCCGCGACCTATCGCACGCGCTCGCGCATCAACGACCTCGACCGGCAATTGTCGTTCCGCAAGATCGCCGGTTATCCTTTCTATGTCACAATCGGCGAGGCCCCTGACGACTACCTGGCGGCGTGGCGAACCGAAGCCTATCGGCTCGGCGCCTTCGCCGCCCTGTTCGCGCTGGTCACGGTGCTGGCGGCTTGGCAGCTGCACCGGAGCTGGCGCCGGCGGATCGAGAGTGCCAGAGCGCTCGCCAAGGAGCGCTCGCTGCTGCGCTCGCTGATCGATTCGATCCCGGATGCGATCTTCGTCAAGGATCATGACGGCCGCTACACAGTGGTGAACGAGACCTTCGCCCATAATCTGGCCCGGCCGCAGGCGGCGGTGCTCGGCCACACCAGCGTCGAAATTCTGGGCCCCAGCCTCGCCGCACCACATCTGGCGGCCGAGCAGGCCATGATCGCGGCGCGCCAGCTGCGCATCGACGAAGGCTCAGCCGTGACGCCGGAGGGCCAGCCTCTGCAGCTCGAGACGACGCGAGTGCCATTCCTCGATCCCGAGGGCGAAATCATCGGCCTCATCGGCGTGATCCGCGACGTGACCGCGCATAAGCGGGCCGAATCCCAGCTGCGCCAGGCCCGGGACGAGGCCGAGGCGGCGACCAAGGCGAAATCCTCGTTCCTGGCCATGATGAGCCATGAGATCCGCACGCCGATGAACGGCGTCATGTCGATGGCCGAGATGCTCGACCAGACCGATCTCACCGACGACCAGCGCAGCATGTCGCAAATCATCCGCTCCTCGGCCGGCGCCCTGCTGACGATCATCAACGACATCCTGGATTTCTCGAAGATCGAGGCCGGCAAACTCGACATCGAAGCCGTGCAATTCTCGCTGCTCGAGGTGGTCGAGGGCGCCGGCGAGCTGATTGCGGGGCGGGCCGATGAAAAGGGCATCGGGCTCACCGTCGATCTCGACCCCGTCCTCCCCGACCGGCTGATCGGCGACCCGACGCGGATCCGGCAGATTCTGCTCAATCTCATGGGCAATGCCGTGAAATTCACCGAGACCGGCAATGTCACGCTCACGGTCGGCGCCGCCGGCGAAGCGGGCGACGACGCCACACTTCGCCTGCGTTTTACCATAAGCGACAGCGGCATCGGGCTCAGCGAAGAGCAGCGGGCCCGGCTGTTCCAGCCCTTCATGCAGGCCGACGCCTCGACCGCGCGCCGCTTCGGCGGCACCGGGCTCGGCCTGTCGATCTGCCAGCGGCTCTGCACCATGATGGGCGGGGCGATCGGCGTCGACTCGACTCTGGGTGTCGGTTCGAGCTTCTGGTTCGAACTGCCGCTGACGGCCGTCGACGCCGGCCGCGACGGCCCGAGCGTGGCGATCGCGGATGCCCGGATTGCCGCGATCGGCTTCACCGGGCCAGAACGGACGGCGCTGGCCAATCTGCTCGGCGGCGCCGGCATTTCGGCGGTCGAGTTTCTCGCCGCCGGGCAAATCCCGGACAACAGCCCGGATGTCATGCTGCTATCGGGCAGCGGCGGGCCAGCCGGCTTCGCCCGGCTGCAGGCCATGGCGGCCGATCTCGCCGGCGCCAAGCTCGTGCTGGTCGCCCCGCGCAGCCTGGCCTCGACCCTGGGCGCGGCCGAACGCGCCGGGTTCTTCACGACCCTGACCCTACCGCTGCGGCGCCATCGGCTGTGGCGCGTCATCGCCGCCGCCCTCGGCCGGGCCGAACTCGACCGGCGCGACGGCGGGGCCGAAGGCCCGATCGGGCGGTGGCGACCGCCGCCTCTCGAAGTCGCCCATGCGGCGCGCGCCGCCATCCTGGTCGCCGAAGACAATCGGACCAACCAGATCGTCATTTCCCGCCTGCTGGCACAGCTGGGCTATGCCCATGAAATCGCCGAGAACGGGCTCGAAGCCTTCGTGCTCTGGCAGGAGAAGGTCTTCGGCCTGCTGCTGACCGATTTCCACATGCCCGAGATGGATGGATTCGAGCTGACCCGCGCCGTGCGCATTGCCGAGGCCGATGCCGCCAGCGGCAAGCGCCGGCCGATCGTGGCGCTGACTGCCGATGCGCTGCCGGGCACCGGCCAGCAATGCCTCGATGCCGGCATGGATGGCTATCTGACCAAGCCGATCGACAGCAAGGCGCTGATCGAGACCCTGGAGCGGCTGCTGCCGCAGGCGGCGGCTCTGCGCCAACCGGCCGAAGCCGCGGCCCTGCGGGCGGCGGCGCTGCCCGAGATCGACCCGCAGATCCTCGATCTCGCCCGGCTGGTCGAGGCTTTCGGCGCCTGGGATGCCGAGGCTCGCGGCTTTCTCGACGGCTTCCTGGCCGAGGTGCCGGAGATGGTGGCGGCGATCACCGTAGCACTGGCCGCACCCGACGCCGTCGCGGCACGCGCGGCCGCCCATATCCTGAAGGGTGCCGCGCGCTCGACCGGCGCCATGCGCCTGGGCCAGATTGCCAGCGACGTCCAGGATTGCCTCGACGGCAATGATGTCGCGACCGCCGGCATGCTGGCCGAGTTGCTGACCCCGACCCATACCGAATTGCTGCAAGCGACGGCGCCGTTGCGCGCCGCGTGAGGAAGAACCCGCCATGACCGACTATCATCAGCTGACGATCCTGATCATCGAGGACGACCAGCATACCCGCGCCCTCATCCGCCGCATGCTGCTGCAGATCGGCGTGCGCTCGATCACCGAGGCTGCGGATGGAAGATCGGGCTATTTCGAGGTGCTGCGGACCCGGCCGAACCTGGTGTTCTGCGACGTGCACATGGCGCCGGTCGATGGCCGTGCCTTCCTGCGCCAGCTGCGCGAGGCGACGCTGCCGGGCATTGCCGAGACACCGGTCGTGTTCCTGACCGGCGATGCCCAGCGCGATACTGTGCTGTTCGCCAAGGAGCATGCGATCAACGGCTATCTGGTCAAGCCGGTCTCGCTCAACGATCTGAAATCACGCATCGATGCGGTGCTGACGCCGGCCTGACGATGGGACGGCACCGGTAGCGGCCCGGCGTGACGTCCCGCCGCTCTTTGCCCGTTTATGGCCTCTTCCCCTCCTGGCTGCCTAAAAAGCAGGCCTCTCGTTGTCATGGATACCATCCGCGCGTGCCGCGCCGAACGGCGCGGAGTCTCAGGACCGCGGACGCGGCCTGCGCGGCGCTTGAGCGCGGATCCCACCCGTCAACTCTGGCACGATTCTTGATATAAATTTTTTGTAAAGATTTCTGACAATGAAAACAAAAGTCGCGGGGGCACAGACCGGCGACGAACGTTTCGATCTGGGAGAGAATCTGATCATGAATAAATATTGGCTCGGTGCCGCGGCACCGGCATTTGCCTTGCTTTGCCTTACTTCTGCCTTCGCCAACGATATACCAGCAGCCGACGCGCCCGCTACTGACAGTGCACCGCCGGGCTTTAAGATCTCGGGCCATATCGAGGCCGGTATTACCGGCAATCCGGACTCACCGCGAGACGGGCTCAATTACGGCCAGCTGTTCACAGACAAGAGCAACCAGTTGCTGGTGAACCAGGCCATGCTCACGGCGGAGCAGCCGCTCGACCCCAAGGCGACCGGTTACGATTTCGGCTTCCGCCTCCAGGCCATGGCCGGAACCGATGCGCGCTACAGCCATTTCCTGGGCGAATTCGATAAAAGTATCTCAGACCGGTACCAGCTCGACCTCGTCGAAGCCAATGTCCAGGCCCATCTGCCCTGGGTCAGCGAGGGTGGCATCGACGTCAAGTTTGGCCAATACGTAACACCGCTCGGCTACGAGACCATCGACGCGACCGCCAACCCGTTTTATTCGCATTCCTACATGTTCAATTTCGGCATCCCGCTGAAACACACCGGCGGCTATCTGACCGCCCATCTCAGCGATACCCTCGACCTCTATCTGGGCGGCGATACCGGCGTGAATACCACGATCGGCGGGGGCGTCGGCGGCCCCTCGTTCCTCGGCGGCGTCGGCCTGAATGCGCTGCTCGACGGCAAGCTGACCGTGCTGGCCCTTACGCATATCGGCCCAGCCGATCCGAGCAACTCGGTCGGCTTCGACGCCAACACGGCGCTCCGCTACATCAATGACGCCGTCCTGACCTACAAGGCGTCAGACACCTGGTCCTACACGACCGACCTCAACTATATCCGCGACGACGGATTCAATGCGCAGGCCTTCGGCATCGCACAATATGTCAGCTATACCCTCGACGATACGGTGACCCTGAACGGCCGGGCCGAAATCTACCGCGACAGTAACGGCTTCTTCGTCGCGGCCTTCCCGCATCCGCTCGATTTCGTCAATGCCGAAAGCGGCCTGCCGGGAACCGTCATCAGCGCAGGCCCGGCGACCTATGGCGCCTTGACCGCCGGGATCAGCTACAAGCCGGCCATGCCGGATAATCTTCCGACGGTGATGCTTCGACCCGAACTGCGTTGGGACCATACGCTCAGCGGCACAAAGGCCTTCGATTCCGGAACCAGCACCGATCAGGTGACGCTCGCCGTCGATCTGGTCGTCTCGTTCTGATTTCGACTCCGACACTGCCGGCCGCGCGTCAGTCGGTCGGTCGTGAACCTGGGAAAAGGAAGGGGTAACCGGCCGGCGCCGCAATCACGGCGCCGGCTCTCTCGCAACCCGGACGCGACGGGGACGGCTCCGAATTACGGTGACGCTCCACGACCAGAGGGTTGGCGCGCAATTCGGTCCCGGCGATAATTTCGCATAGACAAAGTTCGATACCCGCCCCTAGAAATATTGCCAGGCGCTCGGCTCGAATCTGGGCGCGGCTCTGGCCGATTTCCGGCGATTCCGGAGACAATTCATGCGCGCGCTCAAGCCATTTTCGCGAAAGCATTGCACGCCGGTTGCTCTGGCGGGTCTCGCGCTATGCGGGATTGCGGGTTCGATAGCGACGCCGGCAATCGCCCAGGAGCGCTTTGCCGGTGACTGGGTCGTCGCCAGCGCCGTCCCGGCGCCCTGGGCAAGCCGCCCGAAGGATCCCACGGACGAGAACGAGGCGAAGCGTTTCCTCGGCAAGCATCTGGTGATCAGCGGGAGCATCTTGCGCGCGCCCGAACCGCTCGGCTGCGCCAAACCGAAATTTGCCTTTCGGGATGCGGAGGCCGACACGCTGTTCGAAGGCAGCCTGAACGCCGACGGCGCCGATAAGCCGACCGATCCGGTGGCCGCCGCGCGCAGCCTCGGCCTGACCCAGAAGACGGTCCGGGCCATGACGGCGAGCTGCTCGGAGGTCGAGTTTCTTCTCGCCGATCCGGACACGATGCTGTTCGGCCTCAACAACCGGGTTTTCACCGCCAAGCGGGCCAAATGACGGCGCGGGAGGCCAGCGCTGCCCAGGGCGGATCGCCGACGACCTAGCCGATTGATCCCAGGCACAGATATTTGATCTCGAGATAGTCCTCGATGCCGTATTTCGAGCCTTCCCGGCCGAGCCCGGATTCCTTGACCCCGCCAAACGGCGCCACCTCGGTCGAGATGATGCCCTCATTGATGCCGAGGATGCCGTATTCCAGCTGCTCGGCGACGCGGAAGATGCGGGCGAGATCGCGGCTGTAGAAATAGCCGGCGAGGCCGAATTCGGTGTCATTGGCCATCCGGATCGCTTCGGCCTCGTCGGCGAAGCGGAACAGCGGGGCGACCGGCCCGAAGGTCTCCTCGCGCGCCACGATCATGCTCGACGTGACGCCAGTCAGCACGGTTGGCTGGAAGAAGGTGCCACCGAGCGGGTGCCGATGGCCGCCCAGCACCAGCTGGGCCCCCTTGGCCAGCGCATCGGCAATATGGCGCTCGACCTTGTCGACCGCCGCCTGATTGATCAGCGGGCCGATCGCTGTGTCGGCGTCGAAGCCGTTGCCGACCTTGAGCGCCGCCACCGCATCGGCGAGCTTGCCGGCAAAGGCATCATAGACCCGGTCCTGCACCAGGATCCGGTTGGCGCAGACACAGGTCTGGCCGGCATTGCGGTATTTGGACGCGATGGCACCCTTCACCGCCAGATCGAGATCGGCATCGTCGAACACAATGAAGGGCGCGTTGCCGCCCAGCTCCATCGAGCATTTCTTGACCGTGTCGGCGGCCTGGCGCAGCAGCAATTTGCCGATTGCGGTCGAGCCGGTGAAGCTGAGCTTGCGCACGACCGGGCTCGCTGTGAAGGTACTACCGATTGCGGCGGCATCGCCGGTCACGATGTTGAACACGCCCTTGGGCAGCCCGGCGCGCTCGGCCAGCACGGCCAGAGCCAGCGCCGAATAGGGTGTCGCCGGGGCCGGCTTCAGCACCATGGTGCAGCCGGCGGCCAACGCCGGCCCGACCTTGCGCGTGATCATGGCGCAGGGGAAATTCCACGGCGTAATCGCTACACAGACGCCGATCGGCTGCTTCAGCACCAGGATGCGCTTGTCGGCGCCATGGGCCGGGATGATGTCGCCATAGACGCGCTTGGCTTCCTCGGCGAACCATTCGATGAAGCTCGCACCATAGGCAATCTCGCCGCGCGCCTCGGCCAGCGGCTTGCCCTGCTCCGCGGTCAGCAGCCGGGCCAGATCCTCCTGGTTGGCCATGATGAGGTCGAACCAGGCGCGCAGGATCCTGGCACGCTCCTTGGCGGTCTTGGCGCGCCAGCCCGGCAGCGCCCGCTCGGCCGCCGCAATCGCGCGTTCCGCTTCGGCCGCTGCCATCAACGGCACGGTCCCGAGCACCTCGCCGGTCGCCGGATCGGTAATGTCACTGGTCCGACGATCATCGGCATCGACCCATTCGCCATCGATGACGGCCTGTTCGCGGAACAGGGTTGGGTCCTGCAGCGCAGTGCGCGGATCAGGCTTGGTCATCTGGGATCTCCTGGCCGCCATTGTGCAAGGTCGAACCCCTCGCCCGCTTGGCGGGAGAGGGAGGGGCCCGCGTCAGTGGGAGGGTGAGGGTGGGTGCTCCGAGCGTGCCGCACGAATTCTGCTCTGCCGCAGCGCTCACCCTCACCCGGCTCGCTTGCGCTCGCCACCCTCTCCCGCCAAGCGGGCGAGGGTCAATGATGCATCACGCCGCAACGCGCGCTGCCGCCTGCACGCTCACAAGCGCCCGCTCCAGGATCGACAATCCCTCCTCGATGATCGCATCCGCGGCGGTCAGCGGCACCAGGATCCGGATCGTGTTGCCGTGGACGCCGCAGGTCAGGAGGATGAGCCCGTCGGCCAAGGCGGCCTTGGCCACACGCTGGGCGGCATCCGGCTGCTCCTCCGCGCCGGCTTCGACGACGTCGAAGGCGACCATCGCGCCCGGCCCGCGGATCGCGGCGATCGGCACGATGTCATGACGACGCTGGAACTCGGCCAGACGCTGCTTCAACCGCGCGCCGATTGCCGCGGCGCGCGCCAGCAGGTTTTCCTCGACCAGGATGTCCAGCACGGCCAGTGCCGCGGCACAGGCGACCGGGTTGCCGCCATAGGTGCTGCCGAGGCCGCCCGGGTCGACGGCATCCATGATTGCGGCCCGGCCGATCACGCCGGCGATCGGAAAGCCGCCGCCCAGCGATTTCGCGATGGTCACGAGGTCCGGCTCGACGCCGGAATGCTCGATGCCGAACATCCGCCCGGTGCGGCCGAAGCCGCATTGGACCTCGTCGGCGATCAGCAGGATGCCGTGAAGGTCGCAGATCCGGCGCAGCTCGCGCAGCAGGGCCGGCGGCGCCTCGTGAAAGCCGCCCTCGCCCTGGACCGGCTCGATGATGATGGCGGCCACGCGCTCGGGGTCGATATCGGCCTTGAACAGCTGGGCCAACGCCTTCAGCGTATCCTCGATGGTGACGCCGAGCGACGGGGCCGGGAACGGGATATGGTAGAGTTCGGCCGGCATCGGCCCGGCTTTTTTCTTGTAGGGGGAGACCTTGCCAGTCAGGCCCATAGTCATCAGCGTGCGACCATGAAAGGCGCCGGCGAAGGCGATGAGGCCCGAACGACCGGTCGCGGCGCGGGCGATCTTCGTCGCGTTTTCAACCGCTTCCGCCCCGGAATTGACCAGCAGCGTCTTGGCCGGCCCGGAAAACGGCGCAAGCCGGTTCAGTCTTTCGCACAGCGCGATATAGGGCTCATAGGGCGCCACCTGGAACGCGGTATGGGTATAGAGGGCGAGCTGCCGCTCGACCGCTTCGATCACCTTGGGATGGCGATGGCCGGTATTGAGCACGGCGATGCCGCCGGCAAAATCGATGTAGCGCTTGCCCTCGACATCCCAGAGTTCGGCATTCTCGGCCGCGGCGGCGAAGATCGGCGTGGCATGGGCGACGCCGCGCGGCACGGCAAGCTGGCGGCGGGCGAGGAGTTCGGCATTGCTGGTCGGCATGATGACTCGCGAAGATGACAGGGCCGGCGCCATCCTGCCGATCGGTGCAGTCCTCCGGGAGACGCAAAGTTCCGACCGGAGCGGTCTGTTTTAGAGACCGCCCAGTGGGGCGTCACGGCGTCAGCGCCGCCTTGATCCAGCGGCGGAAGCGCTGGATGGTCGGTTCGTCCAGCCGCTCCTGGGCCACGACCATCGTATAGGCTTCGAGCCGGATCGCCGCATCGACCACGCGGACCAGGCTGCCCGCAGCCAGATCCTCGGCGGCGACCGGCTCGGGCAGCAGGGCCACGCCATGGCCGAGGCGGGCGGCTTCGAGGGCGGCGGTGGCGATCCAGAAACGCGGGCCGGTCAGCGGCGGGATCTCGGCCACACCCGCCGCTTCGAACCATTGCCGCCATTCGTCCTGGTTCTTCTCGTGAATCAGCGGCAGCCGCGCCAGGGCTTGCGGGTCGCGGGCCGCCGGGTTGGCCTGCAGCCAAGCCGGGCTCGCCACCGGCAGCATGATGGGGCGGATCAGGGTCTCGTTGACCAGCCCGGCTTCCGGCCGGGCACCGTAGCGGATCTCGATATCGGCCTCGCGCCCCGCTAGATCGGGCCCGCTATCGGCCGGCCGCAGGATGATTTCGACCCCGCGCAGGGCCTGTTCCAAGCGCGGATAGCGCGGCATGATCCAATGCGCGGCGAAACCCGGCGCGCACCAGATGACGAGCTTGCCGCCGCCCGCCGCCGGACGCAATTCCTCGACGCCGCGTTCGAGGAGTGCAAAGGCGGCACTGACATGGGCGTGCAGGCGCAGCCCTTCGGCAGTCGGCGTGGTCCCGCGCGGCGTCGTCCGCACCAGCTTGATCCCGAACCAGGCCTCGAGATCGCGGACATGCTGGCTGATCACGGTATGTGTCACCGCCAGTTCGGCGGCAGCACTGCGCAGGCTTTTAGTCCGGCCGACCACGTCGAAGGCGCGCAGCGCCGAGAGCGGCGGCAGGCGTCGCTTGCCGCTCATGGCGCGCGGGCGCCGAGCGGGTTGAGGCAAGCCACAAGCGTGTCGGGTGCCGCGCCCGGTACCAGCGGCGGCGGTGCTGCGGTGCAGGCCTCGAGCCTTCGCGGACAGCGCGCGGCGAAGGCGCAGCCGGCGATCGGGGCGGCCGGGTCCGGCAGCTCCCCGGGCAGCGGCATGAGCCGGTCGCGCCAGGCCGGGTCCGGCCGCGGCACTGCGGCCAGCAGCGACTGCGTATAGGGATGGGCGGGGCCGGCAAAGATTCGCGCGGCCGGCCCCTCTTCGACCACCCGGCCCAGATACATCACCAGCACCCGTCGCGTCATATATTCGACCACGGCCAGATTATGGGTGATGAACAGATAGCTCAAGCCGCGGCGCGCCTGGATCGCCTTCAGCAGATTGAGGATCCGGGCCTGGACGCTGACATCGAGGGCGGCGGTCGGTTCATCCAGGATCAGCAGATCGGGATCAAGTGCTATGGCGCGGGCGATGGCGACGCGCTGGCGTTGGCCGCCGGACAGCTGGTGCGGGTAGCGCGCGGCGAAATCGGGTTCGAGATCGACATCGGCCAGGCAAGCCTCGACCCCGCTTTGCACCACAGCGCCCCGCAATCCCAGCACCGCCACCAGCGGCTCGGCCACGATCGCGCCGACGCGCATTTTCGGATCGAGTGCGGCATAGGGGTTCTGATGGACCAGCCCGATGCGCCGGCGCAATTGGCGCCGCTCGGCCCGTCCGGCCTCGGTCAGCGAGACTCCGCCGATCCGGATCGCGCCGGCATCGGGTGCCACCAGTCCCTGGACACAGGCCGCGAGCGTGCTCTTGCCGCAACCCGATTCGCCAACCAGGCCGAGCGTCTCGCCAGCCTCGATCGAGAAGGAAACGCCGCGCACCGCCGGCACCGGACCGCGCCGGCCCGGATAGGATTTGGCCAGGCCGTCGACTTCGAGTAGTGCTGTCATCCGGGCCGCCCGAGCGGAAAATGGCAGGCGACCGCGCCGTCGAAGGCCGGAACAGCACTCCGGCAGATCGCCTGGGCATGCGGGCAGCGAGGTGCGAAATCGCATCCGCGCCGCTCCGTGCCAGGCCCCGGCGGCGTCCCGGCGATTCCGGCGAGGTTTGCCGCGCTGCCGCCGAGCACCGGCACTGCGGCGATCAGGCTCGCCGAATAGGGATGCCGAGGGGCGGCGAACAGTGCTGCGACCGGCGCTTCCTCGACGACGCGGCCGGCATAGAGCACGGCGACCCGGTCGCACAGGGCCGCGGCAACGCCCAGATCATGGGTGATGAACAGGATGGCGAGACCCTGGCTCTGCGCCAGCTCGCGCAGCAGCAGGATGATCAGCGCCTGGATGGTCACGTCGAGTGCCGTCGTCGGTTCGTCGGCGATGAGCAGGCTCGGCTGGCACGCCAACGCCAGCGCGATCATTACCCGCTGGAGCTGCCCGCCCGAGAGCTGGTGCGGATATTTCCGCCATTGCGCCGGCGGGTCGGGCAGATGGACCCGGTCGAGGGCCGCCAGGCAGACGGCTTCGGTAACCCGGGCATCGAGCCCGCGGCGGCGCCGGACAATGTCGCTCATCTGCCGGCCGATGCTGAAGAACGGGCTGAGCGCCGTCGCCGGGTTCTGGAAGATCATCGCGGCACCGGCCCGGTCGCCTGTGCCGCCCAGCATCTCCCGACCAGCAACCCGGACGCTGCCGGTCACAAGGCCGGGCTTGGGCACCAAGTCGAGACAGGCGAGCGCCAGGGTCGACTTGCCGCTGCCGGATTCGCCGACCAGCCCCAGGATTTCGCCGGGTGCGACGTCCAGCGCCTCGATGTCGAGCGCGTGGAACACGCCGCGCGTGGTCGGGAAGGTGACGGAGAGACCGGCGATGGCGAGGCTGGCGCTCATGCGCTCACTCCGGCACGCTTGGGATCGAACAGATCGCGCAGCCCGTCGCCGATCAGATTGACGGCGAGCACGGTGACGAAGATGGCGAATCCGGGAAAGCTGGCGGTCCACCAGAAATCCAGGAACTCGGCGCGCGCCATCGCCACCATCAACCCCCATTCGATCGCCGGCGGGCGGGCACCAATGCCGATGAAGCTGAGCGACGCCGCGGCCAGGATGGCATAGCCGAAATCCATCGAGGCCTGGATCAGCACTGGGGTGAGCGCATTGGGCAGGATGTGCTTGCGCAGGATCCAGACCACGCCGATGCCCATGCCCTCGGCCGCGGTGACGAAGGCCTCGCCGCGGATTGCCAAGGTCGTGCTGCGTACCAGCCTTGCGTACCAGGGGAACCAGGCAATGCCGAGCGCCATCAGCGCATTGCCCAGACCGGGGCCGAGTGCCGCAGTGAGCGCGATCGGCAGCAGCAGCGGCGGAAACGCCAGGAAGACATCGGTCAGCCGCATCAGGGCGGCATCGACCCAGCCGCCGAAATAGCCCGCGACCATGCCGATCGGAACCCCCAGCCCGGCCGCCAGCGCCACCACGGCGATGCCGACCACGAGCGAGGTGCGCGTGCCATAGATCACGCGCGACAGGATGTCCTGACCGAGCGCGTCGGTGCCGAAGGGATGATGCCAATCCGGGGCGACGAGCTTGGCGTGGAAATCCATGGCGAAAGGATCATAGGGCACGATCCAGGGCGCCAGGCAGGAAGCCAGCACCAGCAGTCCGAGCACCGCCGCGCCGGCCCCGAGCAGCGGGCTGCGCCGGGAAGCGGCCAGGAGGCGGCCGGCACTCATCGCCGCCCCAGCCGCGGATCGACCGCGTAATAGGTGAGATCGACCAGCAGGTTGATCGTGAGATAGACTGTCGCAAGCAGGATCGTCACCCCCATGACGGCAGGGAAATCATTGCTCACCAGGGCATTCACCGCATAGGCGCCGAGCCCTGGCCAATCGAAGATGGTCTCGACCACGATCGAGCCGCCGAGCATATAGCCGTAGGTCAGGCCGATGATTGTGAGCAGCGGAATCAGCGTCGCCCGCAGCGCATAGCGATACTGGATCCGGCTCTCGGCCAGCCCATAGGCCCGGAAGGTGCGGATATGATCGGCGCCGAGCGCATCGATCATCAGCGCCCTGGTATTGCGCGTCACCACCGCGACGGTCGCCAAGGCCAGGGTGGCGACCGGCAGGACCAGATGGGCGAGTGCACTGCCGAAGGCGGCGGGCTCCCCCGCCAGCAGGCTGTCGACCAGGGCCAGGCCGGTCACCGGATCGAAGGGATGGTCGAGCAGCACGTCGTCGGACAGCCTTCCCTGCAGCGGCAGCCAGCCGGCCGAGCCGTAGAACAGCATCTGCAGCAGCATGCCGATGAAGAAGGAGGGCAACGCCATGCCGGCCAGCGTGATCGCCCGGACCAGGTGATCGAAGCCCCGATCCTGGGCCACGGCCGAGCGCATGCCGAGCGGCACGCCGATCCCCAGCGCCACGACCAGGCTGATGGTCACGAGCTCGAAGCTGGCGCCAGCCCGGCGGGTCATTTCAGCCAGGACCGGCTGGCCGCTGGCCAGGCTCCGGCCCAGATCGCCGTGCAGCGCGTGCCAGACATAGACGGCAAATTGCTCGTAGATCGGTCGGTCGAGGCCGAGTGCCAGGCGTGCCGCGGCGATCTGTTCCGCCGTCGGCTTGGCCCCGAGCAGCGCCTCGACCGGCGAGCCCGGCAGCAGCCGGCTGATCAGGAAGGTCAGCAGCAGCACGCCGAGCAGGACGCCGGCCATCATGCCGAGCCGGCCGAGGACGAGACGCAGCATCACTCGGTCGCCGCGCTGCGCCACAGGCGATAGTAGAACACCGCCGCATAGGCCGGATTGGCTTCGAGCCCCTGGATATCGGCGCGATAGCCCACCCGCGTGCGCAGATCGGCGGCGAAGATGGCCGGCGCATCTGCCATCAGGATCTGCTGCGCCTCGCCATATTTGGCGATGGCGGCCGGCCGGTCGCTGCCTTCGAGTGCCACACCCTCGTTCACCACCGCGTCGAAAGCGGGATTGCTGTAATGCGACAGGTTGAACAGGGTCGGTTGCTCGGTGCGGAACAGCCCGACCAGCCAATCGGACGGCGTCGCATAGGTCGGCCACCAGGTCATCGACTGCAGATTGGGCGCGGTCTCGAGCTTCTTGGCCTTGTCCCAGATGGTGCCCCAGGGGCCGGGCAGCAGCTCGACCGTGATACCGAGCCGGGCCGCGTTCTGCTGAAACAGCAGGGCGGCGTTCTTGTATTCCTCGTCAGCGCCGATATAGGCGAGGGTGAGATGCCGCGCTTCGGCCGGGATGCCCGATTGGTCGAGCAATTGGCGCGCCAGCGCCGGATCGAAGCGCGGCGTCTCGATCGTGTCGTCATGGCCCCACATGCTGCGCGGGATCGGTCCGGCTGCCGGTTCGGCCGAGCCGGCATAGACCGTCTCCGCCACGGTATTGTAGTCCCAGAGATGGCTCAGCGCCTGGCGGAAGGCCAGATTGTCGGTCGGCGGCTTGGCTGTATTGATCAGGAATTGGGTGTTGTTCCAGGACGGCGCCTGGGCGACCCGGATCTTCGGATTGCGGGTCAAGCCCAGGATGGCGTCGGCCGGGACCGGTGCCACGATATCGGCATCGCCGGTGCGCAGCAGCTGGATCTGCGTGGCACTCTCCAGCACGGTCTTCAGGATCACCCGGCTGAAATTCCGGTCCTGCCAGCCGCCCCAATAATCGGGAAAGCGCTCGAGCACGGTCTGCTGCCCGCGATCCCATTGGCGCACGCGATAGGGACCGGTCCCAGCATCATGGCCCTGGTTGAACCAGTCCGTGCCCTGGGCGGCGGCCGCCAGCGAATAGATATAGGCGCCGTATTGCGACGAGGCGATGAGGTCGATCGGCGCCGGCCGCGTGGTCCGGATCACCAGCGTGCCGTCATCCGGCGCCTCGATCGCGGCGACCGGATCCCAGATATAGAAGGCGCCCTGCTTGAGCGCGATGGTCCGCTCGAGCGAGCGCTTGGCCGCGTCGGCGGTGAGCGGCGTGCCGTCATGGAAGCGGACGCCGGGACGCAGCTTGAAGGTCCAGACCGTGCCGCCTTCACTCGACGACCACGAGGTCGCCAGCGCCGGTGTGAAGGGCTCGGCGCTGCCCGGCGGGTTGTACCAGAGCAGCGGCTCATAGACATTCACCAGCATCGGCACTTCGAGCGAGAAGGCGATGGCCGGATCCCAATCCTTGATGTCGCCGGCCCCCGCCTGGACCACGGTCCGGCCCGTGGCCCCGGCCGGCGTGGCGACGAGCAGCAGAGCCGAGAACAGGACGAGCAGCCGCTCACGCATCGACCGACAGGCCCTCGTCAGCAAGGGCACGGGCGAGCGGCTGCAGCTCGGCCTGGTAATGGCGCCACAGTCCGACCGAGCTTTGATAGATCGGCTGCTGGACCTGCGCAGCACTGGCGGTCGCCGCGGGGGCAGCGCGCTCATGAAAGCGCAGGCAGCCGGGTTCCCAGTCGAGGCCGAGATCCGCCATTAGCGCCCGGGCGGTCGGCTCCGGTGCCGAAACCATCACCTCGTAATCGACATCCCGGACGAAGCCCGGCGCCGCCGCCCGCCAATGCGCCATCAGCCGATACTGCGCCGCCATGTAGCGGGCCAAATCGTCGAGCGCATAGGAGAACGGATAGCCCATCCGGAACAAAGTCTTGTACATGGCGTAGCCGCAATCCATCGGGTCGCGGCGCAGATGGATGATGCGGGCGCGCGGCAGCGCCAGGCGGATCAGCCCGATATAGAGGAAATTCGACGGCAGCTTGTCGATGAAGATCGGCTTGCTCCGCGGCATGCCGGCGACGCTGTCGAGATAGCGCCGGCCCAATGCTGCGAAATCCATGCTGCCGGCCCGGCGGATGAGATCGAGCTTGCCCTTGGCCCCGGTGAGGCCGCTTGTCAGGGCCTGGGCAAAATCGGTCAATTCGCCCAGGCTTTCGACCTCGGAATGCGCGTTAAGGATGCGGTCGACCAGAGTCGTGCCCGAGCGCGGCAAGCCCAGGATGAAGATCGGCGCCGCGTCGCTGGCCGCCAGCACGGGCCGGGACAGCAGCGCGGCGGTGAAGGTCTCGGCAATCGCCGCCATCGCCGCGACATCGTCCTCGACGCGATAGGACAAGGAAGCGCGCCGGCGATCGGCGCCGCGCTTCAGGGAGGCGAAACCGGCGCGATACTCGCCCAGATCCTCCAGCTCCTTGGCGAGCGCATAGCAAACCGGGATCTCGCCCCGCGTACCCGCTGCCGGCCCGGCCAGGACCCGACGCAATTCGTCGACATGGTTGCGAGCCCGGGTCTGCCGCCGCAGCGTGGCGCGGTTGTAATAGGCGTCGAAATCGCCGGGATCGAGAGCGATCGCCTGGTCGAGATGGGCCTCGGCCTCGTCCATCAGCCCGGTCGCCGTCTCGGCCGCGGCCAGGCCCTTGAGCACTTCCGGGTGCCGCGGAAACTGGGCGGCCAAGCGGCGATGACAGCGCAAGGCCGCGTCATGCGCGCCGGATTGGCTATAGAGCATCGAGGCGCGCGCCAGCCCGTTCGGATCGGCTGCCGCGGCCGCTTCGAATTCGGCCAGCAGAAGCAGCGCGTCCGCCCGCCGGCCTTCCGCCAGATGGACCTGCGCCCGGCCCAGCACCGCCGCCTCGAACACGCCTTGTTGCCTGGTCATCGGGCTACGATCGCTCCAAATAGGGATTCGACGCGAAACAATCGCTTAAAACTCCTCCTCCCCTTGCGGGAGGAGGTTGGGAGGAGGGGTGCGCCGCAGGCGCTGACGGTCTCGACGCTGCCACGTATAGTGCTGATACAGCTCTGAAACAGCGCCGATCGGCATCGACACCCCCTCCTCCCGCGAGGGGAGGAGGAGAGTAATCGGCCGGCGCGTTCGGAGCGATAGTTTCGCCTCAGGTCCTAACAGCGATAAACCCCCGGCCAGGCGGCTCCCCCCGTTTCCAACCCCACCCTCAGAACCGGTAATTGAAGGCCATGCCGACCGTCCGGGGCTGCGAGATGATAGCCCGGTTGTCGTTGCCGTAGAAACCACCTGCGGGATCGGTGCCGGAATACGCTTCGGTATAGAGGCCGGTGATGGCATTGGCGTTGAACAGGTTCTTCACGAACAGGGTGACGTCCCAGGATCCGACCTCGATTCCGGCCGACGCCATCCACAGCCAGAACGGATCGATCCCGACGGCGAGGGCGCCGGGTGTCACGGAATTGCGCGAGGAGGATTGGTAGTAGCCGCTCAGCCTGGTGACCAGGTCGACGCCATTGGCGACGGTAAAGGTATAGTCGGTGCCGAGATTGACCGTGTCGTCGGCGACGCCGGGCAGCCGGGCGCCGCTGAAGCCGGAGATGGCGCTGCTGCCGGGATCATGGATGTTGCCGGCGGTCACGATATTGGCCGTGAGGTTGGCCTGGTTATAGGCATAGCCGAGATTGTAGTGCCACCCGGGCAGGGCGAAGCCGTCGAGTTCGAGTTCGAGCCCCTTCGACACCGCCGAGGGACCGTTGGCGACGGCAAAATAGGCCCAGGTCGGCGTCTGGATGTTTACCTGGACATTCGTCCAGTCGATGTAATAGGCGGCCGCACTATAGGCGATGCCTTGAAAGGTGCCCTTGATGCCGGTCTCGTAATTCACCACGCTGTCGGACTTGAAATTGAGGAAGCTGGCATCCTCGCGTGTCGGCCCGGTAATCGGAATGGCATTGGAGCCGCCGCGCCGATAGCCCTGCGAGACGGTGGCGAAGAGCAGATCATTGGCATCGATCTTCCAGGAGGCATTGCCCTTGCCCAGCGCCTTGGACTCGCTCGTCGAGGACTGGCTCTGGGTGTAGATGTTGTTGACGGTGAGGACGCCGCCACCGATCAGCGAATGGACGCTGTCATTGTCGTCGAAATAGCGCATGCCGCCGGTGACGTCGAACCGGTCGGTCACGTGATAGGTCACCTCGCCGAACACCGCCTTCTCGTCGTAGGCCTCGCCGCGATGATAGAGGAAGCTGCGGTCGCCGGAGACGAAGCCCGGCCCATTGACTGGGTTCTCCAGATAGGTCTCCTGGAAGCCGGGCAGGAAATTCTGCGATAAGGCGCCGCGCGCCTGGTCCTCGTAGAAGACGCCGACGCTATAGTCGAGGATCTTGCCCGGCGTCGAAACCAGCCGCGTCTCCTCGACGATGGCGCGATCGGAGTAGCTGTTGTCGAACACGGTCAGCGGCAGCCGGTTCGGCGCGTAATAGCTGAAATAGTAGAGGAACCCCGGCGGAAATCCGGCAATCGCATGGCCATAGAAGCCGGTATTGTCGGTGACGCTCTGACCCCGGTGATCGTAATAGGAGGTACTCTCGGTCAAGGTCGCGAAGCCCAGATCATAGGTGCCTTCGAGGCTTTCCAGGCTGACCGACCGGGACGCCTTCTGCGGGATCACGGCACCATCCTCATAGGGGCCGTAAGGCTGGCCGAAGCCGTTATCGCCCTCGGTGATCTCGCGCGGCCCACCGGTGTGGTCGCTCTGGGTGTTGTAATTGGCGACCAGCTTGAAATCGCTATTGGGCTGCCATAGCAGGCTGGCCCGGCCGTACCAGATATGCGCGGTGTCGACGCTGTCGGCCCGATAGAAATCCGAGGCATCGGGTGCCGCCCTTCCGTTGAGCTCGTCGGGAAAGCCCTGGGCGTTCAGCTTGTAGAGGTTCGGGTCGTCGATCGAGCCCGGATCGTCGATCCGGCTGATCGTGGCCCGGAAGGCCACGGTGTCGAGGATCGGGATGTTGAGCGTCAGATCGCCGTTCCAGCCGGCGCCGTCGGAATTCTCGGTGTGGTAGGCAAGCGTGCTTATGGTGCCGCTGAACGCCGAGGGGTCCGGCTCGTTCTCGATGTAGCGCACCGTGCCGCCGAGCGAGCCCGAGCCGTAGAGCGTGCCCTGCGGGCCGCGCAGCACCTCGACCCGGTCGATATCCTTGAGCAAGAAATTGGCGAAGACCGGCGTGTCGTTGACATAGGTGGAGAGCGGCGAGACCGAGGCGAGCGCGTAGTCGCCGAGCGCCGCGCCATCGACATTGAGGCCGCGGATGCGGGCGCCGTTGAGCGAGCCGGTCTGGTAGCCGCGATCGACGACGCTGACCCCGGGGATGGTGCGCAGCAGCTCGTTATCGTCGGTGATCTCGCGCGCCGCGATGCTGTCGCCGGTAACGGCGCTCATGTCATAGGGCACATCCTGGACCCGTTCGCGGCGCAGCGACGCCGTGACCACGATCTGCTCGACCTGGCTGTCGGTCTGGGTCGAGGCTGCCGGGGCTGGTGCGGGAGCCTGCGGCGGGGCCGTTTGGGCCTGGGTAGTACCTGCGATCAATGCCGCGCCGGCGACCCCGGCCAGCAACCGCAGACGGAGGGAGCGGTACAGAGGCCGCGTCGTCGGATCGAGTTTGGTCATCTTATCCCCCAGACAAGTGCTTGGACTTACGACGGTTTCGGCATCTTCATGGCGAGCGGCCCGAGGGCGTCGAGGGCCGCGGAGCGGTCACGGCCCACGCCATAGGCCGGGAACTCGGCCGGCCCGTCGCGGAAGCTTTTCAGCATCTGGCCCAGCCCGTTCCAGCCCTGCTCGCGCACCCGGCGGACCTGGTCGAGATCGACGGTGACGGCGATGATCTCGCGACTGGTGCCGGCCTGGTGCAGCGTCTCGCCGCCCGGCCCGTAGATCACGGAGCGGCCCATGGCGAGCTCGCCGGCGGCGTTGATGTCGACGAAATAGCACTGGTTGGTGGCAGCACTGGCCCGCGCAATGGCCAATTCGGCATCGCGATCGATGGTGTTGGTCAGGGTCGGATGGATGATGATCTCGGCGCCGAGCCAGGCGAGCGAGCGCGTTGTCTCCGGGAACCACATATCGTAGCAGTTCGAGACACCGAAGCGACCGATGCCGGGGATATCGAAGACGATAAACTCAGTGCCGGCGGCGACACCGCGCTCATAGGGCCGGAAGGGAAACATCTTGCGGTAGCGCGCCACGACGGTGCCGGTCGGATCGATCACCGGCGTGGTGTTGAAGATCCGGTCGCCCGCTTGCTCGTAAAGCGATCCGGCCACGAGCCAGACACCATTGCTGCTTGCCAGGGCCTGCAGCCGGCGCTCGGTCTGGCCCGGCAGGGGCTCGGCTCGTGCGGTCGAGACGCCAAAGAGGCTGAGTTCGCTGAGCACGATCATCTGGATCCAGGGCATCCGTGCCTTGGTGGCCGCGACCTCGCGCTCGATCGTCTCGAGATTGTCGCGATTGCCCAGCTCCAACTGCAGGCCCGCGATGGCGAATTCTCGCAAAAACCACTCTCCCCCTGATCGGCGGCCAGGCATCCGCCGCCATTCGACAGCGCCACCCTGACAGAGCGGGAGATAGGGCAATAGCGCCAGATCTAGTCTTTCGATGGTGCCAGTTTATTCTTTGACGGGACGGTATTTTCATGCCACTTCCAGAGAAGTTCAGCAGAAATGGGCGTAACGATGGCTCGTCCGGCGTGTGCGACCAAGAGCGACGGCCGATGGCCCCATCGTCCCGGATGGAGCCAGGTGGGTCCTTGCCAGAGGCCACTTGATCTTGCCCCTCGCCCGCTTGGCGGGAGAGGGAGGGGCCCGCGTCAGCGGGAGGGTGAGGGTGGGCGCCCCGAGCGCGCGGCTAGGCGGTGGCGGGGCCGCAGCACCCACCCTCACCCGGCTCGCTACCGCTCGCCACCCTCTCCCGCCAAGCGGGCGAGGGTTTCTGCAGCCCGCCTTCGGATGTGTGGCGCAACCAAGTCAATCCTGCTCAGGCGACGGCCATGAGCGCCCGCCGGCCGCTGGCTGTTCATCTCGACGAGGACAGCCCGCTGACGCTGCAGGGCCAGATCCGGCAGAAGATCGTCGGCGCCATCGCCAGCGGTGCCCTGCCGCGCGGCAGCCGCTTGCCCTCGTCAAGGGCGCTCGCGGACCAGCTCGGCGTCGCCCGCAATACCGTGGTGCTGGCCTATCAGCAGCTGGTCGCCGAAGGCATCCTGGCTGGGCGCGAGCGCAGCGGCATCTTCGTCGACGAGGCGCTGCCGCAGCGCGGGGGCGTGGCCGGCGGCGTGGTCCAATCGTCCAGCCCGGCTGGCCCCTTCGCCTGGTCCGAACGCCTCGCCCCCGAGCTGCCCGAGCCCGAGACCTGGCGCTACCCGCCGAATTGGAGCCAGTACCCGTTTCCCTTCATCGATGGCGTGTTCGATCATTCGCTGTTCCCGATCGCCAAATGGCGCGAGGCGAGCCGGCTCAGCCTGGGTGTGCGCGATGTCGACGACTGGTCGTCCTGGGACCCGGATAGCGACGATCCGACCTTCCTGCTGCATCTCAGGGACCTGCTGCTGCAGCGCCACGCGATCCATGCCGAGCTGGACGAGATCCTGATCACCTGCAGCGTCCACGCCGCCCTGTTCATTGCCGCCTCGCTGGTCGTGCGCGCCGGCGACCGGGTCATGGTCGAGGATCCCGGCAATCCCCGGATCCGCCGCCTGCTCCAGCATTTGGGTGCGGAAGTGCGGTATCAGCCGGTCGATGGCGACGGGCTGGTGATCGACGAGGCGTTGCGCGAGTGCCGCTGCCTGATCGTCTCGCCGACCTACCATTTCCCGACCAACGCGACCATGCCCGCTGCCCGGCGGCGCGAGCTGCTGGCGGCCGCCCGCGCCGCCGATCTCTGCGTGATCGAGTATGACGCCGATGGCGAGCTCAGCCCGCCCGATGAATCGCCGCCGACGCTGAGCGGCATGGATCGCGATGGCCGCGTCGTGCGCGTCGCTGGGCTGAACGCGCTGCTCGGCCCGGCGCTCCGCATGGGCGTGCTGGTCGCACCGGCGCCGGTGATCGCCCGGGCGCGCAAGCTCCGGGCGCTGATCGGCGCCTCGCCGCTGTCCGAGGTGCAGCGGACCACCAGCTATTTCCTGTCGCTCGGCCATTACGACGCCGCCATGGCGCGGCTCGGCCGGGCGCTCAAGGCGCGGCGCGCGGCCATCACCGAGGCGCTCGACCATTACCTGCCGCAATCGATCACCGTGCTGCCGCTGCGCAACGGTGCCGTCGCCTGGATCCAGGGGCCCAAGGGCATCGAGGCGCTGCGGCTGGCCGACGAGGCGGCGCGGCGCGGCATCCTGATCGAGCCGGCCGCCCCCTATTTCGCCGACGGCCAGGACTGCACCGGGCTGTTCCGCATGAGCATCACCAGCCTGCCGCTGGCCAAGATCCGTCCTGGTGTCGCAGCACTGGCCGAGGTTATCCGCGACCATCTGGGCGGCACCATCGAATATCTCGACCTGGCGGCGCGGCCATGGCTCAGCGGACCCGATCTGCAGGCGCGCCTCGGCGGCGCCAAGCTGCTGTGCCGGACCATCTACGGCACGCCCTGCACCATCACGCTGCTGGCCGGTGGCGCGATGGAAGGTGAATCCGGCCATGCCGGCGAAGACCGCGACACCGGTAGCTGGTGGGTCGAGGGCGACCGCTGGTTCCGCCGCTGGAACAGCTGGAACTATGGCGAGGCGACCGGCTTCTACACCGCGATCGAGGGCAGCCAGATCAAATGGTTCAACGACAAGGGGCGGCTGGTCGACCGGGCGGTGATCGTGTGGGATGAGGCGGAGGGGTGAGAATAGCGGGCCCGAGCCCTTGAGAAAAAGGGGTCAGAGTGAATTTCCCGCCCCGCCCGTGCCGACAGGGCAGCCGCGCGTCAAGGAAATTCACTCTGCCCCCTTTTTCTCACGCTCCGACGGTGCCGGAATTTCCTTAACTTAGCGCCTATCCCGCCCTTATCCGCCGCACTCAATCCGTCTCGACGGCGACGCTGGTCGAGCCATGCGAGGCGCCGCTGCCGTCCAGGAAGCGCAGGAAGACACGGGCGGTTGCCGGCGAGAAGCTGATCGGCCCGCTTGCGGTCAGAAACAGCGAATAGGTCTGGGTCCCGTTCGGCTGATAGCTCTGCTGGAAGCTCGCGGCCGGAGGCGAGAGGCAGACGGCCGTCGACGGGTTGGTCGGGCAGACGAGAACGGTGAGCGGCAAGCTGGCGGATCCGGTATCGGCCTCGACCGTGAGGGTGCCGGCGGTGCCGACATCGATCGAGTCGACGGCGAAGGCGCCGCTGCCGTTGGTCGAATAGGGCACCGTCACGATGCCGTTGCCGCTGGCAGTCGCGGCAAGCGCGATGATGTCGGGAATCGGCGTGCTCGAAAACAGCAAATCCACCGTGTTGACGCCGGCCGTGCTCGGCGCCGGCTGGCTGCCGGTACAGCTGAACACCAGCGGCATGCTGGTCACCTCGAAGGCGCTCGACGATTGGAAGCTCAGCAGGAAATTCTGCGAGCCATCATTGCCGGCGATCGTCGCCGGCGTATTGGGCTAACCGATGA
>Ga0302314_10004428_pt1 | contig 25857 bp, 23 predicted proteins | sample III_Palsa_N2_3_FD_200533 | JGI IMG/M metagenome (GOLD analysis project Ga0302314, IMG submission 200533) | Peat permafrost microbial communities from Stordalen Mire near Abisko, Sweden - III_Palsa_N2_3 | ecosystem: Environmental > Terrestrial > Soil > Palsa > Peat permafrost | place: Sweden...
CTTGCCCTCGAGCGACGGGTCGAAGGCGGCGCCGAAGATGATGTTGGCTTCCGGATCGACCTCGGACGAGATGGCGTTGGCCGCCTCGTCGACTTCCAGCAGGGTCATGTCGAGCCCGCCGGTGACGTTGACCAGCACGGCCTTGGCGCCCTTCAGCGACACCTCGTCGAGCAGCGGGTTCTGGATGGCGTTCTGGGCGGCCATCAGGGCGCGATCCTCGCCGCCGGCCTCGCCGGTGCCCATCATCGCCTTGCCCATCTCGGTCATCACCGTACGCACGTCGGCGAAGTCGAGGTTGATCAGGCCCGGCAGCACCATCAGGTCGGTGATCGAGCGCACGCCCGAATGCAGCACCTCGTCCGCCATGCCGAAGGCTTCGGCAAAGGTGGTGCGCTCGTTGGCGACGCGGAACAGGTTCTGGTTGGGGATGACGATCAGGGTGTCGACATGCCGCTGCAGCTCGGTGACGCCGGCCTCGGCCAGGCGCATGCGGTGACGGCCTTCAAAATGGAACGGCTTGGTGACCACGCCGACGGTCAGGATGTTCCGTTCGCGCGCCGCCTTGGCGATGATCGGCGCGGCGCCCGTGCCGGTGCCGCCGCCCATGCCGGCGGTGATGAACACCATGTGAGCGCCTTCGAGGTGCTCGGAGATCTCAGGGATCGATTCCTCGGCGGCGGACTGGCCGACCTCCGGATGGGCGCCGGCGCCCAGGCCCTCGGTGATCGAGACGCCGAGCTGGATGCGCCGCTCGGTGTGCGAGCGCGACAGCTGCTGGGCGTCGGTGTTGGCGACGACGAACTCGACCCCCTCCAGCCCGGCCTCGATCATGTTGTTGACCGCATTGCCGCCTGCCCCGCCGACGCCGAACACGACAATGCGCGGCTTGAGTTCGGTGGAGCGGGGCGAAGAGAAGTTAAGCGCCATGGGCTTCATCCTGATCGGCCTTTCGATCTGGCGGGGCGAACCGTTCTGGAACGCCGCGTGCAGTCGATGAATCGGCCCTTATGCTTAAGCGGTGGTTAACCGTCTTAGGCCGAGTCGAAGCTCCGCAAAGCGTTGCTGGAGCTTATTTTCTGATTCGTTGAGGGATTTTCCGCTTGCGCGGAATCCGGACGATTCGCTCCGGGTCGGTGTGACGCGGTTCACGAGGCATGAACGACGTGGCCGAACTCCCCCGGATTCGCGAGCCTCGGCGGAGCAAAATAGAAAACCACCAAGACACCAAGACCACCAAGGCGCGCAGAGCGCGCGGTAATCATCACACCGGCCTGGAATGAGCCGGGCGCGAAGCGCCCCTTGGTGGACTTGGTGTCTTGGTGGTGAATCTATTCTGCCGAACGGCCGACCCGATCCGCCGCGCTTTACAGATTGGTCCGCAGCCAGCCCACGGCCTTGGCAAGGGGGCCGGTGTAGACGCCGGCCTGGGCGTGGCGGGGCTGGTGGTGGGCCACGGCGCTCTTGATCTGGGCGGCTTCGCGCGGGCCGAAGGCGGCGCGCTGCAGCACGCCGGCGGCGGCGCAGAAGGCCGGACCGGAGGCGGCGTCGGCCAGGTGCGGGGCCCGGCGCGGCCGGCCGAGCCGCACGGGGCGATCGAACACGCGCAGGGCCACTTCGCGGACGCCGGTCAGCTCCGAGGCGCCGCCGGTGAGCACTATGCCCGCCGCGGAGTCGATCGGCGCATTGGCGGCCCGCAGCCGGTCGCGGATCAGTTCCAGCGTCTCCTCGACGCGCGGGGCGATGATGCCTTTCAGCATCGAGCGGGGCGCCACCACGGGCCCCGCGCCGGGGTCGTCGCCGCGCGGCGGGGTCTCGATCATCTCGCGATCCTCGCCGGCCGAGGCGATGGCCGAGCCGTGCAGGGTCTTCAGCCGTTCGGCTCCGGCCAGGGTGGTGGAGAGGCCGCGGGCGATGTCGCTGGTCACATGCGCGCCGCCGACGTTCAGGCTGTCGACGTGGAGCAAGGACCCGCCGCCGAACACGGCCACCGAGGTCGAGCCGCCGCCCATGTCGATGCAGACCGCGCCGAGGTCCATCTCGTCCTCTTCCAGCGCGGCCAGGGCCGAGGCGAACGGTGCGGCCACCACGCCCTCGAGCTGCAGGTGCGCCAGCTCGGCGCAGTGGGCATAGGTGGCGTAGGCGGTCTCGGCCATGCTGACCACCAGCAGCTCCAGGCCGAGCTTCTGGCCGTACATGCCGCGCGGATCGCGCACGCCCAACTGGTGGTCGACGCTCCAGGCCACGGGCAAGAGGTGGATCGGCCGCCGACCCGGAAAACGCGCCTGGACCAGGGCCATCTGGATAGCGCGGGACAGATCCTGGTCGGTGATCGGCTTGGCGCCCAGCGATACCGCGGCGCGCACCCGGGCCGAGGCCAGCTGGCCGCCGGACATGGTCAGCACCACGCCCGAAACCGACACGCCGGCCATGGCTTCCGCCCGCTCGACGGCCTGGGCCAGGGCGCCCGCCGCCTCGTCGAGGCTGACGATCGCGCCGCCGCGCACGCCGCGCGAGCGCACATGCGCCACGCCGCTCACCTGGACCGTGCCGTCCTCGCGTCTCACACCGTCGGGCTTCATGATGAAGCAACCGATCTTGGACGCCCCGAGGTCGACCGCCGCCACCATGGGCGTGCGCCCGCCGGTGATCACCTTCAAACCCTCACGGGGATCGCGCCGGTTTTCGGACCGCGACATCGCCTACTCCACTTCTTGGCGTCCGCGTTTTGCGGACCCCAGCCCAACTCAAAATCCCCAGCGCCGTCCGTCTCAGGTTCTCCCGAGAAAGACGATTTAGATCAAACGCCTAGAGCGCATTCCAAACAGCAAATCCCCAGATTTGCGGAAGGCGGCTCATGTGACGGCCCCCGCCGTCGCCTGCGAACCAACCGCCGGCGGCGCGCCTTTCATGCGCACCTCGGTGGCGGACGGATCGCGCAGGTCGATCCGTTCGAATCCCAATTCCAGACAGTGCAGCCGCGCATCGAGCTGGTCGAAGCGCAGCAGGGCCTGATCCTCGTCCTTGGCCGGCAGGTCGATCACGCCGCCGTCCTTCAGCGTCAGCCGCCAGCGGCGCCCGTCGACCCGTTGGAGGGCGTCGATCCGCGACATCAGTCGGGGCCGCGCCTGCACCAGCGGCAGGACCTGCGCCGCCGCCTCGTTGGCGCCCTCGCCGACGATCAGCGGCAACTGGGCGAAGACGACCGGCTGAGCCTCGGGCACCACGGCGCCATCGGCGTCGACCACGCTGGCCGCGTTGTCGTGCTGCCAGACCGCCAGCAGGGTCCTGGGCACGATCGAGACCACGATAGTGTCGGGCAGCAGGCGCTGGACCTTGGCCGACTTGACCCAGCCGACGCCCTCCACCCGCTCGCGCAGCTTGTCGAGATCGATCCCCAGCACCGGGTCGCCCGGGTTCAGCGCCGCCGCCTGGGCGATGGCCGGGGTCGACAGGGTATCGCCGCCCATGATGGTCAGGGTGTGCAGCCGGAAACCCAGTGCGCCGGTCAGCCGGCCCGCCGCGCCGCCGACCCCGTGCTCCAGGGTACGCGCCCCGCCGACCGCCATGGCCAGCAGAAAGGCCGCGCCGGCGATCCCGGCCGCGATCCACACGGCCGCGCGCGGGTCGACCCCCGCCATCGCCGCGCCGCGCAGCTTGGTCGGCGAATAGGCCGCGGGCCCGGGCTTGCGGCCACGTCCGCCGCCCGGCTTGCCCCCGGACCTGCCTTGGGCGCCGCCTCGGATCACCGCCGGCATGAAGCGTCTTCCACCATCCACAGCACCAGAGCGTCGTAGTCCATACCGGCGTGGGCGGCCTGCTCGGGCGCGAGCGAGGTCGGCGTCATGCCGGGCTGATTGTTGAGCTCCAGAAGGACCAGATCGTCCTTAAGATCGTCATAACGGAAGTCCGACCGGGTAAGACCTCGGCAACCAAGCGCCGTATGGGCGAGCGCGGCCTGGCGCATCGCCGCCTCCGTCACGTGCGCCGGCAATTGGGCCGGCAGGATGTGGCGCGAGCCGCCTTCGCCGTACTTGGCCTCGTAGTCGTAGAAGCCGGTGGCGGCGATGATATCGGTCACCGCCAGGGCCCGCGGGCCCGCCGGTTCGCCAAGCACGGTGACGCAGAGCTCGCGCCCGGCGATGTAAGGCTCGACCATCACCCGTTCGCCATAGGTCCAGGCGTCCGAGGCCAGCTCCTGCGGCGGCCGGTTGGCGCCCTCGAACACGCGGAACACCCCGACCGAGGAGCCCTCGGCGTTCGGCTTGACCACATAGGGCGGCGGCAGCACATGGTCGCGCGCCGCCTCGAACCGGTCGTAGAGGCCGCCGCCGGGCACCTTGACCCCCGCCGCCTTCAGCACCGCCTTGGACTTGTTCTTGTCCATCGCCAGGGCCGAGGCCAGGACGCCGGAGTGGGTATAGGGGATTTCGAGCGTTTCGAGCACGCCCTGCACCGTGCCGTCCTCGCCCCACACCCCGTGCAGGGCGTTGACCGCGACCTCGGGCTTCAGCCGGGTCAGCACCTCGGCGATGTCACGGCCGGCGTCGATGGCCGACACCCGCGCGCCCAGCCGCTCCAGCGCGGCCACGCAGCCGCGACCGGTCGACAGCGAGATCTCGCGCTCGGACGACAACCCGCCCATGAGCACGGCGATGTGACGACCTTGCAGCGGAAGGGTCATGCGGCGGAGCGTCCTAAGGAAGGCTCCACATCAGCGCAGCATGGTTGACAGGAGGTTAGCAGCCCGCCGAATCAGCCCTGATCAGTAGGGTTGGTACGCGGGCTGGCAGCCGCACGGCGGAGCGGGATAGCCGTAGGGCGCCGGCTGCGGATAGGCGACCGGCTGGGCATAGCCCTGCGGCGGATAGCCGTTAGGTTGGGCCGCCGGATAGGGCTGCGGCCGATCGGGATAGACCGGCTGCGGCGGCGGGCCATAGGCCGCCGGCCCCGCGTCGCGGGCGCAGCCGCCCGGCAGGCCGATGCGCGCGCCGGCGCCGATGTTGATCCCCAGCACCGTCACGCCCGCATGGGCGCCGGCGATGGTGAAGCTGCAGTCGGGATTGCCCGCGCCAATGCCGATATAGGCCCCGGTCGCGTACGGCGGGCGCGGCCCCGGGTCATAGCCCTGGGCGCTGGCGGCGCCGGCGAAAACGGCGGTGAGGGCGCAGGCGCCGAGCAGCATCTTGAACATGGTGGAATCCCAGCGTGACGGTCGAGCGGCTAACGCTCTTGCAACAGCAAGGATGCAAGATCGAGGCCAAGCACGTGAAGAATCCCCTTGTTTCTCATAGAGTTCTCCAGCGAAGCGAAGTTTTCGCGTGAGAGGGACGCCGATCCGCCACGCCAACCCAAGTCGTCATCCCGGAAAGGCCGAAGGCCTTGTCCGGGACCCAGAACTTCACAAGCAAGCCCACCCCGCCAAAGCCTCGCGCAGGGGATGGGTCCCGGACAAGCGCTGCGCGCTTTCCGGGATGACGACAATATGAGGGGCCGCCCTCCCTACGCTCGCCCCACCCGCTTCACTTCCCAGTTCAGCTCGACGCCGAGCTTCCCCTTCACGTCGGCGCGGACGGCTTCGCCGAGGCCTTCGAGGTCGGCGGCGGTGGCGGCGCCGGGGTTGATCAGGAAGTTGGCGTGCTGGGGCGAGAACATCGCGCCCTCGCCGCTCACCTTGTGCAGCTTGCCGCGCCAGCCGGCCTCATCGACCAGTTTCCAGGCCGAATGGCCTTCGGGATTGCGGAAGGTCGAGCCGCCCGTCTTCTCGCGGATCGGCTGGGAGGCTTCGCGCCGGGCGGTGATCTCGGCCATGCGCGCCTTGACGGCCGCGGCGTCGTCGGGCCGGCCCTGGTAGGTCGCGCCGAGCACGATCAGGTCGCCGTCCTGCACAGCCGAGTGGCGATAGCGGAAGGCAAGGTCGGCGTTGCTCAGCGTCCGCACGGCGCCGGACCGGTTCATCACCCGGGCCGACACCAGCACGTCCCTGGTCTCCTGGCCGTAGCAGCCGGCGTTCATCACCACCGCCCCGCCGATGGTCCCCGGCACGCCGGTGTAGAACTCGAGGCCGGCGATCCCCGCCTCGCCCGCCGCCCGCGCCACCTGGGCGTCGAGCGCGGCGCTGCCGGCGGTCGCGGTCAGGCCGTCGGTGGAGATATCGGCGAAAGCCCGGCCGAGCCGGATCACCACCCCGTCCACCCCGCCGTCGCGCACCAGGGTGTTGGAGCCGACGCCCAGCGCCATCACCGGTACGTCCGGGTCGAGCGCTTTGAGGAAGCTCGCCAGGTCCGCCTCATCCTTCGGCAGGAACAGCACATCCGCCGGCCCGCCGACGCGCAGCCAGGTGTAGGGCGCGAGGGCGGCGTCCAGCACGATCCGCCCGGCGACGGCAGGGAGGCGGTCGCGCCAGGTGCTCATGCCGCCTCCCCGGGAAGGTCGATCGAAATCCTTCTCCCCTCGTGGGAGAAGAAGGGGCCCGCGCTTCTCAGAAGCGTGGGAGGATGAGGGGCCGCGCGACGGTGAAGCTGCTGAGCAAGGGCGGCTGAAATGGCGGCGCGGCCCCTCACCTTCCCTTCGCTACGCGATGGGCCCCTTCCTCTCCCGCGAGGGGAGAGGGTCACGCCTCGCCCTGCTTGGATTCGAACCCCGGCGTGTTCACAGGCGAGTCCGGGCTCTCCCCCGTGCGGTGCTCCGGCAAGCCATCGGCCAGCTGCAGCCAGGGCATCTTCGACTCCACGCCGAAGTGTTCGACCAGGCCGACGCTCCAGGGATCGTCGAGGCTGCCGGTGGTGACCTCCATCCGGTCCTTGTCGGTGTAGGCGAAGGTCAGCGGGGTGCCGCAGGCGGGGCAGAAACCGCGCGTGGCGACGGTGGAGCTGGCGTAGTAGGTCGGCTCGCCCCGGGTCCAGGTCAGGTCGGCCTTCTTGATCAGCGCCAGGGCGGCGAACACCCCGCCGGTCGCCTTCTGGCACATGCGGCAGTGGCAGAAGGTGCTCTTCGGCGGCGCGTGCAGTTGATAGCGGATCGCGCCGCACTGGCAGCCGCCGGTCAGCACATCGCTCATCCCCCCGCTCATCCCATCGCCTCCAGCTGGCCCGGCAGGGCATAGGCCCACGCGGTGATGTCGCCGGCGCCAAGGAAGACCACCAGGTCGCCGTCGTGCGCCTCCTCGGCCACCAGCCGCGGCAGGGTGGTGACGCTCTCCAGCGGCTGCACCCGGCGCTGGCCGAACCGGCGGATCCGCTCGACCAGGGCGTCGCGGTCGACCCCCTCGATCGGACTCTCGCCCGCGGCGTAGACGTCGGCGACGATCACGCTGTCGGCGTCGTGGAAGGCGGCGGCGAAGTCGTCCATCAGGTCGCGCAGGCGCGTGTAGCGGTGCGGCTGGACGACCGCGATCACCTTGCCGTCGCCGCCCGACTGCACCTGCCGCGCGGCCTTGAGCACGGCGGCGATCTCCACCGGATGGTGACCGTAGTCGTCGATCACCCGCACGCCCTTGGACGGTCCGCGCGACACCACGCCGGTGGTGGTGAAGCGGCGCTTGACCCCGGCGAAGCCCATCAGGCCGGTGCGGATCGCCTCGCCGGACACACCGAGCTCGCGCGCCACGGCGATGGCGGCCAGCGCATTGGCGACGTTGTGGCCGCCGGTCATCGGCAGGCGCAGGTTGTCGTAGCTGATCGGGTCGCCGTCGCGCGGGGTGATGCGCACATCGAACTCGGCGCCCTCCGGTCCCATGACGATGCGGGTGGCCCGCACCTCGGCCTGGGGATTGACGCCGTAGGTGACCAGCCGGCGGTTCTCGACCCGCGAGGCCAGGGCCTGCACTTCCGGATGGTCGAGGCAGACCGCGGCGAAGCCGTAGAACGGGATGTTCTCGACGAAGTCGCAGAAGCCCTTCTTCACCGCCTCGAAGTCGCCCCAGTGGTCTAGGTGTTCGGCGTCGATGTTGGTGACCACGGCCACGGTGGATTTCAGCCGCAGGAACGAGCCGTCGCTCTCGTCGGCCTCGACCACGATCCAGTCGCCGTCGCCAACCTTGGCGTTGGTGCCATAGGCGTTGATGATGCCGCCGTTGACGACGGTGGGGTCCAGTCCGCCGGCGTCGAGCAGGGCGGCGACCATCGAGGTGGTGGTGGTCTTGCCGTGCGTGCCGCCGACCGCGACCGAGAACTGCAGCCGCATCAGCTCGGCCAGCATCTCGGCCCGGCGGACCAGGGGGATGCGGCGCTCGCGCGCGGCGGCGATCTCGGGATTGTCGCCTTTGACCGCTGTCGAATAGACCACCGCCGAAGCCTGGCCGAGGTTCTGCGCATCGTGGCCGATGGAGACCACCGCGCCGAGGGCGGCCAGCCGTTCGGTGTTGGCGCTGGCCTTGGCGTCCGAGCCCTGCACCTTGTAGCCGATCTTGAGCATGATCTCGGCGATGCCGCTCATGCCGATGCCGCCGATGCCGACGAAGTGCACCGGACCGATGTCGAAGGGTGTGGGGCGGAGCTTGCGCGAGGTCATGGACCGGGTCTTACCGCCCGGCCCCGGCGGCGTCACCCCCAGTGCAGGGCCCAGTGCAGGGCCCAGTGCAGGGCAGAGCGTAACGCGGATGGCGACCCGCGCCGGCCAGCATTTCGGCCCGGTTGTATGTCCGCCTTATTTTCGGCAAGCATGACGAGGACGGTGATCATGGTGGCGGACCGTTACTGGGACCGAGGTGGGCGCTTGATGACCTTACGATCCGCGGGCCCGAACGTCCTTGGCCTGGGCGCCCTTGGCCTGATCGCCATCGGCCTGATCGCTGGCGCCGGGCTTTTCGCCCCCGCCCTTCCCGCGCACGCCGCCCTTGGCCACGCCTACGCCAGCGTTGAGAGCGATCGCGCGGCCCTGGGCGCGACGGTCAAGTCCACCTCGGCCGGCGCCTATACCCTGCACACCCTGGCCCTGCCCAACCACAGCGTGGTCAAGGAGTTCACCCGTTCGGACGGGACCGTCTTCGCCGTCGCCTGGCAGGGCCCCGGCCGGCCGGACCTGCGCCAGCTGCTGGGCGAGCATTTCGACACCGTGCAGGCCGATCGCGCCGCCCGGACCGGTCGTCACATGCGCCGGCCGCTGACGGTCAACCGCAGCGACCTCGTGGTCACCAGCGGCGGGCACCCCGGGGCCTTCTGGGGCGTGGCGATGATCCCGCAGCTGCAACCCGCCGGCTTCTCCGCCGGCAGCGTGAAATAGGGCCGCGGCGATGATCAGAAAGCTCTGCGCCCTGGCGGCGATGATCGTCCTGGCCGGTTGTGGCGGCGGGGGCGGAGGCGGAGGTTCGAGCACGACCACGCCGCCCGCGGCCTTGACCAACTTCGCCGCCGTCACCGTCGACCAGGGACCGGCGGCCCTGAATGTCGGCCCGAACGGCTATACCCAGTCCAACGTCGCCTACGTCTCGGTGACCATCTGTGCGCCGGGCAGCACCAGCAACTGCCAGACCATCGACCACGTGCAGGTCGATACCGGCTCGATCGGCCTGCGCATCTTCGGATCGGTGATCACGCCCAGCCTGCTGAGCGCCCTGCCCAGCGAGACCGACGCCAGCTCCAACCCGGTGGCGGAGTGCTATCAGTATGTCGACGGCTATGTGTTCGGCTCGGTGCGCACCACCGACATGACCATCGGCGGCGAGAAGGTCTCCAGCATGCCGTTCCAGGTGCTGGCCGACACCGGCCAGTTCGCCAGCGTCCCGTCGACCTGCTCGTCCGCCGGGGGCAGCAACCTGACCACGGTACAGGCCTTCGGCGCCAACGGCATCATCGGCATCGGCACCACCACCACCGACTGCGGGACCTATTGCGCCAGCGGCGGCCAGTCTGCGGCGATCTATTACGACTGCCCCAGCGCCGGCTGCGGCTCGATCATCGCCCGGGCCGCGAACGCCACCGCGCCGTTCCAGCAGCTGCCCAATCCCGTGGCGGCGATGAGCACCGACAACAACGGCTCGAGCCTGGTCCTGCCCTCGACGCCGGCGGCGGGCGAGGCCAGCATGGCCGGGACGCTCTATTTCGGCATCGGCACCCAGAGCAACAACGGCCTGGGGTCGGCGACGGTCTACACCATCACCTCGTCGTCGAGCCCCGACGGGCCGGGCCTGATCACCGCCGTCTATAACGGGCAGACCCTGCCCAACAGCTTCCTCGACAGCGGCAGCAGCCTCTACTTCTTCGAGGACACCAGTCAGACCCTGTGCACCGCGACCGGCTTCAACGGTCTCTACTGTCCGGCCGCGACCGAGACGCTCAGTCCGGTGATCCGGGGGCTGAACGGGGCCAGCTATACCGACACCTTCAGCCTCTACAACGCCGAGACCCAGTTCAACGCCAACCCGTCGTTCGCGGTAGTGCCGGGGGTGGGCGCCAACCCCAACATCATCTTCCCCAGCACGGCTTACGCCGGCAGCTTCGATTTCGGCCTGCCGTTCTTCTACGGACGATCGGTCTATACCGCCATCGAAGGCCGGACCGCAGGTTCGACCACCGGACCATACTTCGCGTTCTGACGATCTTTCCCGCCCTCCGCTGCGACAGGTTTCCGTTTGGCGGCCCCCAGGGGGTCGGCTATGGTCCTGCGAGGCTGAGGTCGGGGGCGGCGGGGGCCCTTCTGGAGACGCAAAGTCCGTGAGGAACGACGGAAGACCAACACACCTGGTCTTCGGCGCCGGGCCAGCCCCGGTCGCGGTCCCCTTGGCGATTGCGACCTTCCTCCTCGTCTCGGGCGCGGCCCGGGCGCAGGTGATCGAAATCCAGCCCGGCGGCGAGATCCAGACCTACAGCGGACCGGTGCGTTCGGTGGATGGGGCCCGCCAGGCGATCGCCGCATCGTCGGCCAATACCGTCCGGCTTTCCGCACCCTCGCCCAAACCCTCATTGGCCAGCGCCCTGCAGGCCTCGGCCGACCGCAACCAGCTCAGCGCGCGCCTGATGGAAGCCGTCGCCTGGCGGGAGTCGCGGTTCAACCCGGCCGCCGTGTCGCCCAAGGGCGCGCGCGGGGTGATGCAATTGATGCCCGGGACCGCGCGGCGGCTGGGCGTCGACCCCGACGACCTCCGCGGCAATGTCGAGGGCGGCGGCGCCTACATGGCCAGCCTGCTGCGCGCGTTCGACGGCGACATTATCCTGACCCTCGCGGCCTACAACGCCGGGCCCGAGGCGGTCCGGCGCTGGGGCGGTGTGCCGCCCTACCCTGAAACCAAGGCCTTCGTGGCCGCCGTGCTCGACCGCCTGTCCGTGGCCGAGCCGGCCGACAGCCCGCTTCCGGTGAGCCGATGAAACCCTCCCCCACCCTCGGCCTTCTGCTGGCCATGGCCGCCACCCCGGCGCTGGCCCAGTCCGCCGCCGCCAACCCCGCCGGGTCCGAGCCGATCAACGCGGCGCTGGAGTGGGTCCAGGGCACCCTGCTCGGCAACATCGCCACCAGCGCCGCGGTGATCGCCGTGGCCGTGGTCGGCTTCCTGATGCTGACCGGCCGGATCGAGTGGCGGCGCGGGCTGGTGGTGGTGATCGGCTGCTTCATCATCTTCGGCGCCGCGGCCATCGTCGCCGGCATCCGCACCGCCGCCGGCGGGGCGCACTGAGCCCATGCCCAGCCTCGACTCCGATCCCATCTTCAGCGCCCTCACCCGGCCGCAGATGATCGGCGGGGTCACCTACAGCTATGCGGTGTTCAACCTGATCGTGACACTGGAGATCTTCCTGATCACCCGCTCGTTCTGGGCTTTTCCGTGCGCCCTGGTGGTGCATCTGATCGGCTATGTCGGCTGCGTGCGCGAGCCGCGCTTCTTCGACCTGTGGATCACCCGGCTCAGCCGCTGTCCGCGTGTGCGCAACTTCTGGTTCTGGCGCGCCAACGCCTACCGGCCCTGAGCATGCCATGAACCCGGCCTTCCTCACCACCCCAACCTTCCTAACCACCAGGGCCGCAAAGGTGCTGGCCCCCCGCGAGGCGGCGATCGGCGACCGCCTGCCCTACGCCGGCCATCTCGACGCGCACACCCTGGCCACCCGCGACGGCCAGCTGATCCAGGTGCTGAAGCTCGACGGCTTTCCGGCCGAGACCGCGCCCGACGACGAGCTGAACTACCGCAAGAGCATCCGCGAGACCCTGCTGCGCGGCGCGGCCTCCTCGCGCCTGGCCCTCTACCACCACGTGGTCCGCCGCCGGGTCACGCCGGCCGCCACGGCCACGCCCGACGACCCGTTCTGCGCCGGGCTCGACGCCGCCTGGAAGGCGCGGCTCGCCACCCGCCGGCTCTACGTGAACGACCTCTACCTGACCCTGGTCAGCCGGCCGCTGCAAGGCACGGCGGGCGTGCTGGAAAGCCTGTTCCGCCGCCCGGCGGATCAGCGCGCCACGCTCGAACGGGACCTCCGCCAGCTCAACGCCACCCGCGAGACCTTCGCCTCGGCCCTCGCGCCCTACGGCCCCCGCGCCCTCGGCCTGGCCGACAGCCGCCACGGCGCCCGCTCCGAGCTGGCGGAGTTCCTCGCCCAGCTGGTCAACGGCCAGCCGCGCACCATCCTGGCTCCCTCGGGCGACCTCGGCCAGGTCCTGGCCCAGCGCCGCCTGGCCTTCGGCCTCGACACCGTCGAGTTCGGCTCCATGGGCGGCTCCGAGCCCGAGTTCGGGGCGATCGTCTCGCTGAAGGACTACCCCGCCCGCTCGCGCCCCGGCATGCTCGACGGCGTGCTGCGCCTGCCGTTCGAGCTGACCCTCACCGAAAGCTTCGCCTTCGTCGACCGTCAGGCCTCGCTCGACGTGATGAGCCTGGCCCTTCGCCGGCTTCGCGCCGCCAAGGACGAGGCGCTGAGCCTGCGCGGCGAGCTGGCCGCCGCCAAGGACGACGTCGGCGCCGGCCGGGCGGCCTATGGCGAGCACCATCTGTCGATCCTGGCCAAGGCGTCGGATCTCGGCGAGCTCGACACCGCCGTGGCCGAAGTCCACTCGGCCCTGGCCGAGACCGGCGCCATCGCCGTGCGCGAGGACGTCAACCTGGAGCCGGCCTTCTGGGCCCAGTTCCCCGGCAACCTGGCCTATATCGGCCGCAAGGCCCTGGTCTCAGCCGCCAACTTCGCCAGCCTGGCCAGCTGCCACAACTATCCGGTCGGCCAGAGCGAAGACCTGCACTGGGGCGAGCCGATCACCCTCTTGGAGACCACCGCCTTCGGCCCCTACCACTTCAGCTTCCACGCGGGCGACCTTGGCAACTTCACCGTCATCGGCCCCTCGGGCTCGGGCAAGACCGCGCTGATGACCTTCCTGCTGGCCCAGGCCGAACGGCTGAAGCCACGCATCGCCTATTTCGACAAGGACCGCGGCGCCGAACCCTTCATCCGCGCCATCGGCGGCCGCTATGACGTGATCGCGCCGGGCGAGCCGACCGGGTTCAACCCCCTGGCCCTGGCCGACACCGGCGACAACCGCGCCTTCCTGGCAGAATGGCTGGCGACCCTGCTGCGTATGGACGGCGACGTGCTGGACGCCGAGGACCGCGCCGTGATCGCCGACGCCATCGACGCCAACTTCGCCCAGGAGCCCAGCCACCGCCGGCTGCGCTATCTGCGCGAGCTGTTCCGCGGCGCCCGGCGGCCGAGCGCCGGCGACCTCTCCGCCCGGCTGGCGGCCTGGTGCGAGGGCGGCGAGCACGGCTGGGTGTTCGACAACGCGGTCGATCAGCTCGACACGTCGACGCGGATCATTGGCCTCGACATGACCCGCCTGCTCGACGCGCCGACGATCCGCACGCCGGTGATGATGTACCTGTTCCACCGGCTGGAGCAGCGGCTGGACGGCACACCCGCCATCATCGTCGTCGACGAGGGCTGGAAGGCGCTCGACGACGAGGTGTTCGTGCGCCGGATCAAGGATTGGGAGAAGACCATCCGCAAGCGCAACGGCGTGGTCGGCTTCTGCACCCAGAACGCCTCGGACGCGCTCGACAGCCGCATCGCCTCCTCGATCATCGAGCAGTCGGCCTGCCAGATCTTCTTCCCCAACCCAAAGGCGCGGGCCAGCGACTACATCGACGGCTTCGGCCTGACCGAGCACGAATACGACCTGATCCGCACCCTGCCCGACACCGCGCGCTGCTTCCTGGTCAAGCACGCCGGCCAGAGCGTGGTCGCACGGCTCGACCTGTCGGGCCTCGACGGCGAACTGCGCGTGCTGGCTGGGACTGAGCGCAGCGTGCGGCGGCTGGACGCCCTTCGCGCGAAGCTTGGCGACGATCCGGCCGACTGGCTGGAGGCCTTCATGGCCGGCGACAGTCCCACCACACCCCTGCGCCGTGCGGGCCCCAAGACCCAGAATCCCAGGACCAGGGCCGCGTCGTGAGCGGGACCTGCGCCATCCCCTCCACCACCGGCGCCGTGCGCGCGGTGCTGTGGTCGGTGGACTGCAACACCCGCGACCTGGCCCATCGCGGCTATGAGGCGATCACCGGCAGCCAGACCTTCCAGCTGGCCCTGACCCAGGTGCTGATCATCTACGTCGCCCTGGTCGGCTATCGCCTGCTGTTCGCCGCCGATGGCGCGCGCCTGTCGGACGGGCCGCGCATGGCGCTGAAGATCGGCGCGGTGCTGGCCCTGGTCAGTAGCTGGAGCGTGTTCGAGACCCTGGCCTTCGACCTCGCCGCCAAGGCCCCGGCCGAGATCGCCGCCCTGATCTCCGACGGCGGCAGGACTGGCGCCCAGGATCCGATCGGCCGGCTGCAGGTGGCCTACGACCAGCTGTCGAGCTCGGCCGCCGCCTTCACCGCCGCGGCCACGACCCAGAACGGACAGCAGACCGCGCCGCAGGTCACGCCGCCGACAACCACCTCGCCGCAGGACGCCGAGCAGGCCGACGCCATGGCCAAACGCGAGGCCGCCGGCCGGGCCCTGGGCGCCGCCAGCGCGGCGGTGCTGGTGGTCGACGCCGGCCTGGTCGCCGTTTCGACCCTGATGATCGGCGTGCTCGGCGCCATCGGTCCGATCTTCATCGTGCTGCTGATCTTCCAGCAGACCCGCGGCTTCTTCGTCGGCTGGGTGCGCGCCCTGACCGCGGCGGCGCTGGTGTCGATGAGCGTCTGGCTGCTGGACCTGCTCATGACCGCGGTGCTGCAGCCCTGGCTGGTGGCCCTGGCCCAGCAGCGCGCGCTGAAACAGCTCGAGCCCGGCGCGGCGATGACGGCGGCCACCATCGTCTTCGTGTTCACCGCTGCTCAGCTGGCCCTGGTCGCCGGCGCCGGCGTGATCGCCTTCGGCTTCCGCCTGGTCTGGGGCCAGGCCACGGCTTCGGCCGCGGCGCCCGCCGCGGGATCAGGCGGAGCGGAGACCGCCGTCTCGCCCCCGGCCATGGTCTCGCGCCCGAGCCTCCTGGCCGATCAGTTGCGCCGCTTCGACGGCGTGCTCGAGGCCCGCGGCCGGACCGCGAGCGGCAGTGCGACGGGCGCGGCCTTCGCCGGCGTCGATCGCGTGATCCTGGCCGGAGGCTCGACCGATCCCTACCGCCGCGCCGCACAGGCCCGCGACAACCTCGGCCGGCGGGGCGCGTTCCGATGAGCTTCGTTCGCGCCCGCATCCGTCTCCCAGCCGCTCCCCCTTTGGGGGAGCTGTCCGCAAAGCGGACTGAGGGGGTAGCGCCGCCGGTCGGGCCAACGCACGACGCAACTCGGGCATACGTAGCGCCAATAGCAACCCATCGCGCCGCCCCCTCAGTCGCTTCGCGACAGCTCCCCCAAAGGGGGAGCACCTTGGTCGGGGCCTGCGCCACGCTCGCCCTCGCGTTCGCCGCGCTCACGACCACGCCCGCCGCCGCCGCCCTGATCCCCGTTCCGGCCGGAAACGATCCGCGCATCCGCGTCGCGCCCTACGATCCCTTGCAGGTGGTGGCCCTGCAAGGCGTGCTCGGCAGCCAGACCATGATCGAGTTCGAGCCGGCCGAGCGGATCGAGAACGTCGCCATCGGCGATTCCCTCGGCTGGCAGGTGATCCCGAGCCGGCGCGCCAACCTGTTGTTCCTGAAGCCCATGACCCACGCCGCCGTCACCAACATGACGGTGGTCACCAACATGCGGCGCTACGAGTTCGAGCTGACTGTGCGCCATACCCTGGCCCGCCAGAACGATCCCGACGTGATCTACAGCCTGCGCTTCCAGTACCCCGCGCCGATCATGCCGATCGTCAGGGCGCCCGAGCCCGAGCCGCCCAGGCCGCCGCAGGACGTCAACCACGCCTACAGCTACCAGGGCTCGGTGCAGAACCTGCCGCAGCGGATCTTCGACGACGGCCATCTGACCTATTTCCGCTTCGCCGAGGACACCAGCTTCCCGGCCATCTTCGCCGTCGAGGCCGACAAGTCCGAGGCGGTGGTCAACTTCCGCAGCCAGGACGGCTACCTTGTGGTCGACCGGCTGGCCCGCGCCTTCATCCTGCGCCGTGGCAAGGAGGAGACCCGCATCTTCAACGACGGCTTCCGCGAGGCTGAGCCCGGCCCGCTCAGCCCCCGGCCCCGCAGCAAGTCCGAACGGTCGCATCCATGACCCGCGCGCTCCCGCCCGGCGATCCCCAGCCGCCCGACATCGACAGCCCGGTGTTCCATCGCGCCGGACAGATGGCGATCAGCGTGCGCCAGCCGAGTTCGCCCTGGACCCTGGCCCTCGGCATCGCCCTCGCGGTCGTGCTGGGGATCATCGTCTTCGCCACCCTCAGCGCCGGCCGCCAGGCGCACGCCGATAACGACGCGCCACGCAAGCTGGTCCCGCCCGTGGTGACGACGCCGGTCCAGCCGGTCATGCAGATCGCCCAGGCCCAACCGGTCCCGACACCACCGGCGCCCCTGCCCCCGCTCCCCGCGCCCACGGCGGCCCCAGTCGCGACCGATCCTTCCCTCGCCCTGCACGCACCGGTGATGGTGGTCGATCAGAGCACGGCGCGGACCACGGCCGCGGACGCCCCGCCCCTCGCCGCCGGGCCCGGCCATCCCGCCGGCCAGTCCGGGGGCTCGGCCGAGGAGCGGTTCGAGGCCCAGGTGGTATCCGGCGGGGTCGAAACCGCCCGCGCCTCCCGCCTGCCCGACCTTCGCCACACCGTGCCCCAGGGGACCATGATCCCGGCGGTGCTCGAGACCGCCATCAACTCCGACCTGCCGGGTTCGGTGCGCGCCGTGATCAGCCGCGACGTGGCCGGGTTCGACGGGGCCGAAGTGCTGATCCCGCGCGGCTCCAAGCTGATCGGCCAGTACCGCAGCGGCATGGCCTACGGCCAGACCCGCGCCTTCGTGGTCTGGTCACGAATCCTGACCCCGGAAGGGGTCTCGATCGACGTCGGCTCGCCGGGGACCGATCCCCTTGGCCGGGGAGGCCTCTCGGGCGAAACCGACACCCATTTCTTCCAGCGCTTCGGCTCCTCGATCCTGCTGTCGGTGATCCCGGTCGCCCTGCAGGCGGCGCTGCAGCCCAGCAACAGCACCGAGGTGATCATCGGCTCGCCGGTGCAGGCCTCAAGCCTGGCCTCGGCCGCGCCGCAGCCGGCCAACATCCCGGTCACCATCAAGGTGATGCAGGGCACACCGCTGCAGGTCTTCCTGGTCCGCGACCTCGACTTCGGCGACGTCGCCGTCCCGGCCCGCAAATGAGAATCCACCGATGACAGGTGGCATCTACCTCGACGCCTACCTCAGCCCGCTGGCCCCGTGGCTGGAGCGCGACGACGTCACCGACCTTTTGATCAACCGGCCGGGCGAGGTGTGGATCGAAACCACCGGCGGAGTCACCACCCGCGAGCTGGCGCCGCAGATCACCGAGGTGGCGCTGGGCCGGCTCGCCCGCCAGATCGCCGCCGCCAGCCACCAGGGCGTCAACCGCGAACACCCCCTGCTGTCGGCCACCCTGCCCGACGGCTCCCGCGTGCAGGTCGTGGCCCCGCCCGCCACGCGCGAGGGCCTGGCCCTGGCCGTACGCAAGCACGTGATCTCAGATCTCTCGCTCGACGAACTCGATGGCATGGGCCTGTTCGAACCCGGCGGCGATCCGGCCCAGAACCGCACGGCCGACGAGGCGCTACAGGCGTTGCTCGAACGCGGCGACCGGCTGGGCTTCCTCAAGCTGGCGGTGAAGCGCCGCAAAACCATCGTCATCAGCGGCGCCGCCGGGGCCGGCAAGACCACCCTGCTGAACGCCCTCCTGAAGGAGATCCCGCCGCACGAGCGGCTGATCGTGATCGAGGACGCGCCCGAAATCCGCCTCGGCCGGCCGAACGCGGTCGGCCTGGTGGCCGTGCGCGGCGACCAGGGCGAGGCGCGCGTCGACGCCGACGACCTCCTGCGCGCCTGCATGCGCATGCGGCCCGACCGGGTGCTGCTGGGCGAGCTACGCGGGTCGGAGGCCTTCACCTTCCTGCGCACCATCAACAGCGGCCATCCGGGCTCGATCACCACCGTCCACGCCGACGACCCCGAGGGCGCTCTCGACCAGATCGCCATGCTGGCCCTGACCTCCGGCCTCGACCTCGGCTGGGCCCAGCTCAAGACCTATGTCACACGCCTGATCGACGTGGTGGTGCAGATGGACGCCTCCGCCGGCAAACGCCGCATCGGCGACATCCTGTTCCGGCCGAGGGGTGGGATGGCGGGGTGAGGAAGCGGAACTGGAAAGCCTGACCGACCACAACCCTATTCCGCTCATCCCGGCGAATGCCGGGACCCAGATCGTATGGCGCAAGGGGTAGAAGGTTTTGGCGCTAAGTCCCTTGACCCGCTGCGCTTTATGATCTGGGTCCCGGCATTCGCCGGGATGAGCGGAGGAAAAAGCAGAACGTTTGTGGTTGGCGGCCCAACCTCACCCGCAGAAGTTCAGCCTCAACCCCGGCTCCGGCCACCTCATCCGGATCAGCCGCCCCGTGTCCGAAAGGGTGATGTAGGCGTCGCGCAAATCCGCGCCGCCGAAGCAGATGTTGGTGGTCATCTTGTCCGGCGTGGGCGTCTGGGTATAGCCCCCGTCGGGCGCCATCACTGTGATCCCATCGGCGATCGAGGCGATGCACACTCGGCCGTTCGCCTGCACGGCCAGGCTGTCGAACCAGGTCCGGCCCTTGGGGGCGCCGACCACCCGGCCGCCGCGGCCGCCCTTGACCACCTTGCCAGGCGCCGCGAGGTCGAAGGCGATCAGCCGGCCGGTGAAGGTCTCGGCGGCGTAGACCACGGTTTCGTCCGGCGACAGGCCGACGCCGTTGTAGCCGGTCCCGCCGAACGACACCTCTTCCACGGACGAGCCGTCCGGCCACGCATAGTAGAGCCCGCTGAAGTGGCGATGGCGCCCGCTCTGCTTGCCGAAGTCGGTGAACCAGAACCCGCCGTCACGATCGAACACCAGGTCATTGGGCGCCGACAGCGGATGTCCGCCCACGGTGTGATAGAGCCGCTCGCCCCTGCCGGTGGAGAGGTCCACCCGGTCGATCCCGCCCTGCCCCACCGGCCGGTCGTCCGCCACCACTCCGCCGCCGTTGTTGGCCACATAGACCGCCCCATCCGGTCCCAGCGCCGCGCCGTTCGGCCCGCCGCCAAGGTCGCAGATCACCTCGACCTTGCCGTTCCACACCCGCGACAAGGTCCCGCGCGCGATCTCCACCAGGATCACCGACCCATCCGCCATGGCGATCGGTCCCTCGGGAAACTGCAGCCCCTCGGCCAGGACGTCGAAGCTCATGATGCGGTCCTCCGGGCGGCGCCTCTGACGGGCGCGCGTGGGCTGAGTGGAGCAGGTTTGGTAGGTTGGGGATAGATGATGGGGCGGTCGGCAGCGGACGTGTGGCCAGCTGACAATGCCCCCGGATCAGCTTTCGCCCCTCGCTATGGCCGGCTGAAGAACGGGAGGCGGGCCAACATCGCCGCCCCGCAAACGTCGAGAATTAAGGGTTGTGCCTGCAGGTGCGCGCCGACCATAGTCGACCGATGCGCATCCCTCGATCGTTACTCGTGACCGCGATTCTCTCGCTGTGCTTCCCTGCCCTGTCTCAGGCCGAACCCTCGCGGGCGGATCTCGACACCGTCGCCAGGCAGGCCTTCACGCAGGCACACGTGGTCGGGGCCTCCGTGCTGGTCGCGAGAGGCGACCGGATCCTTCTGCTCAAGGGGTACGGTGTATCCGACATAGGGCTGGAGGCGCCGTCCGGGCCCGACTCCGTCTATCATGTCGTCGGCCCGACGCTGCCGTTCACCGGGGTCGCCGTCATGCAGCTGGTCGAACGCGGCAAGCTCTCCCTCGACGACGACATCGCCAAGTATATTCCCGAGTTTCCCACCCAGGGACGTCACGTCACCATCCGCCAGCTGATCAGCGACACCTCCGGCGTCGTCGACTACCACTACCGCGGCGACCCGCTCGAATCGACCTACCGCCAGCCCAAGGCGATGGATGAGGTCATCGCCCTGTTCGCCGACGGCCAGTGGGTGCACGAGCCTGGAACCCAGTGGGACTGGTCCATCTCCAACTTCCAGCTGCTCGACGAAATCCTCGAACGCGTCACCGGCGAGCCCTATGCCGAGTACATGCAGCGGAACCTGTTCGCCCCGGCGGGCGCCGCCGCGACGACGATGTGCGACAACACGTCCGTCATTCACGGCCTCTCGCACGGCTACCAGCGCGTGGGGGACCGCTACGAGGCCGCCACCGAAGACAGCGGCGCGGTCAGCTATGACAACCGCTTCTGCAGCACCGTCTCCGATCTGTTCCGCATCTGGCGCGCCGTTCAGCAGGGCAAGCTGCTCAAGCCTGAAACGCTCAAGCTCATGACCACGGCCGGGGGGCCGGGCCTCAAGATGACGGCCAGCGACCCCGACCAGCACTTCGGCATGGCGTTCACCCTCGGCCACGAAGACAACCACCGCGACGTCGGCCAGAACGGCTCCCTGCTCGGATACAGCGGCAGCCTGTATCATTTCCCCGCGGACGACCTGACCGTCATCGTTCTCACCAACACATCCGGCCAGAACGCCAAGGCCATGGGCAGCGCGCTGGCCCGCGACGTCCTTGGCCTGCCGCCCAATCCGCCGCCGCCGGCGCAGGCGGCGGAGCCGATGCTGACCGACGAGCCCGTCTCCGCCGACGAGCGAAGCAAACTCACCGGTACCTATGTCCTGAAGGTGGTGGAGGGCGGCTATCACGACTCCTTCGCGCAGTACCGCCGCACCTACCGCGTCTTCGACGAAAACGGCCGCCTGATGATCGAAGCCCTGGGCGGCGTCCCCGAGCGCCTGCTGAAACAGAAGAACGGGAGCTTCGCGATACGCTCCTGGCCACAGGCGCCCGTCACATTCGCCGTCCACGACCAGAACGCCCTCACCCTGCGCCTGACCAATTCCGGCCTCACCCTGGCCGGAGAGCGCGTCGGACCCGCCGATCCCCGGACCTTCCACGCCTCCATCCCATACCCCCGCGGTTCGGAGGCGGCGTCACAGCCGCAGTGACCTGCCGGGTCTTCGGCCGTCTTGAGATCCTGTGCGACGTCAGGCAGCGCTCGCGATCGGGACGCCCGGATAGCCTAGCCGCTGCAGCTCGTGCTCGAGGTAGCGCCCGTCGGCATCGCGGAACAGAATCCTCGTCAGCGGCTCGTCGCTGGCGTCTCCCGTGCGAACCAGCCCATGACGGGTCAGCTCGTAGATCCGGTGCACGACGCGAAGGTCGCCGAAGATGACGGAGTAGGCGCTGCACTCGCCGAGGATCAGGGCGTCCAGGGCCGAGGCCGTGATCGAGGTGATCAGCTTGGGCGGGCGGGGCTCCGGCCCGCATCCCCAGGCCAGCGGCCTCCGGCGAAAATCGATCGACCGCTCGATCGGCGGCCCGTCCGCGAAGACGATGTCGAGGCGCCAGACCACCGCGGCGGCTTCCATCTTGTCGAGCCAGAGCCGGCTTTCACCGTTGAGAGCCGGTATCAGCGTCCGGTCGAGATAGGTCTCGAGGCGCGCACGAACCTCATCGGCCGGTCGGCCCGGCGGCGGATGGTCCGACAACGGCGGGACGCCACGATCGGGCCGCCATCGCGGCGGCGTCACCGCTCGGTTCGAGGGGCGAACGCCGTCGACCGCGGCAGCCTTCACCGCCAGGTCTTCGGAGACATCGATGCGATCCCCCGGTCCCATCTCCATGATCCGGGCGTCCGGCAGCACCTGCCGCATGTCGCCGGTGAACAGGTCCGCCTCGACCGGGAAGGCGCGCGTGTTGAGCCATTCGTCGCGGGCGAACCGCAGGCCCGCGAAGCTCGGCACGACGCATCGCGGGGCGACAAGCCGGATCGTGCGTAGGAGCTCGCCATAGCGCTCGCCGGGAAAATCGCCGCCCAGGCCGTTCTGGTACAGGGCCTCTTCGATCACCGGCTGATACTTGGCCAGCAAGACGTCGATCCGCTCGACCGCGCCCAGGACATGCGCCACGACGGCGTCGTCCACGACCGTGTCGACCATCGCCCAGGCCGAACGCCCCTCGGACGTGAATACATACCCGAACTCATTCGGCTTTCCGACCGATGCGGTCGGCATGATGGTAAGGGCGCCGCAACTGATGATCTCGCCGAGGACGGCGCCGTGCGCGTTGGTGAACCCCATCCGCTGCAGGCATTTGCCGATCGCAATCTCCGGCCGCGGATAGATCACCGGTATGGACCGATCCAGATGGGCGATGGTCTCGATCGAGAAGTGATCGAAGTGGATGTGACTGAGCACCAGCAGCGTGCAGCGACGCGTCAGGGCCGCGATGTCGACCTCGACCGGTGGATAGAATTCGTTCGCCCCGGACTCGAACTGATCGGTGAACACCGGGTCCATGAGACAGAAGACATCATCGGTCTCGATGATGAAGCTGGCGTGGCCGATCTTGCCAATCTTCACCCGGGAACGCCTCCGCGAGAATCCGGCGCTTCACCCGGACCCCGTCGTTATCGTATCCACAATACAGCGGAGGATGTACATATTGATGAGGGTAGAATTTTAAACTATACTTGGTACATTGTATTTGTATTGATACGTACCGATTGCTTCATCAGGCTACATTATTGATTTTACGCCGATTCTATCAACCTCCCTCGCCGGGATAGCGACCAGATCTCCGGCCCCTGACGGACGCGGGTGGGGCGGCGACGCCGGGGGCTTCGGGCTCATCCCTGCTGTGGGGAATGCCCGGCGCCGACGCCATGACGACGGCGAACGGCGCGGCGCCGGCAGTGAGCCGAAGCGCGCCGTTCACCCACCGGGGCCGTGTCCTAGTCGACCGGCGGCTCCCACAAGTCGATCGGATTGCCCTCGGGATCCTGGATGCGTGCGAAGCGGCCGGTCTCGGGCGTGTCCCAGGCGGGGTTTATCTCCACCTTGATTTCGGCTTGCCGCAGCTTGGACAAAACCTCATCCAGGTCCGAGACGCGGAAGTTGATCATCCACTGCTTACCCTCCGGCCAGTGATCGGTCGTGCTGGCGAAGGGCATGAACACCGTCGGACCAGCCGCCTGCTGCCACGGCTCGTAGCCCTCCATCGTCACCCCGAAATGGACCCGATACCACTGAAGCAGCGCTTCAGGATCCTTGGCGCGGAAGAACACGCCACCAATACCAGTTACCGCCACGACCATCTCCTGAAACGTGTTGTACGAATTGCGATTGCACGAACTGCGATCCCGGCCGCGAACGCCCGGGGCGGATCCTTGCCTCTCACACACCTCCGGAGAAGGCGCCTCCGAGGGCGGTTTCGCGGGGCCAGGTTCGGCGCAGCCTTCATGTGTGCGCCCCTGCCCTAGCGCGCCGGCATGAAGCGGCTGCTGCGAAGCAGCCCGGCCGAGACCAGCGAGACGATCACGCCCACGGGGAAGATCTCGGCGAATGTCATCGGCCAACGATAGAGTGGGTTGGCGTACTGGACCTTGAACAGCTCCATTTCGGCGCGGAGCCGTTCCAGCGCCGGGCCCGAGACGCCCTTGGCCTCCTGCTCGGCAATCGTGGCGCGGGCGTAGGCGCCGGCAAAATCGGCGTGGGCGATGGCGCATGAGGCGTCCCATACGATCACATAGATCACCCCCGCGACGACGCTGACACCGAGACCGAGCGCCAGCGCCGGCCAGAACCTGATCGCCCCGCCAAGGTCGACGTCCCGGTGGCGCTTGATGGCGACGAATATCGCGCTGAGGGCGACCAGCATGATCAGATAGCCGATCAGCATGCCGTATTGCATCATCGCCTGGCCGCTCATCGTGAGCGTCACGATCGACAGCGGCACGCCGACAAGGGCTCCCGCGACAACACCGTAGATCAGGCTGTATCGAAGCATGTCAGGCTTCCCCCGCCGGTCAGGTTGGAGCCTGATCGAGCCTGACGCAACGGCGGAAATCCATCGCCCAAACGGGTGATTGGGGCGCAAGCGCCTGTTCAGGCGGCCGATCAGCCGATGATCCCAAGCTCACGCGCGCGGTTGACGGCGTCGGTGCGCCGCGCGGCGCCCAGCTTCTCGTAGAGGCGGGCGAGGTGGGTTTTCACCGTGTTGGGCGAGACCTCCAGCCGACGGGCGATCTCCTTGTTGGAGCGGCCGGCGGCCAGCTCCTTCAGTACGACGAGTTCACGCGGGCTGATCCCCAGCGAGGCGACCGCCCTCGGGTTGCCGTCGAACGCCGCCGGCCTGGGTGAGGCGAACACCCGCATGCCGAGGAAGACACCGAGCGCCAGGAAGGCCGCCGCGATCAGGACCGTGTAGATCTCGCCCGGCCGCGACCACGCCAGCCGGTCGTAGTCGAGCCATTGCAGACCCAGCACCCCCGCCGCCAGGGCCGCGCCGTAGACCGCAACCCGCTTCCCCATGCCCAGGTTCATAGCCTGAGCTTAGCGCCATCGCCGATCGCCTGGCGCTCGCGTTCGGCGACGATCTGGGCGATCACCGCGATGGCGACCTCCCACGGCGCCTTGCCGCCGAGATCGAGGCCGATCGGCGCGCGAAGCCGGTCGAGCGACGCCTCCCCGACCCCGGCGGCGCGCAGCCGGTCCAGCCGTTCGGCCAATCTGCGCCGCGAGCCGAGCACGCCGACATAGCCCGCCGCCGATGGCAGCGCCGTCAGCAGCGCATTGTGGTCGGTATCCCAGTCGTGGGTGGCGATCGCCACGGCGGTCCAGGGGTCGAGACCGATCTTGGCCAGGGCGTCCTTCGGGTTCGCGCGGCTGTAGGCGACCCCTGCCAGCGGCGGCGGCGTCTCGGGGCCCAGCGGCCGAATGAGCGTGGTCTCGAACCCGGATTGGGCGCCGAGCGACGCGACCGCCAGGGCGACCGGATCGGCGCCGATCACGGCCAGGCGCGGCGCGGGATTGAAACCGCGGCGAAGCTCGAACGGCGCCGACCGGACCCGGCAATCCGGCGCCGGACCCTCCGGAAGATCGATACGCCGCTGTCGGCCGTCGGAGACCCACACGGCGGGGCGCCGCGCGTCCGCGAGCGCCAGGAGCCGGATCAGCGACGGATCGTCCGGGACCACCCGCTCCACCAGGAGCTCGACGCGCGCGCCGCAGAGCAGCCGGATGTCCAGCCATGGGCTGCCTTCGCCGTAGATCAGATGCCGCGGCGCGCCGTCTTCGATGGTCCGGGCCGCATGGATCGCCACATCGCCTTCGATGCATCCGCCGGACAGGAAGCCCGAGACCACGCGGGACGACACCACCATCTGCGCCCCGGGCGGCCGCGGCCCGCCGCCCTCGACCCGGTAGAGGGTGACCAGCGCGGCGGCCTCGCCGGCGTTCGAGATCGTGCGCAGCGCCGGGCGCATGTCGTCCGCGAGCCCGAACATCGGCCATTCGGGCAGGGAGATCGCTGGGGCCCCCTCCATGGCGGAC